>JAEEGJ010004584.1_pt1 | contig 46221 bp, 43 predicted proteins | sample 8958761 | NCBI WGS metagenome assembly JAEEGJ01 (sample SAMN16246546, study PRJNA631951) | gut metagenome | biome: gut microbiome; feature: rumen; material: RS-attached | host: Bos | place: Iran: Karaj | collected 2018-10
TGTTAAAACCAGGTTTAGACCGTGGAGATATTAAAATAATTGGTGCTACTACTACTCAAGAATATAATGAATACTTATTAAAAGATAAAGCTTTCTTACGTAGATTTGAAAAAGTAGAAATTGAAGAACCAGATCAAGCTACTACAGTTAAGATATTAATGGGAACTAAAAAGAAAATAGAGGCATCAACTGGTGTAATATTCCCTTATTCAGATTGGGTTCTTGAAGAATTATGTAAGTTTATAGTAAATATGACTTCAGAATATAAAAGAATATATGAAAATGGTTCTAGATATCCAGACGTGTCATTATCATTATTCTCTAAGATATTTACATTTGCTAAATTTGAAAACTCAGATAAAGTTACATTTAAACATATATATGAAGCAATTAAAAATACTAATTTAGTATATGATGATGTAATTAGAAAAGAATTACCTGTATTTAAGGAAAAATTTAGTGAATTCTTAAAAAGAGAAAATATAACAATAGAATAAAAAAAGATATTCATTTGAATATCTTTTTAATTTCTAAATTTTTCTAAGAATAAAGGCCATACATCATTCTCAAATATTATAGGATCAATTTTAATAAATTGGTTATTCTTAATTTCTACAAATCTAGTATCTTCTTCATCACTAGTATTTGCTATGTATAAATATGAATGATTATTAAATTCAACTTGTTCGATAACCACATATGTATTACCATCATCTAAAGTATATTGTTTATTTGTGTAATCCATTATTGTTACCTCCATCTTCAATTATGAGAATATCATATTTATCTCTCATTTGTTTGTCATAGGCCATAAGTTCTCTTTTAGTGGTTTCTGCGTCTACCATTGTTTGCAAAACACCCATTTTTTTATATTCTTCAATTGCTTCCTTGTCATCTTTTCTACCAATTCTATAATAAGTAGCAGCCAATCCTGCAAATATTAATGGAGTTGCTATAGCAATTACTGGGAATAATGAACCATCAGCAATTTTCATATCAGAAACTATACCAGATCCAATTCCACCAGCAATACTAAAGGCTGTTGTCAATGCTGTCACATTTGCATTACCAAATGTTGTTTTAGCTACGGCTTTAGTTTTAGCTAATACGCTATTTCTAAACTTCTTATTTTTATCTGTAATTAAAGACTCTGTAACAATATTATTCACTTCGTCATCTATTGTTTCTTTTGCAGTATCATCTCTCAATGATAATGGAATTGCTACTTTAGTTTTATTTTCTTCACTAACTTCAGCAGCAGTAGCACAAACAGCAGCTACTCTTGCTTTATATAAATATTCACGTTTTCTTGCTTCAGAGAATAAATCTATATAGTCTTTCAATTCTTCGTCTGTCATATTTTGGAAAAGTTCAGCATCTGATAAACATTTTTTTGCTTCACTATTCATATAAGCCTCTTTATTTTTTACTTTATAGTTAGTAATAATTCTGGCTCTAGACTCATCATCCAATGTACCAATTACTTCATCAATTCGTTTACGAATTACTCTAAGCCTTTTATTTTTAAATAGATGAGGGAAAAATCTGTCTCTATCATAGGCTTCTGCTATATTTTGAAACAATCCTCTTCTCAAAGCTTCGCCATCACTCATTTTATCAAATTTCTCAGCTGCATCTGCATCAATACTAGCAAATATTTCTTCAGCAGAACTTTTTCTATAAAAAATAATTCCATTTCTTAATTCATTTGTATCTTTTCTTGCTTTATCACTCGCATTTTTCATTCTTAAAATAAAATTTGCCTCAATTTTATCTTGAACACCTTTGCTGTCTAGGTTTAATACATCTTCATTAATAATTCCCATTTAGTACACCTCACTATTATTATAACAAATAATATATAAATAATAAATATATTTATATATTATATGTAAAATAACGCATTTCTGCGTTATTTAAAATGTTTATTAAAAATTTTGAATTTATCTGAAGTATCTAGATTAGTTTCTGATAATTCTTCAAATAATCTTCTTTGATTTCTATCTAGTTTAGTAGGCATAACTACATCTAAAACTATATATAAATCTCCTCTTTTTGATCCATTAGGTACTCCTCTGCCTTTTATTCTTAATTTATCATTAGTTTGAGAATAAGGAGGTATTGTTAGTATAATTTTACCATCAAGAGTTGGTACTTCTTTTTCTCCTCCTAAAGTAGCTTCTACTATGTTAATTGGAAGAGTCATATATATATCATTACCATCTCTTTTAAATATAGGATCAGATTCTACTATAAATTCTACGTAGATATCACCATTTTCACCACCATTAGAGCCAACTTGGCCTTTACCTTTAATTCTTATTTGAGAACCAGTATCAACACCTTCTGGTATAGTTATAGTGATTGTTTTTCTATTTATATTATATCCTTTACCTTTACAGTCAGAACATCTCTTTTCAAATACTTCTCCTTGGCCTTTACAATCAGGACATACACTTTCTGATACAAATGAACCAAATAATGAAGATTGACTTCTTCTTACTCTACCTGTTCCATTACATGTAGAACATTTTTTAAAATCAAATCCTCCACGCCCTTCACATGTTTCACATTTTTCAGTTAAATCTAATGTAATATCTTTTTTAGAACCAAATACAGCATCTTCAAAGCTTATTTTCATTCTATAAAGTACATCTTCACCCTTAGTAGGTCTATTCTTTCTCTTAGACCCTCCAAATCCAGAACCAAACATATTAGATAATATATCATCTAAATTGATATTAAAATCCTCAAAACCAAATCCAGAAGTATTAAAACCACCATAATTTCCATATGATCCATATGGATTACCACCAGCATTATTATCAAATGCAGCAGAGCCAAATTGATCATATGTTTTTCTTTTTTGTTCATCACTTAATACATCATATGCTTCTTGGACTTCTTTAAATTTTTCTGCAGCATCTGGTTCTTTATTAAGATCCGGATGATATTTTTTAGCAAGTTTTCTAAAAGCAGATTTAATCTCTGCATCACTAGCAGATTTATCTACACCTAAGACATCATAATAATCTCTTTTTGCCATATTTATTCTCCTTTAATCTATATTTCCTGAAATTGTAATATTTTCTAATAATAATGATACTCCTGAACCAGCTCTAGAGAACTCTTTTAAATCATTACCTACTCTAATAACATTTGAAAATATATCAAAGAAATTAGTTTGTAAAATAATCATATCTAATGCTCTAACTATCTTACCATTTTCTACTAAAAATCCATCAGATTGTAATGATATATCCCCTGTTTGATAATTAATACCTGCATGTAAGCTATGGCACTCACTAATAATTATTCCATTATCTAATTCTTTAACTAGTTCATTATAAGATTTATCTCCTGGAACAATATGCATATTTGAAGTACCACCAGCATTACCAGTAGGCTTAGTATTATTTTTAATAGAGTATTCTAATGTATTTAATGGTAATTTAAATACACCTTTATCTACTATAGTCTTATTATATGTAAGTACACCTTCACTATCAAAATGTTCATTAACAATAAATTTATCATTTAAAGGTTCTTCTACAATAGTAATCTTATCAGAGAATATCTTTTTACCTACTTTATCAGTTAGAGGGGATAATTTCATAGCTATACTCTTTTCATAAAAAGCATCAGTAAATGAACCTAAAATACTGTAAACAACATTATTATTTAAGATAATATTATATTTATTAGTTTTAATAGATGTAGCATCTAAAGACAATTCTAATTCTTTAATATACTTTTCTAATTCATCTTTTATTCTAACTATATCAAATTTATTATCATATATAGTAAAATATACAGATTTATTAATATCACCTTTTTTAGCACTAATAAAGAATCCTACTCTCATATAAGCATACATATCATCCATATGATGATTACTATTATCAATAGAGCATTTATCTTCTATATAAGAAAAACCAGATTCAATATTTACTATATTAGGACATTTATTTCTAAAATCATCTAGTTCTAATAATTCATTTTTAATTCTATTTATATCAAATTTAATACTAGTATCTTTACTAAATTTATAATCATTATCACATAATCTATTTTGATTATCATTATCAAGTAAATTAGCATTATTAATAATAGTATTTATGATTTCATCTGGATTACTAATATTCTCTACATCTAAAACAACCATCTTACCATTATAAATAGCTTTTATTTGATAAGTTAATTCTTTATTAATATCAAATTTTTGTAATTTTTTATTTAATATTTCTATTTCATATTCTTTACATTCATCAGTAAGAATTTCTATATCAATATTGTTCTCTTTAGCTAGAGTTATTAATTTATTAATCATCTGATTCACCTCCAACTAATATATTAGATATTTTGATTGTAGGTTGACCCATAGTAACATGAACCCATCCAGAAGAAGCTCCACAGTTTCCTCCAGTAAATGCAAAATCATCACTTACCATTTCTACATTTTTTAAAATATCTAGCGCATTACCGATTAAAGTAGCACCTTTAACACATTCTGCTATCTTACCATCTCTAATCATATATGCAGTATCACAAGCAAAATTAAACTTACCTGTTTCAGTATCAACTGATCCTCCACCTAGTTCAACTGCATATAAACCAAAATCTATACTTTTTATCATATCTTCAATCTTATCAGTACCAGGTTTTAAATATGTATTATTCATTCTTGATACTGGTGCAAATCTATAGTTTTGTCTACGAGATGATCCAGTTAATTCTAGATTTAATAATCTATTATTTATTTCATCATTAAAATTGTTTTTAAGAATACCATTTTCAATCATAATATTCTTTCTAGTAGGAATACCTTCATCATCTATTATTGTAGAACCCCATTTTTTCTCTAAACTACCATCATCTATAATAGTTACTTTATCTGAAGCAACTTTTTCTCCTATTTTACCAGCTAATACACTTTGATTCTTTGAAGTTGCAGAAGCTTCCATCGCATGGCCACATGCTTCATGGAATATAACTGCTCCTTCTCCTTTAGCAAGTATTACAGGCATAACTTTACCAACACAGTTTTTAGCATATAATTTATCAATTCCATATTTAACAGCATTATCAATTAATTCATCTAGATCTTTATCTAGTAACTCTAAATTACCATTAATATGCCAAGAAATATATGAAGTAGAGTTTAAATCTTTATCCTTAAACATAATATGTATATAAGCACATGCATAATGTCTTTTTTCATTTTTATATAATCCATGATAATTAGCAATAGTAATATCTTTATTATCAAACATTATAGTAATACCTACTTGAGATATTCTACTATCTTTACTTCTTACTTTTTTATCTAATGAACTCATATATTCTTTAATTATGGATTCCTCAGAATCTTTTATCAAATTACATTTCATTTCATTTTTTTCTAATTCATCTAGTTTTATATCCTTATATATAATTGGTTCATTAACATTAGAAATTAATTCGTCTGCTAAAGCATCTACTTCATCAATATTATTAGTAGAACCATAATATATTTCATTATTCTTAGCTATTCTTAATCCAACACCATCTATTGAGGAATAGGAAATTTTATCTAGTTTAGAATCAAGATAACCATATGTTTTCTTTTCTGTTTTTTCTTCGTATATTTCAGAAAAATCAGCACCTGTAGATAATAATTTATTAATTAATCTTTCAGTAGTTTCTCTATTCATGGTAGTTCCTTTCTAATCAAAATAGAAAGTTCTAGTTACCTAGAACTTATCTATTATTTTTCTTCATATTCAGCATCTTTTACATCTTTAGCTTCTTCATCAGTCTTAGTTTCATCTTTATTTTCTTCAGCTTGTTTCTTAGATGCTTCCTCATAAACTTTTTGACCTAAAGCCATAGCTTTTTCATTTAATTTATCTTTAGCAGCTTTCATCTTATCTAAATCATCAGATTCTTTAGCTTCATTAGCTTCTTTAATAGCATCTTCTGCTTCAGATTTTTCTTTATCTCCAATCTTGTCTCCAAGATCTTTAATAGCTTTTTCAGTAGCATATACTAATTGTTCAATATCATTCTTAGTATCTGCTTTATCTTTTCTTTCTTTATCTTTTTCTTTATTAGCTTCTGCTTCTTTAACCATCTTATCAATTTCTTCATCAGTTAGACTTGTATTAGATGTAATAGTAATTTTATTTTCTTTACCAGTACCTAAATCTTTAGCTTTAACATTAACTATACCATTAGCATCAATATCAAATGTAACTTCTATTTGAGGTACTCCTCTTGGAGCTGGTGCGATATCACCTAATTGGAAATTACCAAGAGTTTTATTATCTGCAGCCATTCCTCTTTCACCTTGTAATACATGTACATCAACAGCTGGTTGGTTATCAGCAGCAGTACTAAATATTTGTGATTTACTTGTAGGAATTGTAGTATTTCTTGGAATTAATACAGTCATAACTCCACCCATTGTTTCAATACCAAGTGAAAGTGGTGTTACATCAAGTAATACTATATCATTAACTTCACCAGTTAATACTCCGCCTTGGATAGAAGCACCCATAGCAACTACTTCATCTGGGTTAACTCCCTTACTTGGTTCTTTACCAAGTTCTTTCTTAATTAAATCAGTTACCATTGGTATTCTAGTAGATCCACCAACAAATATAATTTTATCTATATCATCTTTAGTCATATTAGCATCTTTTAATGCTTTTCTAACTGGATCTAGTGTAGATTCAATTAAGTCTCCAATTAATTCTTCAAATTTAGCTCTAGTTAAATTCATTTCTAAGTGTAATGGGCCATTATCACCTTGAGATATAAATGGTAAACTAATTTGAGTTTGAGTTACACCTGATAAATCTTTTTTAGCTTTTTCAGATGCATCTTTAATTCTTTGCATTGCCATTTTATCTTTAGATAAATCAATACCATTTTCTTTCTTGAATTCTGATACTAAATAATCAGAAATTCTTTGGTCAAAGTCATCTCCACCAAGTTTATTATTTCCTGATGTAGATTTAACTTCATAAACACCATCACCTAGTTCTAGGATAGAAACATCGAATGTACCTCCACCTAAGTCATATACTAAGATTGTATGTGCATCATTTTGTTTATCAATACCATATGCAAGTGCTGCAGCAGTAGGTTCATTGATAATTCTTTCTACTTCTAATCCTGCTATTTTACCAGCATTTTTAGTAGCTTGTCTTTGTGCATCGTTAAAGTATGCAGGAACTGTAATAACTGCTTTAGTTACTTTTTCTCCTAAATAACTTTCTGCATAATCTTTCATATAAGAAAGAATCATAGCAGATACTTCTTCTGGAGTATATTCCTTTCCATTAGCTTTAACTTTCTTATCTGTACCCATTAATCTTTTAATAGAATAAATAGTATCTGGGTTAGTTACCATTTGTCTTTTAGCAGCATCTCCAACGATTATTTCACCATTTTTAAATGCTACTACTGAAGGAGTAGTTCTTCCTCCTTCTGGATTAGCTATAACTTTAGCTTCTCCACCTTCTAAAACTGAAACACAACTATTAGTTGTTCCTAAATCAATACCTATAATTTTACTCATAATTCATTCCTCCTTATTTATTTACCTTTACCATTGCTGGTCTAATTACTTTATCTTTATAAGTATAGCCTTTTTGCATAACTTCAATTATTTCATTATCTTTTTTACCTTCAATATGATCTGTTAATACTGCTTGATGATACATAGGATCAAATTCTAAACCTAAACATTCAATTTCTTTAACCTCATATTTATCTAGAACAGATCTAAGCCCTGCATAAATCATATCAAAACCTTTTTGATAATTTTCATCAGTGCTTTTAACTGATAAAGCTCTTTCAAAATTATCAACTACTTGTAATAGATCCATAATTATATCTTCATCTTTATATTTAAGTAATCTATTGCATTCTTCATCTTTTCTTCTATTAGAATTAATCATTTCAGATGTTACTCTTAAATTCTTATCTTCTAATTCTTTTACTTTTAGAGTTAATGCTTCAATTAACTCTTTTTCTTTAGACTTTTTTTCTTTTTTAGTTACTTTAACTTCTTCTTCCATTATTTACCTTCTTTCATGTTATCTTTAATATACTCTAGTAAAGAAACAACTTTATCATATTCCATTCTCTTTGGTCCTATAATAGCTAAAGTGCTTTCTTTATTATTTAGTTTAACTTTAGTTTTAACTATAGTTAAATCCTCATCTAACTCATTTTCTTTACCAATATATATATTTATACCATCTTTAGTTTCTTCAATATTCTTAAGTGAATTATCATCTAATTTACTAATAATATTTTTAATCTTATCAACTTCATTAAATTCAGGAAGAGAAAGTATTCTATCTTTTCCTTTACTGTATACTTCATTTTCATCTTTAAAGTTATTAAATGCATTATAAAATGCATTATATACAGTTTCATAATTCATAATATATGATCCTATAATAGGTTTTATTTCAAATTCTAGCTTACTACTAACATCATTAATAGGAGTACCTATAATCATTTTATTAATAAGTTCTACTATCTTCTTAACTTCATTTAAGTTACTACCTTTAATATTAATATTTTTATTAGTAACATGACCTTTATCGGTAACAACTATTGCTATTATATTTTCATCATCAATAGGAATAACTTCTACTTGTTTAAGATTTTCTTCATCACTCTTATTTTCTAAAATAATAGCAGTATAATTAGTCATATCTGATATTATTTGTAAACTTTTTGAAATAGAATCATTTAATTCAAGTTTAGAATTATCAAATACTCTTTGAAGATTATATACTTCTTCCCCAGTCATTTCTTTAACCTTCATTAGATTATCTACATAATATCTATAACCTTTTTCAGAAGGTATTCTACCACTAGATGTATGTGTTTTTTCTAAGTAACCCATTTCTTCAAGCTCTTGCATTTCATTTCTTACAGTGGCGCTAGATACATTTAAAGTATCACATAAGTTCTTAGAACCAACTGGTTTTATAGTTTTAATATACTCTTCAACTATCAGTTTTAATATAGCTTCTTTTCTTTCACTAAGCATATCTTCACCTCTAATCTCATCACGATAATAATCATACAACAAAAAATTAGCACTGTCAATACCCAAGTGCTAATTTACATTATTTTATACTTCAATAAAGGCTTCAAATAACGGATAACCAAAGAAATATATTATTACTGTAAGTAATATCCAAATACCTATTAATATCAGTTGTACCATAAGTACTTTATCATTTTTTAAATCTAATTTAAACTTCTTTTTAGGAGGTTTATCTTCTACTTCTAATACTTCTATTTGCTCATTAGTAGTATTAGTACTGAAGATATCATCAAATTCATTATTCATATTTCCTCCTATTCTTTTAAATTATTATATCAAAAAAAGAAACTAATTTAAATAGTTTCTTTTAATTTATACAAAATTAGATAAAATTTCATTTTCTATATATAAATATTTATCATCAATAAAGATATAATCATCTTTAACTACTAATTTACCTTCTTTAATTAATTCTTTTATATTATATAAATCAATCATATTCTTATTATATTTATTATAAAAATCATTAATATTAATACCTTTAGTCTTTCTAAAACCTAGTATTAATTCATAACTAATTTTATCTTCTATAGTTAATTCTTCTTCAAAAGTTTTATACTCATTATCTAAATAAGATAATATATCTTTACTATTAAGTATTCTTTTATTACCTATATAAGAAGCTGCTCCTACTCCAAAGCCACAATATTCTTCATTATTCCAATAAGTTAAATTATGTCTAGACTCATATCCTTCTTTAGCGTAATTACTAATTTCATAATGATTATAATCCTTTAATCTATCATTAATTAATTTATACATATCATAATCAAGATCTTCAGATATTTCTTTAGTGCCTTTATTATTTAATATAGTATGTTCTTCAATTATTAAAGAATAACATGATATATGAGGTACATCTAATTCTAGTAAATTATCTATATCATTATTTAATACATTTATATCTTCAATAGATAATCCATATATTAAATCTACATTTATATTATCAAAATATTTTTTAACTAAATTAATTTTTTCTTTAAAATTTAAATAATCTCTACCTAGATATTTTAAATTATCTTTATTAAATGATTCTATACCTATAGAAATTCTATTAACACCATATTTTTTACATAAAGATAATTTAGATTCATTTATATCTTCTGGATTAAATTCAATAGTATATTCATAATTATCATTAAGTTTAAATCTTTTACATATCTTTAATAATTCTTCAAATAAATTATTATCTAAACTAGATGGAGTACCACCCCCAATATAAAGAGTATTTAGAATTTCTCCTTTATAATTAAGTTTAATTTCATTATCTAAAGATTTAATATACTTAGTAACCCATTCATCATTATAATAAAACTTACAAAAATCACAGTAAGTACATATTTTTTTACAAAAAGGTATATGTATATAACAAGACTTAATCAAGTGTATTACCCTTCTTCATAGCATACATATCTTTTATTTCAAATAATGTATTTGTTTGCTCAATGAAGTAATCATCAAGCCAGTTTTTAACATTATTCTTAGTATTTTCATCAACATTATCAAATGAAATATATTTATTATTTTCAATTGAAGCATTTTGCATAGTAAATTTACCACTCTTTAATTTAACTTTATCACTAAAACTTAATAAACTAACTGGTATATAACCTCTAGTGATATGTTCTATATAATCAAAACAAGGTTTTAAGATAGCTGAGTTACCATTATCTGGTAATTTACCTATACATCTGCCACCTACTACATCGAATAGTTTAACATTATCTTTATCATCAGTTGGTGCTAATGCTCCAAAGAATATAATGTTTCCTTTACCATAATGAAGTTCTTCTAATAAATTAGAATGTCTTTTAAATGCATGAATTCTATATTTATCTCTACTATCTCCTTGTCTCTTGTAATCAAAATTATATGGTGCAGTTACAAGGCGTTTAACTTCTTTACCTGGTCCAAGGTTAGGGACCCCAGTAGCATCAAATTTAAAATTATTATCTGCATATACTTTTTCAAATAAATCTGTTGTAGCTCTTAAAACTGTCATTATATTCGAATTATCATATCCAGCAATATCTTTTAAGAAAGAATCACCTAAGAAGCAAATAATGCATTCTGTATCAGGTCTTCTAAAGTAATCAGAATCAAGGTCTTTAGGTTGAACACTTATTACAGGTTTTTCTGGTTTTTCTGCGTTTAACTCAACTGTATCATCAATTTTTTCTGATTTAACATATGTTAATTTTTTAGCATTTCTTGTACTAATAACACCTAATAACTTCATCTTTCCAATCATATCTGTAAACTTTGCAGGATCTTTAGTTTTTCTAAAATCATCACGTAATTCATATATTTGATCTATAGTATCAAGAGATTGTTGATTACTAGCAATTTTAGTATTTATTTCACTTAAATGTCCTTTTATTTCTTCTCTTCTTCTTTCAATAGGATTTACAGTTGGTATTGTATTCTTGCTAGAAACCCTATCCTTATTTTTAAGCATTATTTCAGCAGCATTTTTAAGATATTTAATATTCTTATCACAAAAGTCCAACATTTTTTTCAATGAATCCTTATATTTTTGGGTTAAAGTATCCTTTTCTTCTTTAGCTTGATAATCATTATTATGAAGTCTTATTGAAATATCAAAAGCCTCAGATAAATTTTGATTGTATTGATAAAATGCATTTTCACCATAAACATACTTTTGCTTAGATTCACGTGCGAATCTCTCAAACTTTCTATATTCATCGCTTGCACTAATTTGTGGCATTAGATATGCGAAATAAGAAGAAAGTTCATCACTGTTGGTATTACTTGGATCAAGTGATAAAAGCCCATTTATTTTCTTCTTTTTTAATTCATATTCTTCTCTTGCTTCGTCTGCCATATACGAATCATTATGTAATGATATCATTTTTAGTGCACCCTCAAGTGAAACAAACTGTGGTCCATTATCTTCTTCTATATCAAATTCAGAATTCGATAGCATATATTGTTCTTTTTGCTCCTCTAATGTTTCTATTTGTGTTTCTAATCTTCCTCTTTTTGCAGCTAAATCTTTAAATGCTTCAGCTAATATTATTTCGTTATTCATTTATATCATCCTTTCAAATTTAATATTTCTAAAAATGCTTCTGGTGGTACTTCTACAGAACCTATATTTTTCATTTTCTTTTTACCTTCTTTTTGTTTTTCAAGAAGTTTCTTCTTACGAGAAATATCTCCACCATAACATTTAGCAAGTACATTTTTTCTTAGAGGCTTAATAGTCTCTCTTGCTATTGCTTTATTATTTATAAATGCTTGAATAGGTACTTCAAACATTTGTCTAGGTATAATAGATCTTAATCTATTAACCATATTTTTACCTATATTATATGCAAAATCTTTATGTACTATCATAGATAATGCATCAACTTTTTCACCATTTAAAAGTATATCCATTTTAACTAATTTATTAACTCTATAATCAATTAATTCATAATCAAATGATGCATATCCCTTAGTAGCACTCTTTAATTTATCAAAGAAATCATACATTATTTCAGATAATGGAAGTTCATAATGAATATTAACTCTTGTTTCATTAATATATTCCATATTCTTAAATGTACCTCTTTTATTTTCACATAATTCCATTATTGGGCCTATATAATCAGTTGGAGTAAATATATTAGTTTTAATATATGGTTCTTCAATGTAAGATACTTTTTCTACCGGAGGTAGATCTGATGGATTAGAGATAGAGACCATTTCTTTGTTTGTTAAATATACATTATATATAACTGATGGTGCAGTTAAAATAATATTTAAATTAAATTCTCTTTCTAATCTTTCTTTTATTATATCCATATGAAGTAGTCCAAGAAAACCACATCTAAAACCAAAACCTAATGCTTTAGATGTTTCTGGTATGAAAGTAAGTGATGCATCATTAATAGCAAGTTTTTCTAAAGCATCTTTAAGTAAATCATATTCTCTAGTTTCTACTGGGAATATTCCTGAATATACCATTGGTTTGACTTCTTCATAACCTTTTAATGGTTCATCACATGGATCATTATCTAAAGTAATAGTATCTCCTATTTTAATATCAGATATAGTCTTAATAGAAGCACATAAATATCCTACATCTCCTGCAGATAATTTATCTACATTTACTATTTTAGGAGTAGTATATCCAAGTTCAGTTATTTCATAACTAGAATTATTACTCATAAATCTAATTCTATCTTTTTTAGTTAAAGTACCATCAATTATTCTTATATGTACTATAACGCCTTTATAACTATCAAATACTGAATCGAATATTAATGCTTTTAATTTACCATCTTTATTACCTTTAGGAGATGGAACTCTATCTATTATTGCATCAAGTAATTTATCTACACCTTCACCTGTTTTACCACTTGTTAGAATAATCTCATCTCTGGTAAAACCGAATGTATTAATTAATTCATTACTAACCTTTTCTACATCACTATTAGGTAAATCAATTTTATTAATAACAGGGATAACTTCTAAATCATTTTCTAGAGCTAAGTAATAATTAGCAAGAGTTTGAGCTTCTATTCCTTGAGTAGCATCCACAAGTAAAATAGCACCTTCACAAGCTGCTAAAGATCTTGATACTTCATAAGAAAAATCTACATGCCCTGGAGTATCTATTAAATTAAATTCATAACCTTTGTAATTAAGTCTAACAGCATTCATTTTGATAGTAATGCCTCTTTCTTTTTCTAGTTCCATATTATCTAATATTTGACTAGTCATTTCTCTTTTAGAAACATTACCAGAAAGTTCAAGCATTCTATCTGCTAAAGTACTTTTACCATGATCAATATGAGCTATAATTGCAAAGTTTCTAATTTTATCTTGATTCATACTTATTCCCTTTTTCCAAACCTATTATATCATGTTTTTAAATATTATATATATAATTAATAAAATTAATAATAATTATTGCATTTTTATAATATTTTTGTTAAAATTATATTCGTTAAGCAAAAAGGAGGAAATAATAATGGCAAATATTAAGAGTGCAAAAAAGAGAATTTTAGTAACTAAAACTAAAAAAGCAAATAATGTACCTAAAAAATCTTCTATGAAAACTGCTGTTAAAGCTGCTGTTGCTAATCCTAGCAAAGAAACAGTTAATGAAGCTTATAAAAGAATAGATAAAGCTTTAGCAAAGAATATTATTACTAAAAACAAAGCTGCTAGAGAAAAAGCTAAAGTTGCAAGTAAATTAAATAAGTAATTAAATATCCATTAGGATATTTTTTTAATGTAAAAAGACTTACAAATGTAAGTCTTTTTTTATGTAATTACTTTTTATTTGATCTGCATCAATTAAAGCATTATTAATAGTTATGTTGTCTGGGAAATGTCTTAGTTTACCAGTTGTAGGATTCTTTTTAATTTCTACTTCCCTATATCCTTGAACATAACTTTCATATATTTCATTACGTTTTTCTTCTAATGAATCTTCATCAAGTGATTCAAATTCAGCTGGAGTAAATGCAATACATGTTGGTTTATCTGTAGAATTTTTAATTATATCTACTATATTATAAAATTCTTCTTTATTTAAAATACCTGCAAAAATACTAATATCAAGAACAGAACTTTTATTTGCTTTAAGATTAAACATTTCTTTATCTATATTTTTACCTTCCATGTATATTTCAAATGTACCTTCTCCTTCATCTGGAGTTTTAAATACATTCTTATATCCAGGTATATTTATTGTTCCCATATTAACCCTCTAAATATTTTACTACTTCATTATATGTATTTTCAAAATTATCATAATCAGTATTAAACCATTTAACATCATTCTTGTTATTAAACCATGTATATTGTCTTTTAGCATAATGTCTACTATTTTGTTTAATACTATCAATGATTTTTATTGCTTCATCTAATGTTATTTTATCATCAAGATAATTGATTATTTCTTTATATCCAATTGCACTATTTAAGATCTTAGTATTTCCATATGTATCGCGTAGTTTTCTAACTTCATCAATAAGACCTTGTTCAAACATCTTATCTACTCTAAGATTAATTCTTTCATATAATGTATCTGTATCAGTAGTAAGACCTATAAATTTAACATCATACAATAGTTTAGGTTCTTTAGTATTATGATTAGTATTTTTTAAATAGTTTTCTAAACGTCTTCTATTATTTGGATGTATATCAACATCTTCATTAATATCTTTACACATATCAAATAATTCTTCATTAGAAAATTCTTCTAAATCTTTTGCTTCTTTAGGAGAAAATTCATAGTCATATAATCCTGCAGTTAAATAAAGACCAGACCCACCCACTATAATTATATTATTACTGCTATAACGATATAGTAATTCTCTTAAATCTTTTTGATAATCATATACTGTATATTCTTCATCAGGATTCTTTATATCAAATAGATAATGAGGTACTCCTTCTTTTTCTTCTCTTGTTACTTTAGCAGTACCAATATCCATACCTTTATATACTTGGCATGCATCTGCATTAATAACTACTGCATTATATTTTTTAGCTAACATAATACTTAATTTTGTTTTACCAACTCCTGTTGGGCCTACAACACAAATAATCAATTTAATCACCAGTTAATTATTATATTAAGAAATGCATCTATGTCAAGTGATGCCTTACCTACTAATAATCCATCTAATCCATCTATATTAGATAAATTAGAGATATTTTCAGCCTTAATACCACCACCATAAAGTACTGGGCATTTCTTATTAGTAACTTTATTTATTTCGTCGATAAAGTCTATTAAACCTTCTCTAGAGATAGTTTCTGATTTACCAATAAATTCTTTTGGTTCAAATGCTATTAATAAGTTAGAAAAATCAGTAACATCTTTAATAGAATTAACTAATTCATCAATACATGTAATACAAAGTATTACTTTTAATCCTTGTTCTAGAGCATTTAATACTTTCTTATTAATATATTCATTTGATTCATTTAATTTAGTTCTTCTTTCATTATGACCTATTATTACATATTCACATTTAAATTCTTTTAACATATCACAAGATATTTCACCAGTATTAGATCCTCCATTAAATATAGATACATCTTGACCTGCTACCTTAACATTGTTTGTATCAAGAAGAGGTAAATATACATAAGGTGGAGCAATGACTACTTCTTTATCAGTAATACCCTCTAATTTTTCTACATATTCCTTATAATCAATATTAATATTATTTTGTTTCCAGTTACCTACAACTAATTTTTTCATTTTTCTTTCTCCTTTACATAACTCTTTTAAATAATTTATCTAATTCATATTTTGGATAATGAATTATTGTTGGTCTTCCATGAGCACAGTTATATGGATTTTTACATGTTCTTAAATCCTTTATAACTTGATTCATTTCTTCAATTGATATTTGTGTATTTGCTTGTATTGAAGAGTGACAAGCAAGTGATGCTGCTAATGAATCATTAAATCTTTCTAAATCAAAGTTCTTAGCATTATTAATTATTTTTTCTAATATATTTTTAACAAAGTATTCTTCAAAACCTTCTTTAAACCATGTTGGATGAGATCTTACTATAAAAGATGTTTCTCCAAATTCTTCTATTTCTATACCAATATTTTTTATTATATCTATATTATTCTTTAAAGTAATAAATTCATCTTTAGTATATTCTAGATTAATTGGTATAAGAAGATTAATTCTATCTTTACCAGGATCTTTTAATAGTCTTTTAAACTTTTCATAATTAAATCTCTCTGCTGCAGCATGTTGATCTATTAAGTACATACCATCTTCATTATGACATACTATATAAGTTCCAAGTACTGAACCAATAACAGATAATTCTGGGAAAGGTTTAGTTTCTTCTTCAGCCTTTTCATATTTAGTTTCTGGTTCAGATATTTCAAACGAAGATAAATCTAATGTTAATTCTTCATGAGTATGTACTTCTTCTTTAGGTTCTTCAGTATATTTAACTATATTTACTTCTTTAGTAGAAATATCTACACCTAAGAAATTATTATCTAATGCTTTTTCTATTAGATTAGATACTAATAGTTTTAAATCCTCAAAATTAGAAAATTTAATATCTAATTTTGATGGATGTATATTTACATCTATTAAAGATGGGTCTGTTTCTATTTCTAAGACAGTTATTGGATATCTATTATCAGGTTTATATTTATGATAACTATCATTAATAGTTTTATTAAGTTCTGTATTTCTAACTACTCTTCCATTAACTAAAGTAATCATGTGATTTCTATTTGATTTATTTTCATCTGGTAAAGATATATAACCATGTACTTCATAGTCATCATTTTCTCCAGATATTTCAAGCATCTTTTTTGCTACTGTTTTACCATATATTTCATTTATTACTTTAAGTAAGTTATTAGAGCCATCTGTTTGTAATAATACTTTATCATTATTACTTAATATAAATCTTATATCAGGATGAGATAATGCGGCATGATTAATAACAGATACTATATTTGCAAGTTCACTAGGAAGTGAATTTAAATATTTAAGTCTTGCGGGAGTATTATAGAATAAATCTTTTACTTCTATAATAGTTCCTTTTCTTAAGTCTCCTTTTTCTTTAGAGACTATTTTTCCTCCTTCTAGAGTCATTTTAATGCCTGTTTCTCCGTTGCTAGTTGTTAAGTTAACAATTGATACGGATGCAATTGAAGGAAGTGCTTCACCTCTAAAACCAAGTGTATTTATATTATATAAATCATCTTCTTTTAATAATTTACTAGTAGCATGTGTTCCAAAGCATAATACAGCATCTTCTTCATCCATACCAGAACCATTATCTACTACTTTAATTAATTTAGTACCAGAATCTATTAATTCTACTTTTATTTCAGATGCTCCTGCATCTATAGAATTTTCAATTAGTTCTTTTACTACTGATGCGCATTTTTCTATTACTTCACCAGCTGCTATTTTATTTGCTAAGTTTTCGCTCATTATTCTTATTTTGCCCATCATATCACCTATTACAATTATACAACAAAAATTAAAAAAATTAGAACATTTTGTTCTAATTTTCAAATTCATATGGGCTATCCTTAGTTCCATCTCCTGAAATATATTTACTTATACCATGGACATAAATAACTTTTTTAGCTTGTATACTATCTTCTAATTCTTTACTTATTATTTTTTTGTTTTCATCTACATAATATACTTTATTATCTTCTAATGTATTAGCAGTATAAGTATTATCTAACATACTAATTAAATAACTGTTACAGTTTTCTTTATTAATATCTAATATATTATTATAAGTACATGTTTCACTAGCACTTATAATATCTGATATATTAGCAAAAGAATAATATCCATAATATTTAGGCATTCCTATAGTATAATTATTATTTCTTTTTTCATTTTTAATAATACTTTCTAATTCTTTAGTTTCACTTCTTATATATCCAACATAGAATATACCTTTAACTGAATCTTCTTTAGGTAATTCTTCTCCTTCAAAATAATTTATATTATTTGATAATCCCCAAGATATATTATTATAATTATCTAAAGATATTATCTTTAAATCATTAGTATTAGTTATACCTATAATTCTATATAAATTATTATTATATTTAATATAGTTTTTAGGATCTTCTCCTTTATAAATATAATTTAAATCATATGGCATATTTTCATTAAATTCAACTTTAGTCAAACTATTATTATCTATAATTTTATCTATTAATAAATTTTCTTCATTAACATAAGAATATTCATTATTAATAATTCTTACATATCCTTTATATTCATCAGATTTAATAATAGATTTAGTATCTATTCTATATTCCATATCTTTTTCTTTAAATAATTCATTAAAATATGTACTATTATTATTAACATATTCTCTAGTTTTAGTAATAATAGGATCTTCATCAACTGAAATAGTACTATTTTTCTTTTGATATATTCCAATACCTATCAATCCTATACAAGCTAATATAATAACTATATATCTTATTATTTTAAATTTTTTATTTTCCATATGCTCACCTATAATAATTATAACTCTTTTAATACATCTTTTAAAGTTTTTACTACATCTTTTGGTAATATTTTTTCTAAATCAGAATCATTTGCTTCTTTAATACCTTTAAGTGAACCGAAAGTTTTAAGAAGTAATTTCTTTCTTTTATCTCCTATTCCTGGAATCATATCTAGTTTAGAAGAGAAAGACCCTTTACTTCTAATTTCTTTATGATAACTAATAGCAAATCTATGTACTTCTTCAGATATAGTTTCAAGAAAATGAAATAAGTCACTATTTTTTTCTATTTCTATTTCATTACCATCTTTATCTACTAAAGCAGTTATTCTATGTTTATCATTCTTTTTCATACCATATACTGGTATATCAAGAAGTAAATTATCTAATACTTCATTAGCAGCATTTATTTGAATTAAACCCCCATCTACTAGTATTAGATCTGGTTTAACTAGATTATCATTTATTACTCTAGAATATCTTCTTTCTAAGACTTCTATCATCATATGATAATCATCTTTTTCATCCCCAATAATCTTATATTTTCTATAATCTTTAGTACTCTTTTTACCATCTACAAATGTAACCATACCTGCTACTCTAAATGATCCAAATAATTGAGAGTTATCAAAACTTTCTATTCTATGAACATTAATACCAAGTAAATTACTTAATTCTTCAGAAGCATGAACTGTTCTATTATAATCAGATTTAATTAATGTAATCTTATCATTAATCTTTATCTTAGCATTCTCTCTAGCCATATCTATTAATTTCTTTTTAGATCCTTTGATAGGACTAATAGTTTTAATACTAGTTAATTCTTCAATTAAATTAGTATCTACTATTTCAGGCACTAATATTTCTCTCGGTTTAAATCTATCATCATCATAGAAAGATATAATAAAGTTTTCTATAGCATCTTCTTCATCTTCATTAAGTTCATATATATAACTATCTCTTTCAGTTAGATTACCATTTCTTAAATGTAATACTTGTATAGATATATAATCATCCATTACATAGTAATTAAATATATCTCTATTAATATTATCATTTAAATCTATCTTTTGTTTTTCAAGAACTATTTTAATATAATCAATTATATCTTTTATTTCTTTAGCTTTTTCAAAGTTTAATTTCTCTGATTGAGATTCCATTTCTTTTTTTAGTTTATACATTATATTTTCATAATTACCATTAAGAAATGATGTTATTTCTAAAACTATATTATCCATGATACTTCTATCTATATCTAGTTTACAATAACCAAGACATTCTCCTATATGATAATATAAACATAAATCATCTTTAAAGTTTTTACATTTTTTTAATGGATATAATCTATTTAATATTTGTACTATTTTTTTAGCAGCATAACTATTTGGATATGGTCCAAATAATTTTACATTTTTTCTTTTAGTTTTTTTATTAGGCCTTACTATAGATAAGACAGGATATTTATCATATTCAAGCATAATATATGGATATTGTTTATCATCTCTAAAGATAATATTATATTTAGGATCATATTTCTTAATTAAATTAATTTCTAATAAAAGAGCTTCTTTTTCTGAACCAGTTACTATATATTCAAAATCATAAATATTAGATACTAGCATTTTAGTTTTACCATATTTAGTACCATTAAAATAACTAGATACCCTATTTTTTAGTTTTTTAGCTTTACCAACATATATAATAGTACCAGTTATATCTTTCATTAAATAACATCCTGGTTTAAGTGGTAATAAAGCAAGTTTCTTTTTAATATTTTCTAGTCTACTATCCATATATATGCCTCCCTTCTTTTTTGTATTATATCATATTTTATAGTATAATTAAATTGGTGAAGAAAATGATTACTAATGAAATAGAAATAAAAAAATCTAGGTTTATTACTTATCTATATAATCTAGATGATGAATCAAAAGTTAATGAAATAATTGAATCTATTCGTAAAGAACATAAAAAAGCAAGACATGTAGTATATGTATATAAAATAAATAATACTGCAAAGATAAATGATGATGGTGAACCTAAAGGCACTGCTGGAATGCCTATATTTAATGTTATAGAAAAGAATAATCTAAATAATGTATTAATTATTGTAGTAAGATACTTTGGAGGTATTAAACTAGGTGCTGGGGGTCTATTTAGAGCATATTCTAATTCTGCATCAGAAATAATAAAAAAGATAACTAATTAGTTATCTTTTTTTCCTCTATATATTCATAATTAAGTGCATTTTTATTACTTAAAATACTTTCACCCAATTTTTTCTCTATACTTACCATCCTTAGCAAGCATTTTTAATCTCCGACAACTTGTCGGAAGTTGACTTTCTTCTTCTTTGGAAAGTCTTCTTTTTAATGTTGTCCAATAATCACTCGGGTCAGTTGGTTCAACCAACGCATTAATAATATCTACCACACTAAAGAAATAGTCTTCTTTTTCTGCACTTCAAATGCTTCTGATTTCTTTCAGGATACATTTTTTCATAAAAAAATAACTATTTCTAGTTATTTTTTAAGTGTTTTAATTTTAATATTTGATCTTCATATGAATTACTTGAAAGTATATAACTACCAACGACTAAAATATCTACTTTATCACATACTAGCTTAGTAACTTCATAGTTTACTCCACCATCTAATCCTACCAAGAAATCATGCTTAATTTTCATTAACTTCTTTAATTTCTTTATAGTTTTTGGAATAAATTCTTGTCCACCTTGTCCAGCATATACCCCCATCACCAAAAGATAATCTATTTTTTTAAAATATTTTTTTATCTTTCTAATACTAGTTCTAGGGTTAATAGCAATACCTGCTCTTATACCATTCTCTTTTATTAAGTTTAGGTATTTATCAATATCTTTTCTTCTTACTGCTTCATATTGAATAGTAATAATTTCAGGTTTTAATTTGATAGCTTCATTAATCTGAAATTCCATATTAGTGCTCATAATATGAATATCATATGGAGTACTACTTTTTATTTTAGAAAAATCTTTTAATTCAAAAGAAGTAAAAGGTACAAAAGTATTATCTAATACATCAATATGAATGAAATCTGTATGAGTATTATTTAATGCTTTTATAGTTTCATCAAAATTATCTTTATTTCTTAGAATTGAAACTGATACCTTCATTTTCTTTCTCCTTTATAAATTCCACATAATCATTATATCTTTGTTCATTTATTTCATTATCTTTTACCATTTGTTTTATATAGCAATCATCTTCTTTTATATGCATACAATCGCTGTATTTACAATAGTTTCTATACTTTTCAAATTCAATGAAATTATCTCTTATATCTTCTTTAGTCATATTCTTAAAATCAAGAGATGAGAATCCTGGAGTATCTGCGATCATAAGATCTTCTATCTCATAGAATTCAATTGCTCTTGTAGTATGTTTTCCTCTTCCTAAAGCCTTTGATATTTCATCAGTTTTAAGATTAAGATTTGGATCAATACTATTAAGAAGTGAACTCTTTCCAGAACCTGTTTGTCCAGTTAATATAACATATTTATCTTTAATAGCTTCTTTTAATTCATTAATCTCATAGTTATATAAAACTGTATACCCTATTCTCTTGTAATAAGAAATTATATTTCTAATAGTATCATCAATATATAGATCAGTTTTTGATACTACTATTAATGGTGTAATATTATTAAATTCAATAATATTTATCATTTTATTAAGAAGTAAAGATGAGAAATCAGGGTCTTTAGTACTCACTACAATAATAGCAATATCTATATTACTTACTGGTGGTCTATCTAATTTATTTTTTCTCTTATAAATAGCAGTAATTATATTGTTTTCATCGATTTCTACATTATCTCCAGCGAGAGGAGTAATCTTTTTATTTCTAAATACTCCTCTTGCTTTACAGATATGTTTTTCTCCATCTACTAATACAGTATAATCATTGCTAATTACTTTAACAATCTTACCTTTCATTATTCAGTTGTTCCCTCATTTGATTCAGTAGAACTAGATGTTTCATCTTGTTCTAGTGGAACTAATTCTTTTTCTTCTAATTTAGAAACCACAATATTTATAGTAGCCCCTTCAACTACATCAGATCCTTTTGCTCTACTTTGAGAAAGTACAGTACCTGGAGTTTTAGTATTATCTGCTTGTTCTTCTACTGTTACTACACATTTAAATTCTTTACAGAATTCTTCTACTTGTCCTCTAGTCATACCAGTAAAATCAGGATATACTTCAGTCATATTTGGAGTATATAATTTAATAATTCCTCCTACTTCTAATTCTCCTTCTTTAGGATTTTGATCTACTATAGTATCTTCTTTACCTTCATAATCATCTTTATTTTCTACTTTAATAGTTTCTACAATTACATTTAATCCTTGTAATTCAAGCTTAGCTTGTACTTTATTTACATCTTGCCCAGTATAGTCTTCTATTTTAACTTTATCTGATCCAGATGATTTATATAAAGTAATTTTAGCTCCTTTTTTAACTTTAGAACCTGCAGCAGGATCAGTCTTAGAAATCTTACCTTTTTCTACTTCAGAAGTATAATCAGTCTTAGTTTTAGTATCAACTTTTAAACCTAATTTTTCTAATTTATCTCTTGCACTAGCCTTAGTTAATCCAGATACATCTGGTACTGTTATATCTTTTGAAACAGTTAAATTAGGAATAATTATAAATACAGTTAATAACGCTACTACTAATACACCTACTAATGCTATTAATATTTTAGTAAATGCATTTAGTTTTTTATCACTATATTCATTTTCTTCTATTTCTTTAACTATTAATTCTTCTTTTTTCTTATTTTTTTCTTCTTCTTTAGCTTTAATTTCATCTTTTAAATTATTAACTACTTGTGTATTTTCATCACTATATTCATTTTCTGGATATTTAAATACTATTCTTTTTTCATCTTTTCTAGATTTATCAAGACAAGTTTTAATATCATCATAAACTTCTCTTACATTGTTATATCTATTTTTAGTATTTTTAGCAGTAGCTTTTAATATTATATTTTCTAAAGATTGTGGTACAGTAGGATTTTCTTTTCTTATACTTGGCATAGGATTCTTTAAATGTTTCATTGCTATTTCTACTGCAGTTTCTCCTTTAAAAGGCATTGTACCTGCTAACATTTCATACATAAGTATACCAAGTGAATAAATATCAGATTTAATAGTAGATCCTTTACCACTAGCTTGTTCTGGTGGTAAATAATGTACTGATCCCATAACTGAATTAGTTTGAGTTAAATCAGATGCATTAATAGCCATAGCTATACCAAAATCTGTTATTTTAACCATACCATCTTCTAATATCATTATATTTTGAGGTTTAATATCTCTATGAATTATATAACTATCATGGGCATGTGCTAGTCCATCAGTTAATTGAGATACTATATCTACTGTTTCAGGAACAGATAATCTTCCTCTTTTCTTTATTAATTGTTTTAGAGTTTGCCCTTTTATATATTCCATTACTATATAAAAGTTACCATCATCTTCACCAACATCATATATTTGAACTATATTTGGATGACTAAGTAAAGATGCATTTTGTGCTTCTCTTCTAAATCTTCTAACAAATTTTTCATCATCAGCAAGATCACCTCTTAGTACTTTGATAGCAACATCTCTTTCTAGAATAGTATCATATCCTAGATAAACATTTGCCATTCCTCCTTCACCAATTAGTTTTCTTACTTCATATCTATCATTTATTTTTTGCCCCTTTGAAATCATTTTTATTCTGCCTCCTTAGGAAATAAACATGCAATTGAAATATTATCAGTACCACCTCTAATATTAGCCTTTCTAATAAGTTTAATTACTTTTTCTTCTAATGGCCCTTCTTGAAGTAATACTTTTTCTATTTGAGTATTATTTAACATAGCAGTAAGTCCATCTGAGCATAATACTATTCCTTCAATTTCATCTTCAACATCAAATATGTCTATTTCAATAGGATTATTAGCACCTAATGCTCTCATAAGAATATTTTTCTTAGGATGATTTTTAGCTTCTTCTGGAGTTAATTCACCATTCTTAACAAGTAAATTAACTAAAGTATGATCTTTAGTTATTTTAAATAATTCATTATCTTTAAATACAAATCCAGAACTATCTCCAATATTACCAAATAATAAATAATCTTTAGTATAAATAGCAAGAACTAAAGTAGATCCCATACCCTTACTTTCTGGATGATTACTTGTATAATCAAATATTTCATTATTTATTTCTTCTACTTGTTTTCTAAGCCATTTAACTGTACTAGCTTTATCTCCTAGTTTTTCCATTTCATTAAATGCTTTAGTTAAATGTTCAATAACAATAGAACTAGCTACTTCGCCTGCTTTATGTCCACCCATACCATCTGCAACAGCAAGTAAATATTCATCATTTAAATTTTTTATAATTGTTACACTATCTTCATTATGTTCTCTAACTCTTCCTGTATCCGTTAAATAATAACTATCCATATCTATTCTCCTTCTACTTTTGCTCTAAGTTGTCCACACGCTGCAGAAACATTAGATCCAAATTCTTTTCTTATTGTTACATTTATATTATTCTTCTTTAGTATATCATAAAATCTAGCTATTTGACTAGTATTTGATCTTTTAAATTCAATATTTTCAGTCTCATTATAAGGTATTAAATTAACATAGCAATTAATTCCTTTTAATAATTTACTTAATTCTATAGCACATTCATCTGTATCATTAACATCTTTTAGCATTATATATTCAAACGTAACTCTTCTATTAGTTTTATCTAAATAATACTTAATAGCATCGATTATTTCTTCAATATTATATGCATTATTTATTTTCATTAATGAACTTCTAAGTTTATTATTTGGAGCATGTAAACTTATTGCCAAGTTTACACCACTTTCTAAGTCTGCAAATAACTTAATCTTAGGTACTATACCACTAGTAGAAACTGTAATATGTCTTTGACCAATAGCAAGCCCATAAGCATCAGTAACTATATTTATAAAGTCTATAAAATTATCATAGTTATCAAATGGTTCTCCTATTCCCATGACTACTACATGACTTATTCTTTCCCCTACATCTTTTTCTACTTCCATAATTTGAAGTAGCATTTCATCAACAGTTAGATTTCTAATTTTTTTAAGTCTTCCACTTTGACAAAATGCACACCCCATATTACACCCAATTTGTGAGGATATACATATACTAAGACCATAATCATGAACCATTAATACACTTTCTATCTTATTACCATCAGATAACTCAAATAAATATTTTTTAACAAGTTCATCTTCTTCTTTTTCAACCATTTTAATTTCATTAAAAGAAAAATCTTCTTTTAACATATCAATAGTTTCTTTCTTTAAATTAGTCATATCATCAAATGATCTAACACCTTTTCTATAAATCCACTCAAATACTTGAGTAGCTTTAAACTTCTTTTCGCCTTTTTCTAAGAAATAATCTTCTAACTTATTTCTTGTAATACTGAATATACTTTTCATAAATTCACCCTATAAATAATTATACCATTTTTATCTTTAATTATTAAGCATTATTTGATAAAATATAGTTAGAATGATGAGGTGTTTACATGGAGCATATACAAATTCCAAAAACAGTTAATTATGAATTAAACGATGAATTATTAGAATTCTGTGAGAGAAATGGTATAAGTGAAGCAGATATAAATAATATTGCTAATTCTGAATTAGCAAAAAATGCTAATAGAAGTAATTTTAATCCTATACTTATAGATTGTCCAGTAAAATGTCCAACACCACTTTATGATGAAATTTATATAAGAGATATTATTGGAGAAATGCCTAATGAGGGATGTAAAAATGTATTAGAAGCATTAAATGAAACTTACAAAAAGCATAAAGACCTTTTAAAGATGTCAAAAGATGAAATGATAAAAGCCATACAATCAACATTTGATAAAGACCATATATATTTATCCGAAGTAAAGTATGGAAAATATATGGTAGGAGACAATGGGCGTCACAGAGTAACAATGTTAAGGTTTTTATATATCGATGAAGTTCTTAAAGGAGAAAAACCTATAGAAGAAATAGATGAAAAATATTCAATAAAAGCTGAAATTCAAAACTATGATTTAACTTTAACATATATGTATTTTTTATTAGCAAATACAGGTGCTATCAAAGCCATATCCCCTGTAGATAGTAAAATATCTCAAGGAAAACCAATCTATGAAGTAAAATTTGCAAATGGTGAAGAAAAGATTCTTTCTAAAGACCAAATAATATTTGATTTTAACAAATTATATGAATCTACTAAAAGTAATATGAGTGAAGGTTCTCTTTATCGTATTGAAGGTTATGCTAAAATGATTCCTTCCCTAAATTCATTCTTAAAAGTATATGCTCCAGAACTAGCTCAAAAGAATGAATTTGGTTCTTTATAGGTGGTAGTATGGAAATAGTAGGAATAATTTGTGAATATAATCCATTTCATAATGGTCATTTATATCATATAAATAAAATTAAAGAAATGTTTACAGATCCATTAATAGTATTAGTTATGTCTTCTCATTATACTCAAAGAGGAGATTTATCAATATTAAATAAATGGGATAAAACAGAAATAGCACTTAATAATGGCGTTGATTTAGTTATTGAACTTCCATTTGAGTTCTCTACTCAAAGTAGTGATATATTTGCTAAAGGCACTATTGAAATATTGAAAGCATTAAAAGCAGAATATCTAGTATTTGGATCAGAATCAAATGATATAGTAAAACTAAATAATTTAGCTTCTATTCAAAACACAGTAGAATATAATTATGAAGTATCTAAGTTAATGAAAAAAGGTATTAGTTTCCCTTCTGCATCATCAAAAGCTTTGCACCATCTTCATGGTGAAGAAGTAGATACTCCTAATGATATATTAGGGCTTTGTTATATAAGAGAAATAAAAAAACAAAATGCTGGTATTACTCCATTAACTATTAAAAGAACTAATGATTTTAATTCTAAAAAAGTTGAAGGAAATATAATAAGTGCTAATCTTATTAGAAAGAATCTTAATAAAATAGATATATCTAAATATGCACCTAAAAATGCTATTAAGAATTATTATAATGTAGATATATTTAATTATTTAAAATATAAAATATTATCTGATGATGATTTATCTAAATATTTAGATGTAGATGAAGGCATTGAAAATAAAATAATAAATGAAATTAATAAATCTAATACTCTAGATGAATTAATATTAAATCTAAAATCAAAAAGATATACTTATAATAAATTATCTAGAATGCTAATTCATATATTAACTGGATATACTAAAGAAGAAAATAAAAAAAGAAAAAGCATAAAATATCTAAGAGTTTTAGGTTTTAATAAAAAAGGAAGAAAATATCTTCATGATATTAAAAAAGAAGTTACTTTACCTATCTATACTAATTTTAATAAAGAAATGGAATTAGAATTAAAAGTAACTAAAATATATTCATTATTAACAAATGATGAATCATTAATTAAAAAAGAAATAAAAAACATAATCATAAAAAAATGATTATGTTTTTTTATTATCAATCTCTTTAATAGAAGATTTTGGTTTAGGTAATTCTTCAGGCATAGTACCACCTAATTCTTTTATAGTATCCCTTACTTTTTTACCTATCTTATAGTGAGTAATATTTGCTTCATATTCATTATCAACATTATCTCTTTTTAATTTACTATCCGTCTGAGTTATTCTAAATAAATTAGCTGCTAACTCTTCACTACCCATATTGTCTAAAATATCCTGTCTATATTTAAGCCCTTTTCTTTTAAATATATCATCTGCTGTCTCGCCATTATAAAGTCCTTTATACCCAGCGTTATGGAATTCAGCAAGATTCTTTACTCCTGACTTAACTGCAGTCCTATTAAGGCCATAATTACCCTCTTTTACTTGTTTTCTTATCTTTAGTCTTCTTTCATCCTCAGATAGAAACTTATATTCCTCATCAAGTAATTCTTGTCTTCTTGTTTGTACTGCAAAATAAGTTTGAGCAAGCGCAATCACATTCTTCCTCGAATCGCCATTCATAGAAATTAAATAACATGCATAGCGAGTTAATCTGTAATCCTCTATAATTCTTTTACCACCATTTACATTTATTGACAATTTACCGGCGCCGGTAAATTGTTCTGAGGTATTATATCCACTAGCAGTACAAGCTAATTTTGCCTTTGATATTACCTCTTTAAATTTTTGCCATTTTACGTATTCTAAAGCTGACATAAGTTCTCTTGCGTGCCAATATTCATTGCCTTCTTCATCAATGTGTTTAATCTTTTCAAATACTTCTTCAGTATAATTTGTAATGTTCTTCATAGATCCTCCTACTTAATATATTCGCAAGAAAAAATAAATATTCCCCTATTAATAATAAAAAAGATAGCAAATGCTATCTTTTTATATTTTTTCTTTTAAATCACTAATCTTTTTAGATATTTCATCATCATAATTCTTATATATAGTTTGAATTATAATTGTAATTGGAAGTGCAATAATTATTCCAATAAAACCTCCAAGTACTCCTCCTGCAAATACTGCAAATATTGTTAATAAAGCAGGTACTTTATTAGTTTTACCATATATCTTAGGGGCAATTATATATCCGTCTATTTGAGGGAATATAAGCATAATTATAACTGATAATACTAATAATGTTGGAGATATAACTGAAGCAGTTATAATTGCTATTATATTCATTATAATACCTCCAAAATAAGGTATTAATGGTGAAAATGCTGCGACTATACCAAGTAATAAGAAATGAGGATGACCAATTATTCTATAAAGTAATGTATATTCAATAAACATTATTAAAACATTTATAAATAAACCTCTAAAATAAGCAGTACATGATGTATCTATATCTCTAACAAGATTATATGTTTTCTTACTTTTTAATTTAAAGTATTTCTTTAATTTTTCTCTTATCTTATCCATATCTACAAGGAAATAAATAAATGCTACTAAAGAAATTATAAAATTACTAATAACATTAATTGAAGTATTTATTATTTTACCTCCTGTTACTGCTATATCTTTAGTGAATTCTTCAGATATCTTATTAATACCTTTAGTTAATGTATCTTGTAAACCACTTAGATCAATATTATATTTAAATTTAACATCTTTTATAAATTGAATTAATCCTGATAATAAATCAGATAATTCATTTGTAAATACTGGAATTATATTAATTATAATATATGCAAGTATTCCAAATACTATTAATAAAATTATAACTATACCAAGCCATTTAGGTAGTTTTTTCTGCATAAATCTAAGAAATGGATAAAATGCATAAGCAAGTATAAAACCTATTATAAATGGCGTAAAAATCGCTAATAATTTAACTGTTACCCCTTTTAACAAATCTCTCATTAAATATAATAAGAAAACTATACCAATAATCATTAATATATTTAATAATCTATTCTTTTTCATATTTATTCCCTCTCTTTTGAATCAATAATTATAGTTACTGGTCCATCATTTATTAATGATACTTTCATATCTGCTCCAAACTCACCTGTTACATAAGATATACCTGTCTTACTTAATTCTTCCTTAAATAATTCATATAATTTATTAGAATCATCATAATTTAATGCATTTGTAAATGATGGTCTATTACCATCTTTACAAGATGCATATAAAGTAAATTGAGAAACAAGTAATATACCTCCACCAGATATTTCACTTACATTATAATTCATTTTACCATTAGAATCTTCAAATATTCTTAAATTAACTATCTTTTTTACTAAATATTTTACATCTTCAATAGTATCTCCATTAGTCATACCAAGAAGTACTACTAATCCTTTATCAATACTATTAGTAGTATTATCAAAACTAACTGATGCTTCTTTGCATCTTTGAATAACTACTCTCATTTGAACACTCTTTCTACTTTTATGATTTCACTATTAAATTTAAGATCATTCATATATTTCTTTAATTTTTCACTATCTGTAACTTCAATAGTTAATTCATAAATATTATTAGTTTGTGTACTAATAGTATTAGCATTTAATATACCAATATTATTACTTGATGTAATAGTAATAATATCTAATAATAAATTTTCTTTTTTACTAGCAGTTATCTCTATTACAGTAATAAATTTCTTAACAATATTCTTATTCCATTTAACATCTACTAATCTTTCATCTAATTTCTCTAAATTATGACAATCCTTAGTATGAATAATAATACCATTACCACGAGATATATACCCTACTATATCATCTCCAAGTATTGGATTACAACATCTAGCAAGTGTTACTTTTATTTCATCTATACCATCTACTAATACATCATTTTTTAAATCAATAACATTATCTTTATTCTTAATTACTTTTTCAAGTAATTGTTCTTTAGTTATTTTATCTTCTTTAAATGCTAATGCAACACAAGATATAGGACTATATTTACCAGTACCTATTCCTATATACATTTCATTTTCATCAGCTACTTTTAATTCTTTTAAGATATTAGGTATTCTTTCTTCTACTTCTTCAATAACTAATTTCTTTCTTCTTATTTCTTTTAAGAATAAGTCTTTACCTTTAGCTAAACTTATTTCTTTATCTACTTTAGAGAAATATGCTTTAATCTTATTTCTAGCTCCTGATGTTTTAGCATAATCAAGCCATTCCATAGATGGTGTTGCATCTTTCTTAGTATTAATCTTAACTATGTCACCATCTTTAAGTGGTGTTGATAAAGGTACCATAGTATCATTTACTACTACTCCCACCATTGTCTCACCAATCTTAGTATGTACTTTATATGCAAAATCTACACCAGTTGATCCTTTTGGAAGTTCAAATACATCTCCTTTTGGAGTATATACATAAATACTATCACCAAGTACTTCATCTTTAACACTATTAACAAAATCTTCAGCTTCAGGATTACTTTCATTAAGCTCCATAATATTTCTAAATATTTGAAGTTTTTGTTCCATTGAACTTTGTAATTTCTTACCTTTTTCTTTATAAGACCAATGAGACGCTATACCTCTTTCTGCTACTTCATCCATTTCATGAGTTCTTATTTGAACTTCATATAATTTATTATCATAGCCAAATACAGTAGTATGTAATGATTGATACATATTAGTCTTAGGATTAGCTATATAATCCTTAAATCTATTAGCTTTAGGCTTATATTTAGAATGAATAATACCTAATACTTGATAACATTCATTAACAGTATCTACGATTATTCTAAGACCATATATATCATATATATCACTGAATTTTCTACCTTTTTGTAATTTATTATATATACTATAAATTGACTTAACTCTTCCCTTTATTTCAAACTTAATACCATTTTCAATTAAAAGTTCAGAGATTCTATTAGTCATTTCTTTTATACAAGCTTCTCTTTCTTCAGGAGTATTATTAAGTAATTCCTCAACACTAACAAATGCATTAGGTTTATAGTATTTTAAAGAATTAACTTCTAGTTCACTCTTAATATTAGAAAGACCTAATCTATGTGCAATAGGAACAAGAATTTCAAGAGTTTCTTTAGATTTACTCTTTCTACTTTCTTCTTTAATTGCCCATAAAGTTCTCATATTTTGGCATCTTTCAGCAAGCTTAATAATTATTATTCTTACATCTTCAGTAAGACCTACAATTATCTTTTTATAATAATTTATTTGTGTTTCACTATCAGTAAATACATTTAAATTATTAATCTTAGTAATACCTGCTACTAGATCAGTAATATCTTTACCAAAATTCTTTTTAATATCATTAATATCTGCTTTTCCTATATGAACAGTATCATGAAGTAAAGCAGCACTAATAGTATCACTATCTGCTTGTAAATCAGTAAGAATATATGCAGTATTAAGTGGATGATGCATATATTCTTCCCCACTTTTTCTTACATCATTCTTATGAACTTTACTAGCATAGTCATATGCTTTCTTAATTGTTTCTAGTTCTTCCTTACTCTCAATATATTTACTGCATACTGACAGTAATTCCTCAATAGTATTTATTTCATTAACCATAAATACCTCCTTTTCTAGAAAAAAGAATTAAGCATTTATTCCTTTAACACTTAATTCTTCTACCTTTCTTTTCTTAGGTTTATCCTTCTTTTTATTTTTAGTTTTTTTACTTTGTAATCTATATTCTAATATAACCCATAAAGAACCTGATATTAATATAGAAGAATATGCTCCTGCTATAAGACCTATTAATATAGCTATATCAAACTCTAATATTTCTTTTGATCCAAATATAATTAAACATATAATTGGAAGCATAGTAGTAATAGTAGTATTAATAGAACGAAGCATTGTTTCTTTAATAGACTTATTAGCTATTTCTTTTAATTCATCTTTAGTAAGAACACTATTAATCTTCTTATTCTTATTTTCTCTAATTCTATCAAATATAACAATAGTATTGTTAATAGAATAACCAATAATAGTAAGTATAGCTGCTATAAAGATAGAATTAATCTCTAAATGCATTATTGCAAATAATACAACTATCATAATACTATCATGTATTAATGCTATTATTGAACTTAATGCATAACTAAACTTATATCTAATAGTTATATAAAGAATAATTCCAATAATTGCATATACTAATGCAATTATTGCATTCTTAATTAAATCTTTCTTAACTAAATTACTAACTACAGATATATCAGTCTTAGCATCATATTTTTGACAAATAACACCATTAACATTCTTTATTTCTTCTTTTTCAAGTATTTCAGATACTTTAACATAATAAGCATCATTATCTTTTTCTGATGAAATAATAGTTAATCCTAAATCTTTAATATCTTTATTAATAGATTTAACACTAGCATTCTTAGCATTACTAATAGTAATATCAGTACCACCAGTAAAATCTATACCAAAATTAAATCCTTTATTAACAAATATAAATACACCTGCAACTACTAATAAAACTATAGGTAATATTATAAACTTCTTAAAATTACCAACATAATCCTTATGAATTCTAGATTCAAATTTACTTTCTACATCTTCTAAACTATTCTTTATTTCACTTCTCTTTTGATTAATAAACATTCTAATTTTATTATCAAAGAATTTAGTTTTAATAAATGAATATGTAATTAATCTAGTAATTAATACTACTATTAACATAGTCATAATTATGTTAATTATTAACATTGTAGCAAATCCTTTAACAGAACTTTCTCCAAATATAAATAATATTATTGCTATTATAAATGTAGTAACATTTGAATCTAAGATTGAACTAAATGAATTTTTTATACCATTTCTATAAGCAGTTTTTAAATCTCTACCTTTTCTAAGTTCTTCTTTAATTCTCTCACTAGTAATAACATTAGCATCTACTGCCATACCTACACCAAGAACTAATGCTGCTATACCAGGTAAAGTTAATACTCCATCTATTAAATAGAATACTAAGAATGTCATAAATGTATAGATTAAGATAACTGAAGATGCTATAAATCCTGAGAATCTATATCTTAAAGTCATAAATAATATAATTAATACTATACCTATTATTCCAGCAAGTTCTGTCTTTAATAATGAATTTGCACCAAATGCAGATCCTACAGTTTGACTAGATATTTCTTTAAACTTAACATTATTAGAACCACTATTAATTAAATCTACTAAATTAGCAACTTGTTCTTCAGTAAAATTACCTTGAATAATAACATTACTACTAAATCCTTGTGAAACAGTAGCAGCACTTAAACACTTAGCATCATTTAAATCTGTAAATGATCCACACTTAGCAGTACTATAACTATCTTTTCCATCTACATAATCAAGCCAAATAACAATTAACTTATCATCTGATTGACTAATTTGTGATGTAACATTATAGAATAAATCTTTATCTTTAATATTTAATAATACAGCAGGTCTTCCCTTATCATCTGTACTAACCTTAGCAGCAGTACCAGCAGATAATACACTCTTGTCCATTAGTTTATTATCTTTACTATCTCTAAATGTTAATTCTCCAGCAATAGTAATATAATCTCTTGCAGCTTCAGCATCTTTAACACCTGCAAGCTTAACTCTTATTTTATCTTTACCTTCAATAGTAAGTTCTGGTTCAGTAACACCTAACTTATCTATTCTTCTAAGCATTGTTCTATATGTATCATTAACATCTGCACTAGTTAACTTTTGCCCTTTTTCAGAAGGACTAATTTGATATAAAATTTCAAATCCTCCAGCTAAATCTAATCCTTTAGTGATGTTATCAAAAACATTAGGAATTAGTACGGTAGCACTTGCTACAATTCCCAAAACTGAAACAAATAAATAACTAAATTTAACCTTAGCACTATTAAATTCAACATTACTATTATATTTACCTTTAATAGCAAGTATTATATGAGATATTATTGGTAATACATTAAGTAATATATACCATAAAATACCCTTATCAAATTTTTTAGCAAGTCTTACATTTAATCTAATATAATAAAGTATAAATAATAATGCACTAAATGCAAATATTATAATAGTATTCATACTCTTTAATTTTAATAAATAAATTAATAAACATACTCCTATACTAAATATATACTCAAAAATGTGATACCATTTAAGATCTACCATCTTTAATAAGTAAATAAAATTTACTATTGGTATCCACGCTAGAAATCTTTTTACCTCTCCCTTTTTAAATAACATAAACATAGTAAAACTAGAAAGTAAATAACTAGCTGCTATGCAAATTAAAACTATTATGCTGTTCATATATATCCTCTTTTCCTTACATATTTAATTATACAAAAATTTTGTCAATTTTTAAAGCATTATTTGTATATTTTATAAATAAAAAAGAGCAAATTTTAATTTGCTTTTTTATTCTAAACCTTCGATTGTATTGAATGCAGATTTAATGACATCATCCATGTCATAATATTTATATTCAGCAAGTCTACCACCAAATATAACATTTTCTTCTTTAGATGCTAATTCTTTGTATTTATTTGCGAGTTCATTATTTTTAACATCATTAACTGTATAATACTTTTCCATTCCATCTTTATAATCAGATGGATATTCAAATGTTACTACTGTCTTTGGACTAGTAGTATCAAATTCAAAATGTTTATGTTCAATAACTCTTGTATAATCAACTTCTTTGCCAGTATAATTAACTACCGCATTTCCTTGATAATTTACTTTATCAAATACTTTAGTATCAAACTTTAAACTTCTCCATTCAAGTTCACCCAGTGAATAATTAAAGTATTCATCTATTGGGCCAGTATAGATAATTTTATTAGCCAATGAAGATAATTCTTCCCTATCATCAAAGAAATTAGTATTTAATCTAACTTCAATGCCTTCAAGCATCTTTTCAATTAATTTAGTATAACCACCTATTGGAACACCTTGATATTTATCATTAAAATAATTATTATCATAAGTTAATCTTACAGGTAATCTTTTAATGATAAATGCAGGTAAATCTTTACAATCTCTATTCCATTGTTTTTCAGTATAACCTTTAATTAATTTTTCATAAATAGTTCTACCAACTAAACTAATAGCTTGTTCTTCTAAATTCTTTGGTTCTCCAGTTATTTCTTTCTTTTCTTCTTCAATATGTCTTAAAGCATCTTCTGGAGTAAATACATCTTCCCATATTTTAGAAAAAGTATTCATATTAAAAGGCAAATTATATACTTCATTACCTATTCTAGCAATTGGTGAATTAGTATATCTGTTAAATACAACAAAAGAATTCACATAATCCCATACATCTTTATAATCTGTATGGAATATATGAGCACCATATTTATGAACATTTATACCTTCGATATTCTCAGTATAAATGTTTCCTCCAATATGATTTCTTCTATCGATAACTAGTACTTTTTTACCCTTTTTATTTAATAAATTTGCACAAGTAGCACCAAATAATCCTGATCCTACTATTAGATAATCATATTTCATATTTACTCCTTATAAAAAAACTAAGAACAATAAATCTAGTAATTAAATCATATCCCAAGTTAAAATTGTATCTTCTTCTAAATCACATAAAACTTTTCTACCAATAACAATATCTGTATATTTAGGAGAAATACCAGTTCCTGGTCTTTTAGGCATTATATCTTTTTCAGTTATTATCTCACCTTTTTTCATATTGCGAGTTAAAACTAGAGAGCGTCTAGCTTCTCTACGAGGAATCTCTTCACATTCTAAAACTGTCTTCTCACCCGATCCTAAAATTTTGTCTATAAATTTAAAATTATTAATAGCCTTTTTAAAATCAATTGGATCACCAGCGTGATAATGATCATTTCCAGGCAAAGTTTTATCTAATGTAAAATGTTTTTCAATCACTTCAGCACCCAATAAATAAGCTGTAGCTAAAGTCATCATTGTTTCATCAGGAGCAACATGATCGCTAAACCCGACTTTTACATCAGGAAAATCTTTCTTTAAAGTCTCAATAATGCGTAAATTAGCATTATTAGGATCTGTGGGATATGATAAAACACAATGAAGAATAGTAATATCTTTGCATCCTGCTTCTCTTAATGCTCGTATTCCTTCATCAACTTCCGATAAATATGAAGCACCAACTGAAACAACAATTGGTTTTCCCTTTTTGGCAATATGTTTCATGAATGGTATGTTAGAAAAATCAGAAGATGATATCTTATAAAAATCAACTAAATCATATAAGTAATCTGCAGAATCATAGTCAAATGGTGTTGATGTAAAATCAATTCCTAAACTATGAGCGTAATCGCTTAATTCCTTATATTCTTCCTTACCAAAATGATCAAATTTTTTAAACAATTCATATTGTGTTTTGGTTGCTTCCTTGCTTGTATCCCAGTAAGCTGGGGAATTTTTTGATACTATAGTTGAAGCTTTATAAGATTGGAATTTTGCACAATCAATGCCAGCCTCAGCTACTTCTTTTACATATAATTTTGCTGCTTCAAGTGGTGTAATATTCATTACTCTTGCTGTATCATAAAAATTAACACCAATCTCAGCAATCATATATGGTTTACTTTTTCTCATAATTTTCTCCTTTTCTTATTATAAATTTACAATTGAATTATCGATAAAATGAAATGTTGTCCCAAAAACCAAATAAATAATTATACTAATAAAAACATTTAAATAATCGATAACTATGTTTCTTTTCATAAATAACCTTATAAACTATCAATTAGGCTAACTATTCTATTCCTTCCTTTTTTTAAATCATGTTGCAACATTTTATTTTGAAGTTCTTTCCTATTATTCATTGAGAGACTTAAATACTCTTTTAACGTGTTTTCAATTAATTCATCATCAGGATTTAATCCTATATAAAAAAATCCATTTTCATTACATACAAAAGAATGTCTTTCTTCTCTCTCGTTTTGAGACATTGCAATAGTAGGAATACCCATGAGAGCTAGTTCATAACCTGTTCTTCCCCTAGAAGTTACAGCTATGTCATTTTCAGAAATCAATTCTGGCATATTTTTAATATTATACAATACTTGAATGTTTTTATACTTATTGTATTCCATTAGTTCTTCAACATTTCTTTTTGCCTTACCTAAAACTATTGTAAAATTATATTTTTTATATTCATCTTTTGATACTATTTTCAATAATCTATCGGTATAATTTTGCGGATCTGCTCCACCAAAAGTGATAAGAACATTCTCAACATTATCTTTGATATCTATTGGATTAAAGAACAAGAAAGTCTTAGGACAAACATAATATAATTCACCACAATATGTGTTAGACTGAGTGCTGTTTGAATATAAAGCATTAAATACTAAATCAGCTAATAAAGACCCTTCTCCATCGTCTTCAAAATTTATAATTTTAGCATTTTTCCCTAAACTACTTTTTAAACCACTCATGTAATATGTAGTTGTTGACAGAATATCATTTATAAAAATAGTATAATTATTTTCCTTACATTTTTCATATAATTCTAATTCATTTCGTACTGGAAATAAATTATATGTAGTATCCCCAAATACTACCGGATCTGTTTTATCATAATTATAATATATATCAGGTTTTGAATAAAATTCATCAGCTAATTCAAGAACTCTATATATATGTCCTAAACCTATTTCATTATTACCATTAACATAAAATGCTACTTTCTGTTTTTTTAATGATAGTTCTGCGCTTAATAGATCTGAGAAATCATCAATATCTTGTGATTCTTCTTCTGGAATTTCATATATATCCACTTTGTTCCCAATTCTTGAAGATGGAGATACAGCAGCATATTTTGATATAACAAAAGCTCCTGTTTCAATATAATATGCAGGCAAATATTGTCTATTTAATCTTTCTTTATAATTTGGCACTTTTTTTCCCCCTACTTCACTCCATGATAAATGTGGTTTATTAATGGCAGAAATTAGTGTATCTAATTCATTATCAATAGCATATTTAATTGCAGAATCAAGAGTCTCAACTGTTAATGTAGGTGAAGTTGGTTGCATAGTAACAATATAATCCCATTTTTGATCTTTAGGAATTGCATCAAATATAACAGAGTCTAAAGTAATATTATCTGCGCATAATTCTTTGCTCCTATCTTTATAATTAACTCTCATTTTTTTTGCAATTAATTTAACTTCTTCTGAATCAGTAGTAACAACTATATCAGTAATATATCTTGAATTTAAAGCATTATTAATTGAATAGTATATTAAGGGGTGCTCCCCAATAATTCTTATATTTTTATTTGGAATACCTTTTGATCCTGCTCTAGCAGGAATAACGGCTAAAATTCTCATATTATTCATCACCTCTTCTACTGAATATTTTCATAAATTCTTCCAATGATCTATTTTTTAATGCAGAAAATATTTTTTTTCTATTAATTATTATAACACTAAACATTCCAATAGATATTATAATAATTAAAATATATCTTGCAATATTATATAAATATAAATAATTACATAAAAACATAAATAATAGAGAAATACTAATAATTATTAAGAAAAATAATGTATCATACCAACTAGTACATTTTAATCTCTTAACAAAAATAAAATGTATAATAAATAAACAAGCATAACCAATTAAAGTCGTATATGCTGCTGATATATAGCCATATTTTGGAATGAATAAATAATTAAGTGCAATATTTATAATTGTTGCAATAACAGTTCCAACAGCAATATTTTTTTGTTTTTTATGATAGAATTCAATGTTAACATACAGTGAATAAATAAATTGAAAAACATAACCAACCATAACTGGTGGAAATATATACATTGCTTCAGTATAAGATTTACCTGCCATAATATATAAAACTTCAGGAGTTATTAGCATTACTAAAAATACAACTACTACATAAAAAATAGTATATGGTTTAGAATACTTCTTTAAATTGCCATATTGTTTTTTATCCATTTGGTCATATGCCCATGGAGACCAAGCATTGTTTAATGACAACCATAGCAAAGATACAATTGATGCAATCGTATAAGGAACACTATAAAGAGCATTAGCATTTTCAGATATCATTTTAGTAATCATAATTTTATCTGCAGAGTTTAATAAATAACCTGCTAATAAATGCCAAATTAATGGAAAAGAAATAGCCAATGAATATTTCCAATATTTACTTGAAATTGTTTTTCCTTTCTTAAGTAAATAAAAATATATAACTATTGAGGAAAAAATCAGTGGAATAAAATAACCATATACTCTACCCATAAGTGCATTCTTCAAAGAAAGAACTAATAATATAGAAATAATTGTAGATAATAAAGCATTTATTACCGAAACAAAAACTATCTTCTTATAATCGTAGTCTATCTGGCTTTTAATTTGAAACATTTGAAATGCGGGATAAAAGAATAAATACAGGAAAATAATATGTAATGTTTCTTCATTCATAACAAAAAGGTCTAAGAAGAAATCTTTAAATATTAGAATTATTATATAAAAAAATAGAGTAACTATATTCCCTAAAACAAGATTTGAAGAAATATATTTATCTAGTTCTTCCTTGTAATCAAATCTTGCAAGATTAACAGATGAATACAATTCAAAAGTTACTACAATTGCAAAAATATTAAACCAAGATGTAATATTAGAAAATAAACCAATATCTCCTTTAGTCATTATTCTTGTAAAAATAGGCATTGTAATAAATGTTAATGCTTTAATTAAAAAATTAGAAATTGTATACCATATACCTGCTTTTAATGCACTTTTTTTACCTTGCTTCATTCCTTATTTCCTTTCTTTGTTTTTTTCTAACCATTCCCATCCTAAATATATTTTTTCATTACAGTTATAGATTAAATTTATTGATGTAGAAGCTATTGTAATTACCTTATTAAAATTAATTGGATAAAAATTAATTAATTCAACTGGAAATGTATCACGAAAAACAAAACAATTATCAAAATATTTTTCATAATCCGTATTTTCCCTAGGATGAGGTTTAATAATAATCTTTGTATTATCTGAATAATCATTTAATACTTTTTTATAATAATCAATTTTCTGCTGTTCATTATCTATAATATTGTCTTCTGATAAAGGTTGAGTAATCAACAAATCGGAATTATCAAAATTGTCAATGTTAAAATTAGAGACGAATACATTCAATATCTTTTCTTTTTCACTGGTAGACAAAGAATCTATCATTTCTTTTTTAGGGCATTGTAGAATCTTTTTGCCATATATGTTTAAATCCTCCGAGTTGTTTACTTCAATTTCTTTTATATATTTAGATTGTGCATAATCAGGGAAATTCAAAAGTGACTTAATATAATATTTTATATTTTTTTTAGGTTTTAGTCTTGAAAGATTTACTTTGAAAGTATCTGTGCCATCTTCTAACAATGTATAATATTTTTTTTGTTGGCTAATAACATGCCCAAGCAATGAACAATCAAAATATAGATAAATATTATCATATATATCAAATCTACCTTCAGTTTCTTTCACAACTTTTTTTGTTAGAAAGAATCTATAAATAGATGAAAGCAATCTTTTTTCTATATCGATTTCTTTTTCAGAATAATCAAATATTAAAATATCATTAAATATATTACTTTTTTTTATTTTTTTAATCAGTGCAAAATTATTAACTAAAGCATTGTTACTTTTATCAGAAAAAATTAATAAAGTATTATCATCATTACTATTAATGCACTTAATCATTGAAATTAAAATATGATAATATGTATTACAACAATATAAATTTTTCATTAACTCACCCTCTTCTTTAAAACAATTTTTCAACTTTTTTGTTCAATGTGTATATCATAATCCAATTTAGAAATATTATTTGATGCATTAGTATGATCAAATTGAACATCATAACCAAGTTCTTCGATATTTTTATTTAATCCATAAGTTTGGAGAAATGAACCATAATTATATATTCGCTGCATAGTCATGATACCTATCTTTTTCATTGTTTCTTTTCTCCCTTCTCTTTTTTAAAAAAATAATATAGTAAAAATACATTAAGTGTAGGCAAAATCATATTAGTATCTGTTAATCCTGCGATTGAAAGAAGTGTGAATACAAAAATCAAGTAATATTTTTTCTCTTCAAACATTCTTTTTAATGCTCTAGTATAAAAATACCCAAGAATAACGTAAACTATCACTCCATAATTCAAAAGCATTTTAATAAACATGCTATCTAGATACATAGTATGACCATGAATTATTTTGTATGGAATTTTATTCCCAACAAAGTTAATGCCATATTCTTCAAAATAATAAACATAGTTACTAATTCGACCGCTAAACAAACTATCTAAGGTGTCCTTAAATGGAATATTAAAAGCATATAATACAATTAGCAATATTGAAATAATTGTAAATATTAAAAATTGATTTTTGACTATAAACGAAATATGTTTGCTTTTTATGAATTTATTAATAATTTCAGAGTTAAAAATATATATAGTATACACTATAGTTAAAATAAGTACTGATCTTGAATCAGTTAAAAATTGTATTGTTAAAAGCGTTATTGGTATCAAAATCATTGTGATCAAATTTTCAAGCAGCTTATTCTTGGTTTCTTTAGCAACATAGTATCCAGCGGCAATCAAGAAGAATAAGTAGCAGGACAATGCATTTGGATGATAGAATCCAAAACTATATCGTGCACTATGATCCTCACGTAGCAAAATGTTGTTTGGAATGATGCCAATTAATGGTAAAACAATTAAGCCACCTGTGATAATCCCTTTTATAATTAAATCTCTTTTTAAATATTCGCTAAATCTAATGTATCTAAAAGATACTGCTAACAAAAATATTCTAAAAATCAAAAAACTTCTCGAAAAAAAGTAAGATATAGAAATCATAACAAAAATTGCACTTGTTAATAAAATCTCCTTTTTAGTTATTGTATGGCGATTTTTTATTATTTTTATCAAACAAAAAACGGCCAAGAAAGCATAACCTATTGCATTAATTTTATTATCATTATTTTTAATAAAATCAATAGTATTAAGCATATCAGTCATAACTAAAAGAAGATAACCAACATAAAACAATATATCATCTTTTAATTTCATGTAATTATACCTCCTTTAAGAAATTTTCTTGTATTTTCTTTGCTTCAAATTCAATTGAATAACCTGCATCACTTATTTTTTTGCATGTCATACTTGAGCAATTTTTTCTATTGCTCCTATTAGCCTTAAATTCCCCTATTTTTTTAATCCAACTATCGACTGAATCACTTAATGATAATGATGTCAAATTATCTGAAAAGAAAGATTCGGATGAAACAGTATCAGAAACTAAGCAATCTATGCCTGAAGCTTGTGATTCCAATAAAGACAGACTTAGCCCTTCAAATAATGATGGAAATAAAAACAAATCCATTGCTTGATATAAATTATTTACATCATCTCTAACTCCCATAAACATTACTTTGTCTATAATATTTAATTCACTTACTTTCTTTTCTAATTTTTCTTTATCTTCTCCATCACCAACTAACATTAGAATTGAATTTGGATCTTGTTTCAAATATTCATTAAACACATCAATAGCAAAATCTTGATTCTTTTGAAAATGCAATCTACCAACATTTCCAATTATAAATTTGTCTTGTAGACAAAATTCATCTCTATATTTTTTTCTTGTGTTTTCACTATATTTAAACTTGTCACAATCAATTGCATTATTAACAAGTAAATACTCATCACTATTTATTATTTTCTTAAAATAAAACCATTCACTAGACTTTTCTGAGCAAGACCAAAAATCAGTCGCATACTTTATTAGAACTAATTTGTTTAATCTATGTAGTATCCCTCTTACAAACGAATCCATGTTTTGTGAATTATGTGAGTGAATTATTCTACGTTTTATACCATATTTTTTGGCATATTTTAGATAATCAATATTAGCTAAACTGCAAACATTCATCCATATAGTAGTATATTCTTTTGCATGTTTACTAAAAAATTCATCTAGGTCTTGATAAAATTTCTTTCTATCTTTACTTCTAGCAGTAACTCTATATATTGTTCCTCCTAGTTTTTCAATTTCATCTTCATATGCTACTACTTCAGTATTGCATAAAAAATCAAATTGAATCTTTTTTCTATCGATATTTCTGTAATAATTCATTATTACAGATTCTACTCCACCAGGATTATCAGTAATACCAAATACTAGCACCTTTTTCATATTATTCCTACTTTCTTATTTGTGATTGTCTTATTTTACATATTAATGCTGTTAAGAAATATAATTTGCTTTTAATAGTAAATAGAGTAACTTTTCTTGATAAAGATAAGTTATCATAATTGCTATTCTTAATAGCATTTTTATATATGCCCATTTTGCATACTTCTTTTAAAGAAGCATATTTATTATTGTTCTTTGGATTATAGCAATAATTAACGCATATAAGCATTAAATGATAAACTATATAATTAGATAAATTTAATTTTACTGTTTCATCATTTTTATAATTGCTATTAATATACTTAGTCATTGTTTCCATTGAAACAGTATATTTATTAACATAATTATCATCATATCTTCTTACTACAGAATCAAGATTAATTCTATAGTTATATAAAGGTTTATTATAGATAACTGCTTTATCTAAATTCTTTGTTAATTCAATATTAAATAAAGCATCCTCTCCTACTACTAGAGATTCATTAAATCTAATACCTCTTAAAACATCTTTTTGAATCAATTTCATGTGAACAAAACCATAACTAGTTTGAACATTTAAAAGTGAGATTAAATATTCTTTTCTATCAAGTGTCTTTTCTGTTCCATCCGCATTGATAGATTCAACATTATTTTGATAGATTTTGTTGTACCCACAGCAAACATATTTTGAACTGGTTTCTACTGCTTTATTAAGCATATCTTCAGCATATGTAGGTTCAATATAATCATCTGCATCTACAAATGATATCCATTCACCTTTTGCTTTGTCTAAACCTTCATTACGTGCAGTACAAACTCCACCATTCTTTTTATGAATAACTTTTATTCTATTGTCCTTCTTTGCCCAGTCATCACACATCTTTGGTGACTTATCTGGTGATCCATCATCTACTAAGATTATTTCTAAATTTTTGTATGTTTGGTTAACTATTGATTCAACACACTTATCTAGATATTTATCTACATTGTATATTGGAACTATAACACTTATTAATGGTTCTTTTTTCATATTATTTAACCTTCGCTTTCTTTCTTTTTCTATCATATGCAGTCCATGCTGTTTTAAATGCTTCATAGCTTACTGATAATAATTCTAATGATGCTCTATCTCTTTTAGGAAGTCTTTTGTCTTTTAAGACTTCTCCTGCATGATCCCTTATATATGTTAATATTTCTTTTCTACATTTTTTATTATCATTTTTAGATCTTGCTAATACTGATAATGTACTTAGATATCCGTGCATTCTTCTTCTAGCACATCCTTGTTTTAAATCGGGATATTTCTTTTCAATATAATCACACATTTCATTAGTAGAAGTTATTAAGTCCATCCTTGATTC
>JAEEGJ010004585.1_pt1 | contig 46211 bp, 28 predicted proteins | sample 8958761 | NCBI WGS metagenome assembly JAEEGJ01 (sample SAMN16246546, study PRJNA631951) | gut metagenome | biome: gut microbiome; feature: rumen; material: RS-attached | host: Bos | place: Iran: Karaj | collected 2018-10
GCTTCCACTTGGATTCGAAGGAACCCAACTGGGCCGACTTCCAGAAGTTCATCATGGGTGAGGTGCGTTACAACTCGCTCGTGAAGACCTTCCCCGAGGAAGCCAAGGAACTGTTCGCCAAGACCGAACAATTCGCCAAGCTCCGCTACGAAGGCTACAAGAAGCTGAGCGAAGGGAAATAAATTTTTTGAATGGTTAGCGGGAAGCATGCTTCCCGCTAACTTTTTTATGCGAAAAAAGAAAAGTTTATGAATAAAGTTAAAAAAATGAAATTGTTCGTTGTGGCATCATTATTTGTTCTTTGTAGTTGTGTTAATGATAGTACCAAACTCAATAATGATACACAACAAGATAAAACACAATATAGCAATACTGCATATTCGAATGAAAACACTAATGTGACGAAGAATCATGAGAATCAGGAGTCAATTGATGATTGGTATAGAAAGGCAAGTATTATATCTCAAGACATTGTACAAGAAAAGATTGGTAAATGTGATTTTGAAAAACTAAACTATGTGGGAGAGACAACGCTGGTAGAAAATAGGTATAAAATTCTTCAAAAATTTACTCATAAAGGAGAACAGTATGTTTATAGGATTTATATTCAATATAATGGAGGTGAATGGACAAATCGAAATAATTGGAGCTATGGAGAACTGACTATTGAAAACTCTTCTACAGGAAAACAATTAAGGTATGATGGTACTATGAAATCAGAAGAAAAAGTTTCAAGTGGAATGATAACAGCAGGAGGTGTTGATTTTAAAATTGCTGAGAAGATAGGCACAACGATTCGAATTTATTCTGATAAAAAATTATCATTGAATGAAATCAAGAAAGTAGTAAAAGATCTATATAAGCAATATGATATTATTCATTTTGCAGTTTATCCTAGAATTGAACGAGGAGACGAGTATTGTACTTATCAAATGAAAATGATATTTGATTATGATAAAGATGATGTAATTGGGTTTAATCCAGAGAAGGATTAATTGTATAATGTGCGGCTGCCACGGTGTGACAGCCCTACAGCCCAGGGATGAAATTGTCCCGTCGGGCTGTAGGGCTGTCGTACTACGGCAGCCGCAATCATGAAAATTGAATAATTGTTTCCACCAAATTGTTTTGTTAAGAAAAATCAATATCTTTGCAGAAAATTGAAAGTCAATGCCATACAATTTGCCACAACGGAAATCGCCGCGTGCCACATGGCACGATTACAATGGCGGAAGGTATTTCGTGACCTTTTGCACGAAAAACCATGAATTGTATTTTGGTGATGTGGTTGATGGTCGAATGGAATTGTCGGAGATTGGGAAATATGCATTACAATGCATTGGTAAAATCCCGGAAATCAATGATAATGTCGCGGTTCCTGAATTTGTGGTGATGCCGAATCATGTTCACATGATTGTTATTATTGACAATCCAATTGAATGGCCTGATGATAAACAATTGTCACAATTCGACCAGCGGCTGCCCCAATGGGACAGCCCTACAGCCCAAAACGGGAACATGATGCATGAATCTGGGACTGTAGGGCTGTCGTATCACGGCAGCCGCTGGGATGAATCAACCATAGATGATTTCCAACAGGATATCAATGAAGAAATGCAACGCCGTTCCAATTGTTCCGGGCGGTTGTCGCGTATCATTGGCCAATACAAATCCGCTGTCACCAAATACGCCAACGAACACGATATTTCGTTTGCATGGCAACCGCGTTTCCATGACCATATAATTAGGAATTGGACGGAAATGAACCACATTGCGCAATATATCCAACATAATCCTGAAAAATGGGAATTGGATCGGTTTTATAAAAAACGGTGATTTTTGTTTTGCGGCTGCCACGGTGTGACAGCCCTACAGCCCCAACGGAAACGTTATGCCCAATGGCTGGGCTGTAGGGCTGTCGTACCACGGCAGCCGCAATCAAAATAGCCGCAAAACTATTCAATGGAATTTGTAAAAACAAAAAAATAGGATGACCATTGGGCCATCCTATATCATTTGCTCGATTGTCTGTTTATTATTCTGCCGGAGCCTCGGCTGGAGCTTCAGTGGCTTCAGCAGGAGCATCGGATGAAGCTGGCATATCTGTCGTGGCTGCAGGAGTTTCCACAGTGGGAAGCGGAGCAATCACATTCTCCAGTTCGCTCTTGGGAGCGCCTTCTTTGGAGTTTCTGGGAAGTGTAATGCTCGAAAGGAGACAAAGCACAACCAAGATGCCGCCCAAAGTCCATGTGGCCTTCTCCAGGAAATCGCTCGTCTGACGCACGCCCATCATCTGGTTGGCACCTCCGAAATTGGAGACCAAACCACCACCTTTTGAGTTCTGAACCAGAACGATCAATCCTAATAACACACTGACAAACAAGATTGTAATTACTAATGCTGTGTACATTTTTATAGATTTAATGATTAATTTTCTTTGCTTTCTTGGAGCCTTTTAATTTGGGCTGCAAAATAACGACTTTTTTCTGGATAATGCAAGCCTAATTTTTCATAAATTGAAATAGCCTTTTCAATATACCCTTGTTTTTCGTAAATCTTGGCCAAAGTCTCGCTCACGATGTTCTCCTGGTCGATGATGCTATTTTGTGCCACCGAGATGGGATTGTAGAACTCTGCCTTGGGTCTGGAAATGGTCGGGTTTTCGAGTATGAATTTATCTATCAGCTCTTTGCGGGATAGTTTCTTGGGCTTAGCTTCCTTGGTTTCTTTGCGCTGTTTCTCGGCTTCGATTTCTTTCAGGCGGTTGGCGATGATGGCTTTCAGTTCATCCAATGACTTGCGTTTTTCCTCAAGTAGGGCCATCTCGGCGGAGAGCTCTTCGTGGCTGCCGCTGAGGTCAATCTCGGGGATGATGAACACTTTTTCGCGGATGATACGACCGTTTTGCTCTTCTTTTGTCTCCGTGGCTTCAGTATTGGACTGAATCTGCTCGGAAGGGGCAATCTCATCGGGCAGGGCAGGCACTTCAGGCTCGCTTGTCCAACGGTGGCGGGCGATAAGCGTGAAGAGGCGCAGTTTGTCGCGGTTGGGCATGATGGCCGCCGTGTGTCTCAGCTGACTTTCGTAGCGATTGTCGTCAGCGTTTTGGTAGGCGATGGTCAACAAGGCCTGCCCGATGGCGAAGTAGGGATAATCCGCCACCAGTTGTTCCATCTCCTGCACGGCACCTTCTTTCAGCGTTTCAGGCCGCGTCATGTATCCTATCAATTGCTTGCTGTCCATTTTTTCAGAGACGCACGGCCGTGCGCCTTTACACTTTTACCAGTTTACCAATGCTTTATTGAATATATCCTCAACTAATTGCTCAATGATAGTTGAGGTCAGTGATTCCTGAACCGAGTTCAAGTCCTGGTCGCTGGGGTAGTCCTCATAGCGCGAGAAGGATTGCTCGAAGTCTTTAGTATCGTCTATGCGGTTGCTGAACCTGACCATCACCGTGATGGTGAGCCGGTTCATGGCAGCGGTTTGTCCCGAGGTGATGGCCACAGGTGAGGTCTTGTAGTCGGTAATCTCGCCTTCAAAAGCAATGTCACCGCCAGCCTCCACCATATCCAAGGTGGTTTGGTTGGTCATGGCATCGCGCAGGGCATTGGTGAAGTTGTTGCTCAGCATCGGGTTGACGAGCTGGGCATGGTTGGGGAAATACTGCACCGAGACGGTCTTGGCCTCGGCGGGTATCGATGCGCCCGAGAAGGAATAGATGCCACAACCTTGACAAACGAGAGCCAACGCCATCACCATAACCGCTATTTTCGCCTTCAATCTCATAGATTTATGCCGTATTCGTTGATTTTTCTGTACAAAGTGCGCTCGCTGATGCCCAAAGCCTTGGCTGCGTCTTTGCGCTTGCCTCTATGGGCTTCCAATGCCTTGATAATCATCTCTTTTTCGTGATGCTCTAGCGATAATGTTTCGATCGTGTGGGCCGATGAGCCTGTCGTAACGCCCCCGTAGGTCTCTTCAGCCGGAACAAATTCGGCGAATTCCTGTTCGTTGACCTCTGGTTCGTTTTGATTCACACGGGTCACTACGGTGTCGCCGATTTGTGTCACTGGCGTAGCTTGGACATAATTGGTTTCCGCTGGGCGACCATTGTTCATGTTGTTGACCTGGGCGCGCAACTCGGCGATGTCTTTCTTCATGTCGAAAAGCACACGATAGAGTAGGTCGCGCTCCGACATTCCTTCTGGTGTGTCCTCGCGCGGCAATAGTATAGGTAAACTGCTTTGTACTCTGACTGGCAGATACTTGACCAAGGTCTCCGCTGTGATGGTACGGTCGGTTTCCATGATGGAAATCTGCTCTGTGACATTCTTCAGTTGGCGCACGTTGCCGTCCCATCGGTAGTTCTCCATCATCTTCATTGCATCGGGGGTCATCGTGATGGCAGGGATGTGGTTGCGCTCGGCGAAGTCGGAGGCAAACTTGCGGAACAAAAGCGGGATGTCGGCCTTCCTTTCGCGCAAGGCGGGAATATGAATCGGGATGGTATTCAACCTATAATAAAGGTCCTCGCGGAAACGGCCTTTTTCGATGGCCAAGGGCAGGTCCACATTGGTGGCGGCCACGATTCTGACATTGGTCTTCATCACCTTGGAGCCGCCCACTCGGATGAACTCGCCGTTTTCGAGCACACGCAGCAATCTTGCTTGGGTTGAGAGGGGCAGTTCACCCACCTCATCCAAAAACAGTGTGCCTTTGTCGGCAATTTCGAAATAGCCTTTGCGCTCGCCTACAGCACCAGTGAATGCACCTTTCTCGTGGCCGAACAACTCCGAGTCGATAGTGCCTTCGGGGATGGCACCACAGTTCACTGCAAAGTATTGGCCGTGTTTGCGTGCGCTATTTTGGTGGATAATCTTCGGAAACACGTCCTTACCAGTGCCGCTCTCGCCCGTGATGAGCACGGTGAGGTCGGTGGCGGCCACCTGTGCCGCAATGCCGATGGCACGATCCAACTCAGGGTCGGTGCCGATGATGCCGAAGGTCCGCTTTATTGCTTGTACGTCCATTGTCTGTTGTTTGTTGAGTTTCCCTTCGGGAATGGAGTACTGTTTGTTTTGTGTCCAGCGGCGGCATGAGCTAGTTACCAACTTGTAACACCTTAAACCGCCGCTTGTAAACTAATGCGTTAACTCCATTCCCCGCAGGGGAATCTCATTATCTCAGTATTCCTCCTAACTCTTTTTCTATTGCGCTCTGAATCTTCCCCATCGTCTTCTCAATCACCTTGTCGGTAAGGGTGGTGGTGGGCGACATCAGGACGAAGCTCATGGCGTACTGTTTCTTGCCTGCAGGAATCTTCTCGCCTTCGTAGACGTCGAAGAGGCTCATGGATTGTAGGATCTTGTTCTCGGCGGCCATGGCGACTTTCTTGACTTCGTCGAAGGTGACGTTTTTGTCGAAAATCATAGCGAGGTCGCGGCGCACGGCGGGGAACTTCGACAGAGGCTCGAAATGCACTTCCTTGGCCTTGGCCAGGCACTGCATCATCAGGGTCCAGTTGAAGGTGGCGTAGTAGACGTCTTTCTTCAGGTCGAAGTGCTTCAAAGTCTTCTTGCTGAGCTTGCCGAGGGTGACCATCTCCTTGCCATCCACGCAATAGGTGGTCGCATAGTCGAAATGCGGCAGGTTGGCTTCCTTGGCCTCCAAGGCGTTGCAATCGAACTTGAAGTGGTTGAGCACGCCCATGACGTATTCCTTCAAGTCGAAGTAGTCGAGGGCTTTACTCGGAGCATTCCACAATTCGGCTTGCTTGTTGCCGGTGAGGAAGAGGTCGAGGCAGGTATGCTCGTTATAGGGCTTGAGCGGCTTGGTCTCGTCTCCGACTTTGTTTGCATCAAAGAAATAGACGTTGCCGAACTCGAAGAACTTCATGTCGCTGACCTTACGGTTCTGGTTGAAGGCAATGCTCTCCAAGCCGCCCCACATCAGGGTCTGACGCATCACGTTAAGGTCGCTACTCAACGGGTTCAATATTTTCACGTTCTGGGCTGGATCGAAGGCAGGGAAAGCTTCGCTGTAGGCGGCCTTGGTGAGCGAATTGTTCATGATCTCGTAGAAACCGTTGGCGACGAGCATGTCACTGATTTTCTGCTGCATCTTGTCGGCGTCGGGTTTCGATGCACGGCTGATGGAAGCATGGATGCGGCTCGGGATTTCGATATTGTCATAGCCGTAGATGCGGAGGATTTCCTCGACCACGTCAGCGGGACGGGTCACGTCGACCTTGCTGGTATGCACATCGACCACAACGTGTTTGTCGTCTTGTTCAACAACTTGACACTCAAGGCTCTTCAGTATGTTGACGGCTTGGGTCGGGTCGATGACCTTGCCAGCCAGTTTATTTAGGTAATCGAACTTCAAGTCTACGCGGGCAGGGGCGAAGTCGCCGTTCTTCACGTCCTTGATTTCGGAAGAAATCGTTCCGTCGGCCAACTCCTTTATTAATAAGGCGGCGCGTTTCAAGGCATAGAGGGTGATGTTCGGATCAGCGCCACGCTCGTAACGGAACGAGGCATCGGTCTGCAGGCCGTGGAACTTGGAGGTCTTGCGGATGCTGGTGGGGTTGAAGTAGGCGCTTTCCAGGAAGACATTGGTGGTCTCCATGGTCACGCCCGACTTTTGTCCACCAAACACCCCCGCGATGCACATGGGCTCTTCGGCATTGCAAATCATCAGGTTACGGCTGTTGAGCTTGCGCTCCACACCGTCGAGGGTGACGAAAGGCGTGCCTTCGGGCTTGCATTTCACCACTACCTTCTTGCCCGTGATCTTGTCGGCGTCGAAGGCGTGCATGGGCTGGCCGACTTCCATCAGCACGAAGTTGGTGATGTCGACGATGTTGTTGATGCTACGGATGCCCACGGCGGCGAGGCGGTTCTTCAGCCAAGCCGGCGACTCGCCGACTTTCACGCCACTGACGGTCACACCCGAATAGCGTGGGCAGGCTTGGGTGTCTTCAACAACCACATCGATGTCGTTGTCGTGGTTCTCCACCTTGAAGTCATCGACCGAGGGACGGATGAGGTGGTATTTCGTTGTGTTCTCGCGCTGGTTGAGGGCGGCCACGAGGTCGCGGGCCGAACCAATGTGTGAGGTGGCATCGCTGCGGTTAGCGGTGAGGCCGATTTCGATGGTATAATCCTCTTCCACAGGGAAATAGAAAGCGGCAGGCTTACCCACTTCGTAGTCGTCGGGCAGCACCATAATACCTTCGTGTGAGGTGCCCAGTTGCAGCTCGTCTTCGGCGCAAATCATACCTTCCGAGACCTCACCACGAATCTTGCCTTTCTTGATGGTGATATGCTCATCGCCAATCCAAAGCTCGGTGTTGATGGTGGCCACGAGCACCTTTTGACCTGCCGCCACGTTAGGTGCGCCGCACACGATGTGCAGGGGTTCCTCGCCGCCCACATCGACGGTGGTAATATGCAAGTGGTCGGAGTTGGGGTGGTCGACGCAGGTGAGCACCTTGCCCACGACGACGCCTTTCAAGGCACCTTTCACCGACTCAAAACGCTCGAGGTCTTCCACTTCAAGACCTGTCGAGGTCAACAGCTCGCTGACTTTCTCAGCCGGATAATCGCAGTTGACATATTGTTTCAACCAGTTATAAGAAATCTTCATCTTATTTGTATTTGTTTAATATTCAATCCATTGTCATGAATTGCGTCTCGCAATTCGCCCAAAACTTGCTTTTTAGGAACGGCAAAAATACAAAAAACTGACAAATTGTCACGATGTTTTTTGCGTTTGGGCAGTTTTTTCGAAAAGTCAGGGTGATAAACGTATTTTTCACCCAAAAAAACACTTTCCGAACCACTTTTGCCGTAGGTTCGGAAAAATGCGTTATCTTTGCGCCCAAATACATTAATGAAGAATGTCAGAAAACAACTTTTCAAACGAATACCATGACCTCCGTCTGCTCCATACTTCCCGTTATGGGAACAGCCGTGTCTTTACCGCTAATTTCAATGGTAAAAAGGTTATTGTCAAGACTTTAAAGAAAGAATGCGCTGATGATGCAGCTTGCCAAGCCTCGTTGAAACAGGAGTATGAAACCACCTCTATGCTCGACAACAAATACATTCGAAAAGCAATGGATTTTGTCCATGTCGAGGGCGTGGGCATCTCTATCATCTATGAATATATCGATGGTAAGTCGTTGGCCGAGCATGTGCGCGTGGGCACTCTCTCCGAAAAACAGGTGAAAAGCATTCTCACCGATGTCTGTGATGGTTTGACCTATCTGCATCGCAACGGTTTGGTGCATTGTAACCTGAATCCCGAGAACATAATGGTGACGGCCAGCGACTACCGTGCCAAGCTCATCGACTTGGGTATCCCTGAGACAAAGCAGGATGCCGACCGAGAACTGCTCATCAAGGAGATGGAGTTTGTAGCGCCTGAAATCATCAAAGGTGAGGATTTCGATTCACGTGCCGATATCTATTCCTTGGGAAAGATTATGGAGTTTATCGGCGAACGCAACATCTCCAAGCAGTTTGGTGCTGTGGCCACCCACTGCACCCAGTTCTCGAGGGAACAGCGCTTCGACAGCATCAGCGACGTGCGCTCAGCCATCACCAAGGGGCATTCCTTCGTGAAACTGATTATCGCTGCCGTCGTGCTCGCCATCTTGGCGGGATTGGCTGTAATATATGTGCCGAAGATTAAGGCCAACGTGGAGAAGGAACGCACCGAACGGCTGGCTGTCGACTTTGGCCGTGAAGTGGAGAAGATTCAAGGTCAACTGCCTGAACTCTGCAAGAAATATGAGATGAAGTCGCTCAGCGAGGGCCTCAAATTCGACTGGTCGGAAGACAGCCTGAAAATGGTGGAAGGCCTGATACAATATTTGGCCTTGGACGAGTATAAGAACAAGGCGTTGCAGGCTTTGGAACAGGAGCGCGAAGGCATTGCAAAAAGCCGTCAGGCCGACTTCGACCGCCTACTTTTGGACGAGTTCAAGACAACGACCGACAGCATTGCCAATACGATGCGTTCTGCCTTGGTGGAGCCTACCGACGAGATGCTCCTCAATGAGGCCAAGAAATGGTACGGACAACGCCAATGATTTTCTCTCTCGCTTGTAATATTCGGGGCAAATTGGAGTTATCCTTTTTATAAAACGACAACGAAGTGCATAGAAGAACCAACATAATCGTGACGATGGGCTGCGTGATGGTGCTGCTGCTCTTGAGTGGCTGCTCGACCAAGAAAAACACGCTTACCCGTCGCATGTACCATAACCTGACGAGCCATTACAACATCTATTTCAACGGAGAAGCGAGCATCAAGGACGGAGAAAAGCAACTTCGCACCGCCGTGAAAGACGACTATACCAAGGTGTTGCGCGTCTACAACTACGGTACGCAACAAAATGGCATGGCGATGAACTCCACCATGGATCGCGCCTTGGAGAAGACCTCCATCTGTGTCCAAAAGCACTCCATGAATTTTGGCAGCCGCGAGCGTGTGAAATGGATTGACGATGCCTACCTCGTTATGGGCAAGGCGCATTTCTACAAGCATGATTACATTCCTGCCAAACGCACTTTCGATTACGTGGCTACTGAGTACAGCTACAATGACATCGCCTACGTGGCCAACTTGTGGCTCATCAAGACCTATATCCAAACGGAAGAGTATCCCAAGGCTGTCGCCATGATTGAGCAACTGCAAGCCAAGACTGCCGGACTGAGCAAGCCGCCTAAGGAACTGATGCGCAATTTCGATTTCACCATTGCCGACTATTTCATTGCCATCAAGGACTATAATAATGCCGTCAAATATCTGAAAAATGGTATCCTGCTCAACAAAGATCGTGATCTGCGCACCCGCGCCATGTTCATCTTGGGGCAGATTTATATGCAACAAGGCGACTCGCAACGTGCCACAGCCCAGTTCAAGAAGGTCATCAAGCGCAATCCTGAGTATGAGATGGTCTTCGAATCGAGGATGAACATGGCCAAAGTCGGTACGGCCAACAATGCCGCCGAACTTTACAAGATGATGAACAAGATGCTTCGCGACTCGAACAATGAGGACTACCGCGATCGCATCTATTACGCCATGGCCGAGCTTGCCCTTCGCGAAGGCGATGAAACCAAGGCCATCGACTATCTGCGTAAGTCTGTGGCAGCTTATAAGGACAACCAAATCCAACGGGCACAATCTTCGTTGAAAGTGGCTTCGATGTTCTTCGAAAAGAACCAGTATGAGATGGCGCAAGCTTACTACGACACGGCAGTCACCAGCATGAACCGCGAGGTTGAAGGTTACGACAGCATTATGAACATCTCGCGTACACTCAATGAACTGGTGATGTATGCCAACGTGGTCCGTGACCAAGATAGTTTGATGCGTGTAGCCGCCATGGACTCGGTGTCGCGAAATGTTCTTATTGACAAGATCATTGCCCAAGTCATCGAACAGGAACGAATTGAAAAGGAGCAAAGGGAATACGAGGAGCAATTGGCTCTGATGGGTTCTACTGTGAGCGGCAATGAACCTGCGAAGAAAGATCCCATGGAAGCTACGAGTACAGCAATGGGTGGCGCATGGTATTTCTACAACCAGACTTCTGTCTCGAAGGGTATCACCGAGTTTACCCGCAAATGGGGTATGCGTAAGAACGAGGACAACTGGCGCATCAGCGACCAAAGGAGTCTGGTAGCGGCTATGAAAGGTGAAAGCGGTGAAGATGAGAAATTGAGCGAAAAAGAGAAATTGGAAATACAAAAGGACGGAAAAACAGTCTCGTTGACCAACCACGACCGTGAGTATTACCTTCAAGATTTGCCTTTCACTCCGGAACAAAAAGAGGTGGCTGACTCCCTCATCGCCGACGGCCTCTATCACCTTGGCTTCCTCTATATGGATCGTTTGTCAGACCTGCCGCGTTCCATTGAGTCGTATGAGCAACTTGACACGCGCTATCCCAACAACAAGATGGAACTGCCCACTTGGTACGCACTCTATAAGATGCACAAGGATCTCAACCACGAGGAGCAGTCTTTGACATACAAAGGCAAGATCTTCGACAAGTATCCCACTTCGAGTTACGCCGAGTTTATCAACGACCCGACTTATTTCGAGAAACTGCAAGCCCAGGAACGCGAAGCCTCCGACTTCTATACCAAGACTTACGAGGCTTTTGAACAGGGACAGTATTATCGTGTGAAGATGAACACCGAACGTGCCATGCAGCTTTATGAAACCGACACGGCTTTCATGCCACGTTTTGCTTTCCTAAACGCTGTCGCGGAAGGGCGTTTGACTTCTATTGACACCATGGCATTCCGTTTGTACCACTTGGTGCGTACTTATCCTCAAAGTAGCATCACGCCATATGCCCGCCGTGTCTTGGAGAGCGTCAACGAGGAATACAAGCTTGGACTGGTGCTGACCGACATCAACAAGGAAGAGGGGGGCGACAAACCTGAGGTGAAGAAGGAAGTCCCATATACCATGGAGCCCAACATTGAGCATTTTGTCATGATTGTGTGCGACACCAAGGCGGTGCGCATCGACCCGTTGTTGGTGCGTATCAGCGATTTCAACAAAAAAGAACATAGAACGCGCACCTTCAACGTCAAAAGTGTTGTGCTCGATGATGCGCGCACCATCATCACCATCGGAAACTTTGATGGTCAAGGCAAAGCCACCGACTACATCACCTCGATGCAGATTTCCGACTATGTCTTTGGTGGCATCGATAAGTCGAAATATAGTTTGACCCCAATTTCCGCTAAGAACTATCCTATTTTCTATCAGTCAAAAGACTTTGAAGAATACAAGAACTTTATAGAATCCAAACAACAACAATAAAAATATAGAATTATGGCATTAATGGAATCTCAAGTCCGCAACCTCATAGGCAACGGCACCACTATTAAAGGTGATATCGATTCGAATGGCGATATCCGCATCGACGGACATCTGATTGGGTCGCTGAAAGCAAACGGCAAGGTCGTGATCGGCCAGACTGGCGTTATGGAAGGCGACCTCAACTGCAAACAAGCTGAAATATCAGGTGTTGTGAAGGGTAACATCAATACTGATGAACTGACAGCTCTGAAATCGACTTCGAAGGTGGAAGTCGACTTGACCACCAAGCAACTGCTCATCGAAGTGGGTGCTCAGTTCACGGGCAAGTGTGTCATGGGACAGCAGTCAACCGTGGCTATGCCTAAGCAAAAAATCGGTTGATAATGGACGAAAAGCTTAGGAAGCGTTTCGGCTACGAAGCCATCGAGCAATACGACACGGAACGGTTGACCAAGCTTCAGGAGCATTACACTGCCATCTTGGAGCTTTTGGGCGAAGATCCGCAGCGTGAGGGTCTTCAAAAGACCCCTTTGCGTGTAGCCAAGTCGATGCAGTTTCTCACCCATGGCTATGAACAGGATCCAATGGAGATACTCATGTCGGCGAAATTCAAGGAAGACTATCGCCAGATGGTGATTGTGAAGGATATAGAAGTGTATTCCTTGTGTGAGCATCATTTGATTCCGTTCATCGGCAAGGCACATGTGGGCTACATCCCCAACGGCTACATTACGGGACTCAGTAAGATTGCCCGTGTGGTGGAGGCCTATTCGCGCCGACTTCAGGTACAGGAACGCCTGACCACGCAAATCAAGAATGCCATCAATGAGGCGTTGCATCCTTTGGGCGTGGCCGTCGTCATCGAGGCACGACATTTGTGCATGTCGATGCGTGGCGTGCAGAAACAGGGCGCGGTAACCACGACGAGTGATTTCATCGGTGCCTTCGAGCGTGAGTCGACCCGCGAGGAATTTTTCCAACTGATAGGCTCGAGCTTACATTGAATCTTTGAATCTTTGAATTTTAAATTTTAAATCAAACAATGATAAAAGCATACGTTTTCCCAGGTCAAGGAGCACAATTCGTGGGGATGGGCAAAGACTTGTACGACAGGTTTCCACAAGCCAAGACAATGTTCAAAAAAGCCAATAGCATCCTGAAGTTCAAGATCACGGATGTCATGTTTGAAGGCACTGACGAGGACTTGCGCCAGACCAAGGTGACCCAACCAGCCATCTTCCTGCATTCTGTCATCTTGGCTTCGCTGCTTGAGGAGTTTGATCCCACCATGGTAGCGGGTCATTCTTTGGGTGAGTTTTCGGCTCTTGTCGCCAACAAGGTGCTCAGTTTTGAGGATGGTTTACGTCTTGTGAGTAAGCGTGCCAAGGCCATGCAGAAGGCTTGCGAAGCTCAGCCGGGTACAATGGCAGCTGTCATTGGAGTAGAGGATGCACTCATCGAGAGCGTTTGTGCCTCCATTAAAGATGCGGTGGTGGTTCCCGCCAACTACAATTGCCCTGGCCAGTTAGTCATTTCTGGCTCGGTAGAGGGCGTGGCTGCTGCATCCGAGAAGCTTAAGGAAGCCGGTGCCAAGCGCGTGTTGCCGTTGAGTGTGGGTGGTGCATTCCACAGCCCGTTGATGGAACCTGCCCGTTTGGAGCTTGCCGAAGCCATTAAGGAGACCACGTTCAATCAAGGCATTTGTCCGATATACCAGAACGTGACAGGCCAGTCGGTCAACGACCCTGAGATCATCAAGAAAAACCTCATTGCCCAACTGACTTCACCCGTCATGTGGACGCAGACCATGAGCAACATCCTTGCCACAGGAGTACGCTCCGTCGTTGAGGTGGGGCCAGGCACAGTGCTACAAGGCTTGTTCCGCAAGATGGACAGAAATCTGGAGCTGTCGAGCGCAACGGCCTGAACGAGACACAAGGCATTGCGACTGTGACTTGTGACAATGACTATGACCGCTTTTACAATATGTCGAAGCGGTCATAGTCATAGTCAGTGGTCATAGTCTTTAAAAACTTGCATCAAAACAAAGTGTTATTTAATACCGAATAGTATCATATTTGAAGATTCGCTGAAATGGAAAACAGAATCCGCCCTGTATGGGTCATCATCATTCTCTTGTCGGGACTTCTTTTGGGTCTCTATATTAATAAAGGTGTAGGTAAACGTCAGGTCATCTTCGAGGGCGGTAGCAAGTTCGACGAGGTGATGTGGTATGTGGACAACGAATATGTCGAAAAGCCTGACGCACAGAAGTTGCAAGACGAGGCCATCGCCGCTATGATGGAAAAGCTTGACCCGCACAGTGCGTTCATCTCTTTGGACGAGTTTAACGAGGTGAACGACCCGCTTTTGGGCAGCTTCGACGGCATTGGGGTGCAGTTTCGCTTGGAGAAGGATACTATCGCTGTCGTTAGTGTCATCAAAGGTGGTCCCTCAGAGAAGGTGGGCATCATGGCTGGCGATCGCATCATCTATGTCGACGACACTTTGGTGGCCAGTCAAAAGTTGAATAACGAGGATGTGATGCGCAAACTGAAAGGTCCCAAGAATACTAAAGTGCGTGTGCGCGTGCTGCGCCGTGGGGTGGAGGGTCTGCTTGACTACACCATCACCCGAGCTGCGATCCCCACTTACAGCGTCGACATTGCCTATATGCTTGACAAAAACATCGGTTATCTGAAACTCAGCAAGTTCTCAGCTACAACATTTGATGAGTTCAAAAAGGGGATAAAGGACCTGAGATCCCAAGGCATGCAGCAACTCGTGTTTGACCTGCGCGGCAACACAGGTGGCTATCTTAGCGCTGCGGTTGACATCGCTGATGAGTTTCTTCCTAGGGGCAGCCTGATTGTCTATACCGAAGGTCGCAACCGTCCGCGCCAATTTATGAATGCACGCCGAAATGGGATGTTGGAGGACATTCCTGTGGTGGTGCTCATCGACGGTGAGTCGGCCAGTGCAAGCGAGATTGTGGCAGGAGCCTTGCAGGATAACGACCGTGGTACCATTATTGGTCGCCGTTCATTCGGCAAGGGTCTGGTGCAGGAGCAGATCATGCTCAGCGACAACTCCGCTATCCGTCTTACCGTGGCTCGTTACTACACACCTACGGGTCGTTGTATCCAGAAACCGTACAGTGGCGACTTGGAAGAGTACATGTTGGAGTCGTTGGAACGCTATGAAAACGGGGAACTCTTTAGCGAAGACAGCATTCATTTCGCTGATTCCCTGAAATACACCACGCCTAAGGGCAAGACGGTTTACGGCGGCGGCGGCATCATGCCCGACATCTATGTGCCTTTGGTGAACGACAGCACGGAATACTATTTCAACCGCATCGTCAATAAAGGCTTGCTCTATCAATACGCTTTTGAATACACCGACAAGCATCGTAGACAGCTGCAACAATACAAGACCGTCAAGTCATTCGACCAGTCGTTTGTGGTGAGCGATGCCATGTTCGACGAGTTGGTGAAGCTGGCCGACGAGAAAGGCATCAAGGGCACGGAAGAGCAACGACAAGTTGCCCGCCGCGAGGCCAACACCTTATTAAAGGCTTATATTGCCCGAAACCTCTTCGACGACGAAGGCTTCTATCCGATTTATGCACCAATGGATGAGGTATTGCAAAGGGCACTTACAGAGCTTAGAGGCGAGTAAGATTCCCTTTGGGAATGGAATTAACCCATCTAATTATCCAGCGGCGGCTTGTAACGAATATCGTCCGTAAACGTTACCTGCCGCCGCTGTAAAAAGAGAAGCGGTCTCCATTCCCGAAATGAATCTCTTATGTTGTTGGCAAATAAAAAACCCCGCTATGGCGGGGTTCCTTTTGTGGAGCATAACGGAGTCGAACCGATGACCTCTTGCATGCCATGCAAGCGCTCTAGCCAACTGAGCTAATGCCCCTCGTTTAGCTACGCTGAATCTTTCAGATTTGCGGCTGCAAAAATACAACATTTTTCAATTCACCAAACATTTTTGCGGAAATTTTTTCTTTTTTTCCAAAAAATGCAAAAAAATCACTTTTTTTTCATTTCCGACTAAGGGTAAATCCCGATTCGTTAGTCATTTCAATGTCTAGACAACAAAACAACGCGTTTACTATGCATTCGAATGTTCGTATTATGCTTAGGAAAAATGATGCCGCCATGCCTTTTTGCATTGGGGCTATTCGTGTTTATATGCAACAAATCTCATTAATTCACCTATTTATTAACCAAATTTATTCATTATGAAAAAGAAAGTATTTTCTTTGATGATGACGCTTGTGCTTGCCTTCATGGGGCTGGCTCAAGCGCAGGTCTCGTTCCCGTACGAATACGGTTTCGAGAACAATGACCTGGCTGCTGAGGGTTGGAGTACGGTGTATACTGCCAACACCCCCGGCATTTCGAATGCGTCTGCTCATACAGGCACGTATTCGTTCAGGTTCTCGTCGTATAGCAGCGCAAGCAGCTACGACCAGTACCTCATCTCCCCGGAGATGAACACCACAACCGCAGTAACTATGAAGTTCTGGTATAGGGCTTCCAGTAGTTACAGCACTGGTGAGAAGTTCAAAGTAGGTTATTCCATTACGAATGACCAGCCTTCGAGCTTCACCTTCGGAGAAGAGGTTAATGCAACAGAATTAGATTGGACGGAAACCGTGGAATACACCTTCCCGGCCGGCACCAAGTATGTTGCCATTTATTATTACGCCGACTATCAGTATTATCTGTATGTTGACGACATCACCCTCACCACTGGTGGTGGCGGCGGCGGTGGCGGTGGCGGTGCCAACCAGCTCCATGTGAAGTACATGGAACGTGGTGTTGAGGTCATCGACGAGCTGAATCTGGGCGTTCGCCCGGCTGGTGCTTGGATGGAACCTTTCAACTTCACCATGTACACGGAAGGTACCACCTACACTGTCAATGTTCTCGACTTCACCCCGAGTGATGGCATGTTTACCGTTAGCGGTGAGCAACTTCCTTTCCAAGTTGTCCGCAACAACGATGTCGCTTTGAACATGGTTACCAACGGCACCCAAGCTGGTTTGATTGAGCGTCAGTTTGTGGCCATCACCGAAGGTGATCGTTCTGCTCACATCTGGCCTGTCACAGTTGATCTTTACGCTCCTGAGGTTCCGGATGTATGGGAGTTTGCTTGCCAAGAAGCCACCACGTTCCCCTTCGTGGAGGTTCCTGCAACGGCTCACAACACTGTCCTTCACAACGACTACACTCTGCCCTTCCCCGAGATTCCGGAAGGCGTGGATGCTGTCTACAAACTTGTGTTCACCCAAGACCAGATGCTGAATGCTGAGGTCACTGCTGGTGCAGACGGTAAGGTGGCTCTCTACAGAGCTGGCTTCGAAGGTGAAGGCGGTCCCATGGCTACCAACTACTACGCTGGTGCTGGAAATAGTGGTGGCGGCGTAGCTGCTGCTTCGTTTGAGGCTATGATTGGCGATGAGACCAGTACTACTTATACGGCCTACATGCCTTTCTACACCTTGTATAACTATTCTATCTCTGAGGCCCTCTTCACGGCTGCTGAGCTTGCCGAGGCTGGTGTGACCACTGCCCCGATGGGTAGCCTGAGCTGGGAGGCTATTGATGTGACCACGACCCAGTCCCAAGAGAACATCAGCATTTGGATGGCCAATGTGTCTGACACAGAGGTTGGTGCCACTTCGATGCTTGCTTCTGGTATGACTCTCGTCTACACGGGTAGCATCCCGACTGTCCCGCCGATGGGTTGGAATGAGTTTGTTTTCAACCAAGGCAACTTTGCTTGGGACGGTGCTAACAACGTGCTTATCCTTGTGCAGCGTAACAATGGCCAATGGAGCGGTCACGTGAATTGGCGCAGCCACAACCCGGGATTCTACGGTATGGGTTATAAGTATCAGGACAACACTCCTTACGATGCAGCGGCTCAAACTTATGATTTGACCCGCAGCAACACGAGCCGCCCGAACACCCTGTTCAAGAGCGCTGCCCGTCGTACCCTTCCTATGCTGAGCACTTCAACCAACAATCCTGGTGTGAACACTAATACCAGCTTGAACAGAGATGGTTGGATGTATTATGACAACGGTACTTATGCTACCAACGTGGGTGCTGGTGGAGATGTCTACTGGGGCACTATGTTCCCGGCCAGCATGATTACAGAGAACAGACTGACCAAGGTCGCTTTGTACGAAAACAGTAATAATACTGGTAACATTACCCTACAGGTTTATTCTGGCGGTACTACTGCTCCTGGAACGCAGATCTACACTCAGAATATCACTCCTGTAGGTGGCGATGATTTCCATGAGATTACGCTTGCCAGCCCTGTGACTATCGATCCTTCACAGAATTTGTGGATTGTATTCCATCAGGCTGGTGATGCTTATCCTGCCACTGCTTGTGAAGGTTCAAGCTATCCCAACAACCGTTGGGTGAGCCTTGACGGTGTCGAATGGTATGATCTTGCTGAAGCTGGTCTGCCTGGCTACGAATGGTTGATTCGCGCTTATCTTGCCAATAACGCTCCTGTTCCTCCTGGACCTGGCCCAGATCCTACCCCGACAGAGGTTTCTTATAGCGCTGGTCCCGTTATTGAGGGTCTGCCTGTGACTCCTGGTACATACTACCTGGTCGCCTCTTCAACGACTCCCGATTTCGAGGTCACGATTAATGCCGAAAATATGCCTTGCCCGACTGTTGAGGAATTTGCATTTGCTCCTCAGCCTGCCGATAATGAAGACGGAGTTGAACCCGCCAGCGTCACGCTGCGTTGGATGATTCCCGAATATGCTACGGGTTGGCGTCTGATCTTCGGCTCCACCTATCATCCAGAAGTTGGTCATCCTCAGACTATCATCTTCCCTGAAGACGGCAGTTTCACCAGAAATATGGCCAACAGCTACACGGTGCGCAACCTGTGGAACAACACCAACTACTTCTGGAGAGTGGAATTCAACAACGACTGCTGCCCGGAAGGTGTGAGCAGCCCGATCTGGGGCTTCACGACCCACCTCAACATCCCGCAGAACCTCACTGTTGTTGACGAGACTGTGTTCAACGATGAAAACATCACGCTGAACTGGAACGCCGTTGTCGACCGCACCTATCGTAAGTACAATGTGTACCGCGATGGTGAACTCATCGGTCACACCACTATTAACAACATTGGCAACACGACTTACACTGATGGTCCTCTGGCCTACAACATGGCTGGTTACCACTACTATGTGACGGCTGTTTACGATGAAGGTGAATCCGCTCCTTCGAACGAGGTTGTCGTGAGAGTCTCCGGCTACGGCGACGTGAACGGCCACGTTTATGAGCAAGACGGTAACACCGGCATCGCCAACGCTACCGTTACCATGGTTGGTCAGGACGAGTTCGGTGTGAACCACACCTACAACTTCCAGACCAATGGTCAAGGTTACTACACCGGACACATCTATGCTGGTGTGTACAATGGTCAGGCCGCCTGCAATGGTTATCAGACCATCGACGCTCCTGTCCAAGGCAACCCGATCAACATTGACTACAACAACACCACGAGCCCGATCGACTACATCCTCGATGAGAACTTCGATCCCGTCTGCACTGTCATTGCTCAGTACTATCCCGACTCAACGGACATCAATGCTCCGTATGTGAAGGTTTATTGGGGCTGCGGTCTGCCTGGTGAGGAAATCATCGAGCCTTTCGAAACTGGCGACTTCAGCCTGTTCGATTGGCAGCTTGACGGCAACTATCCTTGGAGCATCACCACCAACAACCCGTATGAAGGCACCTACTGCATGGTGAGCGGTGGCGCTGGTGTGGCCAACGTGGTGAGCAACATGACCGTGACGGTTGATATCCCGGCCGACGGTCTCATGAGCTTCTTCGGCAAGATTTCCTGCGAAAGCAGTTGGGACTATGGTTACTTCTTCATCGACGGCGTGCAGAAGGGTCAGTACACTGGCGCTGGCAGCTGGGGTGAGAAGAAGTTCGATATCACTCAAGGTACGCACACCTTCCAGTGGAGATACACGAAGGACGGTAGCGTCAACAGCAATGACGACTGCTTCTATGTCGACTACATCACCTTCTACAAGAGACCCGAACCCGCACAACCTGGTTGGCACACCTACTGCGAAAGCGAATTCAACAACGCTTTGGGTAGCAACCTGACCACGACCCCGAGTTGGGCTTACGAGTATCCTGCCAGCTTCTTGAACACCAACTATGCTGGTTGGAACATAACCAAGGTCTCCCTGTTCAGCGATAATATGTACAGCGCTGTCGGTGGTAACTACACCTGCCGTATCTATGTCGGTGGCAACGAGCCTGCCGCTGGTACGATGGTGAGCACCCTCACCGTTGACGTTCCGAGCAACCAGAACGCTTGGGTTGACTGGGATCTGACGACTCCTGTTAACGTGACCGGTACCGACCCGATTTGGGTGGTTTGGACGGCCAACTCGACTGTGAGCAACTGGCCCGCTGGTCTCTGCGACGACCAGAACGACTATGGTAATTGGTGGGACGGTGGCAACGGCTGGGAGCACCAGACCTATGGCACCTGGACCATGAGACATTGGTTCACCAACCGTAGCGGCCGTAGCGTGGCTGTGACTGATGCCGACAATGCTCCTATTGCCGTTGTTGACAACAACCCGCTCAGCAGCAAGCTCCGTACCTACGTTAAGGGCGAGACAAGCAATGATATCATCTGCGCTAACCCGAACGCTGCTCCTGGCGCTCGCCTCGTCAATAACAATACTCGTGCCTTCTCGCACTACAGAGTGTATCGTACGAACTGCTACAACGATGGTCCTTATGACCTCGACAACACTGTGGTTCTCGCTTGCGAACTGCACGACACCCTCTACATCGATGTGGATTGGCCGGATGTCGCTCCTGGCGTCTACAAGTGGGGCGTTGGCTGCGTCTATGTTGGCAACCGTGGTGAAGAAATCGCTGGTCCTATCCACTGGGCTCAGCCTGTCGCTGGCAACCGTGCCACTTTGACCTACGATTTCGATGATAGCACAACACAAGGCTGGACAACCATCGATGCCAACAACGACGGATACGATTGGGTGCTTGGCTCACAGATTGGTGGTATTTACCTTGTTTCAGGTGCTAGCCTCGCTGGTACGGGTCACAACGAATCAAATGATATGATGTGCTCCGGCTCTTACAGCAATGCCACTAGCCAGGCCATTACTCCTGACAACTACCTCGTATCACCTCAAGTAGCTCTTGGTGGTAGCATCAGCTTCTGGGCTTGCGCTCAGGATGCCTCTTATGCTGCTGAACACTTTGCTGTTGCTGTTTCTACTACAAGCAACACCAGCGCTTCGGCATTCACTAATGTCCAAGAGTGGACGATGACGGCCAAGGGTGCTGGCATACCTAGCATTGGTCGTGGTGGTCAAACCCGCGCCCAAGGTAACTGGCACCAGTACACTGTTGACTTGAGTGCTTACAGCGGCAACGGTTATGTGGCCATCCGCCACTTCAACTGCAACGACCAGTTTATCCTTAATGTTGACGACATCACCATCGTGGAAGGTGCTGACGGTCCTGGTCCTGGTCCTGGCCCGAATCCTCCGACTCCTGGTACTGGAGGCACACAGCTTGTCAACTTCGAAGATGGCCAGATTCCTACTGGTTGGGTCAATGACGCTACTTATCCTTGGGTTGTTGCAACGCCTGCCTATCCTGGCTTTAACGGCACCTATTGCTTGATGAGTGGTAACAGTGGTATCGCCAGCTCTACTTCAGCAATGGAAGCTACTGTGACCTTTGTTGAAGACGGTTCCATCAGCTTCCTCGGCGGCTGCTGGGGCGAAGGTTCAACAACCATTTGGGATAAGTGCCAGTTCTTCATCGATGGTAATGAGCAATTCAGCTATGGTGCTCTCCAGAGCTGGAACACCTACAGCTTCGATGTTACGGCTGGAACACACACCTTCCGTTGGTCTTACACCAAGGATGGTAGCGTGAACCCAGAGGGTGATGCCTTCTTCATTGATGACATTACCTTTGTTGGCGTTCCCGGTAACGGTGGCGGCGGCGGTCTCCAAGAGCCTCGCGAGAGCGAGATCGTGTGGTCTAACTGCCTCGACAAGGATATGTACCTTGGTGAAAACGAAGTTGACATCAACGTGCTGCTCAACAGCGCCGACAGCCCCGAGGGCATCTTGGTGAGCTTCACCAACCTCAATGAGGCTGAACAGGAACTCTATCCTATTGCCGACGTTGTTCTTGACGAAACTGGCTTCTACGCCTGGGATACCTTCCGTAAGGGTGATTATCAACTGACCATTACCATGGATGGCTACGTGACCATTCAGGAGAATGTGAGCATTTGGGAACCCACGAGCTTGCGCTATGTGATGATTGAGATTATCTATGGTATTGACAACCTCTATGTGTCCCGTACTGGCTGGGCCATGTGGGATGGTCATGGTCTTCCCCCAACTCCTGGTCCTGGCCCAGGTCCTGGTCCTGGTACTGGTGGCGACAGCTTCGAGTTCGGCTTCGAAAACGGCTTTGAAGGCTGGACCACCATCGACAATGATGGCGACGGCCTCAACTGGGTGAACAGTGTCAATAGCGTTAGCGCTTCTGGCTACGACTACACTGGTTTGGCTCATGGCGGCAACTACTTCGTCTATTCACAGTCTTACATCGACTATGACGGTGCCTATGATGCCGACAACTATCTGGTTTCACCTCAGAAGTATACAATCGCCAATGGTTCGACCTTGTCCTTCTGGGCTGACAATGCCAACGATAGCTATCCTGATCATTTCGCTATTGCCATCGCCACTGTTGACAACCCGGGTGCTTCCGACTTCGTTGACGTTTGGAGCCACAGCGGTGCCAAGTCAGGCGAGAAGGCCTCTGTCCGTAATACTAATGGTCGTTATCAGAACTGGCGTTCACACTCGGTTGACCTGAGTGCATACGCTGGCCAGAATGTGTGGATTGCCTTCCACCATCAGGATTACGACGAGTATGAGATTTGGATTGATGATGTCACTCTGACCGCTGGTGCCAAGAGCAATGACCGTCACCTTGAATATTATAAGGTGATGTGCGAGAGCATCGATCACGAGCCGATCTTCAACGTCGATACTCCTCACAACTTCTGCCAAGTGGCCACCGACGAACTCGTCGAGGGCGAACTCTACATCTGCAAGGTTGCTGCCGTGTACAGCACTGGTATGAGCGATTATGCAGAATGCATTTGGGAATATGAAAGCTGCGAGAACTATGCTGGTACCGTCAATGGTCTTGACGTGAATGGCACAACAGTCACTTGGGATTATCCTGGTGGCGGTGTTGGCCCTGGCCCAGGTCCTGGCAATGGTGACAACTTCACCGTTGACTTCGAGGGCGGCATGCCTACTGGCTGGAATGTCATCGACGGCAACAACGATGGTTGGACTTGGTGCTTGACCAGCGCAATTCCTACCACTTGGGAATACTATGCAAGCTTGTCGCTTGACTGGTATCATAATGGTACGAACGCCATCTGCAGCGGTTCCTACATCAATGGTGTGGGTGCCCTGACCCCGGATGAATACTTCGTTTCACCTCAGGTGACTCTCGTGGCTGGTTCACAACTCAGCTTCTGGGCTGCTGCTACCGATGCCAGCTATCCTGCCGACCACTTCGGTGTGTTCATCTCCGACAATGGTACGAGCGATTGGACTTCGGTTCAGGAATGGACGCTGACTGCGAAGAAACAAGGTATGGCTGGTGGTGCCGCTTCACGCGACGGCCGCGGCCAGAGACTTGGCACATGGTACAACTACACTGTTGACCTGAGCAACTATGCTGGCCAGAAGTACATCGCTTTCCGTCACTTCAACTGCTACGACCAGTACATCATGTGCTTGGACGACATCACGCTGACCTCTGGTTCTAAGAGCAACCGCGATGTTATCGCCTTCAACGGCTTCGTGACCGATCCGGGTGCGATGAACAATGGTGGTGACGCTTCATGGATTAAGGGTACTCAGAGCACCTACGGTCCTGGCTGTCAGCAGGCCAACGGCAACAGAGTTGGTGATTCCTTCACCCTCACTGCTGCTACTACCATCACTGAGATTGAGGTCTACGGCTACCAGACTGGCAGCAGCACGACTTCAACCTTCACTGGCCTCTATGCCCAGATTTACGATGGCAACCCGATGAATGGTGGTCAAGTGGTTTGGGGCGATGAAAATGCCAACATTATGACGGCTACCGCCTTCACGAACTGCTACCGTGGTTCTGACGGGGATGCCTCTGGCACAACCCGCCCGATCATGAGCGTCACCGCTGGCAACCTCAACATTGAACTTGCTGCAGGTACCTATTATCTGGTTTATAGCTTGACTGGTACTGGTTCTAGCGGTCCTTGGGGTCAGCCTCACGCTGAGCCTGGCATCGGTAACACTGGTAATGGTATCCAGTGGCTTGGCAGTAACAATGCTTGGCAGGCTATGACCGACAGTGGTGCTGGCACGACTTACGGCTGCGCCATGAAGATCACCGGCAACGGTGGTGCTCCTGGTCCTGGCCCTGGCCCAACCCCGAGTGGCGATGTCCTTGGTGCTATGGTGTTCTTGAATGGTGAATGGGAAGCCTTCGTTGAAGCTCCGACCAACACCTACACCTTCGACGAACCCGGCCAATACTGCGTCCGTATCGTCTATAACGGTACTGCTGATCTCCCGAGCAACAACTTCTACTATGCCATGAGCTGCGAAGAGTGCGAGGGTGATACTCCTGGTACTTGCGAACCTGGTGATCCTATCCATGCCGAGGTTCTCGGTGCCACCGACCAGGTGAGAATCTGGTGGGGTGTCGAACCTGCTGCTCCGATTAACGAGTGGTTGTACTACGATGATGGTGCCTATGCAACTAGCATCGGTACTGGTAGTGCCGTTACGGTTTACTGGGCCATGATGGTCCCAGCTGCTGATATGGCCAACTATGCTGGTACCAACCTGACTAAGGTCGCTGTGTTTGAGTTCCTCTCAAGCAGCGAACCTATGACGGTGACCATCCACTTGGGTGGCACGAATGCTCCTGGCACTGCCTACAGCACAAAGACCTATACTCCGAGTGTTGACGGCGACTTCGAAGAGGTGACTCTTGACACGCCTGTTGCCATCGATGGTACTCAGAACCTGTGGATCGTTTGCTCACAAGTTGGTGCACATCCTGCCCACGCCTGCGTCGATGCTGGCTACCCGAACAACCGTTGGATCAGTTTGGATGGTACTGCATGGGATGACGTGGCTGAACTCGGTGTTCCTGGCTATGGCTGGATGATCCGCGGCTTCGTTACCAACCAAAGCAAGGGTATGGTTGAGAATGTTGCTATCGAGCTTCCTGCTCCTGTTGCCAGCACTGGTACATTGAGCCACACCGAGGTGGTGAGCATCGCCGCCCCGATGGCCTTCATGAACCGTGCCAGCATCGTGAAGTACAACGTGTATCGTTCTGACGAGGCCAACGGCACCTACACTCAGATTGGTGAGGTCGTTGAGGCAGGTCAAACCTTGTACGAGTACTTCGACACGCCTGAAACCGCTGGTACTTACTACTATCAGGTGAAGGCTGTGTATGACGATGGTTGCGAATCTGCTCCTGCTTTGGCTGCCGACGACCCGACTCACAACTATGTGAGCGCCTATGTCGATGCCATCGGCGAGAACAGTGATATGGTTGCCCTCTATCCTAACCCGACGAAGGACAACGTGACGATCGAGGCCAATGGTATGAGCCGCATCACTGTGGTGAGCGTTCTCGGCCAGGTGGTCTTCGACACCGAACTCAATGCCAATGTCTACACCTTGAACATGGGTCAGTTCAATGCTGGCATGTACATGGTGCGCATCTACACTGAAAACGGTGTGACCGTCAAGCGCGTCACTGTCATGCAATAAATGACACTGCGGAATTGATTTCCGCAAAAATTGGGCGGCATCCCTATGGGGTGCCGCCCTTTTTTTATCGCTTTGCGTCATTGCGAGGTACGAAGCAATCTAGCTTTTTTGTATTTTTGCGGTACGATTTTTGACGGCACCAAAACCGCAAAACAGATTAAGGACATTATGACAATCAAGGAAATACAAAACAGCATCGTAGAGGATTTCTCCATGTTCGACGACTGGATGGACCGTTACGCCATGCTGATAGAGATGGGGAAGGAGTGCCCCCTCATTGACGACAAATACCGTGACGAGGCACACCTTATCAATGGCTGCCAGTCGCGCGTGTGGCTCAATGCCGAGCTGAAGGACGGCAAGGTGTATTACAGCGCAGACAGTGATGCCGTCATCACCAAGGGCATCGTGAACTTATTGATAAAGGTGTTCTCGGGCCAGACCCCAGAGGACATCCTCGCCGCCGACCTTTCGTTTTTGGACGAAATTGGACTGAAGGAGCATTTGTCGCCCACCCGTTCCAACGGCCTCTTGGCCATGTTGAAACAAATGCTGCTCTATGCAGAGGCCTTTAAACTGAAGGAGAGACAAGCATGACACAGGAAGAAATCAACACCTTGAAAGAGACCGTCATTTCGGTCTTGAAGACCATCTATGACCCAGAGATCCCCGTCGACATCTGGACACTGCATTTGATTTACGGCGTTGAAGTCGATGAAGAAGGCAACGTGAAGATTGTGATGACTGTAACGGCACCCAACTGTCCCGTGGCAGAGACCTTGCCTGCCGAGGTGCGGCAGCGCGTTCAAGCCATCATGGGTGTGAAAAACGTCGATGTGGAATTAACCTTCGACCCTGTCTGGAGCATCGACATGCTTTCCGATGAAGCCAAAGCCGAGTTGGGCTTGGATGGGGAGTATGGCAGCTTCTCTGCTTCGGATTTCCTGTATTGAAAAAATCCTGTCTCTCATGTCATTGACTCCGTCGAATCTTCGATTTCCTGCAGAGACTTGTGCGTTGCAGGGAATCTAAAGCTAGCCGACCATGTCATTCCGTGCGTTGAAAAGTGCAGTTGGCAAGGAATCTATGGGCGGCGGCGTGGAGGAGCAATGACCTTTCAGACGGCTTCAGAAAGTATAGATTCCATCCTCACGCACCATCCTACCTTGGAATGACATGCCTTCTGAAGCCTGCGATCGCTTACATAGGGATGACATGCCTTCTAAAACCTTAAAGATTATCGTAATTCTCCAACAAATCTTTCGCCATCCCAAGGAACATAAACGCGACAGCGTTAAAGTCCATGTTAAGGTCCTTGCTGAGGCCGACGCGGTCCTTAAAGATGGCCACGTTGAACCATTGCAGGCACTGGAAGGCACGGTGGAAATAGAGACGTTGCAGCTCTTCCTTGTTGGGTTTGTGGCCCACGTAGGCTTCTAATAATGCCAGGGCTTTGTCAAAACCTACATTACCGTAGCATGCGATGTCGTAGAAGGGGTCGTTCATTCCAGCAAACTCCCAGTCCAAAACATAGAGCTTGTCGCCGCTGATGACAAGGTTGGTGGGCTGGTAGTCGCAGTGGCAAGGTACCTTGGGCACATTAACTTGGGTGGCACGGATGGCGTCGAGTTTCTTGCGGAGGTCGAGATACTCCTGTGGGAAGACATAACCCGTTTCGAGGCAGTAGTTTTGGTCGGCATCAAGGCGGCCGAAAGCGTTGTAGTCGCGGAACTTCAGGTCGCTGTTATGGATTTTCTTTAAGGCAGCTACTGACATCTCGTTGTAGGAAACCACATCGGTGGTGCTCATGATGGTGCCTTCCACATATTCAGCTAGTTTTTCGCCCGAGCGGATTTCAACGTATTCCGTCACATTGTTCAGTCCCAAGCGGCTGACTTCTTGAATGTTGGCCCATTCTTCTTCGCGGTCGACGAATTTCTCGGCGTATTTGCCCGGCACGCGATAGGTGTACTTTTTGCCATTACATTCAACAACGTAGGTATAGTTGCTCATGCCGCCTTCGAGGCGCATTACAATCTTGGCGTCGTGGGCATGGAGTAGGGCGTTGACCCTAAAAATGATATAGTCTTCAATAGTCATTGTAGTATTGTTTTATGATGATTTTTCAATTTGGTCGGCAAAAATACGCTTTATTCTCCAAAGAAGTAAACGTTTTCAGAAGATTTAATTCCGTGAAAAGGAAAATTTCATTCAAGAATGCCTTGATAAGCATTTTTATTGTATTTTTGCAAGCTCAAATGGGGATTTAGCTCATCTGGTAGAGCGTCAGGTTCGCAATCTGAAGGTGGCCGGTTCGAGTCCGGTAATCTCCACGAAACTGGTGGTATGACAGCCAAAAATGAAAGTAGGAATAGGCCCATAGGTCTGTTCCTGCTTTTCTATTCTTAACGTTCAATCGTTATTCTATTACAATCTTCCGCACCTTAACATTGTTTCCATTGATGAGGCGGAGCATGTAGACACCAGGAACGACATTGAGACGCTTTTCGTAGTTACCTTTGAAGCTTTCACTGCTGAGGATGCGCCCCGTGACATCAATGACTTGCAACGTGGCCGTGCCTTCGATACCGAAGATGCAGAAGTTGCCACTATCATTGATGAAACCGAAGAAGTCTTCTGAAGTGTAGGCATCGCTGCCCTCTCCAATCGACAAGTCTTCGGAGAAGTTGGCCACTAGATCCACATCGTTAATGACAATGAAGGAATAAGAAGCCTCTGTGGAAACCTCTACTCCATTTTGAGTCCAATTGTCGAAGGAAAAGTGATCAGAAATCGGTGTGGCAGTCACTGTGCAGGTCTCGCCAAATCTATAGGATCCTCCTCCGCTCACAATGCCGGCTTCAGCAGGATTGGCACTAACAGTGATGCTGTACAGGTCTGTCGGGAATGCCTCCTTGGTGAGAATGATTTGGTTCTTTACCGAAAGCAGATCTGCATTCTCGTTATAATAGGTCTGAGGTGTCGTCGGATCAAAGTTCGTTTCTTCGCTGCATACGCTAAGGGCTTGGTTCGGGGCATCGAATACGCTGAATAACATGGTTGTACTGTCTGAACCAGTATTGTCATCGGCAACAAGGACAATGTTAGATGTACCGTCATAGATAAATGGGGTGTCGAAAGGAATCAAGTTCCAAGCATTGGCAGCTAGAGTGACACTTCCACTAAACACTTTGTTGGCATCGGATACGGTCTCCCAATCGGTAGCGCTGGAGAAGTCACTCTTTGTGGTGCTCTTCATATACAAGTCGAAGGTACGAATGTTCTCAACTCCATCAAGATAGAAGGTCATTCCAGTAATGTATCCTGCTTCGCCTAGCTCATCAGCGGTATAGATTTGTTGGGTGAGTGAATAGTTGTAATACGAATTACTCGGAAGGGAAGAGTTGGTAGCTAAGCCTCCATCACCCACGATGATGTCACCTTCCAGCATGACAGACACTGTGACCGTCTCTGAAGGATTAGATGCTATTCCATGTGTATCAATGCTTCTCAAATAATAGGTATAAAAGCCAGCGTCAACCTCGCTGTCTAAATACGTTGTTTCACTGGTAGTGCCGATAAGTGTTCCGTTCCTGAAAACATTGTATGACACGGCATCGGTAACTGCATCCCATGACAATGTCACATTATTATTTTCAACAGAGGCATCGAGATGGGTTGGAGGTTCACATTCACTGCCATAGGAGAAGGAAATCGTGCTGCCTGCATTCGTGATATTGTATATCCTGAGGCTATTGTCGATGGCGCCATTGGAAAGAAACGGATGGGGATTTGTGGAAGCGCTGAATTCGGTTCTACCGACATCTGAACTGAAATATGCGGCATTTAGATCGCCATTCAACGAGGTTGTTCCTCCAGGCCTAAAAAGATAAACCTCATCATAAATTCCATTACTCGGGCTGTAATTTTGGTTACCTTCAAAACGGGTGTCGATACGGTAAATGAGAAGTCCAGACCCGGGCAACGATGTGTCAAACAACGAAGAATTATCTCTATATTCCAACACATAATATTGGTTAGGATCATTTGATTGTATCTTGTAAGCAACATTGGTCGGCGTAGCTGAACTGATAGGATTTAGGGTATAAGTTCCTGATTGTGTAATTTCAGGGATTTCATCAATCCAATGCCCGTATTTCATCTTCATATAGGCTCCACAATGTTGGGGCGGTGTGGCGTTGATATCCATCAAATCCCAATAACCTACCGGGCGTAAAATCACATGTTCATTATAATGATACAAATCGGGTGCGCTCAATGAATGGTTCATCTCGTGGCACATTACTGAAGTGTTGAAATAGTCAATAGCATCAGCTAATTGGAAATTGAAGTTATATGCCTGTTTCCCATTGATGTAGACCGTTCTGTCGTAGAAATTCCATTGGTGAGGCCAAAGCAAAGAGGACCATGAGTCCACATTGCCTTTTATGATGAAACAAATATTGTCAACATAGCCATCGTCGTCATAATCGATGTTCAGATCGGAAGGCACCGGGTAGTTGTCGTTGACATAATTCACGGCTCTTTCCAGCAAGGAAAGCTCGCGATTCCAACTTTCAGGATCATTATTATAACCGATTGGATTTGTGTTCGAATTATAAGGTCGATAATAACCACGGGGATAAATGTCTTGGTAAGAAATGATGGCATCCCCGTCGTGTCCGGGATAGAAGGTGGTTGGAATCTCGATGGCACCGTAGGAAGCCGCCCTGAAATAAGTCCTCATGGAAATGGCATTTTCCGACACGTCGTTGAACATGTCGTCAATGGAGAAGTAGGAATTGGTGAAATCTGAGTCGTCAGCGAAACGGATGAATATCGAGAGGTTGTTGAGTGTGCCGTGGTTGGCGTCACGGTTTTTGGGACGCTTGTCGGGCATTTGCCGAGCTTGCCTTCTCGCCATCCATTCTTCAGCTGAGATGAGAGCGTATGGCTCAAGACCCTTGCTTGCTGGGTCGCAAATGCTAGCAACGTAGTTTGTGGCCACCAATTTGCCATCCCGTTTTTCGGCATAAACATAATACCCCGTTTCGGGATGCTGCATAATGGTATAACCATTACTATCATGTAGGTAATTGAAATACTCATCACCTGAGGCAAAACAATGCAAGACGGTGCCATCGGGCTGGTTTAAAGTCATGGGGAAGTTTCTCAGATATGCCGCATGGGCATTAACAATGCAGAAACATGTGACCAACAAGATTAATAGTTTTTCATGACAATGGATTTGATTCAATATTATTCGAGGTCTGTTTTTGTTTGTGCCAATTGGCAAACCAGCATTATATTATCGTTGCTCAGCCTCACTTTCAGCCAACGTTCGATGCGATTGTGGAGCTCGGTGTTCATTGGCTTAGTGGTGGTGATAAATGCGATAATCTGTTCCGCAGCGGTATTGTCGGACGAATGTACCGTAGATCCGCTGGTGAGGCTGACTTCGGTTATGTCAGGATATTGGGCAAACAACTCTTTGGAAATGGACTCGACTGGGATTTCTTTCGACTGATAGTCGGAAAGCTCGGCTGTCAATTTGGCAATGCTGTCGTTCAAAGACTTGATTTGTCGGTCGGTATGCTCGTAAATGCCTTTTACGATTTCCACTTCCGAAAACTCTTGGCGCATGCTGGTGGCGTCTTCGTGGAAGACGATTTGGCTGCGCGTGATGCCGTATTCCTCAGCGCTTTTGTACAGTTGCTTCTTGGCTTCGTCGGTCAGCGTTTCACCAGCGAGGAACAACTCCAGCTTGGGTGCTTTGCGTGAATAAGTGGCCTTGTGGTCATAAATGAAGCATTTGCCGAGGTTCTTGTTTTCGGCTACCACCTTCTCAGCGTGGATGTTGAAATTGTTCTCCTTGATGGTATTGATGGCGGTTATAATACTGGGAACCAATACAATAGTGAGGATGATATAGACTGCCGCTTTGGGTAGGTGTGTGCGAGTTTCGCCTGAAGCCTCGACGATGGGGAAGCGGAAGTATTTCACGGCAGCGAAGGTAGCCAAAGCAATGAAGATGCTGTTGATGGTGAACAGGTAGAGCGCACCAAAGATGACGGAACCTTTCCAGATGGAGATGCCGTAGCCGACAGTACAAAGCGGCGGCATCAGTGCAGTGGCGATGGCTACGCCGGTGATGACACTGCCTTTGTCCTTTCTTGAGGTTTCAATGATACCTGCCAAACCACCAAAGAGGGCGATGAGCACATCATAGATGGTAGGGTTGGTACGTGCCAACAACTCTGAAGGATTGGCTAAACTCAAGGGGCTGAGCAGGAAAAAGAGGGAAGAGGCGATGATGCTGATAGCCACCATTACGCCGAAGTTTTTCAGCGAGTCTCTCACCAAATGGTTGTCTTCAGTACCGAGGCCTAAGCCAAATCCTAAGATGGGTCCCATCACGGGCGAAATCAACATGGCGCCGATGATGACAGGGATGGAGTTGACGTTCAACCCCACCGAGGCGATGATGATGGCACAGGCCAGAATGAAGACATTGGTGCCTTTGAAAGCAATGTTTTTGCGGATGGACGTGCTGGCATTGTCGTAGTCGATTTCGTCGGCAAGGTGGATAAGGGATTTCAGATATATGAGGATTCTGCGGAAGATGTTTTTCATGGCTGGTTAGTTTAATCTGCAAAAGACGGCAAAAAACTTGAATTGCGCAAGTGTCGACGTCGGAAAATGCTTCTGACTGCAATCAGCATGGGGAAGATTTCGACACGACCCAAGAGCATGATGAGCATGGCAAACACTTTTTGGAAGCCCATAAATCCTGCATAATTGCCCATCGAACCTACATCCCCGAAGCCTGGCCCCACGCTACCCATACAGGCGATGGAAGCCGTCAGCGAGGTCTTGAAGTCCATACTGATGGCAAAGATGATGGTGCCGATAGCGATGATGAGCAGATAGGTGCCCATGAAAGTCAGTACGGAGGAGATGTTTTCTTCGGTCTTGGTTTGACCATCAATTTTGGTGCGGTTGGCGACATTGGCCGAGATGAGCGACCGCATAGCGTTTTTCAGGCTTTTGACTGCCATCACGAAACGGTCCATTTTCATGCCGCCTGAGGTGGAACCGGAGCAACCGCAGACCAAGGAGCAAAGGATCAAAATACCTATGCTGCCCGATGGCCAAACGTTGGTGTCGGCGGTGGCAAAGCCCGTCGTTGTGGAAAGTGAGCACACCTGAAAAGCAGCCAAGCGCAAAGCTTTTGGGAAAGAGGCACAATAGCCACTAAAATAAAGATTGGCTGTAACAACGAGAATGGCAAGGGCAACAAGAGCAAGAAACCAACGGACGACTTGGGTGTTGAAGAGGTTTTTGTGAGTGCGCTTGTCGGGCCAAATGGTTGAAAACATCAGACTGAAATTGGTGGCACCCAACAGCATGGCAACGCAAAGAATGGTTTCCACAATCCAGCTGTCATAAAACCCTACACTGAGGTTTTTGGCGCAGAATCCACAAGTACTACAGGCCGACATGGCCAAGGTAGCGGCATCGAACCAAGGCATTTTGGTGAACCGTAAGGCGATGGCTGAGCTAGCGGTGATGATTAAATAGACGATAATCATCCTGTAAACGAAATGCTTTTTCCGTCCGCCATAATACGATTTGGCGAGGTCTGATAGTTCCGCACTGGCCAATACGGAATGACGGTCATGTTGTCCAGAGATGACCAAGGAAACAAGAGTAACGATGCCGATGCCACCCATCCAGGCCGTGGCGATTCGCCAAAACTGCAAGCCTTTGGGTAAGGCTTCAATGTCGTTAAGGATGGAAGCTCCCGTGGTAGTGAAGCCCGACACGCTCTCGAAGAAGGCATTGACCAGAGTAAACTCACCTCCATAGATCAAAAAAGGAAGGGCACCAAACGAACAGGCAGCGATCCAACAGCCCGTTACGATGCAAAAGCCTTCCTCAACGCTCATGTTCTCCTGAGGCTCCGTGGTGATGATGGCAAAGAATCCGCTGAGGAGTGAGACCATCCCAGAAAAAACCAAAGGATTAAAACTGTCGTCCATATCGTTTCTGAAAGCAATGAACGCCGATAGAAACATCAGTATAGCGACACCTAAAAGAGAAAAGCCGGCATATCGTATGGTGGTATTCCATTTTTTCATTTTCTGTCGATTTTGGATTACGGCGACAAAAATATTGGGGCAAACTTTATGAGTCAACACAATAATATCTATCTTTGCATTGATAAAAATCAATAAAGATGACTTTACAGCAATTGGAATACATCATAGCCGTGGAACAACATGGCTATTTTGTGGATGCCGCTGAGGCTTGCGGCGTAACGCAATCAACACTGAGTCTGATGATTAAGAAGCTGGAGGAGGAACTGGATGTCAAGATCTTCAATCGTGACACGCATCCTGTTTCGGTGACGGAGATCGGCAGAAAGGTGATAGATGAGGCCCGACAGGTGGTCTATCACTCTAAACAGTTGGTTGAATTGACGCGCTCGGAAAAGGAACTCCGTTCGGGCGATTTGAATATTGCCATGACGACTTCGGTGGCACCCGTGCTGATGGCTGAAATGTTCAAGTTCATGAGGTTGCGTTATCCTGAGCTTCGACTGCAGACGGAGGAGATGATCACGGCCACCATCCTTGCCAAATTAAAAAAAGCGGAGATAGACATGGGTATTTTGACGGCTCCCCTCAATGACCCTGACTTGTTGGAGATACCTTTATATTATGAAAGGTTCTTCGCCTATGTCTCTCCTGAAAATGCCATGGCGCGACAGGAGAGTTTGGAACGCAACCATGTCCTGGACAATCCAGTCTGGATTATGAGAGACGGCGTTCGTCTGTTTGACAGGTCTATGTTGAGGCCAGGAGAGACTTTTACCTACGAAAAGATGTATGAAGGTGGACGTGTAGGAATCCTGTTGCAAATCGCCAACGAAAGTGGGGGTGTCACCATCATCCCTGAAACACACATCAAATTTTTGTCGGTGTCGATGCGAAAATGTCTGAAACCTATTGTCAACCCTGTACCGAAAAGGACAATATGCCTTGCTATTAGGAAAGATTATATTCACGAGCAAATCATGAACATCGTGATAAGGTCAATAAAAACCATCATCCCATACGAGTTATGGGACAGCGTGATTATGACCGAGTATTTAAGGTTATAAGGACGCGAGGGTCCCTGAGCCTGTCGAAGGGCCCGTGTCCAGAGTCAAAAACTAGGTTCTTCTATTATAACACAGCGGAAATCACTTCGGCAATCTGCTCCAGCCAATCCTTGTCAATGGCATCGAAAGTGGCCAAACGCTCGCTGTCGATGTCGAGCACACCAATGACTTCTCCGTTTTTCATTAGCGGCACCACGATTTCGCTTTTTGATTCAGAACTGCAAGCGATGTGGCCGGGGAATTGCTCCACGTCTTCCACCACGATGGTTTTCTTTTCTTTCCAAGAGGTACCGCAGACGCCTTTGCCGAAGCCGATGCGAGTGCAAGCCACGGGGCCTTGGAAAGGACCGAGCACAAGTTGTTCGTTGATAACGCGATAGAACCCCGTCCACCAGAAATGAAAGGTTTCTTGAATCAGTGCTGCCACATTGGCCATATTGGCGACGGGGTCAGTCTCGTCCTTCACCATCGCCTTGACTTGGGATAATAGGAGTTTATAGTCTTCTTGCTTGCTCATATTTTTCATATCTTATTTCTGCAAAAGTAGTAAAAATCTTGAATTTTGAATCTTTAAATCTTAAATCTTGAATCTCTAAATCTTGAATTTTCTTACTTTTGCACCTCGTTTAAAATAGTACAAAAAAATGAAGAAAGATATTCCCGTATTGCTGCTCACTGGTTACCTCGGTAGCGGCAAGACCACTTTGGTCAACAAGATATTGAACAACCGTAAAGGCATCAAGTTTGCCGTGATTGTCAACGACATAGGCGAAGTCAACATCGACGCCGACTTGATTGAGAAAGGCGGCGTGGTAGGGCAGAAGGACGACAGCTTGGTCGCCTTGCAGAATGGCTGCATCTGCTGTACGCTGAAGATGGATCTCATTCAACAGCTGCACGAAATCATCGTCATGCAACGTTTCGACTACATCGTCATCGAAGCCAGCGGCATCTGCGAGCCGGAGCCCATCGCTCAGACCATCTGCGCCTTCCCCGACATGGCTTGGCAGCTCACCAAGGACGGTATTCCGATCCTTGACTGCATCGTGACCGTGGTGGATGCCCTGCGTATGCAGAGCGAGTTTAGCTGCGGTGACGACCTGATGAAGAAGAATCTGGCTGAAGACGACTTGGAGAGCCTGGTCATCCAGCAGATTGAGTTCTGCAATATCATTTTGTTAAACAAGGCCTCTGAGGTCACATCCGAGGAACTGGGTCGCGTGAAGAGCATTGTCCGTGCCTTGCAGCCCACCGCTGAGATTATCCCCTGCGATTACGGCGAGGTCGACTTCGACAAGATCCTCAACACCCATATGTTCGACTTCGACAAAGTGGCCACCTCTGCCACGTGGATTAAGGAAGTGGAAGGTGCTGTCGTTGAGGACGATGATGAAGATGAACACCATCATCATGATGATGACGAAGATGAACACGAGCATCATCACCACCATCACGGCCACGACGACGATGATGACGACGAGGAAGAAGAGCATGGTCATCCCCACCACCATCACCACGACCACGAAGGCGGCGAGGTGGAGGAATACGGCATCGGTACCTATGTATATTACCGTCGTGAGCCGTTTAATATGGCGCGTTTCGATGAGTTTGTGGCGCGCAAGCTGCCGAAGAACGTCATCCGCGTGAAGGGCATCTGCTACTTCAAGAACGAGATGGATAATTGCTACATCTTCGAGCAGGCTGGCAAGCAAGTGCAACTGCGCGATGCAGGCCTGTGGTTTGCAACCATGCCTGCCAACGAGCTGGCCATGATGATGGATCGCGAGCCCACCCTCCTCCGCGACTGGGACGACACCTATGGCGACCGTATGCAGAAGCTCGTCTTTATTGGACAGCATCTGGATAAGGAAGCTTTGAAGCGGGATTTGGATGCTTGCTTGACGAGGTAAAGAAGTTGAGAGCAGGCCTCGGCTGGCATGTCATTCCAACGGTGGCTTTGTGGGATAGCAGGGAATCTATGCCTGCTGAGGCCGTCCTATTCATATCGTCCTATTCATATTATAAAAACCCGACATTGCATATCGGGGTGTGTTCGGGTCGTCCCTTCGGGACTCTGATAAAGTCTACTCTTCTTCTGTTTCTTGGCTTTCAACTTCTTGACGCAAATCTGATAAGATTTTTCCATTATAGGTGAAATACTTGGGGCCTTGATATGCTCCAGAAGCATTTCTCTTGTCAACGGGCATGAATGTTCCTACAAAAGGAGACAATTTGTATATCCTTCCCTCATACTCAATTTGATTATCACTGGCAACCTTGACAGTGACTCCTGTAGGAATAAAAACCAATGTGGCTCCAATGGGTATGTTGACCATACTGAATTTAAAATTGGGCTTTGGTTTCTTGTGAGCAGCCTTGCTTGCGTCATCAGATTCTTTGAGTTCATCTTCTTTTTTAATAGGCATGTTGTTTTGGTATCGGGTAACAACAGCATCATCAAGCAATGATGCCTCATCTTTAAGGATCTCAAAAGCAAGCTCAGGTTGGATATTGAAAAATTCACGGTTCTGTCGGATGCGAAGGTCTGTCAAACGGTCGATTTGTTTGTGGATTTTCTTTTCTACAATGTCGTATTTTGAAGTTTGCAAAGTTGCATAGATCTCAAAGGGTAACGGAACGGCGGTGTTGTCTAGCTCTTTAGATCTGACATCAACAGGTCGGGAACTTTTACCGATTTTCACCCAATCTTCTCTGAAACTAGGATTTGTCAGAATGTAGACATATCCTTGTGGATCTTCGCATTTTTTCATTTTTGTAGCTGTTAAGAAATGCAAAGATAGTGTTTTTTGAAATAGTTGGTGCTTTCGTTTCCATTAATTCCTTACCTTTGACCCTTCAAAACAAGAGCTTTATATGGAACAAGTCCTCAACGTAATTCATACCATCAGTGGCTGGGTGTGGAGCCCGGCGCTTGTGGCCATTTGTCTTTTGGCTGGATTGTATTTTTCTATTGGCACGCGCTTCGTGCAGGTGCGGCGTCTGCGTGAGATGGCACGGTTGCTCTTCTCGACAGACAAGAGTCAAAAGACGGGCATCACGTCATTTCAAGCGTTCTCCATGGCGCTTTCGGGGCGCGTGGGCACGGGTAACATCGTGGGCGTGGCTACGGCCATCGGCTACGGCGGTCCCGGTGCTATCGTTTGGATGTGGATCATCGCGTTCTTGGGTGCGGGATCAGCGTTTTCCGAGGCTACCTTGTCGCAAATCTATAAAGAAGAGCACAAAGGACAGTTCCGCGGCGGTCCGGCCTATTACATTGAGAAAGGTTTGAAATGCAAGTGGTTGGCGATAGTGTTCGCTATCTGTGCGGTACTGGCTGCCGGATTCTTTATGCCTCCCGTGCAGTCCAATGGAATCGCTATCTCGTTTTCCAACACTTTCCATATCAGTTCGGCTTGGGCGGGTGCTATCGTTGCCTTGCTCATCGGCCTGGTAGTGGTGGGAGGTGTAAAGCGCATTGCCAATGTTGCACAGGTTGTGGCACCATTTATGGCCATCCTCTATGTTTTGCTTTCTATCTGCGTATTGTTGAGTAATGCTAGTGTGGTGCCTTCGGTATTTATGGATATGATTCGCAGTGCCTTCGGTATGAACGAGGCCTTGGGCGGCATCCTTGGTGCCACCATCGCTTGGGGTGTGAAGCGAGGCATCTATTCCAACGAGGCGGGACAAGGCACAGGCGCCATTGTGGCAGGTGCGGCCAAGGTGTCGCACCCCGTCAAGCAGGGACTGGTGCAGGCCTTTTCGGTGTATATCGACACCTTGTTGGTCTGTACTGCCACTGCAGTGATGATTCTGGCCTGCAAGACTTACAATGTCTTCGATGCTTCGGATAACCTTATCTTTTCCGCCAATGGTATGAATATGGGCGCGCCTGGAGTGGGCTACACCACAGCAGCTTTGAAAACGCTGTTGGTTGGAAATTGGGCTGGCGTTGTCGTGTCCATCTCTTTGTTTTTCTTTGCTTTTACGACTATTATGGCCTATTATTACTACGCAGAGACCAACCTTGTCTATCTCTTTGGCAAGGGCAAAATGGAGCAAGTCCTGATTTGGGTGCTGCGCCTTGGCGTGGTGGGTATGGTGTTTTTCGGTTCCTTGCACGAGGCCAAGGCGATGTGGGATTTGGGCGACATTGGTGTGGGTGTCATGGCGTGGCTCAACATCATCGCAATCTTATTGCTGTCGCGGAAGGCATTCAAGGCATTGAAATCCTACGAACAGCAGAAAAAAGAAGGCAAAGACCCTGTCTTCGATCCGAAGGAAATCGGTGCCAATGGAGCGGATTTCTGGGAAAAGAAGTAATAGCTTTTGACGCGCTTTGCGTCACTGCGAGGAACGAAGCAGTCCAGAAAACCTGAAAGTGCTTGTTATTTGGATTGCTTTGTCGATTCTCATTGCATTAACGTTAAGCGTCCATTATGCGTTTTGCATCTCTCTTAACAATTCCAGCGCCTGCGTCACCGTTTCCACTTCCTTGACGGTCAATTGCAGTTTGTCGTTGGCCTCCTTGAGCGCGGTGCGCTTTGGGTGGTTCATAATGTATTGCATAATCTGCATATATGTGCTGCTCTCGTAGTATTTTGAGGCTTGGTTGCTGACGAAATACGCGGTCATGTTGTGGTGGCGCAGCAAGATCTTCTCAAAGCCCAAGTCCTTGGCAATCCAACGCAGGCGGACGGTGTTGAGCAAGTCGTTGACCTGCTTGGGGATAGGCCCGAAACGGTCAATGAGGTGGTCGGTGAACTTCATCAAGCTCTCCTCAGTCTTGATACGGTCGAGTTCACTGTAGAGGCTGACACGCTCCTGAGTTGAACTGATGTAATCTGATGGGAAACGCACCTCCATATCGGTCTCGATGGTGCAGTCAGCGACGTATGCTTTGTCTTCTTCCTTGTCGAAAATATCCTGAAATTCAGTCTCTTTCAGTTCGAGGATGGCCTCGTCGAGAATCTTTTGATAAGTCTCAAAACCGATTTCGTTGATGAAACCACTCTGTTCGGCACCCAAAATATTGCCTGCACCACGGATGTCCAAGTCGCGCATAGCGATGCTGATGCCTTCACCGAGGTCGGAAAACTCCTCTACGGCGCGTAGACGCTTTTTCGCTGCTTGGGTGATTGAGTTTAGCGGCGGTGTCAGTAGGTAACAGAAAGCCTTCTTGTTGGAACGCCCGACGCGCCCACGCAGTTGGTGCAAGTCGCTGAGGCCGTAACGGTGGGCATCGTTGATGATGATAGTGTTGGCATTGGGGATATCGAGACCAGACTCTACGATGGTAGTGCAGAGTAGCACGTCGTATTCTCCGTTGATGAAATCGAGCATGATTTTCTCCAACTTGGCACCTTCCATTTGGCCGTGGGCAACAGCGATGCGTACACCGGGCACATATTTCAATATGAAATCGTGAATGTCCATAATGTTATAGATGCGGTTGTGGATGAAGAATACCTGACCATTACGGGCAATCTCAAACTGGATGGCATCGCGGATAAGTTCGCCGTCAAAACCGCGTAGCTCGGTTTGCACGGGATATCGGTTAGGTGGTGGCGTGGTGATGACGCTCATGTCTCTTGCCCCCATCATGGAGAATTGCAGGGTTCTAGGTATGGGTGTGGCGGTCAAGGTGAGTGTATCGACATTGGCTTTCAGCTCTTTCAATTTCTCCTTCGCGGCCACCCCGAATTTTTGTTCTTCATCGATGACGAGTAATCCCAAGTCCTTGAATTTCACATCCTTTCCTATGAGGCGGTGCGTCCCGATGATGATGTCGATTTCGCCTTTTTCGAGTCTCTTCAAGATTTCGGTCTGTTGTTTCTTCGTCTTGAAGCGGTTGAGGTATTCGATGGTGACGGGGAAGCCATCGAAGCGCTCAGTGAAGGTGTGGTAGTGCTGTAAAGCCAATACTGTAGTGGGGACTAGCACAGCTACTTGTTTGGAGTCGCAGCAGGCCTTGAAAGCGGCACGCATGGCCACCTCGGTCTTGCCGAAGCCAACGTCGCCGCACACGAGGCGGTCCATAGGGTGGTCGCTCTCCATATCGCGCTTCACGTCGTTGGTCGCTTTCAGCTGGTCGGGGGTGTCCTCGTAGATGAACGACGCCTCCAGCTCGTTTTGCAGGTAATTGTCGGGCGAGAACTGGAAGCCTGGCGTGCGTTTGCGCTCGGCGTAAAGCTTGATGAGTTCGCGGGCGATGTCCTTGACCTTGCTCTTGGTTTTGTTTTTCAGGCGGTTCCAGGCACCGCTGCCGAGGGTGCTGAGCTTGGGCTCGGTGCCGTCCTTACTGCTGTATTTGGCAATGCGATGCAGCGAATGGATGCTCACATAGAGCAGGTCACCATTGTTGTAAATCAGACGGATGGCCTCTTGCGGCTTACCGTTGTTCTCGATGGTTTCCAAGCCGTCGAAGCGCCCGATGCCGTGATCGATGTGGGTGACATAGTCGCCTGGCTTCAGCTCGTAGAGGTCTTTCAGTGTGATGGCCTGCCTTGCCGAATAGTTGTCACGCAGGTGGAAACGATGGTAACGTTCAAAAATCTCGTGGTCAGTGTAACAGCACACCTTCAAATCCTCGTCGATGAAACCGCCATGGATGGCAATGGTTTCAGTCTCGAAGTCGCGGTGGTCTTCATCGTTGTGGTTAATGTCGTTCAGAATAGCCTGGATGCGAGAGAGTTGCTTGCTGCTTTCCGAGAACACGATGATGCGGTAGCCATCGGCCTTGTGCTCAGCGAGGTCGTTGATGAGTAGATTGAAGTTCTTGCTGAAGATAGGCTGGGGCTTTGTCTTGAAGTTGATAGTTGTCAGTTGTTCAGTTGTCAGTTGGCAGTTGCTCTCGCCATTGCCATCGCCCATGTCATTGACTATGTCGAATGCAGAGCATTTCCGACATTGGCAAGAGGGTTGGCTGGAATCTTTGGGTGATGTGGGTATTAATTGGCTGGAAACGCCAAACTCTACTGTACGGCGGTTCATCAAACAACTCAACAACTCTTCAGACTTGCTGAACAGTTGCCCGGGTTTCAAGGCTTTTACATCTTCTTCTTGCTCCTGCATTTTCTCGAAAGCAGTCACGGCACGGTCATATTCCTTGTCGACTTGTGTGGCAAAGAAAGGCATGTCGGTGAGCCATACGGTGGTCGAGTCAGGCAGGTATTGCAAGATAGCCTCACGCTCTTCGATGAAGGCACGTTCTTGCATATTGGGCAGCAACACGATTTGTTTCAGCTTCTCGATGGAAAGCTGGTCTGCAATGTTGAAGCTTCGGATGCTTTCGACCTCGTCGCCGAAGAACTCGATACGGTAGGGATAGTCATTGGCAAAGGAAAACACGTCGACCAAGCCTCCACGGATAGCAAACTGCCCTGGCTCCACCACGAAATCCACATTCTCAAATTCGTAGTCATAAAGCAAATCGGTGAGAAAATCTAGGTTGACTTTTTCGCCCACTTTGAGCTTAAAAGTGTTCTTTGCCAACAATTTGCGTGTGAAAACTTTCTCACTTAATGCCTCTGGATAACTAACAATCAAGGTCTTACGTTCGGAAGTGGAGACGCGTTGCAACACCTCGGTGCGTGAGAGGATATAGCTGTTGTCGGCTTTCTCGGGCTCGTATGGACGCTTATAGGAAGTGGGGTAGAAGAGGACCTGCTTCTTGCTGTAGTCCATGCCGCGCTCGCCGAGCAAGCTTTCAAGGTCGTTGTAGAAATAGGCCGCGTCTTCCTTGTCGGCACAAACAATGAGGTGTTGCCCACCTATTCGGCGGAAGGTTTCTTCCACAACGAAAGCCTTCGAAGAGGCCGCCAAATTGGAACAAAGCAAATGCCCTCCATCGCGCAAAGTCTTGACTATCGCGTCGATGTGGGCATCTGCTTGGTAGATTTGTCTTGAAACGTTTGCCACTATCCTAGAAAATTAACACCGTTGAATCTTCGATTTGTGGCGCAAAGATACGAAATTTATTCTTCTTCGACTTTGGCCCGTTTCGAGTCCCAAATCATATAGATGATGATGGCAATGTACATCACCAAGGCGATGAGGCCAGCCCATGGGGTTTCGTTGAAGAAGCCTCCATCGGCAGTACGTGCCACAGCGTCCACGCTGCAGAACTTCAGGATAGCACTCACCACACCCATCAAGGCACCACCGGCGATGAAGCCCGAGGCGATGAGGGTACCACGGTTGTAGCGGGCATCGTTGAGTTTCTGGTCCTTGCTGCGGGTGCTCACGAACCACGAGATGGCACCACCGATGAGCAGTGGTATGTTGAGGTCGATGGGGATGAACATACCCAAGGCGAAGGGCAAGGCCGGCACTTTGCAGAAGTTGAGGATCAAGGCGATGGCAGCGCCGATGCCGTAGAGCAACCATGGGGCACTACCGCCCGACATCATGGGCTCGATGACGGCACTCATGGCGTTGGCTTGCGGTGCGACCAAGGCACCGTCACCAACGAAACCGTAGGCTTTGTTCAAAATCATGATGACGCCAGCGACGGTGGCAGCAGCCACGGCCACGCCGACGAACTTCCAGATCTCTTGTTTCTTGGGCGTCGTGCCAATCCAATAACCCACTTTCAAGTCGGTGATGAAGGCACCAGCCACGGCCAATGCCGTGCAGACCACACCACCGATAATCAAGGTGGCGGTCATGCCGCTTGGACCGCTCAGTCCGGCGGCGACCATCACCAAAGAGGCCAAAATCAAAGTCATCAGCGTCATACCGCTCACAGGGTTACTGCCCACGATGGCGATGGCATTGGCGGCCACCGTCGTAAACAGGAAGGCTATGACCGCAACAACCAAGATACCGATCAAGGCGTGCCAAACGTTGTGTACCACGCCGAACCAGAAAAACAAGAAGGTAACGATGAGCACGGCCACGATACCGATGACGATGGTCTTCATGGGAATATCTTGTTGTGTGCGGTCGACGGGTTCCATCGAGGCTTTCTTGCCTTTGAATTCGTTGGCAGCCAGTCCTACAGATGACTTAATCACGCCCCACGACTTGATGATGCTGATGACACCTGCCATGGCGATGCCGCCGATGCCGATGTGGCGTGCATAGTCCTTGAAAATCTGCTCGGGTGCCATTTCACCAATGGTTTGCAGCACGCCCGTGTTCATTAGGTCGACGATTTGGTCACCCCAAATGAGGTTCATGCCCGGGATGATGATGAACCACACCAGCATGGAACCGCAGCAGATGATGAAGGCGTATTTTAGGCCAATGATATAGCCCAAGCCGAGCACGGCGGCGCCAGTGTTCACTTTGAACATCAGTTTGGCTTTGTCGGCCAAGGCAGCGCCCCAGCCCATCATGCGGGTGGTGAGGGTCTCCGACCACCATCCGAAGGTGGAGACGATAAAGTCATACAAACCTCCAATCAAACCGCTGACAACCAGCAATAAAGAGTCTTTGCCTTTCTTCTGTCCGCTGACCAGCACTTGTGTGGTAGCTGTGGCTTCGGGGAAGGGGAACTTACCGTGTTGCTCCTTGACGAAGTATTTGCGGAAGGGGATGAGGAACAGAATGCCCAAGATGCCGCCCAAAAGCGAGGCGATGAATACTTGCCAGAAGTTGATTTCGATGTGGTAGCCTTTACCTTGCAGGATATAAAGTGCAGGCAGGGTGAAGATGGCACCTGCCACCACACCACCCGAGCATCCGCCAATTGATTGGATGATGACATTTTGCGACAAGGCATCATTCTTGCGGGCCAGTCCAGTTAAGCCGATGGCGATGATAGCAATCGGGATGGCAGCCTCAAACACCTGCCCGACCTTTAGGCCAAGGTAGGCGGCGGCAGCCGAAAACAGGATGGTCATCAGCAGGCCGATGCACACCGACCATACCGTAACTTCCTGGTACTTCTTGTTTTTAGAGAGTATGGGCTCATACTCTTCGCCCGGTTTCAGTTCGCGTTGCGCGTTCTCGGGCAGTTTGAATTGGTCGTTTTCCATATTGAGAATGTTTGATTTCGAAATGATTTGCAATATTAAGGAAAATAATCCGTTTGATAATCAGAATGGAAGAAAAAACCATTAACAATATGGAAAACAGGAAGAAAAGAACTTCAATCTACACGAAAACAATAATTGCGGCATTTGTTCCGTTCTTGACCATTCTCTTGCTTGGGGTATGTGGGTTGTCGAATGTTGTCGCAATTGCTATAGCTATTGCTTTTGTCACTATTCCGACCTTTTATTATGTTACAAAAGATTCGAGTGCCAAGGAAAAATGGATACAGTTACCTATTTTCGCCTCTGTCATGGTGGCCACTCACCTTGTCGGTTATGGGCCATTCATCGCTTTGCGTTTGATTGCGTTTGCGTTTGCGATTTTGTCAGTGCTGCTCATCGAGGCATTGAATATTTCACAGAAAATCAAGTATTTGCTTTTGGCTATCTTGATGCTAATTACGATTCCGTTGGTTTTTGTTGGAAGTACGAATCTGTTCACCTTTCTTGTCGCCAACGAGATGAACAGCAAGGTGAAACAACCTTTCCCGTTTTCATACGCTTTTGTCACCGACGATGGCGACACGTTAACCGATGTTTCGCTTAAAGGCAAGAATGTCGCAATCTTTTTCTGGTCGTCGCATTGCGGAAGTTGCCATAAGGAATTGCCACATTTTTCCGAGTTGGCAACCCAATACGAAGGCGATACGACCAAGGTGTTCATCGCGGCTTTCATCTCTTTCGATGAAGCCAGTGATTCAGCCTTTTATGCAAACGAGGCAAGTCAGGAATCGGCTTTCACTTGGGCTAAAGCCTTGGATAGCAAGCAAATGATGCAGAATTTGGGCTTCAATGCTTTCCCGCATGTGACCTATATCAATAAGGAAGGGAAGGTGGTTTACAACGGTTTTCTGAGCAATCGTCCTTGGATATTCGCTTATCATCCGAGAAATTTTTTGGAATTGTGATGCGCTTTTTCTCACGCTGAAATCGCAGAATTATGGGAATTGCGAGGCGACAAAAAACTACGCCCGACAGGTTCAGCGATTTCAGCGGATTCTGCGTGAAACTACTTCCTACATTTTTTGCAAGAAAATGACAAATTAATTTGTCTAATTGGAAAGTTTGCTTTACTTTTGCAGCGTCAAACTTTCAAAAATCTATATGTTATGAAGAAAAACTATTTGTTTCCCCATCAATTCAGAATGATTGGATGGGTGCTGGCCATCGTAGCGGTGGTAGGGTATCTTTGGCT
>JAEEGJ010004586.1_pt1 | contig 46205 bp, 42 predicted proteins | sample 8958761 | NCBI WGS metagenome assembly JAEEGJ01 (sample SAMN16246546, study PRJNA631951) | gut metagenome | biome: gut microbiome; feature: rumen; material: RS-attached | host: Bos | place: Iran: Karaj | collected 2018-10
CTACACATATTTATTTTTATCTGTTTATCTAAGACAAGCAGGGCTTTATGCCCTGCTATTTTTTTACCCTGAATCAGTTAAACCGTATTCTGCGTTGATGCTTTTTTATTTATTTAGTGCTGGTAAAATCGCGGTTTGTAAGTCTATTATAGTACAATTATGCGGTACATTCTGTGCGCATAATGAGACGTCGATGATGGTAGTTATTACAAGATCAATCGTTAATAAAGTAGTATATTATACCGTAGACTGTAGCAGCTGTGCAGCCATAAAGTAGTACGGGACCTGCTATGGTGAATATCTTAGTTCCTACGCCGAGAATCGGCCCCTCTGAACGTGCTTCTATAGCGCATGAGCTTATGGCGTTTGAAAAACCGGTTATGGGCACAAGAGTTCCTGCGCCTGCAAGCTTTGCAAGCCGCTGATACCAGCCGAAGCCTGTGCAAATTGCACTTACCCCAACAAGGATTATGGAAGTCCATATGCCTGCCTCGTCCTTATCAAATCCATAGGTTTCGAGCAGGAAAAGTAGTATTTGTCCAATGACGCAGATTGCTCCGCCAACTAAAAAAGCGGCTGTAATATTGACTTTATAATTAGACTTTGGTGAAACATGCCGTGTCATATCGCTGTAAAGCTCTGGTGTTATCTTCATATCATCAGCTCCTTTGTGATAGTATATGTTGTTAGATGATGATTATTCGGCAACTCATTTTTTTGTGCACTCAACACGGGAATGCTACCACTAGAAAAGTGTCTTCGTATTCTGAGTGCTATTACGAATAATACCAACAGACGGTGTAAACTCTCTAGAATCTCATCTTTTTGAACGGAGACATTATTATAATAAATATGATTTCTCGTAACATCTATTTCTTTTTCGTGACATATACATTAATAAACGTCATGAAAAGAGGTGATGTGTTTGAAAACTCAGCTTGAGAGGCGGGCAGTAATGCTCGGGAAGTTTATAACTGAAAATAAAGCTACCGTAAGAGCTACCGCCAAGTATTTTGGTATATCGAAGAGCACTGTTCATAAAGATGTGAGCGAGCGGTTAAGAACGGACGATCCCGAGCTTTATGCGAAAGTAAAGGATATTCTTGAAATAAACAAGCAGGAACGTCATATCCGTGGCGGTCTTGCTACAAAACGGAAGTACGAAGCTATGACCTGTCATAAAAAAGTACGATTCTACAGATGAAAAGAATATAAAAAAGCAGCACAATGTGCTGCTTTTTGCTATATGTTTGCCAGCTTTTTAAACTTAAGATAGAAGTCACTGACTGTGTTTCTGCCTGTAAGCATTGATTCGTCCACGTATGCACCGATGTACTTTCCGTCACGGAATACATAATAGCTTGTGTCAGCGCCTTTGACGAGATCGAGCTTTATGCTGCCGCCCTCTTTGAGGAAAAACTCTGCGGACAGTTCAGGATCTTTCAATTCTGGCTTTGACTCAATGTCTGTTCCTGAAAGCTTGAGTATTGAGAATGAGTTGAAGAAGTTTGTGAGTGAGAGGTATGTTTCGGAAGGATTGATGTCTACGTTTTTTCCGTTGTAAGTACATTCTTTTGTTTCGGTATCAAGCGTACATTTATCGTCGCTTTCGCGGAATTTGAAGTTGAATCCGCTAATATTATAATAGCTTACGATATTGTAGTTCTGAACAATATAGTCGTATGCGGTTTTCTGTGTGAAATCAAGGTCTGCAGTGTAGTACATCTCGACCTGTTCATTGTCCACGAGAACGTAACAGTACCTCGGATCGTTTTCGTCTATGCTTATAAGTAGATGTCTCTCACTTCCGTCAAGTCCTTTTACTACAGCTTCACCGTAGGGGGTGTCAAAGCCGTACTTTTTGAGGTCGTCAAGCTTTTCATCCATCATTTCTTCGGCTTCGAGGCGGACGATATTGTTGAAGGTTGCAGTTACCTCAGTCTGATCGAGAGTTACCTGTGAGTAGTCAGCAGGAAGTTTCCATTGGCTGCTGCTTTCGTCAAAGGTAAGATCGCAGAGGACCTTTCCATCTCTGTAGGTGATAACTTCCTTGAGGTCATAAAGTGTGTAGGGGAGTAGTTCCTTATTCTTGATAAGAAGCCTGTCGAGCTTGAGAACGCTTCCGCGCATGAGCTCAAGCGCATAGACATTTTTCTTGCCGTCTACGGTTGCATAGTAGTATTCGCCAGTCGGGCTTTCGTTACCAATGTATATAGTATGTGTACCTTTAGGCTCGGTTATCTCTACCTTGTCAGCATTATCAAGACCATACATTTTCAGCTTTTCGTCCGTTACTTCACCATAGTTTTCAACGGCTGTGAGGTTAGAGCAGTAAGTGCATATGAGCTGACAATATGTTTGATCGACAGGAAATTCTCCAGAATCGAGCACCCATTTTTCACCGTCAAGCTTACAGGTATAAGACTCGTCGCCTTTTGTGAAAACTATCTGAGTGGGGGAATAGGGATCAAAGTCAAACAGAATGTTGTCATTGATCTCTTCTTGTACCTTTTGGTCTTCCTTTTGTTTCTGCCCTTTCAAAAAGAGCATTGTTCCTATGGAAGCGCCTGCCATAATGATCAGTACTATCAGTGCAATTATTCGTTTATTCATCAGGAATTTCTCCTTTTAAGCCATACAAATACTCCTATGCAGGCGATTAATGCAGGAAAGATGTAAAGTGCTGTTATAACTTTTGATGCATCGCCTGAATCCTTGAATATCATGCTATCGTAGGAGTTTATCTTGTTGCCGACGCCGAACTGCACTTCACTATCATAAAGCCATGTGTTTGAGAATACTGTGAGCATTCTTGTACCGCTAGTGCTGGATACGTACTGCTGTCCGGTAGGAATCTCTACGGTCGGGGTGCAGATAACGTCGTCAATAGGAGCTGTGGTTCCTATAACAATGAGCTTTGCATTTGTTTTCTTATTGTATGAATAGTAGCCGAAATCAAGCGGTATTCCGCTGAGTTTTTCATCGGCTTCTTTAGCTGTGGTGCTATCGCCACCCATTGACTTGCTGACTGTCGTATATGCTCCATCTGCGCCGGTTGTGTTCCTGATTATTGATGAACGCTCAACATATGAAGCTGCGGGGAATGAATCTTCAGGGATTTCCGTAAGGCTTCTCGGGTATGAAATACCAGCCACTAGAGTCATAGTTTGCTGACTGTCCTCTGCGCTGCTGCCGTCAAGTATCTTATTAAGGTCGGAAGTGAGATCCTGTGTGAGCTCTGCACCCGCCTGAGCTCCTGCGGGGTATTCTACGCGAAGGTAGTTCTCACTTTGCACTTGATTCGGATCATAAAGCATATTTGCAGCTGTTGTCTCAGTCACAATGTTGTAATCGAGGATAAGACCAAACTCTTCCATTATCGACTCGATGTTGTCAAAGCGTCCTTTTGTATCACATGGGTCAAGTAGGAAGGACATTGCGCCTCCATTCTCTGCATAGTCGAGAAGGAGCTGCTTTTCCTTTGAAGTTATATCCTTTGTGGGACCTGTAAGATAAATAATTTTAGCGTCACCGGGGATAGAGCCTGTATCGTCGAGATCAAGCTCCTGAACGTTGTAGTTGTTGGTCTTGAGAATAGCAGCGAAATTGGAGAAGTTTTCACCTATAGTCTTTTCACCGTGACCTGTTAGGAAGTAGACAGTTGGCAGATAGCCCTTTGAACAGGTATCAATAGCTGCTGCTATAAGTTCCTCGCCTGCATACTGACGTGAACCATCAGAACCAGTCTGGAATATTTTGTCACGACTTATTTTCTTTGTAACGCCATTGCATTGTACAAATATGTCGCCCTCGTAAGTACCAAGAAGTCCTTCTGGGTCGAGTTCCTGTGACTTTGTCGGATCTTCGTTGGGGCGGAAACAATGAAGATCGATATTGTCGTATTTTTCAAGTTCCGTAAGTGTGTGATAAAGAGGCAAATACTGTGAAGCCTCTGCGTCCTGGAAATATTTCAGAAGTGATAGATAGTATATATCAATGTGTTTGTCAGATTTCTCTTTAAGAAATTCTTCTGTCTTTGAGTTGAGTGTGTACTTTTTTGCGGGGGTCATATCATATCCCTTGTCAAAATATCCTGCGATGATGTTTATCGGTACAAATATGAGTAATACAAGCAGTGCGAGCAGGAGGGCGAAAGCGCCCGAAAGATTGAATTTTTTCTTTTTCATTTCAGCTTACCCCCTGTTCCAGCGCCTTTTCTCAATGGAGATGAATGTCCATGAGAGAAGCACGATAACTGCAGAACCGAAGAACACAAGGTCGGAAAGGCGTATGAAGCCTTCTGAGAAGTAAGCGAATCTCGGCTGAGCTGCGAATGAGTAAAGAATGGACTGGAGCTTCGGAAACTGTGAAATGAAGCCGGAATTTGCAAAGTTGTCAACAAAGAGAAGTATGAACATGATTACTTCTCCGATAATCGCTGCGATAATTGAGTTCTCGGTGAATGAGGAAATGAGCATACCGAGAGCTATGTACATTGCGCCCCAGCAGAAGATTCCAATGTAGGCACATATGAGCTGACTGATGACAACGTGCCCCTTAATAGCGGTAATTATTGGAAAGAAAAGTGTGCATACGAGCATGAAGAGGTATACGGTAAGGTTAGCAAGAAATTTTGCAATTACTATCTTTGCCACGCTGACAGGTGACGTCATGAGCAGCACTTCGGTGCCGTTTTTACGCTCGTCTGCGAAAGTCCTCATGGTGAGGATAGGCAGCAGGAAGATGAAATAGAGGATTACTGAATAGAACATCTCAGTGAACGAGAAGTGCAGTGTATTAGTACCATTCATATTGCTGATAGCGCTTGCTAGAGGCAGAGTAAACAGCAACATGAATAGTGCCGCCATAGCGTATGCGAAAGGAGTGTAGAAGAAGGATTGCAGCTCCTTTTTATAAATAGGAAACATATTATTCTTCCTCCTTTTCTTCTGTGGATTTGTCAGGCATCTCGGCAAGTAGTTCCTCAAGGCCCGATTTCTTAACCGGACGATTTATGAGTTCAATAAATACATTTTCAAGGTTAGGTTTGTCGGTATACATTTCAAGTATACTTATACCGTTGTTAATACACTGCGACATTATGGAGTCTCTTACCTCGTCGGACTCACCCTCCAGTTGTACGGCAAAGGCATAAATACCGTTGCCCTCGTCGTCAATGTCAAGTATCTCTTTGACACCCTTTGTCATTTCGATTATTGAAGCAGATTTTGTCTTATCGCCCTTGACCTTGATGTGGAGAACCAAAGATGCGGAAAAGGACTTTTCAAGGTTTTCAATAGTGTCTATAGCACGGATATCACCCTTGTTAATGATAATTACACGGTCGCATACAGCACTTACCTCACTGAGAATATGTGAGCTGAAGATCACGGAGTGGCCTTTCTTTAGGCTCTTTATTAGGGCTCTTACCTCTGCCACCTGATTAGGGTCAAGTCCTACTGTAGGCTCGTCAAGTATCAAGAACTTCGGGTCGCCAAGCAGAGCCTGTGCAAAGCCCACGCGCTGCTTGTAGCCTTTTGAAAGATTTCGTATGAGCTTGCCCTCAACGTCCTTTATCTTGAGAAGTCCCATAACGCGCTCTATTTCTTCTTTTCTCTTTCCCTTCGGCACTTTCTTGAGGCCGGCGCAGAAAGATAGATACTCTTTAACCTTCATGTCGGGGTAAACAGGTGGTATCTCCGGAAGATATCCGATGCTGCTTTTGGCCTTAATGGGTTCTTTATTTATGTCTGAGCCATAAATGTTAACTGTGCCGTCAGACATGGGCAGGTATCCTGCTATCATGTTCATGGTGGTTGACTTTCCTGCACCGTTTGGTCCAAGGAAGCCGAGAATCTCATTATCGTTTATTGTAAAACTTATATGATTGACGGCACGGTTATTGCCGTAAAATTTCGTAAGATTATCAATAGTGATCATGAGGCGCTCCTTTCTGATCAGAGATCATTTTTTTAAGGTAAAGCAGGTGCAATTACCTCATCATAACATACTGTTTTATTATCGCAGAATAATATTAACACAAGATGAACAAAATGTGAACAAAAAGTTAATTTGATACTCAGACCTGAAATCAATATATCAGGTTGAATGCACGGTGACAGGTAAATATTATAGCTATTGTGTGAGGATTTTGTGTGGAAAAATTGAGAAGCAGACGAATGTTTACAGGGTTTGTTGCTAAACAAAACTTGTTAATATATTGTTCATATATGTGCAAACTGTCTCCTCTGCCCAGTGTCTAAAATGCACAAAAAAGTTTTTGCTAATGTGTGCATTGCAACAAAATTGACTTGCCTTAAAACTGAAAACAATCTAAACTGTTGACACAAATTAAAAGGTGGGCTATAATATCTTTGAAAATAGTTTGAAGATTGTGTACACTGGCGTGAAAATGTACACAGGTACGAAGTATTTTCGTATGAGCTCCCGAAATTAAGCCTTTTGGGGGCAGTTATCCATTTTTTAACCACTATATTATTACGAGAGGGGTAAAAACAAATGATAAGCAAAAAGAATAAGGCTCTTGCAGCAAGTATTCTCGCTGCAGCAATGTCTGCGTCAGCTGTTATTCCTACAATGGCTTCTGCTGCTGAAAAGTCATCATATGCCAAGGAATCAACTTATGCTGATATGTTCGCATCACTTTATGAGGATGTTGTAACAAACGGTCAGACAAACGGCTACCTCAGCAAGCAGACAAACGGTTCTGGTTTCGGTATTCCTTACCATTCAGTAGAGACATTCATAGTTGAGGCTCCTGACTACGGTCATGAGACTACATCAGAGGCTATGTCATACATAGTATGGATGGCAGCTATGCACGATGTTCTCGCTGCTAACAACACAATCTCAGGCTCCAAGGGTGATCTTGCAAAGGCATGGAACACTATGGAAGCTATGATTCCTGGCTGGTCAAAGGCTTCAGGCAGAGACACAGAAATCAAGTACAGCTCAATCTGGGATCAGAAGGATGGCCTTCAGGCTGATACTTCTGAAGAGTGTGACTCACCTAAGGATTATCCTGCTAAGCAGCCTGGTGTAAAGGCTAAGAACCCAATCTATGATACATTCAAGTCTGCATACGGCAGTGACAATGGTTACTACCTTATGAACTGGCTCGCTGACGTTGATGACTGGTATGGCTTCAGCTCAGGCACAAAGGGTGAAGGCAAGTTCACATTTATCAATACTTTCCAGAGAGGTGAGCAGGAGTCTTGTTTCGAGACTGTTCCAGCTCCTTGTCTTGAAGAGCTTCTCTACGGTATGGATAGTACAGACAAAGATAACGGTAACGGTATCAAGGCTATCTTCAACGGTAAGGACAAGGTACCTCAGCAGTACTCCTTCACAAACGCTCCTGATGCTGAGGATCGTTGTATCCAGGCTGTACATTTTGCAAATATGTACAATGCAGGCGATTCAAGTGTATCTAGTCTTGCTGGTAAGATGGGTGACCAGTGCCGTAACGATATGTTCGATAAGTACTACAAGAAGATCGCTACAGACACAAAGATCACAGATTCTTCAGCTGGTATGGATTCCAAGCACTACCTCATGTCATGGTATACTGCTTGGGGTGGAGCTCTCAAGGCAAGCTACGGCGATTACGGCTGGGCTTGGCAGATCGGCTGCTCGCACTCACATCAGTTCTATCAGAATCCTCTTGCTGCTTACGCTCTCCTCTATGATAGCGATATCAATTCAGGTATGAAGGGCAAGGATGCTGATTCAGACTATAAGGAGTCTCTCAAGAGACAGATCGAAATGTATCAGTGGCTCCAGTCAGTTGACGGTCCTTTCGCTGGTGGTTGTACAAACAGCTGGAGAGGTCGTTACGAGGAGTATCCTTCTGGCCACGCTACATTCTATGATATGGCTTACGTTCCTCACCCTGTATATGCTGACCCAGGTTCAAACCACTGGATCGGTAACCAGGTATGGTCAACTCAGCGTCTTGCAGAGCTCTACTACTATGTAGTAACTGAGGGTGACAAGTCAGGTCAGAAGTACGGCGGACTCGATCTCGAGACAGCTCTTGACAAGCTCCTTGAGAGATGGATCGCTTGGTTCGAGAAGAACACTAAGTTCGATTACGAGGACGAAGACGGTAATACTCATACATATGCTATCCCATCAACTCTTGACTGGGGTTCAAGTGATACAGACTATACCTGCACACCTGATACATGGACAGGTACATACAATGAGAACGGCAACCAGAGTCTTACATGTAAGATCGGTGGTTACGGCCAGGGAGACGTAGGATGCGTATCCTCACTCTGTAATACACTCATCTACTACGCTAAGGCTAAGAATGTTGATCCTAAGTTTGCTCAGAGCGACGATGGAACAACAGTAGCTGAAAAGGCTCTCCGTCTTGCTAACAAACTCCTCACAGCTCAGTATAACGAGGGTCGTGACGATATCGGTATCACATTTACAGACTGCAACCCAAGCCTTAAGAGAGTATTCGAGGAAGAAGTTTATATTCCTGATTTCTATAGCGGCACAATGCCTGATGGTTCTAAGCTTGAGCCAGGCGCTACATTCTCATCAATCCGTAAGAGTTACGAGAAGGATCCGATGTGGCAGGAAGCTCAGAAGTACTGGAAGGGCGACGGCAAAGATAACAATGGTGATGGTACTGTTGATATCAAGGACTACCAGTTCCAGTATCACAGATTCTGGCATGCTGGTGATGCAGTTGTTGCTTACGGTACAATGGCACTTCTCTTCCCAGAGGTTACACCTGACGGAGGTGGAGAGACAACAACAACTACTACAACAACAACAACAACTACTACAACAAAGGAAACAACCACAACAACTACATCAACAACTACTAAGCCAAACGAGACAACAACTACTACCACAAAGGATAGTGGCGATGTTAAGGTTACTAAGTGGGGCGACGCTAACTGCGACGGCGATGTAGATATGGCTGATGCTGTTCTTATCATGCAGTCACTTGCTAACCCGAACAAATATGGTGTTGGCGGTACAGATGCTAAGGCTATCACAGCTCAGGGCCAGGCTAATGCTGACGTTGATCAGAGCAGCAAGGGTATCACTTCAAACGATGCTCTCCGCATCCAGGAGTATCTCCTTAAGAAAATCTCTACTCTTGATCCTAACGCTTAATCAGTAACTGATTATATAATTAAAGCTGCACGGCATAGCCGTGCAGCTTTTTTTTAGTTTTGAAATTGAAGTATGTCCCAATATTTTCAGAAAAAGCTTGCATTTTTACACAAATGATGTTATAATATTACAATAGCATTTTTATGCGAAAAAATATACTTAATTACAGGAAAGCAGGCGATAAGGTGCTTAGAAGTATGACAGGCTACGGAAGAGCCCAGCAGATTTTGAATGGTAGAGATATCCTTGTGGAGATACGCTCCGTTAACCATAGATATTACGAGTATTCTTCTAGAGTTCCGAGAACTTATAGCTATATTGATGAAAAGCTCAAGGCTTTGCTCAAAACATGTATTTCACGAGGCAAGGTAGAGATTGCTGTCACTATTAATAATATTGAAGGCAAGGATACTGAGATCGCAATAAACAAGGGCGCGGCAGAGGGATATGTTAACGCTCTCAGAAGTATTGCAGGAGATCTTGGAGTAGAGGATGATATCACACTCTCAAAGCTTATGAAGCTTCCTGATATTTTCAATATACAGAAAACTCCTGACGATGAAGAACAGGTGTGGGATGATGTTTCAAAGGTGGCAATGGAGGCTATCAGCCGATTTGTTGAAATGAGGCAGGTCGAGGGCGAACGTCTTAAGGCAGACATAACTGAGAAAGCCGAGGGAATACTTGCTATGGTTAGCAAGGTTGAGGAGCTTTCACCCAAAACTGTTGAGAATTATAGAAACAGACTTTACAAGAAGCTCAGCGAAGTTCTTGAAGGAAGAGATATCGACGAGCAGAGAGTTCTTACTGAGGCAGCTGTTTTTGCTGAAAAAATAGCTGTGGACGAGGAAACTGTCCGCTTGAGGAGCCATATATCACAGCTCGAGACAATGCTCGCAGGAGATGATGCTGTTGGCAGAAAGCTGGACTTTATCGTACAGGAAATGAACCGTGAAGTCAATACTATCGGCTCAAAGGCGCAGGATCTCAACGTGACCAAAGTTGTTGTTGACATGAAGGCAGAGATTGAGAAGATACGCGAGCAGATACAGAATATAGAGTAATTGCTATGAAACTAATTAATATAGGTTATGGCAATATGGTTTCTGCCGACAGGATCGTAACAGTAGTAAGTCCTGAATCAGCGCCTATTAAGAGACTGGTTCAGGAGGCACGTGATGACGGTAGAGCTATTGATGCCACGTACGGACGAAAAACAAGGGCGGTTCTGGTGATGGACAGCGGACATATAATACTGTCATCGCTTATCACCGAGACACTTGCTGCAAGAATAAACGACTCTGGAGGAGTGGACGAAAATGAATAAAGGCAGACTTATAGTCTTTTCTGCGCCTTCGGGCTGTGGAAAGGGTACAATGCTGGAGGAGATACTCAAGGACCAGCACTTTGCGGTATCAGTTTCGGCTACTACAAGAGCTCCACGAGAGGGCGAAAAGGACGGTATAAATTACCATTTCCTTACCCGTGAGGACTTTGAGCAGCGTATCGCTGATGGCAAGTTCATAGAACATGCGGAGTATTGTCAGAACCTTTACGGCACCCTTGTCAGTGAGGTGGACAGTAGACTTGAACAGGGTCTTAATGTTATCCTTGAAATAGAACCTCAGGGGGCTATGAAGATACGTGAAAAGCGTCCCGACGCTGTGTTTATTTTTGTAGTTCCGCCTTCAATCGGCGAGTTGCGACGCAGACTTAAAAAGCGTGGCACAGAAACCGACGAGGTAATAGATGAACGTGTTTCAAAGGCGGCGTGGGAAATCTCACAGGCTGAAAAATACGATTATGTTATAGTCAATGACGCCCTTGAGGACGCTATCAGCGACTTCTTTGCGGTAATACGCGGAGAACAGCTTAAAGTGGCCTACTCGGGAGAAATTATAGAAGAGGTGTTGAAAAATGCTTAGACCGGCAGTAAATCAAATCATTACAAAGAATGAGAGCTGTTATTCGCTTGTTATTGCAGTTGCAAAGCGCGCAAGACAGATTTCAGAGGAGCTTTACGAAAAAGGAGAAACTCTTGAAGAAAAGCCTGTTAAGACGGCTGTTGAGGAGCTTGCAAGTGGCAAGTGTAAGATAGTTAGCACAGCTCCGGTTATCAGTGAATAATGCCCCTTTTAGCGGAGACTGCGGTCAGCGGAACAGCCTATTCCTTTGATATGCTGTTCAGCTATGCTGTTCCTGACAAGCTTGTGGAAAAAATTACTAGCGGTTGTCGGGTGCTTGTCCCATTTGGTAAGGGCAATACGCGTAGGATAGGCGTTGTTATGAAGCTTTTCGACGGCGATGCCAATGGCCTCAAATCCCTTGTTTCACTTGTGGATGAAGAGCCTGTTATTTCGACGGAACTGCTCAAACTTGCCTTTTATCTACGTGAAAATACTTTCTGCACTTACTTTGATGCGGTAAAGACTATGCTTCCGCCTGCAATGAGTGTAAGTGCAAAAGAGACATTCAGGATTGTTAAGAATTTCACGGATATTGCTTCTCTCAGCGAGGATGCCTCTCTGCTTTTAAGTACACTTTCATGTGCTACTGACAGTAGGGAACTCAACAGAATGATTGAGGAGCACATCATTGAAAATGGAAGGCGACTTTCAGATGAACTCTGCGACGCAGGCGCTCTTGAATCGGATAATGTGTTCAGGCAGAATGTCGGTGACGCAGCTGTTAGAATGGTTCGCCTTACGGATAGGTATATGACCTCTCCAGAGAGCTTCGACCTCACCCAAAAGCAGAAAAAAGTGGCAGATTTCCTCAGTGAGTATGGCGCAGCAGCAGTTAGGGAAACTGCTTATATGTGTGGCGTTACCGAGTCTGTTATAAAGAGGCTCTGTGCTAACGGTGCTGCGGAAGAATATGAAGTCGAGGTGCTGAGAAAGGTTGGGGACCTCTCCGATGAAAAGAGAAGTCCTGAAGATATAGTCCTTTCGGAGGAACAACAAAGGGCGAGAGATACTGTCCTTGCACAGCTAAATGAGAAAAAACCTGCGGTTTTTCTGCTTCACGGAGTTACAGGAAGTGGCAAAACTTCTGTTTTTGAAAAGCTCATAGATGATACGGTCAGAATGGGAAGGCAGGCAATGCTTCTCATCCCAGAAATAGGCCTTACTCCTCAGACTCTGAAGCGATTTCGCTCACTTTTCGGAGAGAGGGTTGCTGTTATACACAGCGGTCTTTCTCTCGGTCAGAGACTTGATGAGTATAAGAGGATAAAACGTGGTGACGCGGATATCGTTATCGGTACAAGGAGCGCTGTCTTTGCTCCGCTCAGTAGTATCGGTCTCATTATAATAGATGAAGAAGGCGAGCGTTCATACAAATCTGACAGCTCTCCGAGATATTATACACATGACATTGCCAAGCAACGCTGTGCGTATCATAATGCGTCGCTGCTGCTCGCTTCGGCGACTCCATCTATCGAAAGCTACTACCTGGCTGAGAGGGGAGCATACAGGCTTATCGAAATGAAGGAACGATATGGAAATGCTCCGCTTCCTGAGGTGAGTATCATTGATATGAACTTCGAGAGAGAGGTGGGTAACCGCACTGAATTCAGCCGTAAACTTGCTGAGGAGATAAGTGCCAACCTAAAAAACGGTGAGCAGTCAATACTGTTGCTCAACAGACGCGGATATCATACCATTATTAGTTGCTGTGACTGCTATCAGCCTGTGTACTGTCCGAATTGCTCTGTACCTCTTACCTATCATAAGAAGAATAATAAGATGATGTGCCATTATTGCGGCTATGTCAGCGATCCTGTTGATTCATGTCCGTCCTGCGGCTCAAAGCATCTGAAAAATATGGGATTCGGCACGCAGAAGCTTGAGGAGGAACTGACAACGTTTTTTCCGACAGCGCGCGTACTGCGAATGGATGCGGATACTACTTTTTCCCGTTACTCATATGAGAAGAACTTTACGGAGTTCCGCGATGGGAAATATGATATAATGATAGGTACTCAGATGATAGGAAAGGGTCTTGATTTCCCAAATGTTACCCTTGTCGGGGTCCTTTCTGTGGATAAGGCTCTGTACGCAGGAGACTTTCGTAGTTATGAGCGTACATTTTCCCTTATCACTCAGGTTGTGGGACGTGGCGGACGCGGTAAGCGAAAGGGAAGAGCTGTTTTGCAGACCTTTATCCCAGAGCACTATATCATGAATCTTGCTGCGGCGCAGGATTACAATGGCTTCTATAACGAAGAGATAGCCATTCGCCGCGCTATGATATTTCCTCCTTTGTGCGATATGTGTATCTTCTGTTTTTCAGGAAATGAGGATATATCCGCAAGGCTTGGAGCGGATGCTGTGTTGAGACTTATGAATGAGAAGCTGAAAGCACTGCAGCCGAAAACCCCCGTGCGTGTACTAGGACCGGTTCGCTGCTCATATGGCAGAATAAATGGTAAGTACCGTTACAGGATAATAATGAAATGCAAGAACAATGCTGAAATAAGAAGCTTTATCAGTGATGTACTGACAGCTTCTGCAAGAATAAAAGAGATGAAAAACATTGCCCTTTATGCCGATTTAAACGGCGACGTGGGCGTATAAGAAGGATATGGTAAAATGGCTTTAAGAAGAATACTGACTGATAAGGATGAGATACTTCATAAGGTTTGCAAGCCTGTGGAAAAATTTGACGAGAAACTCGCTCAACTCCTAGACGATATGCATGAGACTCTTAACAAGGCAGAGGGTGTTGGACTTGCTGCTCCGCAGATAGGCATATGCCGCAGAATATTCATCATGCATCTTGGAGAAAATGATATCGTGGAGGCTATTAATCCTGAAGTTATAAATAAAGAAGGCAAACAGCGTGTACAGGAGGGGTGCCTTTCGTGCCCAAATATATGGGGTTACGTTACACGTCCAATGAGCTGCCGTTTAAAGGCACAGGACAGGAACGGCAACTGGTTTGAGCGCGATTTCACAGAGCTCGGCGCGCAGTGTACCTGCCATGAGAACGACCACCTTGACGGTCATATCTTCACGGAGATAGTAGAGGAATTTTTCGTGCCCGAGGAGACAAAGTAATGAAAATAATTTTTATGGGAACACCAGATTTTGCTGTTCCATGTCTGCGTACTCTAGCAGAAAGCAGACATGAGGTTGCAGCGGTGTTCACACAGCCAGATAAGCCAAAGGGCAGGGGATATAAGATGATACCCACCCCTGTAAAGGCTGCGGCTCTTGAATACGGACTCCAGGTATATCAGCCCCTTTCACTGAAAAAGGGGGATGATGCCGTGGAAGCCTTGAAGGTGCTCCGCGAGGCTAATCCCGAACTTATAGTCGTTACGGCTTACGGACAGATTCTGCCGAAGGAAGTATTGGAACTTCCGAAATATGGATGCATCAATATCCATGCTTCGCTCCTGCCAAGATACAGGGGAGCTGCTCCCATAAACTGGGTGCTTCTTAATGGTGAAAAGGAAACAGGTGTTACCTCAATGCAGATGAATGAGGGCCTTGACACCGGCGACATGCTTATTAAGAAGTCTATGACAATTGACGAAAATGAGAACTATGAGGAGCTATATGCTAAGCTTTCAAAAATGGGCGGTGAAGTTCTTGCAGAGACTCTGGAAGCTCTTGAAAATGGTGCTCTTACACCTGAAGTTCAGGACGACAGCCTCAGCTGCTATTCTCCCATGATAAAAAAGGAGATGAGTGCTCTTGACTTCTCAAAAACTGCTGCTGAGGTACACAATACCATCCGCGGAGTTACAGGCTTTGCAATGCTTGAGGGCAAGCGCCTAAAAGTGTTCAGGTCTGAAATAGCAAATGGCACATACAACGCTGAAAATGGCGCTGTTGTAGATACAAAAAGCTTTGCCGTGAAATGCGGCGATGGGCGCGCGGTTATATTCCGCGAGGTACAGCCTGAGGGCAAAAAACGAATGAATACAGAGGACTTCCTTAGGGGCAAAAAGCTCACGGAGGGAGAAATTCTCACATAAGGAGGAAGACATTATGTATACAATGACATTGATGACTGCTATAATGAGATATGGTACCTATTATGGATACCGTTCAAGTGGAGAGGGCTACGGCACATATCTGCTCTTGTTCCTCGGAATGCTTATTATTCCGCTGATAGCTCAGATAAACGTTAAATCCACATTCAGCAAGTACAGCAAAATAAGCAATTCAAGAGGTCTTACAGCAGATCAGGTGGCAAGAATGATACTTGACTCAAACGGACTTCATCACATTCAGATAGAGCGCATCTCAGGAAATCTCAGCGACCATTTTGACCCACGTTCAAATGTTGTTAGACTTTCTGATTCGGTTTACGGTCAGACTTCAGTAGCTGCTATCGGAGTGGCTGCTCATGAATGCGGTCACGCTTGCCAGCACGCAGAGAACTATGGCCCTATAATACTCAGAAGCAAGCTGGTTCCATTTACAAATATCTGCTCGCGCCTTTGGTATCTTGTTCTTATCGTTGGTTGCTTACTTAGCAGTCTTACAATAGGAACACCTCTTATATACCTTTCTATCGCAATGTTTGCGGCAGTTATTGTTTTTCAAATAGTTACTCTCCCATGTGAGTTCAACGCGAGCGACAGAGCTCTTAAAACTCTGGAACGCGATGGCATACTTGAAATGGCAGAGGTACCTCATGCACAGAAGGTTCTCAAGGCAGCAGCTCTTACTTATGTTGCAGGTCTTGTTGCTTCAATTCTTCAGCTTCTCAGACTTCTCCTTTCTGTCAGAAGAAGATAATGACAGATCCCCGATATCTTGCAGTGAAGCTCCTTGATAAGACATTTGGGAGCGGTAGCTATTCAAACTTGCAGCTTGACAGCGGTCTGAAAACCTCAGATCTTGATGAGCGTGGCAAAAAACTGTGTTCGGCTTTGTACTACGGAGTTATTGAGCGAAGACTTACTCTTGACTATATAATTGACGGTTTGAGCTCACGTTCCATAGAAAAGCTGGACAGCATAGTTCTAAATATACTACGCTGCGGCGTATATCAAATAATGTATATGGACAGCGTACCAGACAACGCTGCGGTAAACGAGAGCGTGTCTCTTGCAAAGAAGTTCCGCAAGACAAGCGCTTCTGGAATGGTGAATGCAGTCCTTCGTAATTTTATTCGTAGCGGTAAGAAATTGAAGCTTCCGAAAGATAGCGTGAAGGCTGCATCCGTGAAGTATTCTGCACCTGAGGAGTTCGTCAGGAGTCTTACAGATGATTACGGCAGTGAGACAGCCGAGCTGTTTCTTGCACACTCGCTTGAAAAGAATGTGACCTATATTCGCAGAAATCATCTGCGCTGTACCGAGGAGGAACTTCTTGCGGCAATGGATGGAATTGAGGCGGAAAGACTGAACGAGCATTGCTTCGCAGTTCAAAGTGGTGATATTACAGCGACAGAGGCTTTCAAAAAGGGGTTCTTTCATGTTCAGGGAATTGCCTCGCAGCTCTGTTGTCAGGCACTAGCGCCCGATGAAAATGACATTGTACTCGATATATGTGCTGCTCCAGGCGGAAAGACATTCACTATGTCTGAGCTTATGAATGGTAAAGGTCAGATATACGCTTTTGACCTTCACGAAAAGCGCGCGGAGCTCATACGTAAGGGCGCTGAGCGATTAGGTCTCAATAATATAAAAGCGGCAGCAGGAGATGCAACAAAATTCAATCCTGAATTGCCGAAATTTACGAAGATACTCTGCGACGTTCCGTGTTCAGGACTTGGAGTCATCTGCAGCAAGCCTGAGATAAAGTACAAGGATATATCGGATTTTGCAGGGCTCCCAGATATACAATATACAATAGCATGCAATGCACTTAATTACCTTGAAGTTGGCGGCGTTCTTGTTTATTCAACCTGTACGGTACGTAAGGCTGAAAATGAGGCCGTTTGCGAGAGGTTTCTTAGTGAGCATCCAGAGCTTGAAGTGGTTGAGCTCCCTGAAATGTTGGGAAATAGCTTCGGCACTATGGCTACTCTTATGCCGCCGAAATACGGCAGCGGATTTTTCATTTCCAAATTTAGAAAAGTAAGGTGATAAATTGGAAAAAGTCGATATTCTCAGTCTTGATCTTGCAGAGCTTGAAGAAGCTCTTGCTGCTATCGGTGAGAAAAAATTCCGTGCGAAGCAGATTTTTCAATGGCTTCACGTGAAAAGAACCCTTGATTTCGACAAAATGACTGATATATCTATCCAATTGCGCCGTACTTTACAAGAAAAATTTTGTATAAATGGACTATTTATACAAAAAAAGCTTGAATCTGCTATAGATAATACGGTAAAATATCTTTATAGGCTTTCTGACGGCAATTATGTAGAGACTGTTTTAATGGAATACAGTTACGGATACAGCATATGTGTGTCCACTCAGGTGGGCTGCAAAATGGGCTGCAATTTTTGTGCATCTGCCATTGCAGGTTATGTGAGAAGCCTTGCTCCCTCTGAGATTTTATTACAGATATACGAGGCTGAGCGCGATTCTGGCAAAAAAGTATCAGGAGTTGTCCTCATGGGCATAGGTGAACCTCTTGATAACTTTGACAATGTTATGAAGTTTCTTGAACTGTTGTCTCATAAGGATGGCAACGACATGAGCCTTCGTCATGTATCACTTTCTACCTGCGGCATAGTGCCGCGTATCTATGAACTGGCAGATAAAAAGCTACAGCTGACTCTTTCTGTGTCCCTGCATTGTGCGGACAACGAGGGCAGGAGCACTATCATGCCTGTTAACAGGAAATACGACCTTGCAAGTCTCATTGAGGCTTGCAGATACTATATTGATAAGACGGGACGGCGTGTTACATTTGAATATGCCGTTATCGACGACGTTAATTCATCAGCTGCAGACGCTGACAAACTGGCGAAGCTGCTTCGAGGTATGAATTGTCATGTGAACCTTATACCCGTCAATAAGGTAAGGGAACGAAATTATCATACGGTCCGCTCTGGCGTTGCTGAGTTTGCAAAGCAACTGGGCAGGCGGGGGATAAACGCTACCGTGAGGAGAACTCTCGGCAGTGATATCGAAGCGGCGTGCGGACAGTTAAGACGCGACGCCGACAAACAATGCAAACAGAATGGGGGTGCGGATACTTGAGGTTTCGCTACGGTACGGATATCGGACTTGCACGTGAAGAAAATCAGGATGCGGTCAGGTGCGAATATTTCGGCCATAATGTACTTGCCGTCGTATGCGATGGTATGGGCGGCGAACGCGCAGGCAAAGAGGCAGGCGAGCTCGCTGTTGAAGAATTTTTTCAGCGTTTTTCTGCTGACTATAAGGAAAGCCTCAGCGACGATGATATCCGCAAGCTCCTTATCTCCTCGGTATCGGCAGCCAATTCCGTGATTTATACACGGGCAAGATTCGAGTTCAGAAATTTTGGCATGGGTACTACCTGTGTGGCTGCATTCGTCACTAGTAAAACAGCCTTCATTGCCAATGTCGGTGACAGCAGAGCGTATCTGATAACCGATACAGGGTTATATAGGATAACAAATGACCATAATGTTGCCTCGGTGCTATTTGAACAGGGTAAGATAACCGAGGAGGAAATGGAGGTACACCCTCAGAAGCATATGCTCGTCAGGGCGGTAGGTGTCGAAAAGACGGTGGTTACCGACACGTTTATGCTTGATTATGAGGACAAGATCAGTCTGCTGCTGTGTTCCGATGGACTGTCGGGATATTGCAGTGACGATGAAATATACAACGTCATACTAAATTCAGATTTTGATGATGTTGCAGACGAACTTATCAAATTATCGCTCTCCAAGGGCGGCCGCGACAATGTAACAGTTGCGGTGATTTCTGACTAACGCAGGAGGAAAGGAAATGGACAAAAACATTGGCAAAAAGCTCGATGGTAGATATGAAATTACCGAGCTTATCGGCGTCGGAGGCATGGCTGAGGTATACAAGGGCGTCGACGTGATTGACAACAAGACAGTAGCTATCAAAATACTGAAAAAGGAGTATGCTGAGAACGAGGAATTCCTTCGCCGCTTCAGAAACGAATCTAAGGCTATAGCAGTGCTCTCTCACCCTAATATCGTTAAAATCTATGATGTAGGCTTCTCAGAGAAGATACAGTATATCGTAATGGAGTACATTGACGGTATTACGCTGAAGGAGTATATCGAGGAGGAAAAGGTCCTCACATGGAAAGATACTGTGCACTTTGTTATACAGATACTCCGCGCTCTACAGCATGCACATGACAAGGGCATAGTTCATCGTGATATCAAGCCGCAGAACATTATGATGTTTACTGACGGAACTATTAAGGTCATGGACTTCGGCATTGCGAAATTTGCACGCGAAGAAGGTAAGACAGCTACAGATCAGGCGATCGGAAGTGTTCATTACATCAGCCCTGAGCAGGCAAGTGGCAGTGTTACTGATGCAAAGAGTGATATCTACTCTGTTGGCGCTATGATGTATGAGATGCTCACTGGCAAAAAGCCATTTGACAGTGATAATCCCGTTGCTATTGCAGTTATGCATATGCACGATATTCCAGAGCGTCCGAGAGCTATTAATCCAGATATTCCTGACGGTCTTGAGGAGATTGTTCTCAGAGCTATGGAAAAGGCTCCTGAGGACAGATATCAGACAACTGCAGAAATGATAAGTGATATCGAAGCATTCAAGGCAGATCCAAGCATCTCTTTCGGTTACTATGCTGAAGAGGGCGATGATACAGCTGATATTCTCGATGATGCGGCAGGTACAGAGAGACAGTCTGAGAGCAGACAGGAGGTCGCAGAGGCTTACGCTTCTAAGGTTAACAACAGAGCGCCTGCAATGGCAGCAGCTCTAGCAGGAAGCGCATCAGGCGGCGGCTATTCATCAGGCGGTCAAGTCTCAAAGCAGAACAAAGACTCATATAAGCCTTCAAAATATGACGATTACGACGATTATGACGACGAAGACGATGAAGATGAGGAGGAAGAACGTTCTTCACTGGTAGTTCCTGTTCTTACGGCAGTTGTTGTTGTTGTTATCATCGTTGCGGTAATATTCATAGCTTCAATGATAAGCCACTATTTTACTGGAAATGGAATAGTTGGCGGAAATAACAAGACAATGCCTAACCTTATTGGCAAGAACTATAACGTTGTAGCACAGGAGTACGGAGATGTTCTTCGCTTTGAAGTAAGTGGTTCAGAGTATAACGAAGCAGATGTAAATACTATTATCAAGCAGAGTATTGACCCAGGTGACGTTTTCAGAAAGAATGATGTATGTAAGGTAACTCTTAGTCTCGGTACACAGACTGTAGAGGTTCCTCATGTTAACAACATCAATGTTGATCTTGCTAAGTCACAGCTCAAGGATAGAGGTCTCGAGCCGAAGATTGTAAAGACTTCGGACGGAGAGGTAAAGGCGAACTACGTTATCAAATCCTCACCTGAGGAGGGCGAAGAAGTGCCTAAGGGTTCACAGGTAATCCTCTATGTAAGTATCGGCGTTAATGCTGAGGAGATGACAATGGAGGATTATGTTGGTTTACCGCTTAAGGATGCAACTGTAAAAGCAGGATACAAAAAGCTCAAGGTTAAGACAGAACCAGAGCCTTCTTATGAGAAAAAGGATACGGTCATTCGTCAGGAGCCTGAAAAAGGTGCAAAGATTGAGGCGGGTGACGAAGTAATACTTTACTTCAGCGATGGTACTATCCCTGACGGTAAGGTGGATTTCAGCATAAACTTCCCGAATGAAGCATACGGACGTTTCAGTATCGACTTTGTTCTTAACGACGGCAAGAGGCCCACATCGGAATCATCGGGTACTATCCTCTGTCCTGAAATGGGCAACAGCTACTCGACAGTTATCGACGGTTCTGGCAAGAATGTAAACGTACAGGCTTACCTCACAAACCTCACCACAGGAAAGAAAGCAAAACTCGGTTCATACACATTTGACTTTGCAAACAACAGGTTTACTAGAGATTCAGAGGACGTATGGGGCGCATTCAACTCCGTAGACGGATTTGAGCCTAAGGAGACGGAGCCTCCGACAACAGAGCCTGTTACAACAGCTACTCCCGAGATAACAACTCATACAACAACTCAGCAGGGTTCATCAGGTGATAATTCACAGAAGCCTGGCGAAAACGGCATCTGGAACGAGGATGGTGTATGGGTTCCTTACGAGAACGGTGTGAACGGTGACTGGACTGGTCCCGGCAACACTTGGCGCTGGTATTGATGAATGATAAGTTCAGCGGAATAATAATAAAATGCTTAGGGGGACTCTACAGTGTAGAGTCCCCTGACGGTATATATGAGTGTAAAGCGAGAGGAGTTTTCCGCAACAGGGGGATAAGTCCATGCGTAGGTGACCGTGTTGACGTTGAAAATGGCGTAATAACGGAAATATCCGAGCGAAAAAACTGTATTATACGACCTCCTCTTGCAAACCTTGACCAGCTAATTTTTATAGTGTCCACCTGTGAACCTGCACCGAATTACCTGATACTTGATAAGTTTATAGCTATCGCAGAATACAAGGGTATAACTCCTGTGGTGGTTATCACTAAGACAGATTTAGGCGATAGTCGTCCAATCCATGAGATATATGGGCGAATAGGCATAGCGGTTGAGGAAGTCAATTACGATAATGAGACTTCTGTTGAAGCAGTCAGAGAAATGCTATGGGGAAAGATTAGTGCATTTACGGGCAACTCTGGAGCAGGCAAGTCGACTCTTTTGAATGCTGTAGATCCTGAACTGAACATTGCTACAGGAGAAATAAGCCGAAAGCTTGGCAGAGGCAGGCATACCACACGACATGCTGAGCTCTATAAACTCAGCGGCGGTGGTTACATAGCGGACACTCCAGGATTCTCCACATTTGATACAAATCGCTATGATATTATCCGCAAAGAGGAGCTTGCGGGATGTTTCAGGGAGTTTGACGAGTTCACAGATGAGTGTCGTTTCAGAGACTGTGCTCACCTCTGTGAAAAAGGATGCGCTGTAGTGGCAGCTGTTGAGAGAGGTGATATCCCGCGCAGTCGTCATGAAAGCTACAAGACCATGTACGAAGAAGCGAAACAGCTTAAGGAGTGGGAACTGAAATGAGAAAGTGTGCAATAATCGCAGGCGGTGATATGCCTGACAAGGAGCAGTACAAAAGCTATGAATACTGGGAGCGCTTCGATTGTATAATTTGTGCTGACAGCGGCTATTATACTGCAAAAAAACTTGGGATAAAACCTGATATAATTACAGGTGACTTTGATTCTTTTACTGATGAGCTTCCGAAAAATGTGGAGATAATTGCAAGCATTCCTGAAAAGGATGACACAGACACTCTTATGGCCGTAAAAAAAGCCATCGAACTTGGCTATAAGGATATAGATCTTTTTGGAGCACTTGGCGGAAGTCGTATAGAGCACACTATAGCTAATATCCAGACCATGATATACGCTGTTCAGCAGGGGTGTGATCTTAAAATATATGGCGACAGCATACTTATGATACAGACTGCAGATGACGGTGAGGTTTCATACAAAAGCAGAGGTGCAAGCTTGTATATGTCAGTGTTTGCACTTTCCGACAGCATAGGTATAGATTATCTCCGCGGAGTGAAATATCCACTTGAGGACTATCTTATGGTTCAGTCATTTCCTATAGGCGTAAGTAATGAGATAACAGATGAATCTGCATTGTTGCGTATCAACCATGGCTTAGCACTGATAATTCTCACTGATAAGAAGTAACAAATAAATCTTTGATGAATATAATGTAATATATCATCAAAGGAGTGAGTACATATGAAGATAGTTGTCATAAAGAGTCCTAAGTTTATCTCTGGGTTGCTGAGAGTAATATTCGGTATAAAAAAGGAAGATCAATAATGGTAAAAATAACGTCCGCATTGTAATGTTACAATGCGGACGGATTGCTTTTAGTGAAGAACAGCTATTTATTCTTTCTTTCTACTGAAGAAAAGCCCAACGCTTTCGCTTCCTGCGAGGAGGAAGAAGATTGTCCATGAAATTGCAAGAGGTATAACATAGAAGAGTATTACCAGCGGCATTGCGCCCTCATGTTGGGGTATCATCATGATACCTGGAACAATTTGAACTATTCCGAAAAGGAGCATTACGACGGATGTAAGAGTTTTCAGACCGCCTATGCCAGCGATAAGGGAAACAGAGAGAATTCCTACCAGAGCGGCAATATATATTGCGGACTGCTGAACAGTTTCTTTAATTCCGCCAAGTTCTCCCTTATATGCGAACATTCCTGCACCAGAATAGAGAATATAGAACAGAATAGCTGCCAAGATTCCCAATACGGCAAGGACAGCTGTTATCTTGAAGCCTTTTTCTGCTTGTTGCTGACGGGCCTGTTCCTTGAGCTCAAGCATCATTTGCAGACTTGCTTTTGAGTCCTTCTGTTCGGAAACAAGTTGAGCAGATACAGCTTTCTTTGAAGCCTCGGCCTTTGCCCTTTCGAGATCCTCGTCTACATATTTGGGCTGGTATTTCGGGGGCTCAGGCTCATCGTCAAGCTTAGGAGCCGTTATGGGAGCCTCGGGTTGCTTTGGCTCTTCCCTTTTCTGAGGAGGAGTGTAATTGTCATCGTCAAGTATGGGAGCCTGTATCTCCACAGGAGGAGCAACTGCGCCTAGTTGAGTTCTTCTCATGTCGATTATCTGCTGCTGCTTGTCGGCAGGGAGCGAATCAAAACGAGCTTTAAGTTCAGGGGTGAGGCCATTTATAACATCCTGATCAGTCATAACAAGCTTTTCACGTACATACGGGGCTCCGTCATCAAGCACAGGCGCTGCTATTCCTGTAGGTGCGCCTTTTTTCTCTGAAACCTGAGAATACTGCATGCCATCATCAAGTACGGGTGCGGAAACTCCTGTGGGAGCGCCTTTTTTCTCAGTGTTCTGAGTATATGTAGACATATCGTCAAGTACGGGTGCAGCAACTCCAGTAGGACCGTCCTTCTTATCTGAAGGAGCAACATATCCGAAGTCGTCGAGGACAGGAGCGGAAACTCCTGTGGGAGCACCTTTTTTTTCGTTTTCGGAAGAATAATTGATCTCTTCCGGAATGCCGCCTGCTAAATTCTTTTCATCATTCATATTCAACACCTCGATCAATGATTTTTAATAAGATCGGACAGAGTTATTTCTGCACCGTTTGAAACCTTTGCATAATATAATAGAACTAAGGATGCGTCAACAGCGTCTACAACGCCGCTGTGATCTATATCAGCATAGCTTGCTTGAGATTGGCTAAAAGAGCTTGTTCCTCCGCTTGATAGTCTTGCATATTCAGAAAGAATAAGAGAAGAATCTATTGCGTCAATTATTTTGTCTCCGTTGATATCGCCATAACTGTATTTCGGGATAGGATAAGCGGTTTTTGCTATAGGATAGGCGGTTTTGAACTCATCCGACTGATAGTCTGGGAAGGTTTTCTGATCCTCACTTGTTGCGATGTGCATGAGCGATGGAGTAGCTGAGTCAAAATCGTCTGTGCCTTTAAGGAAATAGTAGAAGGAACGTCCTTGAAACTTCATGTCCCATGTGGGATCAAGATAGTAATACTGCCCTTCGAGTTTGACAATGAGCCAAACGTGATGACCTTCCTTCATATTACTAATGTCACGGGACAATCCTGCAATGATACGGCAAGGGATTCCGCAGTCGTTGAACATTCGGTACAGAAGCTGTGTAACTCCCTGGCATACAGCTGTACCGTTAAAAAGGGCGTTGTACGCAGTATAGGCGTAAGGGTCGTTCTCGTCTTCAGCGTAGGTTACAGAGGAGGTAACAAAATAGTAAATGCTACGTATTTTATTGAAATCCCCTGCAATATTGGCGAAACGCTTTTCGTTCATTACCTCGTTGAGCTTTGAGGTAAGAGCTGTTTCTTCCTCGGGCGTGGTGTAATAGCCGACGTCATATGTGAGCTTAAGAAGAGAGTCGTTGACCCTAACAATAGTACATTTAAAACCCTTAACTGCAAATCTAAGATAGTCACCTTCGTCACCGTTGCCTGTTTCGTCAAATGCTTTATAAAGCAACTGATAGCTTATTTCATCTCGTGAAATACCATTATTTGGGACTGTTACCGAAAAATTCTCGATGTGTTCCTTAAGATACTGTCTTATCTGCAAAACGGCCTCGTCCTCGGAATCGAGAACGTAAGTCTGCGATACTTCGGGTGCTGATATCTGTACTGCAGCTGCAGTGCCCGGAACGGCTGAGGCAGCTAGGACAAATGATGACAGTAATGCGGTAAGTTTTATGGGCAGTTTCATACTGATCCCCCCTTTACACGGGAATTCTTATTATTTTATGTATTCCTTTATGCTTTCAGGTGCATTTTCGCTTCCAAGAGTAGAAACGTAGGCATAATAGGAAAGAGTAAGGGAAGAATCCACAGCATCGGTAATTCCATTTCCGTCAATATCGGCAGCTTTTTTCTGAGCAGCCGAGAAGCTTTTGGACTTACCGCTAGAAAGCAAGGCGTATTCCCTTAAAATCATTGAAGCGTCGACAGCGTTTATTTCACCGTCGTTATTTACGTCGCCATCCTCACAGCTTCTTATGTAAGCATTTTTGGCAACTATAGATCCATCAAGAATAGTCTCAATAGGAATATTGAATATCTGAAATAGATGGACATGGGTAAATTCCTCATTGCCATCGTTTTCGTTGTCAAGATCGGAATATCCCTTCATGAAGAAACGGTGTTTGTTGCCACCCATTTCGTAATCCCATACAGGGTCAAGAAAATAGAATATATCGTCTACTTGCACAAGACAGAGAACATGGTAGTCTGCGCTGTCATTTGTGATGCTTCGTAGATTTGATATGTAAAGAGAAGGCTGAATGCCGACTTCCTGAAGAAGTCTTATCAGAAGATGTATCTGACCTGTCTCATTGGCATTCTTTCCTATTATAGCACTGTAGGCAGAACTGTATTCTGGAGCAATAACGTTATCATTGAGATTCATACCAGCAATCACAGTATCGTAAGCCCAAAGGATGCGATCATAGGCGTCTGATTCCATTGCTGCTTTGAACTCAGGAGCTTCCTTGAGTTTGTTCACAGCCTCTGTGACTTCATTCTCCTGTTCAGCAGTGGTGTTGTACTTAACTGAATAAGATAAATATTCTCCGTCATCAGCGTATATGCTGCTTACTGTGTTTGTCGAGCACATGTAAAGGTATGGTCCCTCAGCAGGATCGTCGGAAAGGATAGTAAGTTTTTTGTTTATGGTATCAAAAGCACTGTCGTCGCTGCCCTCTTCCGGTGCCCAGTCAGTAACTATAAGGTCGAATTGTTCATTGCGCTGCTTGAGCTGGGTTTTGACATACTCGGTTGCAGCATCAATGCCGGAGAAACGAGGTGCATTATCGTTGTATGACATGGAAAATGTGTCAGCATATACAGGTGTATACGTTAGTTTTTCGGTATTTGAAGCAGCATATACATTAGCTGAAGAGCCAATGCACATTGCAGTAGCTGCAGCTGCGAACAGTATTTTATTCAGTTTTTTCATTACTTGTATCCCCCCATATAGTATGAATTAATATTTTTTATAAGCAAACAGCCGCCGAAGCGGCTGAACGCAAATATAATTATCTTTCAAGAATCTGAGCTCTATCAGGACCTATGCCAACCATACTTACATGGCAACCAACCAGTTCTTCAAGACGAGCTATATAGCTTTTGCAGTTAGCGGGAAGTTCGTCAAAACTCCTGCACTTTGAGATATCCTCAGTGAATCCCGGGAACTCTTCATATATTGGCTCGCAGCCTTCAAGCTCTTCAAGCGTAGGAGGAAACTCCTTTATAACACTTCCGTCTGGCTTTTTGTAAGCTACACACATTTTGAGAGTGTCGATGTTAGCAAGAGTGTCAAGCTTATTTATAGCAAGACTGTCAAGACCGTTTACTCTTACAGAGTGGCGAACGATAACAGCATCAAACCAACCGGTTCTTCTCGGTCTACCAGTGGTAGTGCCGAACTCACCGCCAACATTTCTTATCTGATCGCCTGTAGCGTCATCAAGCTCTGTCGGGAAAGGACCTTTGCCGACACGAGTTGTATAAGCCTTGGCAACTCCAATGATATTGGTAATGACCTTGGGTCCTACGCCCGTACCTACGCATACACCTGCAGAGAGAGGATGCGATGATGTAACGTATGGGTATGTACCAAAGTCGATGTCGAGGAGAGTAGCCTGTGCTCCTTCAAACATTATGGTCTTTCCTGCCTTGTGAGCATCGAATGTGAGTACAGAAACGTCATCCATATAGGGGAGTAGTCTCTTGCCGTACTCAGTGTACTCCTTTGTAACAGCGTCGAGGTCGAATGCCTGACCGCCGTAAACCTTTGTGATAATTTCGTTTTTAAGTTTACCGGTGGACTGTATTTTTTCTGCGAGTACTTCGGGATGAACAAGATCGTACATACGAATTCCGCAGCGCTCGTATTTGTCCATATATGTAGGTCCTATGCCTCTTTTTGTAGTACCGATGTCCTTGCCGCCTCGGAAAGCCTCAGAAAGACCGTCAAGAGCGATATGCCAAGGCATAACAATCTGAGCGCGTGGGTCTACCTTGAGGTGGCCGATAGTCTTGATGCCTCTTGACTCAAGGTTGTCAAGCTCGCCGATGAAATCCTTTGGATCAAGAACCACACCTGCACCGATAAGGTTGAGAGCGTTCGGGTAAAGGATACCCGATGGTACGAGGTGGAGCTTGTATACCTCACCGTTGTTTACGACTGTGTGACCCGCATTGTTTCCGCCCTGTGAACGGACAACAACATCTGCACGGGAAGCAAGGATGTCTATTATCTTGCCTTTTCCTTCGTCTCCCCATTGAGTTCCGACTACGATATTTGCAGGCATTTGTTTTCCTCTTTTCATAATAATTATTTGTGCGGGCGGTACCTGTAACCGCCTAAAAAGCACGCTTACAATCCATTATAACATATTAAAATGGAAAAATCAACAGTTAGAATTGATAAAATGAGGCTCTAAAAAATACTTGTTTTAAACGGAAGATAGAACAGCGCACCAAAGGTGCGCTGTTCTGAAATCATTTTTTAAGGCTTTGATAGTAAAGCTCTTTATCCTTTTTCATGTTATCACGGGCAATTAAAAATACATTACGATAATTCTTGTGTTCTCCAGGCTTATAAGTATTAGTACCCTTTGATATGCCGAGTTCGTTAGCGATTTTTTTGCTTGTGTTGAAATCTTTGAGCTCCTTGTCTAAAGCTGTAAACAGTTCCTCCATATCAAGCTCGCCCTTGTCTTTCATTAAAGCGATGAATTCATCGCCTGCTACACGGAAGATATTGTCATTTCCGAATACCTTTTTCAAAAGTCTTGCGGCATGGAACATCATTTCGTCACCAGCTTCAAATCCGAATTTTGCGTTTATATTGTTCAGTCCGATAAGGTCAAAGAAAGCAACGGAAAAAGAGGGGTTATTATTGATATCTTCATCGAGAGCCTTTATTGCGTTTTTGTAGGCAGCCTTATTGAGGGTGTTGGTCAGTTCGTCTTTGTACAAGTTTGAATCAATGAATTTTATGTATTTATTGAGCTTTAAGCATACTGAGTGCAGATCAGATGTGACTTCTTCATATTCGTCATGGATAGCTGACTGCTTGTTTTCTTCACCACCTGCAAGGGTTTTCAGCAGGTTGCTTTCAGTGTCTGGCAGAAAATCCAGCTTTTTGATAGATGTTTTCATGATGCTGTCATTTATCCTGTCTGTAGCGGAATCAATCTGTTCTATTTCTTTCATCATAGCCGCGAAACGTTTTCTGTTTTGTGACATTACTATGAATGAAAGCAGAATACCTATGGTGAGAGCCATCATAAGTATAATCAAAGATACTGCTTTATTGTTGTTGAGCTTTCCGTCGTACCATTTTGCGCTGAAATCAACACCTACAATACCAGCAACTTTGTGGTCTGAATCGAAAACAGGACTGTACGCAGAGTAAAAGCGTCCCCATTCGTCTTTATAAGCTTTTTTATCAACGGCAGCAACTCCTTTTGCAGCGCTTTTGAGAGCTTCTGTGGAAACTATAGGAGAACCAAATTCCCCAGGATCCTCTACAGTAGGATCTATTGTAAATGTGAATGATCCGTTAGCTTCTTGTCTTATTCCGTAGATGTAATCAAGGTTTATATTATCCTGAAAGGCGCGGAGTGTTTCAAGAGCTCTTGTATAGCTTTCCGTGCCTTCGTCTTCCTTCTGAAGAAGCTTTATTTCGTCTCCGTCCAGCATATACGCTGCGGTATTGGCAATATCAAGCATGCGTTGGTCTATTTGTTCGCGCAGAGTTTTTTTAGCCATAGTTGTAAGCGCCATGGCCATGAGAATATTTGTAAGCAGTAACAGTGCGAGTGCTATTACAAAATTCCGTTTGCTCGTCCTGATCTGTTTTTCTTGTTTACTCATATTTTTTCCCCCTATAAAAAGCGATATATATAAAATATACATCATAAGTATATCATTCATCAATCGAAATGTCAATAAAACAACAAAAAAAGCAGTGATAGCACTGCTTTTTTGTGATATATTACAAAGAGTTTCCTTTTTCAGTAGTGATTGTTATGTTGCTTCCGTTGCTCACGGCGGTAATGTCACCGTTAAAGCAGGTGGCGTATGTTGTTGCATTGCTTTTTTTGAGAGCATCCTGCACTTTTCCCGAAAATTCACTTGATGAAGTGCATACAACGGCGCATTTAGGCTTTACTGCATTGAGAAAATCGGAGATGTTGTCAAGCTTTCTGCCATGATATGGAACTTTCAGCAAAGTACAAGTGCCGATATCCATTATCTCGTCAAGGCGTTGTTCCATTGCGTCACCTGTGAAGAGAAGAGTATTCTTGTTGTGTACTACCTTGGTTACAAGTGAAAAATCGTTTTCGTCGTTATCCCCATAAAAGCTTTTTTTCGGTGCATAAACCGTGTAGTCAATAGCGTCAAGTGTGAAAGAAATATCCTCGGTCAACTTTATTGGTGTTATTGACTTTTCTGCAAGAGCTCCTAAATATTTATCGTATTCATCAACAGTTCCGTCATAGTTGGGAGTGAGTACATTCTTAACATTAAAGCTGCGGATTAGTTTTGCAGCTCCGCCTACGTGATCTTTGTCGAAATGAGTGATAATGAGGTAGTCTATTGTGTCACAGTCGCTTTCCTCAAGGAGTTTTCCTATTTTTTTACCATCACCCTTTTCGCCACAGTCGATGACCACGTTTGCGTTCTCAGATTGAAGCAGTATAGCATCAGCCTTTCCAACGTCAAAGAAAGTAACTTTTAGTTCTCCTGCGGCAGCTTGTTCCTGTTTTTCGTTACAAGAGAATAGGGCTAACGTACCGAGGACGGTCGTCATCAAAAGAGCTACTGTTCGTTTTATTATTTTCATAAGTAATAACCCCTTTCTGAAAGTGTCTGGATAAACTCTTTCATTATATATTATACCACAAAAACTTAAATTTGGATTGAAAAAAATCGAAAAAGATATACAAATATGTATTGACATATAGCGTGAAATATGTTAATATATATTAGCTGAATATTTAACATATAGACGTTATATATTTAGCAAAAAGAATGTTATATGAAGGAGGAATTTCAAAATGAAATTCAACAAGATCGCAGCAATTCTTATGGCATCAGTTTTAACGGCAGGCGTAGCAACAGTTATGGCAGCTTCCGCAGGAGAGTACTATGTAAAGGTAATGAAGGGGGATATCGACGGCAACGGCAGGATTACAAAAGAGGACGCTGAACTCGTTCAAAAGTTTATTAACGGAGAGAGAGAATTAGGAAACAGATACACCACAGCCGATGTAAACTGGGACGGAAATGTAGATATCGAAGACGCTGTTGAGATCATAAATAAGGTAAACTTCAAGGGCGATATTGATGAGAGCGGCGTATGGGGTGAACATGATTGCAAGCTTATCCTTGACCACATCAATGGTAAGAAGGCTCTTAAGGGTAATGACCTCAAGAAGGCGGATGTTAACTCTGACAATAAGATTAACGTTATTGATGTTGCTATTATCAAAAATTCATACGGTAAAGCAGCTGGCTATAAGGCTGGTAACGTACTCGATGACAATTACATCACATCAGATGACACAGATGCTATCCTCGATTATATTAACGGAAATAACGTGCTTGATGATGAAGAGTTTGTTCGCGCTGACATCAATTGTGACGGTAAAGTTGAAATCGACGATTACTCAATGCTCCATAATTATATCTCAAATAAGTGATTGTTAAGAAATAATAAAAAAGATAATTAAAAACAGCCTCCTATGGTAGTAAAAAAGGAATTACCATAGGAGGTTTTGTTGTGGCAAGAAAGTATATATATCAGGTAAATCCGCACTTGCATTATTACATATAATATGGTATAATTACATATTACAGGATTTTTAGAAGGTGAGGTTCTGCGATTTGAAGGATAATACCGCGGTGATAAGCGAAATAAACGGCTTGCTGGGCAGCAAAACGCGAAAAGCCTATGTCAGAAGCTTTGGCTGTCAGCTTAATGTTTCCGACGGTGAAAAGATACAGGGGCTGCTAAAAAAAATGGGCTATTCCTTTACTGAGGATGAGCAGGAAGCTGATCTTATTATTCTCAACACCTGTGCGGTACGTGAGAATGCTGAAGATCGTGTTTTTGGCATAGTCGGCAGCATGAAGAAGCTCAAGGAGCTTAAACCATCACTGATGATTGGCATTGCAGGATGCATGACAGCTCAGAGCCATGTGGCAGAGAAGATAAAGAAGTCTTACCCACAGGTTGATTTCGTTGTGGGAACTTCAGCACTCAGCGCTCTGCCTAGACTCATCCTCGATACTCTTAAAGGAGCTCCATTTGAGGCTGATATAACGGAATACGATGATTTCTCCGAAGCCGCAGAACAGGTGAGAAGCAGCAGCTTTAAGGCTTCAGTGCCTATAATGTTCGGCTGCAACAACTTCTGTACTTACTGCATAGTGCCGTATGTACGTGGACGTGAGAGAAGCCGCCGTCCCGTAGATATTGTTGCCGAGGTAAGGCAGCTAGTGAACGATGGATATAAGGAAATAATGCTCCTTGGACAGAACGTAAACTCTTATGGCAAGGATTTAGGCGGAGAAATGAGTTTTCCACAGCTTCTCCGTGAACTGAATGGTATAGAGGGCGATTTCTGGATACGTTTTATGTCCTCTCACCCGAAGGATGCTTCAAGGGAGCTTATAGATGCCATATTCGAATGCGAAAAAGTGGCTAAGCATCTTCATCTTCCTGTTCAGAGTGGCAGTACGGAAGTGCTTGCCCGGATGAACCGACGATATACAGTTGAGGATTATCTTACAATAGTTGAAAATATACGCAGCCGCGACCCGGATTTTTCACTTACCACTGATCTTATCGTGGGATTCCCGGATGAAACCGATGAGGACTTCCACGCAACTCTGGACATAGTGAAAAAGGTAAAATACGACAATATCTATTCTTTTATATACTCAAAACGCTCGGGAACAAAAGCGGCGGAAATGCCTGACAGGACTTCCGAAGAGGAAAAGGGCAGGCGAATGAGGGAACTTCTCGAAGTACAGCGTGAAATATCTACGGAACATTATAAGCGGTTTATCGGTAGAAATATGCGAGTTCTTGTGGATGACGTTTCAAAGAAAAAATCTGGGTGGCTGACTGGAAAGAGCAGTGAGTTTATAATAGTTGAATTCGAGGGAGACAGTTCACTTATCGGGCAGTTTGTTGACGTTGAGATAACTGGCTCAATGAACTGGGCAGTAACTGGAAAAATAACAGAAGGGAACACAGACAAATGAAAAAGCTCATTGCAGTAATGTGCCTTTCAGCAGTAATGCTGGCAAGCTGCAAAAATACAGATAATAAAAGTAACTCCGTTAGACCTGTTGCGACTACGAAGCCGCCCGTGACTGATACTTTCACGGATGAGGTGACAACGGGAAAAACTGAAACAACAACGGACTCAGGCGAGGATGCTGCTGTAACTTCAGAAAACACAGCGACAGAACCAGTCACGACTCAAGAACCGGACGGAATGGTTTCTGCAGGAGGACGTATGGATATGTATCCTGCCGTTTATCAGAGTGAGATACGCCGCATTTTCGACGAAACATCAGAAAAAAACGAAGGTTCGGCAAGTATAGAATATGCATTGCGTGATCTTGACAATGATGGTATACCTGAGCTGATACTTAAATACGGTACCTGCGAAGCTGATTATCAGATACATATTTACAGATATGACGAGGAATGCGAGCTGAAAGACTTAGGTTTATTCGGCGGTGGACATACCGCTTTCTGCTATGATGAGAATACTGGAGATTTTGTTATCCTCTGGGGACACATGGGTGCAGCAAGCATTATGTATTACGAATGGGAAAACGGTACATTAGTGTCAAAAGATCATTATGATTTTACTCTCGACGACAAGACTCCATCATATGATACAGTTCTTGATGAAAAGGGCGTAAAATATATGGAATTTGTAGCAGCGAATAACTTCAGCGCAGACGGAGAGATCAAGTCATGGATTTATTATGGAAACGGCAATTCAGAAGAGAAAGAAGGACTTTACCTCGATTATATAGGATAATTTGTTTGGGGTAATGTTCACATCAACGGATTGATTGTAAATAATTAGAAAGAGGAGAATATAGAAATGGATATTATGGAAATGACAAGAGAGCTGGGAAAGGCTCTTCAGCAGGATGACAGATACATTGCATATATGCTTGCAAAGCAGGCTAACGACGAGGACAAGGAGCTTCAGGAAGATATAGCTCACTTTGAAGATCTCCGTATCAATCTTGGAACAGCAATGAGTACAGAAGAGCCCGATTCTGATGAGATTAAGGCTCTTGACTCTGAACTGAAAGCAGTCTATCAGAAAGTTATGAAAAATCCGAAGATGATTGTATTTTCTAGCGCTCAGCAGGCTCTTGAAAAGCTTGTATCTAATATGCAGCAGATAATCAGTATGTGTGCTAACGGTGAGGATCCCGACACCTGCCAGATACCAGAATCCGGCTGCACGGGAAGCTGTGCGACCTGCGGGGGCTGTCACTGATGATTTATGAAAAAAGAAGATGAACATTATTATGAGTTCAAGAATCGCTTGGCAGATTTACGAAAATTAATTTTAGATGTACCGGATGAGTTTCAGCCACCTCCAAAGAAATTTGTTCTGAAGCAGTCGGTGGAGGAAATGAAAATAAACAATTTTTCAACTATCATGTTTATGGTGTTTTCGGTATTTGCCATAGTGTATATGCTTGTTAATGATCAGTTTGACAAATACATTTTCGGCTTTGCGGTCATTATGTTTGTTTTGTGTTTACTTTATCTGAGTTATTCATATTTAAATACCAAAAAGGCGTTAGTGGAATTTGTGGACGGCACTTTCGAAATAAAGGGCAAAGTATATCACTACAGCGATGATCTCAGGCTGATAATCAACGATTTGGAAGACTTGAAAATAATGTCCGGTGAAAAAGAACTGATTAAAATTTCGATTATATGCGAAGGCCGGTATGAAATGGTCAGATGGATGCGGTATTATCATGTCCCGATCATTGATATTACAAAAGAAGAAGTAAAAAAATGTAAAAAAAGAGCACAAAAAAAAGAGATAATATCATTGATCGTGGCGATTATTGGAATAATATTATTAATATTAATTGGGCATATATGATTCGTTCTGGGGAGCGGTGAAATATAACATTAAGGACGAAAACTGCAGCACTCTGGTGAGCTGAGCACACAGGAACGGCATAAATACCTGGCTCAGCGATATGGCACCGTAGCTTAAGGTCTCAACGAAAATACTGCTGGCAATTACTATCATTTACGCGCTCAGTGTATAAGTCTGAAAAAAGGAGTATCATACCAATGGAAATCGACAGAAGTAAAATATCCCCCATGATGCAGCAATACTTCGAGGTCAAGGACAAGTATCAGGACTGTGTTCTGTTCTTTCGTCTCGGCGACTTCTATGAGATGTTTTTTGACGACGCTGTAGTAGTTTCAAAAGCGCTTGAACTTACCCTTACTGGCAGGGACTGCGGTCTTGAGGAACGTGCTCCTATGTGCGGAATCCCATATCATGCGGCGGATATGTACATAAAAAGGCTCATAGATATGGGCTTCAAGGTAGCTGTATGCGAGCAGCTCACCGATCCGGCTGAGACCAAGGGAATAGTTGTCCGCGACGTTATCCGTGTAGTTACACCCGGTACGTTGACAGAGAGCAGTATGCTTGATGACGGCAGTAATAACTACATTTGCAGTATCTACTATGACGAAGAGAAAAAGGCCTGCGGTGTGGCTTCTGCTGATATTTCGACAGGTGAGGCTGCACTCAGTTATTTTGAGGGGAAGGACTTAGAGGCAGGCGTTATTAACGAGCTTTCACGCTGTCGTCCTGCGGAGATAATTTTCCCTCAGAGTTTTTTTGCTCTGAAAGCAGCAGCTGAGTTTATTAAGGTCCGCCTTGCCTGCGCAGTAACTCTTCGCGATAACATATGTTTTACTCCATCCGAGCGAAGGGATATGGCAGCAGCAGTATTCAATGTTGATTCTGTTACAGAGCTTGGCATAAGCGAGGATGGAGCGGACTGTGCGGCAGTATGCGGACTTTTTGATTACATAAACGACACGCAGAAGTCATCGGTGTCGAGATTTACTGCAATAGAGCTTTTAAACGGCGATTCCTTCATGGGACTCGATCTCAACGCAAGGCGAAATCTCGAGCTTACGGAAACTCTTCGCAGTAAAGAGAAAAAAGGCTCTCTTCTTTGGGTGCTTGACTCCACAAAGACATCAATGGGACGCCGACTTCTCAAAAACTGGATAGAACAACCACTGAAAAGTCCTGCAAGAATAATTGAACGTCTTGATGCTGTTGAAGCTCTTTACAAAAAAAGTGTGGTTCTAACCGATCTTTCAGCGCTTCTCGATCGTGTTTTCGATTTGGAACGACTTATGACAAAGGTCATGTATAAGAGTGCTAATCCGCGTGACCTGAAATCTCTTTCAGCAACTGCTATGCAGTTGCCAGCCGTAAAGCAGGAGCTTGAAAAACTTTCCGATTCAAAGCTTCTTGCAAAGTACAACAGGGAGATATCCACTCTTGATGAGCTTGTGAACCTTGTAGAGAACGCCATTATGGACGAGCCGCCTATATCCGTAAAAGATGGTGGAGTAATAAAAGAAGGCTTCAACAAGGAACTTGATGATCTCCGCCATATAATGAACAACGGAAAGGGAATAATAGATGAGATTGAGCAGCGTGAAAAGGAAGCTACAGGCATCAAGAACCTTAAAATAGGATACAACCGTGTCTTCGGATACTATCTCGAAGTAACACGTTCTTATTATGACCTTATACCCGAAGGATGGATACGCAAGCAGACTCTTGCAAACGCAGAGCGTTTTATCACAGAAGAGCTGAAAAACGCAGAAAATGCTATTCTAGGCGCTAAGGACAAGGCTCTTTCTCTTGAAGCGGATATTTTTTCCGAGGTTCGCGATTTCCTGGCAACCAAACTTGAAGCAGTGCAGAAAACAGCCTCATCGGTAGCGGCTGTTGATGTACTTTGTTCCTTTGCCAATGTTGCACTTCGAAACCAGTATACAAAGCCTGATATTACCATTGACGGCTCAATAGATATAAAGGCAGGACGTCATCCTGTTGTGGAGCTAATGCTCACAGACGAGGTTTTCGTTCCGAATGACCTGTATATTGATAATAAAGCTGACCGTATGTCCATAATTACAGGACCAAATATGTCGGGTAAGTCAACTTATATGAGACAAGCTGCGCTTATAGTACTTATGGCACAGATAGGCAGCTTTGTTCCAGCTGATTCCGCGAAGATTTCTGTGGTTGACAAGATTTTCACCCGTGTTGGTGCCTCTGATGACCTTACGGCAGGACAGTCAACATTCATGGTGGAAATGAGTGAGGTATCTGACATACTTAAAAATGCTACTCACGACAGTCTTGTCATTCTTGACGAGGTCGGAAGAGGAACTTCGACCTTTGACGGCGTTAGTATAGCACGTGCAGTTGCGGAGTACATATGCAGTTCCAAGAAGCTTGGCTGCAAGACCCTTTTTGCAACTCACTATCACGAGCTTATCGGTCTCGAGAATGAGCTTGATGGCGTGAAGAACTATAGCATAGCTGTGAACAAACACGGTGGAACTATCCGATTCCTGCGAAAGATAGTCCGCGGGGGTGTAGATGAGAGCTACGGAGTTGACGTTGCGAAGTTAGCAGGGCTTCCTTCTAAGGTAATCGCACGCGCAAGAGAGCTTCTTGAGGAAATGGAAAAGGCACATGCGACGGAGCGTAATGCGACAATACGTGAGGATTCGGGACAGATAAGCTTTGGAAGTCTCGGACGTGAGGCAGCACTGGAAATGCTGGAAAAGACCAATATAGATGAGCTTTCGGATGCTGAATGCCGTGAGCTTCTAAGTGATATGCTACAGTCTCTTCAATGAGAAAAGCCTGTGGTATTCTGTGAAAAATATTATTGATTGAGGTGTAATTATGCCTGCATATTTATCTTTGATAATGGAATTCAGTCGTGCAGAGCTGGATTTTGACAATATGAAAGAGCTCCTTGCTTATATCAGACATGCAGGGCTTGAATTCAAAAGCGGAACAGGACGTTCTGATACTATTGAGGACATCATGAACTGGAATCAGCAAAAGCTTGAGGAAGACTATGAGCTTGGTTATGATGAGGATGTTTCCAATGACTACAAGCAAATGTGTTTCAATTATGGCGGTTTTTCTGAAATTCGCGGTTTTATCACTAATGAAGCGCCTGTACGCGGAGAGTATATTTTTTCGCTGCTAATTCCTGAAGATGAAGTTCTCATGGAGAAAAATACCTATAAAAAAGAGGCGGTGGACAAGTTAAAAGCCATTGCATCGAAGTTGTGGATACTGCCTAAGACACGAACTATGCAGACGGAACTTGAGCTTGGCGAGGGAATTGCTCCCGAAATGGATATAAGGGAAGGTGCATCGCCATCTGCCTGTCCATTTGCCATAGTATCGGAGAAGCAGTTCGGACGAATGGACACAGCTAATTATACCGCAGAGCACATTGAATACGGTGGAGTTATTCTAACTCCAAAGGATGTAAAGCTGGTCTGAACTGCGTGCCATTCAGAAAGGAAGTAAAAAATGCCTTCAATTAATGTCCTAAGCAAGGAAATATCAGAGCTTATCGCTGCAGGAGAGGTCATAGAACGCCCATCCTCGGTGATTAAGGAACTAGTGGAAAACTCAATAGATTCGGGAGCAAGGCATATTACTGTTGAGATAAAGAACGGTGGTGCTACTTATATGCGCGTTACCGACGACGGCTGCGGAATGTCATTTGACGACGTTCCAAAAGCCTTTCTTCGTCATGCCACAAGTAAGATAAGCGCAAAAGAGGATCTCGAAAACATCCTTACCCTAGGTTTCCGTGGAGAAGCTCTAGCTTCAGTGGCAGCTGTTTCGCGTGTGGAGATAATGACCAAACAGCGTGAGCAACTCTATGGTACCCTCTACAATATTGAGGGTAGTATGGAGAAATCCCATGAAGAGAGCGGCTGTCCGGATGGTACGACAGTGCTGATCCGTGACCTTTTCTACAATGTTCCTGCAAGGCGCAAGTTTATGAAAAAGGACGTTACTGAGGGAAACGCGGTGAGCACTATTCTGCAAAAAATAGCCATGTCTCATCCCGATATCGCTTTCAGATTCATCCGTGACAATCGCACGGAGTTTAATTCCAGCGGTGATGGGGAACTGTTTTCGGCGATATATGCGGTATACGGACGCGATTTTGCTCGTGATCTTATGCCTGTTGACTACGAATACGAGGGCGTTCATGTTGGCGGTTTTGTAATAAAGCCCCTTTACTCAAAAACTAACCGTTCATTTCAGAATTTTTTCGTTAACGGCAGATATGTTCGTTCCAGATTGTGTTCGGCAGCTCTCGAGAATGCCTACACAAATATGATTATGACAGGAAAATTTCCTGCCTGTGTGCTTCTTATAGACCTTGCTCCAAACGCAATGGACGTCAATATTCATCCAACTAAAGCTGAGGTTCGTTTCACTAATGAGAAGTCGGTGTCTGACGCAATTTACTTTGCGGTAAAGAACGCAATGATGAAGGATGGGCTCATATATGAATTCGAGCTCAAACCTCATGCAGACTGGACGAAGGCTGTTCCAGAGCAGGAGGAGATGAAGCAACAGGAGTTCCTTTTTACTCCCGTTGAAAAGATAGAGGAAACTGAAAAGAAGCTTGCTGAGGCTATTGCTCCTGTGCATGCTGCTCGTAATTCTTTAGCTGAAGAAATGCCTTTAATTACGAATTTAAAGCAAAGTCCTGCCTATGATGAGTCAAAGTTAATGCAATCAGTGACTCCTGAAATTGAACAGAAGGAGACTGCTTTTGAAGCTTCTCCCAATCTTGAAAAAACATCCAACATTGAAACGATATCCAAGCCAGAAATAATTCACGAACCTATAAGGGAAGAAGTCACCGAAGAACCTTCGAAAGTTGAGGGCTTTAGCTATATCACACAACAGTCTTTTGCTGCTACTCCGGTACAGAAACCTGAAGAGGAAGAAAAGCAGGAGTCTGCATGGTTAGAAAAACCGAAAATTCGCGTTATCGGTGAAATCTTCGGACTTTATATAATTGCCGAGGTTGGCGGAGATACCATGATAATGATAGACAAACACGCTGCTCATGAGCGTATTATCTTTGAGCGATTGAAAAGCCGCAATTGTCGTCAGTACAGCCAGCAGCTTCTCACGGGAGTGAAGGTTCTTCTTACAGGAGACGAGTTCAGTGCCCTTGAGGTAAATCAGGAGCTTCTTGCGGATTTAGGTTTCACATTTGACTTCTCTGAGAAGCCATGTGTGGTAGCTACGGCGGTTCCAACCTTTATCATGGAACTGAATATGGAAGATGTAATATCAGAGATAGCCAACAATCTGCGTATGTACAGCCACGATCCTCAGTCGCATATGCTGGACGATATGCTTCACACAGTTGCATGTAAATCGGCTATTAAGGGCAACGATAAGAATGATATTGCCGAGCTTCAATCTCTTGCGGAACAGGTATACTTTGACGAAAAGATACGTCATTGTCCTCATGGCAGACCTGTTATGTTCACCATGACAAAAAGCAATATCTCTCACCAGTTCGGAAGAACATAAGGAGAAAATCATGAAACGAGCAGTAAAGTCATCTATCGCGGTTTGTTTTGCAATTATTATGTGCTTGTTCGGCGGAACTTCTGCCTTTGCATATAATGTAAATACAAGGGTACAGAGTATTGAGATCAAAAACGCACCTGACGGTACTGCTTTTGCAGATATACTTGTAAAGGAAAGGTGGCATGATAAGTATGCCGTTGATTTCAACGATGAAAATGCACAGCTTCTCGGAGTCAATGGTGAATGCGGACTTGCAAAATATGCTGAAGACGGTTTTACAAGTATGCTTCTGTATCACAACTGCGCCGTTTTTGATGAAGCAGACATTTCGGAACGTTCAAGCGTTATTTTTACCTTGAACGTGGAGAATAACGAGCTTTTCAATCACTTTCGAAAGATAAAGGTCGCTTACTGCGACAAGTTCGGCAATGTTCTTGGAGTTACAGAAACGGCAAAATTCGAGTTTGAATGGCTTGGCACTCCTGCCGTATACTATATTCAGGCAAATGGTGATAGCCTTGCCTGTAAAGTGAGTAAGGGCCCGCCGTATTATTTGCTGTTTTTCCTGCTATTAGGAGCTGTACTGCTTGTTATGATTATTTTTGTGCTTGTAGGAAAAAGAATATTAAGACGTAGAGAGACATCAGAGATGATAGAACGTATACAGTCTGGAGTAGTTGATGATGAACGAAAAGAATAAAAAGCCCTTCGTGCTTGCTGTAGTTGGACCGACAGCTTCGGGGAAGACTTGGCTGGGCGTTGAGCTTGCAAAGATTTACGGCGGAGAGGTGATCTCCGCCGATTCCATGCAGATATACAAGGGCATGGACATCGCCTCTGCAAAGCCTTCGGAATCTGAAAAGCAGGGGATTCCCCACCATCTCATGGGATTCCTCGACAGGAACGAGAGCTTTAGCGCAGCGGATTATGTACAGCTTGCGAATGAGAAAATTCGGGATATTCTATTACGCTGTAAGCTACCTATAATCGTGGGCGGTACGGGACTTTACATCGATTCTCTTCTCGAAAATGTGAAGTTTTCCGAAGGAGGCAGTGACGAGGCATATCGTAAGGAGCTGTATGCTTTTGCCAGTGAGAACGGTAATGAAGCTTTACATGCTATTCTTGCTAAACTTGATCCCGAAGCAGCAGGTGGTATACACCCGAATAATCTTGTAAGGGTTGTTCGTGCTTTGGAGGTCTGCAAAGTGACTGGAAGACGTTTCAGTGAGCTGAAAAAGGAGAGCCGTCTTGTGGAAAGCCCATACAATTCCCTGATTATCGGGCTGAACTTCGATGACAGGCAGAAGCTTTACGACCGTATAGATATGCGTGTGGACGAAATGGTAAAATCGGGCCTCATCGAAGAATCACGGGAACTATGGATGGAAAGCGGTATGAAGACCGCAGCTAACGCCATAGGTTACAAGGAACTTATCCCTTATTTCGAAGGAAAAGCTGTTTTGAGCGAATGCATAGATACTATAAAGCAAGAAACAAGGCATTATGCTAAACGCCAACTGACGTGGTTCCGCAAAAACACCCGTATTGAGTGGCTGTTTTTGGACAGATTTAATAAAAATAATGAAATATTAGAAAAATGCAAAAAAACTATAGCCAAATACTTGGAAATGTGATATAATGTACTGTGTGTATTTCTGCGCGGGCAATTTGGTAAAAATTTTTGCTCTCAAAGCTTTGCACTGAAACAAATATCTGAATAGGAGTAATGTGTATGAACAAAACAATCAATCTGCAGGACGTGTTCCTCAATCAGTGCAGAAAAGACAAGATCATGGTTACTATCATACTCACCAATGGTTTCCAGTTCAAGGGAATGGTAAGAGGCTTTGATAGTTATGTAGCTATCTTTGACTGTGACGGAAAACAGCAGCTCGTATACAAGCATGCTATTTCCACTATTATCCCTGCAAGATCTGTTTCTATTCTTGACGCTTCCGAAAAGAACGACTAAGGGTGATCTAAATGGGATTTTCCAAGTCGGATGGCAGCTTCATGGTCAAGTTTCTCAGAAACGTGGTCTTGGTGCTGCTTCTGATCGTGTTTGTCAGCATAGTCTATAATTTCCGTAACAAGGAAAGCGATACAGTCTCCGCTCTCACTGCTTCGGCGTTGTCGTCAAGGGAGTACAGGGGTGTGTTCATCAGGGATGAGGAGATACAGCTTTACAGTGGAAACGGCGTACTCAGCTATAACGTGTCTGATGGCGGAAAGGTCGGAAACGATACGGTCATCGCAGAGGCTTATCTGGATGATGAGCAGTTGAGTATAAAGCATGAGCTGGCTAAGCTAGGAAGAGAGCTCAGTATACTGGAAAAGATTACCAATCCAGGTACTCTTGAATCCGCACAGCCTTCAAGCCTTTCTGAAAGTATCAACGACAGCTACCGCAGTCTTATTTACTACAGAGACATGGGAAAGCTGGATGAATTGAACGATGCTAAGGACGATCTCCTTATACAACTCAGTACATACCAGATAGTCACAGATGAGGTCCAGGGTTTCGATCAAAAGATACTGGATATAAGAAATGAGATAGATAAGCTTAATGCAAAGAGGTCAGCTCCAAGTGAAACGATCAGAGCTCCGCGTTCGGCTTATTTCGTGAGTTATATCGACGGCTATGAGGAAAAGCTGAATACTCAAAATATGGACGAGCTTACGGTGTCCATGATTGAAGAGATCAGCGACAGGAAATCTACTGCCCCTAATGTGGTGGGCAAGCTTATCGACGGCTATGGTTGGTATCTTGCTGTGGTTGCAGATAATTCAAAAAAGACTTACGCTATTGGCGATAAAGTGCAGCTGAGATTTGATTCCTCGGCTGAGAGCTATCCTGCAGTGATACACGATATCCGCGATGAAAAGAAGGATAAAAGTATTGTCATCATTTACTGCGACAAGTTTAACTATGAACTTGTACAGCACAGAGTCGAGATAGTTGAGCTTATAAAGGACGATTATTCAGGACTTAAAGTGCCACGTGAGGCTATCCGTTTCGTAGATGTTACCGAAACAGTTGATGATGGGAACGGTAATGTCAGCGAAAAGGTCTCAAATTATAAAGGCGTTTATATCCGTAAGGGCGAGCAGATACTCTTCAAAAGGATAGAGGTCGTTTACGAGGGCACGGATTACGTACTCTCTAAACCTATGAACGATGATGAGTACCTTGCTCTCTACGATGATATACTGATAGAGGAGGTCGAAAAGAATGAAAAATGACGATCTCGCTTATATCGACGAGAACTTGCACATAATAAAAGAGAGATGCGCTGAGGCTGTGACTAAGTACAGAAGTTCCAATGATAATGTGCGTATCATGGCAGTTACAAAAACTGTTGCCCCTGAGGCGATAAATCACGCTATTGAGTTAGGAATCGACCTTCTCGGGGAGAACAGAGTGCAAGAGTACCTCTCAAAGGCAGACTTTTATGACAAGTCGGCAGAGGTGCAGTTCATAGGTCATTTACAGACAAATAAGGTAAAATATATTATAAATTCAGTGAGCATGATACAGTCCGTGGACAGCATAAAGCTGGGACAGGAGATAAGCCGCCTTGCTGTGAAGAACGGCAGGGCTATGGATGTCCTCTGCGAGGTCAATATTGGCGGAGAGGAGTCCAAGAGCGGCATAGCTCCATCAGGACTTAAAGAGCTTATTGATGGGCTCTCAGAGCTCGAAGGGGTGCGTGTTAGAGGTCTCATGACCATTCCACCTCCATCAGACAGCGATATCTTCCTCGGACGCATGAAGGAACTGTACGACAGTATCTCCTCCGAGTACAAGGGCATGGATACGCTTTCAATGGGTATGACTCATGATTACGCCGAAGCAATTAGATACGGTTCAACACTGGTACGTATAGGTACAGGACTGTTCGGTGCAAGGGACTACTCAAAGTAACTCCTCGGCGGAAAGCCGATTATCAACACGGGATACTCCGCATTGATCCTGTGAAGAAAGATAAAAATATAAATAATGCGGAGAAGGAGTATTAAGATGAAACTTTTTGAGAACATTAAGGAATTTTTCTTTGCTGAAGAGGACGATGATTTTGATGCAGATGTTCCGGTTCGTCATGAGCGTGGCGAACGCAGCGGCTTCCAGCCGTCAGCACAGGACGATGCTCCTGTAAACGAAAGCGGACTTGGTGGCGGCATGAGCAGAGAAAGACGTAATAAGGTCGTTAATATACAGACAACAGCACAGCTTCAGGTGGTTCTTGTAAAGCCTTCTGCATTTACGGATGCTAAGCAGATAGCAGATCATCTGATTGCTAAAAAGACAGTAGTTCTCAATCTTGAGACAGCTTCTCCCGAGAACAAGAGAAGAATAATCGACTTCCTCGTAGGTGTTGCTTATGCAAATGGTGGAAGTCTCAAGCCTGTTGCTAACCTTACCTACATCATCACTCCTTATAATGTAGGCTTTATAGGCGAGGATCTCGTAGGTGAGCTGGAGAATAACGGTGTATTCATCTGATGAACGAACCGTCGGATAAGCTTTTTACCGCAAGGCTCGGGGACATGGTAGCGCTCTGTGAAAGGGACGGAGCAGCCGTGTTCTCGTCCTTTTTCGATGAAAGACAATGCGTGGAAGCAGAGGAATGGTGTTCTAGAAATACGGGTGCGCTTAGATACAGACTGTGGGGTGGCTATGAGGAAGCAAGACGCAGAATGCTAGCGATATATCCCGATTATTGTGAGGACTATATCCTTGAGGAATTTCCATTTGTCTGCCTCACTTTTTATTACAGAGAGGAGGACAGACTCTCTCACAGGGACTTTCTCGGCTCTTTCATGGGCTTGCAGCTGAAGCGCGAAGTTATAGGTGATATTGTGGTTACAGACGGTGCTGCTCAGGCATTCGTTACCGAGGTTGCTGCAAGGCATATAATAGGAAGTTTATCCAAAATAGGCAGGGTCGGAGTGAAAATTACCGACGACAAGCCATTTATACTTGAAAACGCTCAGAAGTTTCATGAAATATCCGGAACAGTGGCATCGTTGCGTCTCGACTGTGTGGTCGGACTCGCTGCAAAGCTCAGCAGAGAAAAGGCGGCATCACTAATCCGCACGGACAGAGTTGAAGTTAATCATCTGTCTGTTTCATCAGTCTCCCATGAACTCAGGGGCGGAGATATATTGTCAATTAGGGGCTACGGAAGATTTGTACTTTCTGAAATAAACGGTCATACAAAGAAAGACCGCATACACATTAACTTGAAGAAATATATTTAGAGGTGAATTGAAATGATAACTTCAAAAGATGTCAGAAACAAAAGGTTTGAAAAAGCAGCTTTCGGATACAAGCAGGAGGAAATAGACGAGTTCCTCAATCAGCTTGAAGCTGAGCTTGACGAAATGGAGCGCGAGCGTACAGAAGCTAACAGCAAGATACAGGTGCTAGCAGATAAAGTAAGAGAGTATATGAGAGATGAAGACGCTCTTAAGGACGCTCTTCTCGGTGCTCAGAAACAGGGCCATCAGGTGCTCAATGAAGCTAATGAAAAGGCAGAACAGATAATCGCAGAGGCACAGGCTAAGGCTGATGCTCTTGAGGATGAGGCTGTTCGTCAACACGCTGAGGCTATGGAAAAGAATCGTGAGGAGATTGCAAAGGAAAAGGAAGCTCTCATCGAAGCTCAGCAGCAGGTAGCAGACTTCAAGAAGAGCCTCTTCGATATG
>JAEEGJ010004588.1_pt1 | contig 46199 bp, 40 predicted proteins | sample 8958761 | NCBI WGS metagenome assembly JAEEGJ01 (sample SAMN16246546, study PRJNA631951) | gut metagenome | biome: gut microbiome; feature: rumen; material: RS-attached | host: Bos | place: Iran: Karaj | collected 2018-10
CTTAGTATTCTCTTCTATTAAGAGACACTATGGTATTAAAGATTTCTCTAATATCTTACCAGGACACGGTGGCATCTTAGATAGAATGGATAGCATTATCTTTGCTTTAACAACTTGTGCGATATATTTAAGCTTGTTTGACTTCTGGGGAGGCGTCAACTTAGTATGACATCCATATGCCTTTTAGGGGCATCTGGTTCAATTGGCCAGCAAACTCTTGATGTGATGTCCAAGAATCCTAACGATTTTACCCTCGTTAGTTTTTCGGTTGGTAAAAGAACAAGATGTGTTTCATACATTCTTAAGAAATTTCCATCCGTCAAATACATCTGCATCCAAGATGAAAAAGTGGCAGAAAAGTATCAAAAGAAATATCCAAACATCGTTTTCTTTTCTAAAGATAACGGTTTAGATGAACTCATTAAGGCTAGTGACACTGATGTGGTGGTCAATGCCTTGGTGGGCTTTGTTGGTCTTAAACCAACTCTTACTACATTAGAAAATAACAAGACATTGTGTCTTGCTAATAAAGAATCTTTAGTGATTGGTGGTGAGTTAGTAAATAATCTCATCAAACACGGTCATGGTAGATTAATCCCAATCGATAGTGAACACGTCGCTATTAAGAAATGTTTAGCGGTCGATAACGAAAATGTTGATAAAATCATCATCACCGCGAGTGGTGGTCCTTTTAGAAACTTAAAAAGAAGTGAGCTTACTAATATCACTCCTGAACAAGCTCTTGCTCATCCTAACTGGAAGATGGGCAAAAAGATTACCATTGATAGCGCCACGATGGTCAATAAGACCTTTGAAATCATCGAAGCGCATTACTTATTTAACTGTTCCTATCAGGATATTTCGGTAATTATCAATTATAATTCCTACGTTCACTCAATTGTGCGTTATAATAACGACACATATCGTCTCGACTACGGGAAGCCTGATATGCGTGTGCCAATCAAATACGCTTTATATCTTGGTTTAACCGATTATCAAACTGTGGTCACTGATGATTTAAATAAAATCAAAAACACTTCATTTGGTGAATTTGATATCAACCGTTATCCAATTGTGAAGATCGCGGAAAAAGTCATTAACGAAAAAGGTACCTTAGGGGCGATATTTAATGGGGCTAATGAAGAAGCTGTTAAAGCGTTCTTAAACCATCAGATTTCTTTCCTTGGTATTGAAAGAATCATCAATGATTGCTTAGCCGCGCAAAAGAATGTTCTTCATCCTAATTACGCTGATTTAAAGAAAGCGGACTTAGAAGCAAGGGCACTCGCTAACGAACTCATAAAGAAAGGAGGATATTAATATGCAATTTCTCATGATAGTTTTGTATATTCTTTTATTCATCGTTCTTTTATCAGTTCTCATTATCGTTCATGAACTTGGTCACTTAGTGGCCGCTAAAGCGTTCAATGTTTATTGTTTAGAATATTCCATTGGTATGGGTCCTCTTCTTTTTAAGAAGAAAAGGAAAAATGGTGAAACCCAATTCTCTATTAGAGCCATTCCTTTTGGTGGCTATGTCTCAATGTATGGAGAAGGAGTGGAACTACCTGAAGGTGTTGAAGTTGACGAATCTCGTTCTCTTAATAAAATTAAAGCTTGGAAGAGAGCCATTGTTCTTTTAGCGGGTGTTACTATGAACGCTATCTTAGCGTTAGTGTTCTTCTTTGTTAGCAATTGCATTGATAATGTACTATACATCAATAGTGTGAATATCGTGGAAAATAGTAGAGCCGCTGAAGCAGGTATTCCTAACAATATGATCTTTGAAACAGAAGAACATGTTTACCATGATGAAGTTGCTAATGCTGATCGAGGCTTCTATGTCTTTGATAAAACCGCCACAATTAATGGTGATGAAACAACTTATTATGCAGCGACATTTAACTTCGAAGATTTAAATAGCTTTGATAAACGTGACTTTGCTCAATATCTATATATCTATCCATTTACTGATAATACCTATTCTGAAATTGATTTTGCTCATTTAGTGGAGCCTTCGACTATCAACTGTGTTGATATTCATTTTCAATCAATGTATATAGATGAAAACGGTGATCATCAAAAAGGATCAATCTACGCTATTAAAGTTGAACAAAAAGAAGGAAAATATGAATCCTTTGGCCTTCTAATTTATTATGGCAAAAAGAATACTAATTTTAAGCAAATTATCAAAGGCACTTTCTCTGATTTTGGTGAAAGCTCAATCCTTTTATTTAAATCACTTGGTCTACTCTTTACCGATACTTCCTCTTGGAATGATGTTGGTGGTATCGTCGCAGTTGGTTTTGTGACTACGAGTGTTCTTCAAAATCAAGGCCTTGGTAGATTCCTTTATGTCTGGGGCTTTATCTCTGTTAACTTAGCCATCTTTAACTTATTACCATTCCCAGGCTTAGATGGTTGGCAGTTACTTGTGTTAATAGTGGAAGGTGTTTCTAGAAAGAAGATTCCAGAAAAAGTTAAAAATATCGTTTCTTTAATCGGTATTGGTTTATTGCTTCTCTTAATGGCGGTCATCGTGGTGAAAGATGTCGCTAAATATATTTTCCATGTAGGTATCAATTTGCTCTTATGACAGAAAAAATGATTTCATTTTTAAGACATATGAACATTGAGAATATCGATGATTTTGATCTTGATTTTGAAATGGTGGGTCGTAACCGTTTTAACCGCAATCAGATTGATATGATGATTGTGAAATCAACCCCATGGAAATATCATCTTTTAAGACAGTTCCAAGACGCACTTAATACATTAACTTATCCATACTTGATTAGATTTTCTTACATAGTAAGACCAAATATGGATGATTTAATCAAACTCTTTGAAGATTGGTATCAAACAATCTATCGTATTCCTCATAACTTAGAACTAATTCCTGTTAACGACTCTTGCTTAAAAGTGATGTACGCTAACGAGGCAGAAAAAGCGCAATATGAAGCCTCTATCAAAGACTTTAACGACTTCTTAAACTTCCTTAATTACGAATTCGTTGTTATGGAAGAAGTTAAACCTGATGAAGGCCCAGAAATCTCTAAGAGTGAAATGCGCAAAATCGTTAAGAAAGCGGAAGAAGTGACTGAAGAAGCTTTAGAAGAAGAAAGCGCTGCCCGACAAATCAATGACCGTAGTGAAGTAGAAGAACTCATTGAAAAAGAAAAAGCGGAACTCAACGAAGAAGTTGAAGATCAAATGCTTAAGCAAATGAGACAAAACGCTCGTGAAATGGCCAGAGACCGTGAAAGAGCGAGACTCAATAAGCGCGGTAATTATGAACCAGTCGATATCATCGATAACATCAATCAAAAGAGTGACCATGTGGACTTCTCTGCGAAAGTCTTTTCTGTGGAAGTCAATGAATATGGCGATCGTAAAAAACTAAATATTGGTTTATTTGATAATGATGGTGGTGCGATTTATGGTAACTGCTATCAAAACGCCTCTATTACTGATGCGATGGTCGCTGAAATGAAGAAGTGGGGCACCAATGTCCGTATTCGTGGTGCGGCTTACTTTGAAGAATATAGTAAATCAATGGCCATTAAGATTCATTTTATTGACCTATTACCACCTGATGAAATTGAAAAAGATACTGGTGAAATGAAACGTGTTGAACTTCACCTACATTCTAATATGTCCACGATGGATGGAATTACGCACATGATGGATTATGCCCAATACGCAAAAGCAATGGGCCATACAGCGATGGCGATTACTGATCATGCCGTCGTGCAAGGCTATCCAGATGCGCAAGAAGCGGGCAAAAAGACCGGACTTAAGATGCTTTATGGTGTCGAGTTCTATATGGTGGATGATAAGCTCAACTATATCAAAAACCCATCACCTATCGAATTAAACAAGGCTACTTATGTTGTTCTCGACTTAGAAACAACTGGTTTAAATTGCTACTATGACAGAATCATTCAATTCGGTGGTGTGAAAGTTGAACATGGCATGGTCACCGATTCTTTAAGTGTTTATATCAATCCTGAAAGACCACTTCAAAAGAAGATTGTACAAGTGACTGGTATCACTGATGCTGAACTTGCGGATAAACCTACAATTGATAAAGCAATTGATAGAATTCTTTCGTTCTTAGGCGACTCAATTTTGGTTACTCATAACGCAGACTTCGACTTTTCATTCTTGCAACAAACTCTCCTTAGACTTGGGAGACCTTTGCTAAAGAATCCTGTTATCGATACACTCTCACTTTCTAGATATTTATTCCCAGAATCTAAGAGACACAGTTTAGGTAGTTTATGCCGCAATATGGAAGTGGCGTATAACGAAGATGAAGCCCATAGAGCGGACTACGACGCTCGTGTCTTAAATGATGTCTGGTTACCAATGTTAGTTTTATTAACTAAAAAGAATCATCAACTCAGGCATAGTGATTTAGGCAATCTAGAATCATCCGTCAAACTTCTTAAACATATTAGACCAACTCATGTCGTTGTTTTTGCTAAGAATAGAGAAGGTCTTAAATCGCTTTATAAATTAGTGTCACTCTCTCATATTGATTATTTAGCTGAAGTGCCAAAGATTCCTCGAAGAGAAATCGAAGCTCTCCGTAAAGATTTAATTATCGGTTCAGCGTGCTTTAACGGTGAAGTCTTTAGAACCGCTTGTAACTATGGAGATGACTATTTAAAGATGGTCATGGCTTTCTATGATTACATAGAAATTCAACCATTAGAAAACTATTCCTATCTTATTAATATGAGTGAAATGGACGAAGATGAACTTAAGCTTCATTTATCCGATATCGTGAGATGCGCGGAAGAAATTGGTAAACCTGTCTGTGCCACTGGTGATGTCCATTATCTCACTAGAAAACACAAAATCTTTAGAGATGTTTATATATCCGCCAAAGGTATCGGTGGTGTTAATCACCCACTTAATCCTTATGCTCGTAGCAGAATGGCGCCTTTTGATAATCCAGATCAACATTATCGCTCCACTAAAGAGATGTTAGAATGCATGTCTTGGTTAGGCGAAGAAAAAGCTTATGAAATAACAGTCACTAATACTAACTTAATCGCTGATATGATTGAGCCTTTAAAGCCTGTTCCTAATGATCACTTATATACACCAAAGATTGAAAACTGTGAAAACATGCTCAAAGACATGTGTTTTGAAAAAGCGCATGAATTATATGGCGATCCATTACCAGAATATATCCAAGAACGTCTAGAAAAAGAACTAAACGGTATTATTTCTAACGGATATTCCGTTATTTACTACATTGCTCATAAGATTATTAAAAAAGCGAATGAAGACGGCTATATCGTTGGTAGCCGTGGTTCTGTTGGTTCTTCTTTTGTCGCCACAATGTCTGGTGTTACTGAAGTTAATCCTTTACCTCCACATTACCGCTGCCCAAAGTGTAAACACTTAGAATGGACCAAAGAAAGCATGCCTGAATATCGTTCAGGTTATGATTTACCAGAAAAGAAGTGCCCAATTTGCGGTGCGGATATGGTCCATGATGGACAAGATATTCCATTTGAAACATTCTTAGGATTCAATGCTGAAAAAGTTCCTGATATTGACTTAAACTTCCCTGGTGATTATCAAGCCAAAGCCCATGACTACACTAAAGTGTTATTAGGCGAAAATAACGTCTTTAGAGCGGGCACAATTGAAACGGTTGCCGATAAGACAGCATTCGGCTTTGTCCGTGGCTATTATGAAAGATTATTTATGTCACAAGGCATGAATGAAGAAGACGCTAAACGTAATGTTAATCTCGTTCCAAAAGCGAAAGTAGCGTTACTTGCCTCAGGCTGCGTCGATGTTAAACGTACAACAGGCCAGCACCCAGGTGGTATTGTCGTTGTTCCTACTGACCATGAAGTCTATGACTTTACGCCAATTCAATATCCAGCGGATGATATGGATAGTAACTGGAAGACCACACACTTTGACTTCCATTCCATTCACGATACTATTCTTAAACTTGACCTTCTAGGTCACGTTGACCCAATGGCGTTAAAGATGATGTCTGACCTTACAGGCGTCAAACTTACTGATATTCCAATGAACGATAAGAAAGTTTTATCTCTCTTTAGTAGTGCCAAAGCCTTAGGCATGGATCATGACTACTTTAACTCTAAAACTGGTGCCTTATTATTACCTGAATTCAATACTGAATTCGTGAGAGGCGTTTTAGAAGAGACTAGACCAAAATCATTCTCAGACTTAGTTATTATTTCTGGCTTAACCCATGGTACAGGTGTTTGGGAAGGTAACGCTAAAGAATTAGTTACCAAAGAAAACAAGAGCCTACAAGATGTGATTGGCTGTCGTGATGATATTATGACTTACCTTATAGGTAAAGAGATACCAAGTAATATTGCCTTTATGATTATGGAAGATGTCCGTAAAGGTAGAGGCTTAAAAGCAGAATATCTAGAAATTATGAAGGCTAAAAAAGTCCCAGATTTCTATATTAATTCCTGTAATAAAATCAAATACATGTTCCCTAAAGGCCACGCTGTTGCCTATGTCACAATGGCGGTCAGAGTGGGCTACTTTAAAATCTATTATCCACTTGAGTTCTACGCTACATTCTTCTCCGTACGTAGTAAACAATACGATATCCAAACCATGATCAAAGGTAAGGATGCCATTATTTCTAAGATTGAAGAACTTAGAACTAGACAAAGAGTGTCTAATGAAAAACTCTCGCCAAAAGAGCAAGAACAACTCAAGACCTTAATTAACGCTTTAGAAATGGTGCAAAGAGGCTTCAAGTTTAGCAATATTGATTTATATAAATCTAAAGCCACTGACTTTGTAGTGGACTATGAAAATAAAGCCCTTATTCCTCCATTTGTTACTTTAGATAACCTTGGTGAAAACGCTGCTGTTTCTGTAGAAGAAGCTAGAAAAGATGGGGAATTCTTCTCTAAAGAAGATTTATTAAGAAGAACAAAACTCACATCCACAAATGTTCAAGACCTATCTGACATGGGTGTGTTAGATTCTTTAAACGAGAGCGATCAATTATCTCTCTTTGACTTTTAATTATTCGGGAAGTAGCACAGCTTGGTAGTGCGCTTGGTTCGGGACCAAGAGGTCGTGGGTTCGAATCCCATCTTTCCGACCACTTAAAGAAAAACAGCCAATTGAAGTGCTAGTGTAAAAGTGGACAAGGGAAAAAGCCCCATCCACTTTTTCTTTTGCTATTCTATTTGAAAAGGAGGTTTTATATGGCAAGACCAAAAGGAACAAAAAATAATATGCGTTCTCCTATGGAGAAAGAACAAATAGTTCTTGAAGCGTTAGAAGGCGGTCCTAATGCAACGTTCAAAAAATATGGTATTAGTGAGAGATTGTTGCATACTTGGATGAAAAAGTATCGTGAAAATGGTATTGATGGCTTAATAAGCAAAAGTGGTAAGTCACCTAAACCAGGAAACAGTTTAAAAGGATTACATGTTAAGAAAAACAAAACAAGAGAAGAAAAACTTGAGTTAGAGAATCTTAAGTTAAAAGTTGAGGTAGCCCGATTAAAAAAAGGGTACCAAGTGAAAGGAGTTGGTTCAAAAAAGGAATACGTTACTATCAAAGACTTGAATACGAAGTCTTAGAAGAATTATCTAAACAATATCCTGTTTCATTACTTTGTAATGTCATGGATGTAAATAGAAGTGGCTATTACAAATGGAAATATCGAAAAGCACATCCATCAACAAGGCATATACAAAGGATGAAAGATGTTGAATTTATTAAAGAAGAATCGTTAAAGCATAAAGCTCATGGATATCGTTGGTTAGCAGCGTTTCTAAAAAGAAAATATGGTGTGATCATGTCTCCAGAATACATATATCGATGTAGAAAATATGCAGGGATTATGTGTGAATCAAAGCATTATAAATGGAAGAAACCTGGAGAAAGTAGTTACATCTATAACAATCTCATATGGAATAATTGGAATGCATCAAAGCCATTAGAAATCATAGTGTCAGATATGACAAGTTTTTATTCCAAAGGAATATATTATGAACTCACATTGTATTTTGATACATTCAATCGAGAAATTGTGGGATTTGGATTAACAAATAGACGAGGAGAAGCAAGACCATATTTTGAAGGATTAGAACAAGTTATAGGGCTTATAAAAGAAAAAGAACAAACTGGCTCATCTACTTTGCATACAGATCAAGGCGCGGTTTATTCTTCTGAAGCCTTTAACAAGCTTCTAACTAATAATAACATTATTCATTCGATGTCTCGAGCAGGAACTCCAACAGACAATCCAATAGATGAATCTCTTAATGGGTGGATTAAAGACGAACTATTCATCGATTTCAATTTAAAGAAATGTGATGATGTCTTATCTTTGATAAGAAAATATATTGATTACTACAATTTCGAACGTCCGATGTATTGTCTTAAATACAAAACCCCACATCAGTATAAATTTGACATGGGGTATTGATGCTTTTTTGAACTGTCTACTTTTCGTTGACTAGTTCAAATAGGCTGTTCTTTTTATAATTGATTGATGTATTTATTAAAGACAATGAATACGGTGGTTAAGGCAAATCCAATAGTGCACGCAATAAGCAATGCGCTTGTGCCTAAAAAGGAAATGACTAAACCCCCTAATAAGTTAGAAAGAGGAATTAAACCCTGACTACCGATGTCAGTTAAACTATTAACTTTCCCTAATTTGTCTTTATCAACCATCGACATCAGCTTTGTGCTCGCTGGAATGTTAATAGTGACTAATAACATACCAATGATAAAGACGATTACTAAAGTAGCAATTAATAATGTATTAATGTTTATAACATTCTTAGCAAATAAGACATAGAAGATAGATAAAGCCGCAAAAGTGCCACTGACAGCGATAAATGATAGGCCTAAACCTTTAGAAATGTGTTCTTTTGGTTTTAAGTTTGACATCACAATAGCGAAGATAATAGAACCTAAAGACAACACAACTGAAATAATTGAACTCCACATTTCTGGTTCCATGATGTCTTTAAATAAGTAATCACTACTGGCGACATCTGTCGAAATAAAATATGGTAAGAAATTACTTCCAACTGGTGAGAAGAAGAAATTAACAAATAAAATAGCAATTATTAGATAAAGAATTGGTTTGATTCCTACTAAATAGTTAAATGCAATCTTAATATCATTAAAAGCAGTTCTCACAGTGAGTTTTTCTTCTGATTTAACAAAGTTATACTTAATAAACATCTCAGATACACCAGAGAGTAAATAGCAACAGCCAACAATAAGAAACAATACATTGATTGGAATGGTGCTATATAAGATACCAGCTAATACGATGCCTAAAATAGATTGAAAACTATTCATCGTTGCATAATAGGATTGTGCTTGTTGGAACGATTCTTCTGGCACAATATGTGGAAGTAAACTACTAGCAGCAGGAGAGAATATCGCACCAATAAAGTTACCAATAACCGCTAAGATAAATAGAGCAACAATTTTACCTGTATTACCTGTAATTACAGTCATTAATAATACTGTTAATAAAATAATGGCTGCCCCTCTAGAGTAGTCACATATATACATAATCTTTCCTTTATGGAAACGATCAGAGATGACACCACCAAATAAAACAACGATGGTGAAAGTAATGCCACCCGTTGCTAAATATAAGCCTTGGATTAAAGCATTATTACCAGTTAAAGCTAAGATATAAAAACTAACGGCAAAGCTATAAAGGATACCGCCCATATTAGAGACGAATGCTCCTAGAAACGCTAAGACGAAGTTCTTATTTGTGAAGACGTTTTTAACTTGAGTTTGTTCTTCCATTTGGTTCACCTATGGCAATAACTTTAAAGGAATAACAATAAACTCGCAAGCAACTTTAGGTTGAATAAGAAAAAGAAACCAATAGTAGCGGCGTTTATTGTATAATGACAAACATGGACGAAACCGTTAAAAGAAATCCATTTGAAACTAGGATTCACGAAATAGATCTCATAAGAGGCATATTAATGTGTCTAGTTGTGATTGATCACATCTTTAATCTTTTGATGTCTTTTAATGAAATGTGGATGGGCCCAGACTTGTTGGAACCTTTCCATACGATTTATAATGTTGCATATTTTTATTGGACCAATCCCGCGAGAGTAGTGGTCAAATACATTTGCTTAGGAAGTTTTTGCTTTGTCAGTGGTATCTCCTGTGCTTTTTCTAGAAATAACTGGAAAAGAGCGATTGAGATGATAGGCCTATGGTTTATTATTCTCGTAGTTTGCCTTATCTTAGATACATTACGCGCTGCTTATGACTGGCAAATTGGTTTAAGAACAATGCGCACTGACTTTAACATCATTGGTGTTTTAGCCTGGTCGATGCTCATATATTGTTTCTTCCAAAATAAATCATGGAAAGCTTTGCTTGTGGTTTGCATCATTGGTTTAGTCTTGCACCCATTATGTGTTGTTCTTTCTAGAACTGAATGGGGCCAAAGTATTTATTCCATTCCATTTTGGAAACCAAATCGTGCGATTAGTGACCAAGCAGACTTTTTACCGATATTCCCATATTTAGGTTTCTTCTTTGGTGGCGCTTTACTTTCATATTTCACCTATAAAAAAGATAAGAAATCATATTTTAAACGTCATAACTGGGAAAGACCATTCTGCTTTATTGGTCGTCACTCCTTAATTATTTATGGTGTCCATTTCTTAGTGCTTATTGGCATCTTCTCTTTAGTGGGGTTATTTATTAAATGATGACCGATTTAAGCATGTATCAAGCCCTTTTAGTGGCGGCTAATAAATACCCAAATGACTTAGCGCTTTATTATCAAGGCACTAAGATATCTTTTAAGACCTTAGTTAAGCGTATTAATGAGACCGCTGATATTTTATATCATCAATTAGGAATTAGAGAAAACGATGTCGTTCTTATTTCTCAACCAAATATTCCAGAAACAGTAGTGCTTTTCTACGCAGTTAATAAGATTGGGGCTATATCTAATTTAGTGCACCCATTCACCCCTTTTAATCAAGTTAAAGAAATCATGGAAAAGACTAACGCTAAAGTGGCGTTTCTCTTTGAACAAAGAATAGCTAAAGAAGTCGATAAATATCGTGAACTAGTTAACAAAGTTTATGTCACTCGTATTGAGGATGATTTGCCTTTACTTAAAAAGCTTTGCTATCACATTTTTATGAACTTTAAGATTCGTAAGAAATTAGGCAAGCAAAAGGACATCAACTTCCCCGGCTTTAACTATGCAATTAATTTAAAACCATCCAATAAAGAAACCCCAGTCATAGATCTAGTGCCAAATAAGTGTTCGGTCCTTCTTCCTAGTGGTTCCACAACTGGTAAGCCAAAGACCATTTGTTTAAACGATCGTTCATTTAACTATATCGCTATGCATTCCGATGCTTTCATGTCATTAACTAAAGAACAACTTAGAGGACATAAAATGCTTAGTATCTTGCCTAGCTTTCATGGTTTTGGTTTGTGTATGACTATGCACGCTCCACTTGTAAATGGTTTTGCTTCCATTTTGATCCCTAGATTTAGAGTCAAAAAAGTGGTGAAGGTCATGAACAAGATTAAACCAACCGCTATATGTGGTGTTCCTACAATATATGAAAAGCTTTTAGCGGACCCTTTATTTACTAATTCTAAGAGTCTAAAATACCTCCACTGTTGTTTCTGTGGTGGTGATACTTTACCTAATGAACTATCAAATAACTTCAATAATGCGCTGAGACAAGTCGGTTCTAGCTGTCGCTTATTCCAAGGCTATGGTCTAACTGAAGCTGTTGCTGTTAACTGCGTTAACACTTTTGAGACAAGTAGAGATGGCTCGTTAGGAAAACCTATTCCGGGTGCTATTTTTAAGATTGTGGATGAGTCTGGTAAAGAACTACCAAGAAATCAAATTGGAGAAATCATTTTAAAGAGCGACGCCATCATGCTTGGCTATTATCAAGATGAAGAAGCCACTAACGAATGCTTAAAAGATGGTTATTTATATACTGGTGACCTTGGTTATATGGATGAAGATGGCTTTATCTATTTTAAGTCTCGTAAGAAAAGAGTGGTGAAGGTCTCTGGTGTTGCGGTTTTCCCTAGCGAAGTTGAACAGCTCATTTCTTCGCTGCCTGAAGTTAGTAGTTGTGCCGCTATTCGTATACCAGATCAAAAACTGCAAAACTCCATTAAAGTTTTAGTGGTCTCAACATCAACTGATAAAAACGCACTTGAAGAAAAGATTTACGAAACTTGCCGCAAGTATCTCATAAAGTGGTCTGTTCCAACTGAAATTGAATTCAGAGATTCTTTACCAGTGACACCTTCAGGCAAAGTCGATTTTAATAGTCTACAACAACAAGAAGATATCAAGAATAATCTGCTGTGATATAATCTTTAACACGTGGTCATGGCGGAACTGGTAGACGCGCTGGTCTCAGAAGCCAGTGAGGAGACTCATGGAGGTTCAAGTCCTCTTGGCCACACCAAATCGCCACTAATTGTTCCTTATTTGAGCTAATTAAACTAAGGAACTTTTTTATTTATATCCTTTTATTATATATTTAGTAATTTTTATAGTTTTTGAATCTATTAATCGCTCTTTTATTGCTAACAAAACGTAAATAGGTTATACGCATAAATGCCATAATCGCTACTTTATATATAATATACAGACATCCTAAATGTGTCATTTTTTTCTTGTCAAAAAGGTTTACATATTTTTTAAATGAGAGTATATTAGAAACATCATATTATTACGTGTATCCGTAAAGGAGCACGAGAAAGGAGACAATATGAAAAAGAAATTCTGTTATGCAGTCTTGCTTCTTGGAACATTAGCACTCACATCTTGCTTTAACCAAAAATCAAGCGCAAATAGCAGCAATGCAGATAATCCGAGTGGCGATAGTAGCGACGTCCAACCAGAAGAAAAGAAAGGTTGGGAAGATCCAAAGACCTATACCTACAACGATTATCTCACCGTTTGTCCATCCAACTGGAATCAATTGACTTACCAAGACAATAACGATACCGAAATCATGGGCTTCATCGGCAGTAACTTCTTCAGATTCAATTATAAGTTCAACGCTGATGGCAGTATCGTTCCTGGTGACTTCACAATCGAAAGCGATTGTATCTCTGATGTCGTCGACATTACAGAACAATACGCCGGTCAAGAAGGCTTAAAGATTCCTGCAGGCGCTGATAGCGACTACGCTTTCAAGTTTGTCCTCCGCGACAATTTAAAATGGGATGATGGCACACCAATTAAAGCTGAAGACTTCGTTTACACAATGAAGGAACAAGAAAACCCATTATTCCAAAACTATCGTGCTGATAGCTACTACAATGGCGCGACAGTTATCCACAATGCCCAAAACTATGTTAAACAAGGCCAAAGTGGTTGGTTCGCTTCCAAAGAATGCTATGGTGGTTCTTATGACGAATCTCAAGATTCATCCTTAATCTTCCACATGGTATTACCACTTGCCGAAAACGATCCTTACGGCGGTAAGAAACCTTACATGTTCACAGGCACATCCTTATCTAAATACTTAGATTATGTTGAAGCTAAAGGTGCTGCTTGGACAATGAACGCCTTATGGAAGTGCCCATCCACAGAAGAAGAATTCGCTGCTTTGGAAGGCAAAACATTAGCTGAAATCAAAGCTGATGCTACATTAAAGAGCTACTGGGATAAATTAATCGGCTTCTGGCAAACCGATCCAGGTGAAGAATTAGACTTCTTCGTTACATATTACACCTATCGTGCAATGGACTTCAGCGAAGTCGGTCTTAAAGTCGGTGAAAAAGAAAATGAATTAATCATTATCTTAGATAAAGCTTTACCATTATTCAAAGAAGATGGTTCCTTAAGCTATCACGCCGCTTACGAATTTGGTGATTTACCACTCGTTAAGAAAGACTTATACGAACGCTGCAAGATCGCCCCAACAACCGAAGGTGGCTTATGGACAACAAACTACAACACAGACTTAGATAAGACTGCTTCTTGGGGTCCATACAAACTCGCAGAATTCCAAGCCGGTAAAGGCTACAAACTCGTTAGAAACGATAACTGGTATGGTTATGGCTTACCACAATATGCTGGCCAATATCAAACCGATATCATCGACGTTGAAGTTATCGCTAACTACGAAACCGCTTTCTTAAAGTTCAAAGAAGGTGACATCGCTCAAATCGGTATCGACGTTTCCGTCGCTGATGATTATAAGAACTCTTCTAGAGCATTCTTCACCGCTAGTGACTTCGTCGGTTCCTTACAATTACAATCCAATACAGAAAAGCTTGCTGAACGTAGTGATGCAGAAAACAACATCAACAAGAGAATCCTTGGTTACGTTGATTTCCGTAAAGCTATTTCCTTAGCTATCGACCGTGATGATTACAACAATAAGTGCACAACATCCTCATTAGCCGGCTTCGGTTTATTCAACAGCATGCACTATTATGATGTTGAAAATGGTGGTGTTTACCGTAATACAGATCAAGCCAAACGCGTTATTTGCGAAGTTTATGGTGTCAACGTTGATGCTTACAACTCCTTAGACGAAGCTTATGCTGCTGTTACAGGTTACAACCTCACATTAGCGAGAGAACTTCTCAACAAAGCTTATGATGAAGCTTTAGCCGCTGGCGATATCGATGCTGATGACGTTGTCTTATTAACTGTTGGTACAGCTGAAGAAACAATTTCTACAAGACGTGTCTTTGAATACTTAAAAGCTGCATTTGAAAACCTCGCAGTTGGTACAAAACTCGAAGGTAGATTAACCTTAGAATTTGATACACACTGGGGCACACAATGGGCCGATGACTTCAGAGCCGGATCATATGATATCTGTACAGGTGGTTGGACAGGTGCTGCTTGGAACCCAGGCTACTTCTTACTTGCCTACCTCTCACCAGACTATATGTATTCTCAAGCTTGGGAAACTGACAAAGTCATGTTAGAATTCAACCCATACGCTGATGGCGACGATGAACACAAATACAACATGAGTTTAATGGATTGGTACTACTGCTTAAACGGCGCTGCCGAACCAAACTTCGGTGCTGGCCAAGTCGATGAAGAAATCAGATTAAACATCATCGCTGCTTTGGAAAAAGAAATTCTCAAAGTTTACTACACAGTCCCAATTTCATATAACTTCTCTGCTGGTATGATCTCTTACAAGATGGAATTCATCACAAGAGAATACAATACCTTCATGGGCTACGGCGGCATCCGTTATATTACATATAACTATGATGACGTTGAATGGGACAAAATTAAAGGTTCATTCGATTATACTAAATAATTACATTATTTAACCTTTAATCCATTACTAAAATAATAGAAACATCACGGGAACGCCTTTTCGGGGGTAATCCCGTGATGTTCTATCAATATCAAAGATCATTTTTATTAAGGAATAACGCTTATGTACATGTTTAAATACATCCTCAAAAGATTAGGTCTTCTCATAATGACATTCGCCATTATCGAGATTATTTGCTTTGTCTTGATTAGATCATTACCAATCAATTTCGCCGTTATTCCAGGCAAAGATTTAGAAATTATCAAACGTCACTATGCTGACCTTGGTTTTGAAGTTCCTGGCTATCCATCAAAACCAATGATTGTCAAATTCTATTTATATTTTAAAAACTGTTTAAAAGGTGATTTTGGAACTATTTCCATGCTTCCAGATTACAGAACTCGTAAAGTTGCGGACGTATTCGTTTCAAAGTTACCTCCAACAATTTTGCTTAATGTCTATTCCACAGTATTTGCTGTCCCACTTGGCATTGGCTTAGGCATTTTTGCCGCTTTAAAGAAAAATAAATGGCAAGACCAAACTATTTCCACAGTGGTTATGATTTTCATCTCTGTGCCGTCGTTTATTTATGCTTTCTTAGTCCAATTAATTCTCTGTCACTATTTCGGCTGGTTCCCATTAACTATGAACAAGGGCACTAACTACTTTACGTGGTCGATGTTCGCTAGTATGTTCCCAGCTGTCTTATCACTTTCCTTCGGCTCTATCGCAGGATATTGCCGTACCACAAGAGCGGAATTAACCGAAGTTTTAACTAACGACTATATGTTATTAGCGAGAACTAAAGGTTTAACAAGAGCGCAAGCGACCGTTCGACACGCTTTAAGAAACGCGATGGTGCCAATCTTCCCAAGTATCATTGGTGAATTCGTTTCCGTTTTAAGTGGTTCCTTAATTATTGAAAAGATCTTCTCTGTTCCTGGTGTTGGTGGTCTTTACTTAAATTCCATCACTTACCAAGACAATGACTTATTTATGTTCTTGAGTGCTTTCTATATTTTAGTTGGCCTCTTAGCATCAATTGTGGTCGATATCAGCTATGGTATCATCGATCCACGTATCAGAATGGGGGCTAGATAATTATGAATCAAAAAGATTTTAACAATCTCCCAAAAGAGAAATTCGTTTTAGTTAACGAAGATAAGAAATTACGTGATAAAGAACTAGCCACTAAACCTATTGGCTTCTTTAAAGATGCCATGTATCGTTTTGCAAGAAACAAAGGCTCCATCGTTGGTGCAATCGCTATTGGCATTTTAGTGCTTTACGCCATTGTGGCCCCAATCTTCTCACCATATCCAGTTTCATATAACGATAATTATTATTCTTATATGCTTCCAAACGTGTTCGATAATGAAAATATCGACTTCTTAGATGGTGCTAAAAATGTCGACACTAACTTCATTACCTTTGTGGAACATTATTCTAAAGGTTTAGAAACAAACATTAACGCTGTTAAAAGACAAGAATACAAATATAACGCTGATACTGAAAAGTATCATTATCGTTTAGATAGTGTGCGTGCCGTTGGTACTGTCTTTATGAAGGGTGTTTCCCGTAAAGACTATAACGCCATGCAAGAATATCAAGACCGCACTGGTGTGCAACTTATTTATCCAATTACTGAACCAGATTTACGTCCAAAAAATGAAAAGAATATGAACAACGCTAATTACTGGTATGAAACATATAAAGATCCAAATTCCAGTAATGATGTCCCAGTTAACTATTCTTTCGATGAAAACGGCAAACTCGTTTTACCAAACATCTACCGTAAATTCTCTACTCCAGTTTTAAATAGTGCGGACTCTAAAACTAGAGCCATTAAAGCCACATTAGAAGATAAAGATGGTGGTTATGCAATTAAAATGACCGCTAAAGCTGGTTCTTCTTATGGTGGTTCTACTCTTAAAGAAGATCAAACAGTCGGTTATTTAGTTATTATCCATGAAGAAGATAAGTTCTTCCCAGAATTTGTCGATACATTACAAGAAGCTTCCGCTTTTGAATTTGATGCTACAAATAAAGCGCCAAAGATCAAATTAACTGGTCACACTAACGCTAGTGATGATGGTTATTATTACTTTGGTATTCCAGCGGATCAAGGTTCTGCTGCGGATTTAGTCAAAGAATCCACAATCACTGCTAAGAGCAGTATTGCTCTTCAATTCTATCTTGATGATAGCAATGAACCAGTTTCTTCTGTTGAAGTTAATAAAGAATATATCTTTGCTGCTAACCGTGTAAAAGATGAATCTAAATCCTACTATGTTAGTACGTTTTTGAATGACGATGTTCTCATTAAAACATCTAGTAGTGCATCTATTTCCTTTAGTGAAGTAGTGGGTGGCTACCATGTCTTAGTGAGCAAAGATAAATCTAAATTCTATCTTGGCGTCCAAGTAAACGGTAATGAACACTCATTAAAACGTTTTGCTATCACTGAAGTTGATGACGCTACTGTTTGGACATTTGATGCCGCAACAGGTTCTATCAAAACTAATGTTACTGGTCATACAGATGCTTCTTTAGACAAAGAATACTCCGTTGGCTTTGCTATTAATGAAGGTGGCGAAATTAAGGCGGCATTATATGATTCATCCGCATTTAACGACACCATTTTAGAGTTAAAAGTCGTTCCAACTGATTCTTTAACTCCAGCCAATGTCATTGATACAGCCGCTAAATATCGTTTATATGGTGGTGTTTCCACATATTACGATAACTATTTCTATGCGGATGGTACATTTAAAGGTGATAACTATTTCTCCAAAATCAGATTAGAAGGCGAAAATAACTTCTTATATGATTACGCTATCCAAAAAGATGGTGACACCTTTGAAATTCGTGTTTGCTACTATGAATATTATCATTACTATCATACAGAAATCGCTAAAGATAGAATTAGTCGACCAATCTTTATCTTTGGTACAACTAATACTGGTCAAGATATCTTCACTTGCTTAGCTAGTGGTGCTAGATTCTCCTTCGCCTTAGCGATTGTTGTTGCTTCCGTTAACTTAATCGTTGGTGCCATTTACGGTGCTATCGAAGGCTATTATGGTGGCAAGATTGACATGGTCATGGAAAGAATCGTCGAAATCTTAAGTGCTGTGCCATTTATGATCGTTATTACACTTCTTAAATATCATATGGGTAAAACTCCACAAGTCTTGCTCTTATTCATTGCGTTCTTCTTAACCGGGTGGATAGGTATGTCTGGACTTGTCCGTATGCAGTTCTACCGATTTAAGAACCAAGAATATGTCTTGGCGGCCCGTACTTTGGGTGCGAAGGACCCAAGAATTATGTTTAAACATATTTTCCCTAACTCCTTAGGTACAATCGTCACAAGCTGTGTTCTTGTTATTCCAGGCATGATCTTCTCAGAAACATCATTGTCCTATTTAGGTATTATCAATCTTAATAGTGGCAATATGACATCTGTTGGTACCTTATTAGCGGGTGCACAACCATACATTTCTACATACCCACATATGATTTTATTCCCTGCTATTTTCATCTCTTTATTGATGTTATGCTTCAACTTATTCGGTAATGGTTTAAGAGATGCCTTTAACCCATCTCTTAGAGGAACGGAGGACTAATTTATGGCTGCTGAAAATAAATTACAAGTCAAAAACTTACAAATCTCCTTCAAAACTCAAGCCGGTATTCTTAAAGCCGTGCGTAACATTTCCTTTGATTTAAAAACAGGTGAAACATTAGCCATCGTCGGTGAATCCGGTTCTGGTAAATCTGTCACTTCTAAAGCGATTATCGGTATTTTAGCCGGTAACTCTATCGTTGAAGGTGGAGAAATCCTTTATGATGGCCAAGACTTATTAAAGATTGACGAAGAACACTTCCACAAAATCAGAGGCGATAAAATCGCGATGATTTTCCAAGATCCATTATCTTCATTAAACCCAATCATGAGAGTGGGCAAACAACTTAATGAAGCGATGATTCTTAACGGTCGTGCTCGTCAAAGAAACGCCCGTCGTGAATTCAATTCTCACTTATCTTTATTAAATAAAAACTTGGACCAAGTGAATGGAAATAGAGAAAGTAACAAAACCATTTGCACAACATTTGATAAGTTCTGCATTATTTCTACACACTTAGAAAAGGACTATAACGTCGCCAATGCGAATGCTGTCACACTTCGTACTGAAATTAATGAAACTGCTTTCTTAATTGAAAAGAGACAAAAAGTTAATTTCAAGAAACAAGTTTCTTACTTTAAAAAGATGCTCTATAAATCAGTGCATACTTATGTTTTACAAGCTAGTGAAGCTGAAGAATTTATCGCCCTTTTAGATACTTTAGGGGATGAGGTTACCGAAGAAAATCTCACTTCAATTACTGGAGCCTTAAAGAACATCGCTGATAGCTTATCCAAAGCAATTGAACGTCCACATCCAAACTTCTTCCGTTTAGGCTACTATAAGTTTGCTAATCCAGACTTTGATGAAACAAGCTATTCTTCTATTCCAGAATTAGATGAAATGACATTAAAGTATCTTGATGAAAACTTCATGAACAACTTCATCGAAGTTGGCACAACTGGTATGCAAAACTCTCGTGATGTTTCTTTAAATAAGAAGAAAAATATCTTACCAGAGTTAGAAATCTTAAAAGAAACAGTCAACAATATTGAAAACACTGATAAAAAACAACTTAAATCTCTTCTTAAGAAGATCTATAAAGAAGTCAACGACGCTGTCGACTATTTAAGAGTCAAGAAACACAGTATTGAATATTCTTTTGAAATCTCTTTAGATCACGAATATCAACGTTATTATGAAGGTGTTAAACGTAATCCAATTAACATTCGTAAATACGAAAAGAGCAAAGCTAAATATGACGCTTTAGTGGATCAAGGCAAAACTCCAACATGGAAAGTCATTCCTCCATATACAGTGGACTTAGAACTCACTAAATCTAATATGATTAAGATCATCTCTGACTTAATTGCTCGTTATGAAAAGGATTTAAGTAGCACGACATATGACGCGAAAGCGGAAATGGTGGAACTCATCGACTTCTTTAAAGAACAAGCCAGCCGTTTAGTTTATAAAGTTACTACCGGCATCGCTAAAGTCCGTTCTTTAGAATTACTTAAAGAAGTTGGTATTCCAGAACCAGCGATTAGATATAAACAATATCCATTTGAATTCTCTGGTGGTATGAGACAACGTATCGTTATCGCTATTGCTTTAAGCGCCAACCCAGATATCTTAATTTGTGACGAACCAACCACTGCGTTAGACGTCACCATTCAGTCTCAAATCTTAGAGTTAATCAATAAGATTAAAGCGGAAAGAAAATTATCCATTATCTTTATTACCCACGACTTAGGCGTCGTCGCCAATATGGCGGATCGTATCGCCGTTATGTACGCTGGTAAGATTGTCGAATATGGCACCAGTGAAGATATCTTCTATGATCCAAAACATCCATACACATGGGCGTTATTATCTTCTATGCCAGACTTAGAAACTAAAGAAAAACTTGAAGCCATTCCAGGCACTCCACCAAACATGATTTATCCTCCTGTTGGTGATGCTTTCGCTGAAAGAAATAAATACGCTTTAGAAATCGACTATGAAATGGAACCTCCACTTTTCCAAGTGAGTGAAACTCACTATGCGGCGACTTGGTTATTACATCCAAACGCTCCTAAAGTGGAACCACCAAAGATTATCAAAGAACGTATCAATCGTATGAAGAAGGAGGCGGAACAACTTTAATATGGAAAATAACGAAAAGAAAGTTCTTCTCAGAGTTGAACACCTCTCCCAACATTTTAAATTCGGCAAACACGTTTTACGCGCTGTTGATGATGTCAATTTTGAAATCTACAAAGGCGAAGTTTTCGGTTTAGTCGGTGAATCTGGTTGTGGTAAAACCACAACTGGTCGTACCATCATTCGTCTATATGACGCCACTGGTGGTTCTGTTTACTTTGATGACAAACGTATTGTCGCTGGTACATTTGAATACAAAAACGCCATTAAAATGGCCAGAATGAAATACAAAATGACTGTTGAAGCTTTAAATAACGAACTTGAGGAAACTCCTGAAGAAGAAAAAGAAGCTAAACAACAAGAAGTAAACGAAAAGATCGCCGCTTTAAAAGAGGAATATGAACAAGTTCGCGCTGAAAACATCGAAAAGATTAGATCAGCAAAATTTGATCATCGTAACTGCAATAAAGAATTCGCGAAGTTTGAAATGAAGAAAGTTGATGAAAAATATCAACCTCTCATTGACGCTAAACAACAAGAAGTCGCTTCCGCTAAAGAAAGTGGTGCGAGCGATTTAGAAACTAAAGAAGCTGAACTTCAAGAGTTACAAGCCAAATATAAAGAAGAAAGACGTATTGCGAGTAAAGATCGAATCATGAATAAGATTCAAATGATCTTCCAAGACCCAATCGCTTCCTTAGATCCACGTATGACTGTCCGCGATATTATCGCTGAAGGTTTAATCATTCGTGGTATTAGAGATAAAAAGTATATCGATGAACAAGTATACCGTGTCCTCGAACTCGTCGGTTTAGTGCAAGAACACGCTACTAGATATCCTCACGAATTCTCAGGTGGCCAACGTCAAAGAATTGGTATTGCTAGAGCGATTATCTTAAATCCAGATTTAATTATCGCTGATGAACCAATTTCTGCCTTAGACGTTTCCATTCAAGCGCAAGTCATTAACTTACTTAATGAACTTAGAGAATCTATGGGCTTAACTATTATGTTTATCGCTCACGACTTATCAGTTGTTAAATACTTCTCTGATAGAATCGCCGTTATGTACTTCGGTCATATCGTTGAACTATCGACATCTGATGAATTATTCAAACATCCACTTCACCCATATACAAAATCACTTTTAAGTGCTATTCCTCTTCCAGACCCACGTTATGAAAAGAAGAGAAAGAGAATTACTTATAATCCATTAAGCGCGCATGACTATTCTAAAGAAGGTCCAACAATGCGTGAAATTCTCCCAGGTCACTTTATCCTTTGTAATAGTGAAGAATTCGCTAAATATCAAGAAGAGATTAAGAATATTGATAAAACCAAATAGGAGCGGTAAATCATGAAAAAGACCATCTTGGAATACACGATTTCCACTGGCATATGCGCTCTTTTGGCCTTTCTTATCATGGTGATTGGGGGCATCTTTGCCACTCAAGAACAGTTCCGTATCTATGCACTCATCTGTGATGGTTGCTTTATATCTGGCATCATCTTTGTTTGCTTAGGTTTATTATTCTTTATTTATAATAACGGTTTCTTTGATATCATCTCTTATGGCTTTATGCGCTTCTTCAGCATGTTTAAGAAGAATCCTAGAGAAGTCAAATACGAAACGCTCTATGATTATAAAGTCGCGAAAGCAGAAAAACCAAAAGCCCACTTCTTATATTTAATTATCGTTGGTGGGGCATTCATCTTAATCTCGGTTATCTTCTTAATCTTTTGGGATCAAGCGGGTGGCAATATTACTTATTCAGCATAAATTAACTATCCTCGTGATAGTTTTTTTATTGGTCTATCTCTAATTAACTAATAAATATCTAGTAATCACTAATAAAAGGCTATTTAAGCCCCTTTTCTTTATTTAACTATAAAATACTTGTCTTTGGATAAATTTGTTTTTATAGATACCTTAAAAAGTTAAAGACAATAAAAAAGGACTGAGAACAAATCTCAATCCTTCTTAAGTTAAGTTAAGCTTAGATAGCTTTCTTTCTCTTTAAAGAGATGAAGCTCACGCCAAACGCGGCAAGAAGTACCATAATGGAACCACAGCCAACGATGGAGCTACCACAGCCTTTCTTAGCGGCTTCTTCTTTACCAACTTTGATGGTGAATGTGGCGGTCTTATCTTCATAAGTAACGGTCACAGTCTTTTCACCCGCAGCGGACATATCAACATCACTTAATGTGTATTGACCCGCTTCGATAACAGCAGTTGTGCCATCAGAGTAATGAGCGGTAACGACTAAGCCAGCTGGATCAAATGTCGCACCAACATCATATTGAGTGGTGGTTGGACCAGTGACAGAAATACTTTCTAAGACTTTTGGACCTGGGACATAGTTAGAAGTTAAGTGGATGATCTTAAGTGGTGTAACGAATTCCACTAAGTCACCAATCTTATTAACTTTTAAGACTTTTTCTACGCCTTTAGCGTTGATAGAAGCAACGACTAATGATTCAGGATCTAAACCAGCAGGAACTTTCATACGATAGGTGATATCACCATTTGTTGAGGTGCTCTTGCCGTTTTTAAGGACATCAAATGTATAAGTTTGATCGTTTGTGCCTTGACCCGCTACTTCGTAGACGAAGTCATAGTTTGTGGCGAATAGTTTATTATTCATCATGACCATATCCTTATCATCGACGTGGGTGATGAATTTTTCTTCACCATAAGCTTTATCGATGGAATCGACATAAGCTTTAGTGCTATCTTTGAATTCACTGGCAGGAACTTCAGCGTATAATTTATCGCCATCTTTGGTGAGCCCATAAGATTTACCGTTGATCTTAACGACAGCGATATTAGCGTCGCTATAGTAGAAGCGATAGTTATTACCGTTTTGTTCGACTTTTTCTAAAACTGGAAGATTACTTTCAATAGTGAGGTTATAAGAAACGGTATATGTTGTACCAGCGGATAATTGATATTCAAACTTCATTTCATATTCGCCATCTGGATAGTTAACTTGTTTACCAGCGCTATCTTTTGAATATAAAGGAATAATGGAATACGCACGGTGAGCAAAGTAACCATTGTCATAATATGAAGAATCGAAGTGAGATTTATATAATGGATAACTTGTTTCACCAGTTGCTTGATTGGTTTGAGAGCCCACTAAGTTATCAAACATATGGTCTGTTAAGACAACTTTATTAGTGGCCTTATTTGTTAATGTTAAGGTATTAGTTTTAACACTTCTATTCACAAATTGTTGAATAATCATGGTGTTAGTAAAGCCATTATTACCAACGAATAAGGAATTTGGATCATATTCCCCATTAAATGGATTGAGACCAACGGACTTAACGGAAGAACCGCTTTCATCAAGGATACGTTTAATACCAGAGGTATTATTTTGTAAAGCCGCACCAACGCTGACTTTGCTTGTGTCTGACCAATAACCAGCAACGATACGAGATGTATAGTCGGCTTTAGTATAGTCAGCAGTATCGGTTTTACCAATTGATTGAGTGATGAGGTAATTTAAGATATCAGAGTTATAAATCTTATTATCATTGCCTCTTTCGAAGTCAAATGGTTCAACTGGGCTAACAGCGGATAAATCGCCATAGTAGCCTAAGAATGGGATGGATAATTGCTTTTTACCAGTAGCTTCTAAGATCACGAAACCTTCAAGGATGCAACCACTTTCAAAGTCACCATCTAAGGCTGCTTTCTTATCAGCGCTTAAAGTATGTTCTGGAAGTGTAATAGTGGTTTCACCAACTGGGACGTTCACTGTATCAGTGAAGACTTCCACTAATTGTTCATTGGTGGTTTGGAATTTTTGACCAGCGAATTCTGGATAAACTTCTTCACTATATTCATCAAGGGCTGGAGCTAAAACATATGTCTTAGCGGTGTAAGTAACAGCCGCGCTACCTTCATTAATGGCTTTGAATGATAAGTCTAACTTACCAGCTTTGATCTTATCGTTATTGAATAATTCAATCTTGGCTTTGCCAAGTTTGTTGCCAGAAGCATCGATGCCATCGAGATAGACATCAGAGTTAATGGCGGAATCAAGGTTGACTAAACCAGCACCTTGTCTACGAACACTTGTATAAACTTTATCTGGAGTGTTGTCTTTCATTGGTTGAGCGGTGGACATTAAACGAGCGTTAATGGTCTTACGATAATCCGCATCACCAAGGTGATTGGAAATCATTAAAGCGACAGCACCGGCATAGTTTGGTGTGGCCATAGATGTACCAGACATAGATTCGTATTTATCAACTGCGCCTAAAACAGCACCTTTGATGTTTTCACCTGGTGTGGAGATTTCTGGCTTAATGGATAAGTCATATCTCATACCATCAGAGGAGTAATCAGAGATTTGTCTCTTGTTTGCGTTTTCTAAGTCTTTGTTCTTTACTAACGTGATCTTGTTTTCAGTCGCATTAGAGAACGATTCTTTATCTCTTTGTAAAACAAAGATAACTGGAATAGCTGGGGTGAATGGAGTCTTATCAGTATCTTTAGCAAAGCTCATTCTGATAGAGAACTCTGTTTCGTTGGTGTTGTTAATAATCGCCAATGCGGCAGCGCCAGCAGCGGTGGCATTTTCCACTTTTTCTCTAAATGTTAAATCACCACGGTTAACAACAGCGAGTTTGCCAGTCATTGTTTTTCCGGCATATTCTTCAGCTTTACCAACACCAGAATCACCAGTGTAAACGAATTCGATTTCGTTAGCGGCACCTGGAGTATTATCATATAAATCCATTAAATATCTTTGTGGATCATAGCTAACTGGACCACTGGTGGTGTTATAGTTAGTGACTTCATCGTGATATTGAATGTTTTTGCCATCCACAGTGAAAGCTTCACCATAGAATTGTTCATCTGGTTGAGCGGAAGCAACACTCATGGCGGCTAAGTTATTGGCATAAGAAGAAATGATATTACTTTCAACCATATCTTTTTGCCAGTAGCGGTAGACTGTACCACTATATTGACCTTTACCATCGTTACCAGCGGCAACGTTGACAAATGTACCACGGTTTTCTAATTGTCTAATGACGTCTTCGACGATTTCACCATCATCAAAGTCGTTTAAGTTGCTACCTAAGGACATGTTGATGGAATCAACACCTAAGACTAAGCAGTCTTCTAAAGCTGATAAAACGGCATCGGTATAAGCGCCTGATTTATAGCTTTGACCACTCATATAAGTGGTAAAGACTTTCATTAACGCCAATTGTGCTTTTGGCGCAACACCTTGGTATTCATCACCAGCATTACCACCGGCGATAGAAGCAACGTGTGTGCCGTGGTCTTGACCTTCGGCATAAACATCATAGTCAGGAATGACAGCGCCTTGTTTGTCACCGCCATAGTCATAGTAGAATGGAACTTTGGTGTTATAATATGTACTATTTTGTGCATTATACTTTCCATTAAACTTACTTGCGGCATCAATCTTGGCTTTTAAAGAAGCTTGTGTCACAATCGCGTCTTCATCTGGAAGTGGGGCAAAGACATTGTGATAAACTTGGTTACCGCTTTCATCTTTAGAAATGTAGAAACCATTATCTAAGATAGCGATAAATGTACCATGACCTTCTTGAGTACCTTCTGGTTTTTCCATTGTTTTTGCAGAAGCTGTTGAATGAGCGTTGACTTTGATTTCATATTTGAAACCATCGTTGTTATGCGCTGCTTCAGCAATCATAGTGTTATAGTTAACTTTATCAACGCCGTCTAAGTAACGAATGCTACTGACGTATGCACTTGGTACTTCAAGAACGAAACCATTGAGAGCGTTACTATAGCGATTCTTGACGCGATAGTTAGAAGTGATGGTGCTAGAAATTTGATTTAACACAGCGTTTTGCTTATTGATGATCGCATCATAAGAAGACTTTGTGACATCACCCTTTAACTTGACGATAATTGTCGCATCACGAGCTTCGGCTACTTTGTTAACATTTTGTAACTGAGATAATCCACCGAGGCTAAGAGCGGCGACGGATAATCCTAATAGTGCCAATTTTTTCATTTTGGACCTCCTTTTCATGAAAAATAATTTTATGTTGTCTATTCTACTCTTTTTATATTTTTATTAAAAGATATATGTATACAAACTAAAAAAGATTGTCTAATCTTTTCCTTTTGTTATAATGCTTTTTATGAAGAAAACGTTACCCCAAACAGTTGTTTGTTATCTAAAAAAAGATGATTGTTATCTTCTTCTTTTCCGCAATAAAAAGAAGAATGATTACAATGAAGGAAAGTGGATTGGTGTCGGTGGTCATCTTGAACCAGGAGAGACCAATGATCAAGCCGCCATTCGTGAGATAAAAGAAGAAACCGGCTTAGACGTGCATTCATTATCGTGTGCTGGAGAAGTGCTATTTATTAATAATGATTATGAAGAAACAATGTATGTTTATGAAATAACTGATTTCTCTGGAGAACTCATTGATTGTAATGAAGGCGAACTAAAATGGATTCCTATTAAGGAAATCTATAATTATCCGATGTGGGAAGGCGATAAAGCTTTCTTACCTTCTTTAATCAATCATGGACCATATTTTAAAATGGAAGTCCGCTATAAAAACGATGTTTTCTTAGGCGCTATAAAATATTAGAACAAAATTGATGATTATTTTTTCAAGTTATGCAATAATAACAAAGCGCAAATATAGGGGTGTAGCACAATGGCAGTGCAACGGTCTCCAAAACCGCTGATGCGAGTTCGATTCTTGTCACCCCTGCCAGTTTAATAACTACCCTATGCAGTAGCATGGGGTTTTTATTATTAATAAATATGTGCTAAAATATGTATTACAAGAATAAACATAGCAATATCTTGCCTATCTAGGAGTTTTTTATGTCATACACAAAAGAAGATATTCACAATATAGTTCTCAAACAAAGAGAATATTTTTTAACTAACGAAACTTTAGACATTAAGTTTAGAAAACAACAGCTCAAAACATTAAGAAGAGCGATTTTAGAAAACCAAGATCAATTAATCAAAGCTTTGCATGAAGATTTAGGTAGATGTGAAGTAGAGGCATATTTCTGTGACATCGGTGATGTTGTGATGGAAATTAATGAATATATTAAAGGTTTATCTAAATGGTCAAAACCAGAAAAGCATTTTTCTGGCTTAGCGTGCTTCCCTTCTTTAATTACAAGAGTATATAAGATGCCTTATGGTGTATCTTTAATCATCGCTCCTTTTAACTTCCCAGTTTTATTATCTTTAGGCGTATTAGCCGCGGCTATTGCCGGAGGCAACACTGCAATTATTAAAGCTAGTAGTAAAAGTGCAGCCACAACTGCCGCGATGAAAGAAATTATCGCTAAATACTTTGATGAGAGTTATGTCACCGTTATCGATGGTGGCCATGATGTCGCTGACTTTTGTTTAGAAGAAAGAACAGATAAGATTTTCTATACTGGATCCCCTAATGTTGGTAAACACGTCATGGAACTTGCGAGTAAAAACTTAATTCCTGTCACTTTAGAATTAGGTGGAGAAACCGGTAACTGGTGTATCGTGAGAAAAGATGCTGATTTAAAAGATGCCGCTAGAAAGATTGCTTTCTTCAAAATCTGCAATGCTGGACAAGTTTGTATCAACATTAATCAAGTAGCGGTTGAAACATCAGTAGCGGAGCAATTCATTAATGAATTGAAACGTGAGATTACCCGTCAAGTTGGTGAACATGCCCACTTAAATGAAGAATATCCAAAACTCATTAACGCTAGAGCGTATAACTTCATTAAACAAGAAGCGGAAGAATATCGAGATAGAATCATCTTCGGTGGTGAAGGTAATGATGAAACATGTAAATATTCTCCAACAATTATCTATCCTGTAGATATTGATGAAAACATTGTTAATCATGAAATATTTGGACCATTATTACCGATCGTTCCTTACAAGGAAGAAGAACTTGATCAACTCTTGGATACCATCTCTAGAAGAGAACATGGCTTAGCTCTTTATGTCTTTACCAAGAATAAGAAATGGGCGAAGAAAGTGATGTCCACGCAACAATATGGTGGTGGTTGTGTTAATGAAGTGTGCTTGCACTTGATGGTTAAAGGCGTCCCATTTAATGGCACAGGCCATTCTGGTATGGGCGCATATCATGGTATTTGGGGTTTTAGAGAATTTACTCATCCTTCTACTGTCCTATTTGGTTCCACTAAATTTAATCTCTCTTTGAGAGAACATCCATATAATGAAAAGAACAAGAAAATGTTAGGGAGGTTTCTAAAATAAGTTATGGTGTTTTGCATTATCTTTCTTGTTTTAGGTGCAATCTGTTTAACTCTTTTCTTAATAGAAAAAGTCAGAAAGTATTCTATTAAAGCCACACTCATTAAAGCCACAACATCATTCTTCTTTATCGCTTTAGCGGCATATTCGTTTTATGTCCATAGTGAAGAAGCCTTTGGTGTCTGGGTGATTATGGGTTTAAGCATGGGTTTGTTAGGCGATATTTGGCTCGACTTTAAGTATGTTTTTAAAGAACACGAAAGAATCTTTACTTATGCAGGATTTATCTCTTTTGCGATTGGTCACGTCTTCTATATTCTTGGCATCGCTATGACTCTTGCTTATCCAAACCTCTGGTATGCTTATCTTGGTCCAATATTATTTGGTTTAGGTTTTGGTGCTTTGGTGCTCTTATTAGAAAAACCACTTAAATATGTTTATGGTGAATATAAAACTATATGTTTTATTTATGGTACATTACTATTTACCACATTAGGCGCAACATTGTTCCTAACTGTTTATCATCAATTTTCAGTGGTGACATATAATATGCTTTTCGCGGGTGCTACTTTATTCGCGGTTTCTGATTTGATTTTATGTGGAACCTACTTTGGTGAAGGCAAAGAAAGACCATTTGACATTATTAGTAACGGCATCACTTATTATGCCGCACAATATCTCATTGCGTTCTCGCTTTTCTTCCTAGTCATTTAATAAGTAAGACAAACTAAAAAACCGCTAAAAAATAGGTAAAAAGTAAATATTTTATATTTAAGTTAAATGAAATATGTCTTATAATCTTATTGTATTTAGGAGGAATATTAGATGGCAAAATCAGGTGGTAAAGACTATTTTGGTTTAAGTTGGATTGTTAGTTTAATCCTTTGTATCATCCCAATCACTTCTTGGATTTTCGGTTTCGTTACCAGATTTAAAGAAGGTCACTGGGTGTGCGCCTTAATCCGTGTAATCTTTGGATGGAACATTATTTGGATCTTAGACATTATCTTCATGATCCTTACACATCACATCTTTAAATTATTCTAATAAAAAAGAACACCCGATGAGATTAGTTCAAAGGGTGTTTTTTATTTTGCTTAAATTTTATTTAATAAATCAATGAGATACGCTCGTTCTCTTTTCTTAGGGAATTTCTTAATCTTTGGATAACCCATGTATGTGCCTATTCCTCTAGGGACAATATAAGAATTCTTCTCAGTAGTGGATTGGACCGCTAGCATCGCGGTTAAAGCGGCTTTATCACTAGAATGAGAAACAACTCTCATAAAAATCTTACCAGCACATCTAATAAAAGCGGGGAAATCTCTAATGATATCAGTGCTTGTTAAGCCTGGTTCTACTAGATAAAAAGAGAATTGCTTTTGCTCTAATTTTGTGTAGTGGTAATATAAAGCTTCAATGCCAGATTTAGAGATAATATATTGTTGGAATCCGGATAAATTTTTATCCTTCAATGACTCAATCTTTTTGTTGCGCCAACCAGCGACTACCGAACCTTGGAAGATAATACGGTGTTCACCCTTTAAATTAGGCAATAAATGGTCTAGAAAGACCTTTACGCCAACATAGTTTGTCTTAATTGTTAAAGACATATTATCAATGGTGCTTTGCTTATGTTTACTTTGGAATATTCCAGCGTTCAACACTAAAGAAGTGAAATCGCTATGTTCTTTTATAATGATATTTGCGGCGTTAATAACACTCTCGTCATTACTTTGATCATATTGAACAATAGTGGTCCTATTTGGGTATAATTCATCTAGTTTTGCTTTAACCTCATTTGCCTTAACCATATTTCTAGCTAAAATGATGACATCCGCGCCTTTAAATAGTAGTTCTTTAACAAGGGATAAACCAATACCTGATGTACCGCCTGTGACAATGATTTTTTGTCCGAATAAATTTTCTAATTTGTCGAGATACTTTTTGACACTCATGCTGCATATTCTATCACAAAATCATTTTTGTATAACAAGCCAACTTTTCTTTTTGGGCAATTATTGATACAATAATGTTCCGGAATACAGCATTATGAAAAAGAAACTTTTACTCATCACTGCCACATCCGTGATGGCCATCTCCTTCACTTCTTGTGACGCATTCAAAGAAGCTTTAACTGGTGGCTCTAACAATGGTGGCTTTAATTTTAATAGCCAGGTCGTGGCTTCTTCTAAAGAACCAATCGTTGATGTTTCAACGCCTCCCGCTGATAACATTGAAACCAAAGCAGCGAGCAAGACTTATAGCGATTATGTCAAAAATAACGCCTATCCTCTTTCCGCTACTCCTTCTACTGGCGAAGCAAAATTATTAGTAATCCCTGTTTGGTTTACTGATTCTAATAAGTACGTCAAGGACGCTAATCGGGATGCAGTGAGAGAAGACATCCATGATGCCTACTTTGGTAGTATCGATGAAACTGGCTGGGAAAGCGTTAAAACATATTATGAAACTGAAAGCTTGGGTGCTTTAACTCTAACAGGAACTGTTAGCAGTTGGTATGAACCAGGCAAGAATACCGCTTATTACGCTAACGATCCCGCTAGTGAAACTTCTGGTTGTCCTAAGACCATCTCTTTAGTGGAGCAAGCCACTGAATGGTATTTTTCTAACCACACTAGTGAAAGTAGAAGAGACTATGACTGCGATAAAGATGGCTATCTTGATGGTGTCATGCTTATTTATGCCGCTCCTGATTATGCCACATTAAATAATGATCGTTATGATAACCTTTGGGCGTATTGTTATTGGGTCCAAGATTATTCCGCTTTAAGCGTTGCTAATCCAGGTGTAAATGCTTTCTTCTGGGCTAGTTATGACTTTATGTATGGTAAGGAAGTTGCGTCTTCTCGTTCTGGTAATAGATATTGCGCTGGTGATACATCACATTGTAAGCTTGACGCCCATACCTATATCCATGAAATGGGTCATATGGTTGGTTTAGAAGACTACTATGATTATTCCTCACGTTCATATTCTCCTGCGGGCGGTTTCTCTATGCAGGACGTTAATGTCGGTGGTCATGATCCATTTAGTTCATTTGCTTTAGGTTGGGGCAAAGCCTATATTCCTACCGATAGTGCAACTATTAATTTAAAACCATTCTCTACATCGGGAGAAATCATTCTTTTAACACCAAGTTGGAATGCTTATAACTCCCCATTTGATGAATATATTTTAGTGGAATATTATACCGATGAAGGTCTCAATGCTTTGGATACGACATATGGATATATGTCTCAATACGGTAAATCCTATCCAATGGGTCCTAAAGAAAACGGCATTAGAGTGTGGCACGTTGATGCGCGTCTACTTTATACCGCGACAGGCGAATTCAGTGCGAGTAAGATGACCACTAATCCAAGCATTACTTCTGGTAGAGTCTTGCTCTGTATGTCTAATACCTTTGATGACGGTTCAGATGATACCGCTGCTTATTTATCCCCATTAGCGCAAGATCCATACGATCGTAACTATGACGCTAAATATGCGGAATACAATCTCTTACAAATGATTCGTAATTCCCAATATGCTAGTACTAAAACTAAAGATTATTTAAGTTCCATCAACTTATTTAAAAAAGGCGATACTTTCTCAATGAGTACGTATTCAAAACAATTTGTGAACGCTGGTAAACTCGACAGTGGTAAAGATTTAGGCTTTGAGTTTGTTGTTAATGCTTGCAATACCACTTATGCTTCAATTAGTGTCAAGAAATTATAAAATTCTTGATAAGAACAAATAAAACTGCTAGTGTTATTTATGCTGTTTTAAGCAGCATGGGTCTGTAGCTCACTTGGGAGAGCGCCTGATTTGCATTCAGGAGGTAGAGGGTTCGATTCCCTTCAGATCCACCAAATTGTTATATACCTCCTAAAAGGAGGTTTATATATAAAAAGTGATAATAAAGGGAGGTATTTAAAATGCTTCAATATCGTTATGACACCCAATTATTAATCGAAGGCCAAGGCTTAGATGAAGATGAAATCACTGATTGGATTTTAGAAAACATGAAAGGTGATTCCCTTATCTGTGTTGGTGATGATGAAATGATTAAAATTCATTTCCACACCAATGAACCATGGGATTTATTATCACATTGTGCCACTTTAGGCGAAATCTTCGACATCGTCGTTGAAGATATGGATCGTCAATCTAGAGGCCTAAAGGGCTAACTAGACGGACCAGTAGCTCAAAGGAAGAGCCTTCGGCCCATAACCGAATGGTTGCAGTATCGTGATCTGCCTGGTCCACCAATGGAGAATTACCCAAGTGGTTGAAGGGGCTGGTCTTGAAAACCGGTAGGGGGTTTATAGCCCCGCTAGGGTTCGAATCCCTAATTCTCCGCCACGTAAGAAGAACAATTCTGATACGATAAAAAGTGTCAGAATTTTTCATTTTTAGGGCATTTTTAGCGATATTTATTATTTTTATAGGATTATGTGTGTTGATTGGAGCTGCTAACAACGGCTTCTTTTGATTTTTCACCAAAATATGAAAACGATTGGCGTAACAAAACACAGTTTTAAAAGCAAAAGCAATACATTGCTCTTATAGAATAAAGTATAATAATTACATGGAAATCAATGACGATGTGACAAATTCTGACATAGAAAAAGAATCCAAGGATTCTCGTAGAAGAGTTAAAGCGCCCTCGAAAGGAAAGATAGTTGGCCGAATAATTCCGTTTTCTATTGTTGGCGGTTATTTGCTGTTTCTTTCTCTAATTGTATTTTTAGATACAGCTATTTTTAAAAGCAAACACGCCAAGCAAGAAGAATTAACGAATACAGAAGGAATTATTGAATCGGTTGAAGTGTATGGACATGAATATGGTACCGACATGGAAATAAAACTCAAAGATAACGAAAAGACATTTCATATGTCTCCTATGGCTTACGAGGCGTGCGACAAATCAATAGAAACAGATGATTTAAATGGTTTGTTTGTTTACATGTCAGTAGCCGGTTCAAGTGAAAGTAGTGTGTATTCTTTAAAAACAGATGGAAAGATTTATTTAACTTTTGATGGATATTTGAATGCACATATAAAATATTTAGCTTGGCGATATGGTTTTTCTTCAGCAAGCTTTTTAATCGGTTCTGGATTCATGGTTCTCACATTTTTGTCTGTAAAGCAACTGAAAAAAATAAGCAAAAAGAAAGCATAAGTAAACATGCACATGTATCCCTTTACTAATCTCTGAATATGCAAATAAGGTGTACGAACTGTACGAAGGTGTATGAACTTTGTATCAAAATGGTGCTTTCGAACCACGTAAGAAGAACAATTCTGATACGACAAAAAGTGTCAGAATTTTTCATTTTCCAATCTTTTTTGCATTTATTAATTTTTCAAGATTTGGTTTATTAAATGCTTAAATGATGAACTCAATTTAAAATAGAAATCACTAAATATTCAATTTATTGTTGAATGCACTAAATATGGTTATTCTATTCATGTAGGGAGGAAAGCAATATGCTTATAGATAAAAATAAAGTTGGACTTTATATAAAACAGCTACGTGTTCAAAAAGGCATTACTCAGAATGAATTGGCAAAAGCATTAAATGTGACTTTTCAAGCCGTTAGTAGATGGGAAAACGGAGATTCTCTCCCAGATAGTTCCATTTTAATCGAACTAGGAGAAGTATTAGGAAGCAACGTCGAAACCATTCTCAGAGGAGGAAATTATTTTGCGAACGAAAGAAAACTAATTTCTGTAAAAATGGTCTCTGATTCTTTAGAACACCTTAATAAATGTATAAATGCACTAGATCAAGACATTAAAATGCGTCAAGCTATCCTAGACGGCATTGAGTCTTCTATGCACTTCAATTTTGTGGATGCATATAAAAGTAATAGAGGCAGAGAAGCGTTAATTGGGGAAGTATTAATTCAATGTGTACTAAGTGGAAAATATTATGTCAGTAAAAGTGAAGTCATAGATTTCTTTTCTAATGATAAAATCAAAGCAATTCTTCTCTCTCAGTAGTTTGACAATTATTAACAAAACTAATGGGGGGGTGTACGAACTGTACGAAGGTGTACGAACTTTGTATCAAAATGGTGCTTTCGACCCACGTAAGAAGAACAATTCTGATACGATAAAAAGTGTCAGAATTTTTCATTTTTTAGCCTATAATTAACTTGAATGGATTATTATCAAACACTGAAAAAGTTTATTAAAATAGATAAAGCAGATAGGCTTGTTTTTGAGCTTGCTTCTAAAAACAAAAGAAATAGAGCATTTTCAAAGTTGACTCAATTTGATTCGTATATGAGAAAAGAATTGATAAAATTCGATTTTACAAAAATGACAGATGAAGAAGTTTCTGATTATCTTAAAAAAGAAATCAGAGTAGAAAAGTGCTTCGACGTTTATGACGGAACCGTTAGGAATTTACTTGATGCGGTTTTAGATTCAATACATTCTTATATGTGCAATGTGTGTGTTCTAGATGAGAATAGGATTATTTACATCGGTGAGGTCGAATACGGGCCAAGCCATAAATATTTAATGGAATTATAGTTTTTAGGTTTTCTAAAACCACTATCACGCAACAAAACAGGTGTTTTCACTGTTTTCAGGTGTTTTCATTTTGTGTCAAAATGGTGCTTCTGACCCACTATTAAAAAAGCGCTTGAACAGCGCCTTTTTTATTTTATAAAACTATTTAAATACTTCGTTAAATAACTCTGGATCATCGGTCATGATACAGTCACAACCAAGCTTATCTAATCTTTTCATTGTTTCTGCATCATTAATTGTCCAAAATTGCACCGCCATATTTCTTCTATGAGCGCGGTCAATGTAGTTCTTTTTATCAAGTTTAAATTCGACGCCTTTTAATTTATAAGATGTTGGAATTTGTAAACAAACAAAGTCAGCATTATTGAATAAGTTAACACCTAACATCTGAGTAATGACAAAGTCACGCGCATCACCAGTAGAAGCGCCCCTTAGGATACCAGGATGGTTTTCTCTTAAATCTTTAGAGATTTCATCATGGAATGTACCTACAACGACGTTATTTCTATAATCTGGATATTTAGTTAATAAAGCGTCTAATAGGTTCGCGGATTTATAGCCTTTTTCTCCTCCATCTTTAATCTCAACGATAAAGAGAAGATCTTTCTTTACTTCGTAATATTCTTTAAATAACTCTTCAACTTCTAAGATTTGTAAGTCATTATTTTTAATAACTTCTTTTCTATTGGTTTGATCTTTACTTACTAAATCCTTGTAAGGATAGTTTCCTTCTTTATCTTTAAAGCCATAACCAAAGTTAAAGTTAGATAACTCCTCTAATGTATAATCACCAATTTCGTGTTTTTCTTTTTCTGGTTCGAAAAGCGCGACATCACTCATTCTATCGATTGTGCCATCGTGAGAAAAAACAATCTTCTCATCTTTGGTGAGCCAAATATCGCTTTCAACGATATCAATCTTATATTCGCTAACCGCGGCTTTATAGGCTTTAAGAGTGTTTTCTGGATTAGTTAAAGAGCCACCTCTATGAGCGGCAAGCATTGGTTTAGTGGAATTAGGATCTCTAATAAAGATGTTATTTTCAATAACTTTCTTAGGTGGAATGATATTAACAGTTAATAAAAACGCACCGATAGTGAGTAAAACGCCACCAACGATAATTAAGGCTTTAAATCTTCTTTTCATAATTACCTCTAAGAATAAAATCACTTGGTTGATTGACTTGGTCAACCATATTCGCAACATAGTTTTCTGCTTCTAAGCTATTAGCGATGATACCGATTTCAATAATTGGTAAAGCAATATAGAAGCCAATAAAGAACTTAAATAAAACGATTAATAAAACACTAATGGAAGTGGTGATAGCAAAAACCATTAATTCAATAACATATAGTTTAAGAACATTTTTAATGTTAACCACTTTCTTAAATGGGATTTTCTTTCGCGCGTAGAATAAGTAGGCTTCGATTAAACAAATAAACATAAAGCCTAAGACCACTAAAACGATAAGGATAATACCAATCCAAGAAGCAATCGAACTTAAGACATTAAATAAGATAATTAAAACGAGCCAGAACAAAGTGTCAATGAGAGTAAATAACACTAATTTGCCAACTTTAACTCTAGTAAGTTCTTTTCTAAGTAATAACTTGACCGCAAAGATACCTGTAACGATACCAACTAGTATCATCACAAAGAAAGTAATTACATAAGTGACGACACTCGCAATAGTGCTACTCACTAGTTCCGCAATTTCATCAATATTAACAGTGTCTCCAAATACCGCTTTAGCAACAGTATTTAATGTATTAGATAGCCATTCGGAAGAAAACATCTTACTTAGCGCAGCATTAAAGTCATTAGAGAAATTAAGCTTACCTATTTCTCCCATGAATGCTCCCCAGATGCCTTCCCAATCGATTCTCGCAGCGCTCACGATTCTGGCCACTTCTTCAAAGAAATGTCTAATTGCGCTATTAATGCCACTGACACCAATGGATAAACCAATAATAGTAAAAATAGATAGAATTCCTAAAGGAACAAAGTAATACTTAAGACATTTTAGGAAATCAAAGAATCCTTTTTTAATCATCTTTATGGACCTTCTTGTTTAACAAGTTGAATTATAACAAAAAAATAAAAAAATAACACGCAGCGATGCATGTTATTTGTTAGATTTGATTGGTAGCTGGAGGCGGATTCGAACCGTCGACCGACCGGGTATGAACCGATTGCTCTAGCCAGCTGAGCTATCCAGCCATCGTGCTTACTTGGTAAGCAGTTTTTTATTATATAGAAAACGTTTGTTTTTAACAAGAAAATTATTAATTTTTTTAATGTTCTTGCCCTTTTATATTTTATTCGTTTACAATGAAAGCCCATGCATCAATAAAATAAAATATTTTAATGCATAAATATGTAATTACTATTAAGATAATAAAGAGGTAAATTATGCCAAACTGTAAAAACTGTGGAGCCCGTATATCTAAATTCGATAAAGACATCTGTCCTGTTTGTGGCACTAAAAACCCACTTGAAGGCGTCTCTAGCGAAACCGTTGAAATCACTTCTCAAATCGATCTCAACAACTTTGTTGAAGGACAAAAAGTTGTCTGTCGTCGTAAGAAGATGTTGATTCTATTTTTAGCATGTGGCTTTTCAGCGGCTCAGTTCTTTTATTTGAAAAGAAAGAAATTTGCCGTTCTTTGGCTAATTATTAATTTAGTAATTATGGCGGCGGTCTATTTCCTTATTTCGATGTTCCGTTCCCCTCTAGCGGTTTGTATTATCGTTGCCGTTCTTTCTACTTATATTCTTAACTCCATTATGGGTGCAATATATTATTTCCTACCAGATCTTAAAGATGGTGAGGGAGAATTTGTTGTTTAATGCAACGCTATTTCGCTCAAATTGATAAAAGTTTTAATGTTTGTTTTTCAAAAGAAGATGAGCATCATATTTTGCATGTCATGCGCATGAAGAATAACGATGAAATCGAAGTGGTGGACAACGAGAAAGTCTATCTATGCCGTATTGATAAAACTAACCCATTAGAGGTCTCGGTAATTCATGAAATATCTAATGATGTTGAAATCAAGGAAGACATCACTCTTTTATTCGCCCTCACCAAAGGTGATAAGACTGATTTAGTCTTACAAAAAGCCACGGAATTAGGCGTTAAAAAAGTTGCCTTAATCACTAGTGAAAGAACAGTTGTGTCTTATGACAATAAAGACATTGATAAGAAGATTGCTCGTTTCTCTAAAATCATGAAAGAAGCTAGTGAACAATCTCATAGAGTTGTTGTTCCTGAATTATTAGGTATCTTTAATTTAAAGAATCTACCAAAAGAAGTCTTTAGTGATATCAACTATGTCGCTTATGAAAAAGATGCTTCTAAAACTAACGAAATGTTCGAAGGCTTAGCAAAAGGTAAATCCATTTCTATTTTAGTGGGCCCAGAAGGTGGCTTTTCTGAACAAGAAATTAATAACTTAACTAACCAAGGTTTTATTAGAACTTCCTTAGGAAAAAGAATCTTACGCGCTGAAACAGCGGCTATTTATGCCTTAAGTGTTTTAGGCTATTTATTAGAAAGATGAAAAACTTATTTTCTTATATCGCTAAAAAAGCTAAAAGAAACAAAACATTCGAGACTAGCGAAGAGTTTCATTTTTTTATTGAGAATCGTCATATCTTAATGCATTTACCACAGTTCATGCATTTTTACGATACGGAAAATGATCCTTTTCAAGTGATGCGCGCTAACATCATCCTCCAGGCTTGTATCAATAAGAGCAAAATGGAAGAAGAAGTGGCTAGCTTAAGTAAATATCTAAATGACCACGCTAACTTTGTTAAATCATTCCATGAAATTATTTCTGAGCTCCCATATTATCAAGAGAATAACGATAAAATTTATATTCCATTCTTCTCTCGTGATTTAAACCAAATCTATTTAAACGAACCAGAGAAATTATTAACGGGTTCTTATAACGCTCTTAAAGAAAACTTTAAAGGCACCCTAGTGGATCCATTTGATACATATGGTAGTGAACTATATAATTCACATTTCTCTCGTTTAGTAAAAATTAAAACCGTTGATAAAGAAACGGCGTTCTTCCATTATGACACTAATACCATTTACTTTGTAAATGAACAAGGCAGATTAGACGCTGGTATTGCTTTATTTGACCGCTATATTAGACATCCAAGTTATTCTCATATGTTAGAAAGAATTAAACCAGTCGTGGATGCTTATTTTGCCTTTGATAGAGAAGGTTTAATTGATGCTTTGTTCACTAATGGTTTTATGTCTAACCGCTTACTTCACCTTATTAGATTTCATGATTGGGCCAAAAGATGAAAACTTTTACTGTCTACAATTTAGGATGCAAAGTTAACGCTTATGAACTGAGCGCTATTTCATCATTGCTAATCAAAGAAGGTTTCAAAGAAGATAGCAACAACCCTGATGTAGTTATTATTAATACTTGTTCGGTAACTGCGACCGCCGATCAAAAGAGTAGGCAACACATTAGAAAAATGCAAAAGCTTTTCCCTAAAGCAGTCATCGCTGTCATGGGTTGTTATTCGCAAGGTAATCATAAGTTCATTTCTGAAGAGATCAAACCCACAATTGTGTTAGGTACATCTCATAGAAAAGAAGTTGTTGATTTAATTAAAAAAGCCCTTAATGAAGGTGGAAATTACATAGTAATAGATGAGAATACCCGACAATTTGATTATGAAGAATTAGGTATTACTTCTTATACAGAAAACGTGAGAGCGTTCCTTAAGATTCAAGACGGCTGCAATAACTTCTGCACATACTGCATTGTTCCTTATAGAAGAGGCAAAATGCGTTCTAGAAGCAAAGAAAATGTCATCAAAGAAGCAACCTATTTAGTAGAACAAGGTTATCAAGAGATTGTCTTATCTGGTATCCATGTTGGTGGGTATGGCCAAGACTTAAAAGACTGTTCCTTCTCCGAATTAGTGGACACATTAAGCAATATTCCAGGTCTAAATAGTCTCAGAATATCCTCTATTGAGGAAAGTGAAATTGATGAAAAGTTAATTAAACTCATCCAAGAAAAAGACAATCTCGCTAAGCATTTGCATATCCCACTTCAAAGTGGTGCTAATCACGTATTGAAGATGATGAACCGTAAATACACCAGAGAACAGTTCATTGATAAAATCAAATACATCAAAAAACTCGTTCCAGATGTGATGATTACTGGTGATGTTATTGTGGGCTTCCCACAAGAAACAGAAGAAGATTTCTTAGATACTTATAATCTCTGCAAAGACTATTTTGATATGTTACATGTCTTCCCATATTCTATGCGCCCAGGTACAGTGGCCGCCAAGATGGATGGACAGATCTCTCCAGAAGTGAAAAACCAAAGAAAAAAGATACTCTTAGATTTATCTGATGAACTCTATCAAAAATATGTATCTAAATTTATTGGTCAAGATGTCACCGTTTTAGTGGAAAAATATGATGAAGAAAACGGATTAAATATTGGTCATACCAGCAATTACATAAATGTGAAGATTCCTATTAAGGAATCTAGAGTTGGTCAGTATATTACAGTCAAACTGCAAAAAGATATGATATAATCAAAACAAAATGCAATAGTTTAGAACATGTCTAAAAAATGATTGACTAAATAGTAGTATTTATATATACTAATTCCCGTTGCTAAAGGAGGATTGACCCATGGCCGTTCCACAAAGAAGAATTAGTAAAACAAGAAAAAGATTAAGAAGAACACATTTCAAATTAAGCGTTAGCGGTTTAGTCACTTGCCCAAACTGTGGTGCAATGATTAAAGCCCATCACGTTTGTCCAAAGTGTGGCTATTATGCTGGCAAACCAGTCTACTTAAACGGTAAACTCGTTAAAGAAGAAAAACCAGCCAAGAAAGCTCCTGCTAAAAAAGCCGCTGCTAAGAAATCCACCAAGAAAGAAAGCGAATAGTTTTTCTTAAATGAGATAAGTCCTTAAATGGACTTTTTCTTTTATGGTATAATAGATAAGTTAGGAGATTACATATGAACTACAATAAACTAATCGATCATACATTATTAAAACAAGATGCGATGCCAGAACAAATCGTTAAACTTTGTGACGAAGCCAAACAATTTGATTTCATGTCAGTCTGCGTTAACCCAGCTTATGTTCCATTAGCCACGGAATGCTTAAAGGGCAGTGACGTCAAAGTTTGTACCGTTATTGGTTTCCCTCTTGGCATGAACTTAACAAAAACCAAAGTGGAAGAAGCAGTCTTAGCCGTTAAAGAAGGCGCTACTGAAGTTGATATGGTTATCAATGTCGGCATGCTTAAAGCGGGCCATGATGACTATGTTAAAGAAGAAATCTATGAGATCAAACAAGCTGTTGGTCGCAATATCGTTTTAAAGGTTATCATTGAAAGTTGCTTATTAAATAACGATGAAATCGTTAGAGCATGTTTAGCCGCGAAAGCCGCTGGTGCGGACTTTGTGAAAACAAGTACTGGTTTCTCTACCGGTGGTGCCACGGTGGAAGCTGTTAAACTCATGAGAGAAACAGTTGGTCCAGAAATGGGTGTTAAAGCCAGTGGTGGTGTTCGTACACACGAAGACTTAATTGCCATGGTTGAAGCGGGTGCTAACCGTATCGGCACATCCAGTGGTGCGAAAATTATTTAATAATAATACTTGCAATAGTTAGACTACTTTGCAATAATAGACACGTTGCGAAAAGCTTCAAGGAGGTGAATAGACATGCCAAAGACTTCAGTTCGTGAAAACGAAACATTAGATGATGCTCTTCGTAGATTCAAAAGACAAGTTAATAAAGCTGGCACTATCCAAGAAGCCCGTAAGAGAGAATTTTTCTTAAAGAAATCTCTTAAGAGAAAAGTGAAAAGCGAAAACGCTCGTCGCAAAAATCGCAAGTAATTAATTGCTCGAAGGTTCTTAAGGACTGACGAGCACTGATCGCGGAGTAGAGCAGTGGTAGCTCGTCAGGCCCATAACCTGGAGGTCGCAGTGTTCAAATCCTGCCTCCGCAACCAAACAAAAAACAATAGACCCCAATGAAGGGGTCTTTTTTGTGGTTGCAGGCGGATAACTGCGACATCCTAGGTTATGTTATTATCCATCATAACGTTCGGCAATATATTCTAAGTCAGCGGAAAGATTTGCCCACCAGAAATCAATCTTCCAACGTGATTTTTCTTTCTTAATAGGGGAATTGATGTAACGAGCGTGTGGTCTAAATTGAATTGGCCCAATATGGGGATTATCCATAAACGCCCAATCTCTTCGATCAATGTGTTTAAAAATCTGCGCTTCGCTACAAACAACACCATAATTAACATCACCGAAATAAATGTAGTCTGCAGGTAGACTATCTTCCGCCCAGCCTTTAAACACTAAGCGATGAACGACATCTTTAATAAAATCCTTATTCCTATTTAGTTCTTCGTTAAGAAGGACAATTCTTTGACTTAACTTTTGTATAAGTTCAAAGTATTCCATTCTTTTTTCACCCGAACCATCCATCGTCCCATCTCCAAAGTGATAGTAGAGAAATGTTTTTTGACTCTCAACAGACAAATTCCAGCTTCTTAAGTAATTTAGAAACGCCTTTAAATCGCCTTCAGCAACAGTTTGTGCGCGTCCCGTTTTTAGAGAAACATACTTTCTGATACCTTTATATTCAATGTAGAAATCTGGCTTCTGTAGTTTTTCAACAAGACCGCATTTGATTATTTCCTTTCCATCGAATAAGCCAAACATCTCTCTTAAGATGTGTTTGAAATTGTGTGATAAATCTTCTGCACGTTTGCCATTAATAGCGAAGACGAATTCGTCTTCTTTGAGTCTGCCGATGTTTTTATGCATAAAAGAACCTCCTATAAATGTAATAGGGGTGTTTTTTCAAATTTGTCCAAAAAAGTTGATAAAAAAATATAATTAAAAAAGTTAATGTATAACATTAAGATTTATAAAAAAGAAGACCATCTGAAGCGCTAGGGTAAAAGTGGGTAACACCGACCATACAGGTTATAAACTGAAATTTTAATAAAAACCTTTTATTTACTTAAATAAGGATTATAATAAAGTAAGAAAGGTAAGAAAAGTAAGAATATGAACAATAATAATCAAGACCGTTTCATTGTCAGTGTGAAAGTGGGACCTAAAGGTCAAATCACAATACCAAAAGAAGCCAGGGAAATGTTTGATATCAAAGAAGGTGAAACATTAATGGTTTTAGGTGATAAACAAAGAGGTATTGCTATTTTAAAAGCGGATGCCTTCTATCATATCGCGGAGGACCAAATTAAATGAGCGACATATTAAGATTAGAAAATGTTAGAAAAACATATCCTTCTTTTACATTAAAAGATGTTTCTTTTAGCGTAAAACCAGGACAAATTATGGGTTTTATCGGCCGTAATGGTGCGGGTAAAACCACAACTTTAAAATGCATTATGAATCTCATCCATTATGAAAGTGGAAAGATTTCCGCTTTTGAAACGGACATGAGTAAAAACGAACTAGAAAATAAACAGCGTATTGGTTTTGCTTTAAGCGAACTCAATTACTATCCAAATAAGACCATTCGCCAATTAATGAACGTTACTAAAAGGTTTTATAAGAAGTTCGATGAGAAGAAATTTAATGAAGCCTGCCGTTTATTTAACTTAAATATTGATAAAAAACTTGAAGAACTCAGTAGTGGTATGAAAGTTAAATATTCTGTGGCAATTGCTTTATCACATCATGCAGAATTACTTATTTTAGATGAACCAACTTCTGGACTTGATCCAGTTTCAAGAGATGAAATCTTAGATATCTTTAGACAAATTGTTAAAAACAAAGATAGAGCGATTCTTTTCTCCACACACATCACTAGTGACTTAGATAAATGTGCGAGCGATATCACCTATATACATGATGGAGAAATCATTTATTCAGGTACAAAAAATGACTTTGTTAATTCTTACTTATTTGTCAAAGATAAAACTTTTAATAAAGAACTATTAAGTGAATACATCGCTTACAAAGAATTTGACGATCGCATTGAAGGATTAATCAGTCCAGATAAAAAAGATCTCTTTATTAAAAACAAAATTGAACCACAAGAACCAGATTTAGAACAAATTATGGTCTACATTGAAAGGAGCAAGAAAGAAGATGAAAGCTTTGATTTATAAAGAGATGCGCTTATCCATGCATCCCATTTGCTATATTTTTATCGCTTTATTCCCTTTAATGATTCTTATTCCTTCTTATCCTTTAGGAATCGGATTCATCTATGTTTTAACGTGTTATCCAATCCTCTTTTTAGGAGCAAATAAAGGCCAACAAAGTAATGATTTACTTTATTCAACATTGTTGCCAGTGCGCAAAAAAGATATCGTCATGGCTAGAATATTCACAGTTATTTTCATGCAAATCGCCTTTATTTTGGTAATGACAGCCCTCTATCCAGTGGCAAGAATTATCAATAACGCGGTTGCTCAATCAGCGGAAAACCCAAGCGAATATATGATTCCTGGTTTAGGTTTAGATAGTTATGTGCTTCTAGTAGCGATTGCTCTTATCGGATACGCTATTGCGGACATCATTTTCTTCCCAATTTATTATAAACACGGTAAATCAATCGTGATGTCGACATTATTTACCATTCTAGGGTTTGTTGTATATATCGGTATATTTACTATTGGCTTACCATTTATACCAGGTTTGGATATTTTAAATAATTTGCATCTTGGTATCCAATTTGCCATTTTAGGTGCCGCTATACTAATATCATTTGGACTACATGTTGTGGTATACAAAGTCTCTTCTAAGCGATTAGAAATGGTGGACTTCTGAGTTAAAAAACAACAAAAAGCAGTATCGATGTAAATCGGTACTGTTTTTTTATGATGGTATCAAAAAGAATTACGATTTTAGATGACAAATAGCGAAAAGTGAAAAGTTTACTTTTTGTTTATCTAAAATATATTGATTATTACTTAATAAATAACTATTATTTAATGCTACGAATTCTCATGTTCGTTTTATAAGGAGAATTTAATATGAAAAAACTTCCTATAATTATTTCAATAGTCGCATCATTAACCGTTGGTGTGGGCATTGGCCTCGCCATTGGTTTTGCTAGCTCAAATACAAAACCTACAACAAGTAGTCAACCTTCTACCAGCAGTGTTCCTACTTCAAGCAGCTCTTCCTCAAGCGCTTCTAGTAGTAGTTCATCTAGTAGTTCTTCAAGTAGTCTACCTCTTATAGAAAACTAC
>JAEEGJ010004589.1_pt1 | contig 46181 bp, 42 predicted proteins | sample 8958761 | NCBI WGS metagenome assembly JAEEGJ01 (sample SAMN16246546, study PRJNA631951) | gut metagenome | biome: gut microbiome; feature: rumen; material: RS-attached | host: Bos | place: Iran: Karaj | collected 2018-10
TCAAACATCTTTTGCTCGCCCTCACTATGCTGACCGCGGGCACTGTCGCCTTTGCCCAGGTGACCACTTCATCAATCGGCGGACGTATTACTGCACAGGACGGCGGAGTCGTCGGTGCAGCCGTCGTAGCAGTACACCAGCCTACCGGCTCGAAGTACTATGCACTCACCGACCAGAACGGTAACTACCGTATCAACGGTGTAACTCCCGGCGGTCCCTACACCATCAATGTAGAGATGCTCGGCTACCGCAAGGTCGAGACCCAGAACATCTATGCACCTCTGGGTGAAACAGTTGTTGTGGACGCCCTCCTCGAGGACGAGAGCCTCGCCCTGGACGCCCTTGTGTTCGTGGCCGACGGCGCCGAATCCAACATGAACATCAACCGCAGCGGTGCAGGCACTTCCGTAAGCCAGCGCACAATGCAGTCTCTCCCCTCCATCAGCCGCAGCATGAACGACGTCATGAGGCTTACCCCTCAGGCCGCCGTTACCTCCAACGGCCTTGCAGTGGGTGGTGGAAACTACCGTTCCTCCTATGTTACCGTTGACGGTGCCGCATTCAACAACGCCTTCGGTATCGGCGGCAACCTGCCTGCAGGCGGTACCCCCATCTCCCTGGACGCCCTTGAGCAGATGAGCGTCAACATAACTCCGTTCGACGTCCGTCACTCCGGCTTCACCGGCGGCGCCATCAATGCCGTCACCAAGTCCGGTACCAACGAGTGGCACGCTTCGGTGTACGACTACTACACCTCCGACAAGATCCGCGGATACAAAGTTGAAGGCGATGACCTCAACCAGACCGATATGCTTAACAATACCACCGGTGTCACCGTAGGCGGCCCCATCATCAAGAACAAGCTGTTCTTCTTCGTGAACGCCGAGTATACCGCTGATACCGTCGCCGGTTCAACCAAGGTCGTAAGTACTGCATCCGGCCGCGTGGACCCTGCCTTCGTCCCCAACAAAGACGTCGTCCGTCCCACCGAAAGCTTCATGCAGGAGGTACTCAAGACCTTGAACGACAAGTACGGCTACAACCCCGGACGCTACCAGGGCTATTCGCTCAGCACCCCTGACTACAAGGTCATGGCCCGTATCGACTGGAACATCAATTCCGACAACCGCCTGAACCTGCGTTTCAGCCACACCCACAACTTCAATTCCAACACTCCGTCCAGCTCGGTCAACCCCATCAACCCCAACCCCTATGACCGCAACACCTACGGACGTACTTCCACCTATGCACAGTTCTTCGAGTCCAGCCGCTACTACCAGGAGCAGAACTTCACCTCCGTGGCAGCCGAACTCAACTCCCGCCTGTTCGAAGGCAAGGGTGCCAACATGTTCCGTGTGACCTGGTCACACCAGAACGAGCCCCGTAGCTTCGTAGGCGGAAACTTCCCTACCGTCGATATCCTTGAGAACTATCTTGACAACAAGGCCGTACTCACTTCCTTCGGCCCCGACCCCTTCACCTACGGAAACCTCCGCGACGTCCACACCGTCGTAGCTACCGAAGAGCTTTCATACACCGCAGGCAAGCACAACCTACTCGCCGGTCTGCAGTATGAGTTCGACAACACCAAGAACGGTTACATGCAGGGCGGTCTAGGTTATTATGTGTACGACAGCTGGGAGTCCTTCCTCGCCGAGGGCAAGCCCGCGGCTTTTGCCATCACCCACTCCAACCGCGACGACCTGGCACAGGCTTATCCTTCCTTCGACTTCCACCAGGCATCCGCCTATGTCCAGGACGAGATCGATTTCAGCGACTACTTCAAACTGACTCTCGGCCTTCGCGCTGAGCTCCCTCTCTATCCCACCATCGCCGGTAACGAGAACAAGGAATTCCTGACCCTTGCAGCCGGCAGCCAGTCCATGAAGGGCCTGAGCACCGCCGACATGCCCAAGACCCGCATCAACCTCAGCCCCCGCCTTGGCTTCAACTGGGATATACTCAAGAACCGCAAGCTCGTTCTCCGCGGCGGCAGCGGACTCTACACCGGCCGTATTCCTTTCGTGTGGATCGTTTCCGTAGCCGGTAACAGCAACTGCCTCCAGGCTCAGTTCATCGATACCGACGGTACCAACCCCAACACTCCTACCTTCCACAAAGATACTGCCGACATCCTCAAGGACATCTACGGAGGCACTTTCAAGGCCCAGGATCTTGCAGCACCCGGCGGAGCTACCATTCTTGACAAGAACCTCCAGATGCCTACAGTATGGAAGAGTTCCCTCGCCCTCGACGCCACCCTGCCCGGCGGCATCAAGGCCTCCGTTGAAGGCATCTTCAACTACGACCTGAATACAGTTGCAGCCCTCCGTCTTGGTTATATTCAGGACGACGGTGTCCAGCTCCCCGGCGAGCCCGGAAAGCGCGCACACTTCAAGTCGGAAGGTATCAAGAACTCCATGTCAAGTACTGTAGCCCCTTATTACCTGACCAATGTAAATGACTTGCACGGCACATATTATTCAGTCACAGCAAGCCTCCGCAAGGATTTCAACAACGGCCTCAGCCTCATGGCTGCCTATACCCGCAGCGACTCCAAGTCCATCCAGGAAGGCTACGGCGACCAGGTATCGTCCCTCTTCGCAGGCGGCAACTACAGCGTGAACGGTGCCAACAAGCCCGAGCTTGGCCACTCTGCATTCGTCACTCCCAACCGTGTGATTGCAAACATCAGCTACAGGATCCCCGAGGGCAAGCACCTGGCCACAACCCTGGGTCTGTTCTACGAGGGCTTCAACCACTGCTATGTTGGTGGTTACTCCTACACCCGCTACTCCTACACCATGGGTGTACGCAGCGGCAAATACGTGAATCCTGTATCTAATGAGGGCGGTTCCCTCAACCTGATGTACATCCCTACCGATGCAGAACTTGCCCAGATGACCTTCAAGGACGAAGAGAACAAAGCTGCTTTCAAGAAATTCATCGAGGACGACAGCTACCTCAGCTCACACCGCGGCCAGTACAGCGAGCGCGGCGCTAAGGTTGCTCCTTGGCAGAACCGCATCAACCTCAAGGTCGCACAGGACTTCATCATCGACATCGCAGGCAAGCCCACGACCCTCCAGATCGGCGCCGACCTCAACAACGTAGCCAACCTGCTCAACTCCAACTGGGGGCTTACCAAGCAGGTCAGTTCCGAGAACATCCTCGAGATCAGCAAGGCCGATGCCACCGGTATCTACACCTTCAACGCTCCTACCGTTCAGAACTACCGCAGCACTTTCAACACCTGGCAGCTGCTCCTCAGCGCCCGTCTGTTCTTCTAGTAGTTCAATTATATAAGAATGAGTCCCCCGCATTTGCAGGGGACTTTTTTTATGCCTATATTTGCCGCCGTTAACCTGCGAGGAGAGATTTGTATGCTTGCAACCTCGCTCTAAAAAATGCTAAAAATGAATTATCTCTTTACATCGGAGTCAGTCTCCGAGGGCCACCCCGACAAAGTGGCCGATCAAATTTCCGACGCTATCCTGGACGAATTCCTCTCCCAGGACCCCGATTCCAAAGTTGCCTGCGAGACTTTCTGCACCGCTGGACTGGTGGTCGTAGGAGGCGAGGTCCGCTCCGACAATGCCTACGTGGATATCCACGAGACGGTTCGGCGCACCATCGCCCGCATAGGCTACACCAAGGCCGAATACGGTTTCGACGCTTCCAGCTGCGGCATCATCAGCACCATCCACGAGCAGAGCGCCGACATCAACCGCGGCGTAGTCCGTTCCGTTGAGGAGGAGCAGGGCGCCGGCGACCAGGGCATGATGTTCGGCTACGCCAGTCGCGACACCGAAGACTACATGCCCCTCGCCCTTTCGCTCTCCCACCGCCTGTTGCAGGTCCTGTCGGATATACGCCACAACGAGCCGGAGGTGATGCCGTACCTGAGGCCGGACGCCAAGGCGCAGTTCACCGTCGAGTTCTCCTCGCACCATCATCCGGTGCGTGTACATACCATTGTAGTGAGCACCCAGCACGACGAGTTCGGAACCGACGAGCAGATGCACCAGAGGATCGAAGCCGACATTCGCAACATAGTGATACCAAGGCTCATAGCCTCTCTGCCGGAGCGCACTGCGGCTCTGTTCAAGGGTGACTGGATACTGCACGTCAACCCCACCGGAAAGTTCGTCATAGGCGGGCCCGCCGGAGATACCGGCCTCACCGGGCGCAAGATTATAGTAGATACCTACGGGGGCCGCGGAGCCCACGGCGGCGGCGCATTCTCGGGCAAAGACTCATCCAAGGTGGACCGCAGCGGAGCCTATGCGGCACGCCACATCGCCAAGAACCTCGTAGCCGCCGGAGTGTGTGACGAATGCCTTGTGCAGATTGCCTATGCGATAGGCGTGGCCGAGCCCGTGAGCGTGTTTGTCGAGACATACGGCAGCTCGCACGTAGAAGGCGGAGACGGCTTCATAGCCTCGAAGGTCCGCGAACTCTTCGACCTCCACCCTGCCGCCATCGTGCGCAGGTTCGGGCTCAAGAACCCCATATTCTCCCCCACCGCCGCCTACGGCCATGTGGGGCGCAAGCCTTACCGCGCAAAGGTCAAGATCATGGGCGAGGAGAAAGAAGTACAGTTCTTCGGATGGGAGTTGCTGGACCGCGTAGATGATGTCAAACGCGCCTTCGGCCTATGAGTTCCCGTAAAGAAAAACAGCACCGCGTGCAGATAAGCAACAAGCGGGCATCGTACGACTACGAGTTTCTGGAGCAGTACGACGCCGGCATTGTGCTTGTAGGCACGGAAATCAAGTCACTGAGAGCCGGAAAAGCCTCTCTGGCCGACGCTTGGTGCTATTTTTACGGCGGCGAGCTCTACGTCAAAGGGATGAATATCTCCACCTATTTCTGGGCATCGAAATGGGGCAGCCACGAGCCGGCTAGAGACCGCAAGCTGCTGCTCACCAAGCGTGAGCTCAGGCACCTGGAGCAAGCCACCAAGACCAAAGGCCTCACCATAGTGGCAGTGCGCGCCTACATAGCCGAAAACGGCTTCGCCAAGCTGCACATAGCCCTTGCCCGCGGCAAAAAAGAGTACGACAAACGCGCCACCATACGCGAAAAAGACATCCGGCGCGAGATGGAATGCAGTTAGGTATGTTTGTTCAGTAAGCTATACTACACAAAAGGGCATTAGAAACGAGTTGGTGCCGTAATCCATTGGTTTTGTCCGGGGGATTACAGCACCAACTAGCTTTTACAGGTGATTACTGCTTTATTGCTTACTGAAACAACATCCAATCAAAGTAGTTTAAACAAGTCCTCTTTTTTGAGATACAGTGCTTTTGCAAGGCTCTCCGACTTGACTCCCGATCCCTCCTTCAGCATTTTTGCCGCCACTTTTATTCTTTCTTCAAAGCAAGCCGCTTTGAGATACTTACCAAAATAGCTGTTACATAGTTTGTTACCTCTGTTACGCAGTTCCTCGAGATTTCTTTCTTGAATATATCTAGAGCTGAATTGCATCTTCATTTGCTGCTCGTCTTCTTTCCTGACGAACAAAAATGCCAGAAAAGCACGTGGTGTAATGAATAATCGTTCAACTTCTTCATAATCCACAAAGCACTTTGGCAACAGCATCCCGTCCTGGTTATACTCCCAATCTTGAGGCAAAACCTCATATGTATGTAACATTGCCATCTGCGAGCGTCTCGAGAGGTCTCCGATGCGTAATCCTGAAGGCAAATCAGAGCGTTCACAAAAGTATAAGTTACCCACGCCCCATTTATAATTCCAGGGAGCCTTCCGATAAAAATCCAGGCAGTTCCTAAAAGTATAGATTATTTTTTGAAGCAACTCATCCCGGTCGCTAATAGGATCACAGGCAAGAAATAATTCCTTTCCTAAGTGTTCTTTCAAACCGAACTTTGAATAATGACAGCATATTCTTATTGTTAGTTTGGCACGAAACTTTTGTGCCGCCTCGGGACTTGCGCGGATAACTACATGTAAGTGGGTTTCATTTATATCATAGCATAAAACAACGGCGCCCACTTGGAAAGCCACTATAGCTATCGAGTTAACCGCAAAGACTTTAAGCTCATCTGTACCGAAGGGGATATCAGCCTTTTTGCCGTCAGAATAAACGTGAAAGTAAGATTGGTCGTTTTTCATAGTTGTTTTTTCCAAATATAAGGCTTTTTTTGATATGTCGCATTAACTGAATAACAAGTCACTCAGTAAGCTATACTGCACAAAAGGGCATTAGAAACGAGTTAGTGCCGTAATCCAATGGTTTTGTCCGGGGGATTACAGCACCAACTAGCTTGTACAGATGATTATTGCTTTATTACTAACTGAAAAAACTTAGCGGAACAGGGCTTTTACAAGTTCGGGGACGTCAGCTACTTTAATCACTTTGATTCCAGCCGCGGCGGGAGCATCCTGGGCTGAGTAAGAACTTACGAATATCTTTTTGAAGCCAAGGCGGGCCGCTTCTCCTATACGGCGGTCGGTCTGACCTACAGGACGTATCTCTCCGCTCAGGCCGACTTCGCCGGCAAAGCAGCAGTCAAGCGGCAGGGCGTAGTCGAAGTTTGACGAGAGTACGGCGGCAATCACCGCAAGGTCGCAGGCAGGGTCGCTGACCTTGAGGCCTCCGGCCATGTTGAGGAACACATCTTTGGCGCTGAGGTGGAAGCCCGCCCTCTTTTCGAGCACCGCCAGAAGCATGTTCAGGCGCCTGACATCAAAACCAGTAGCACTGCGCTGCGCGGTCCCATAGGCAGCCGAAGACACAAGGGCCTGCACCTCGAAAAGAAGCGGCCTGGTACCGTCAAGCATTGCCGAGATGGCCGTTCCGCTCAAGCCCTCCTCGTGCATGGGGATTAGCATCTCGGAAGGGTTAGGGACCTCCCTCAGGCCCTTCCCGGTCATTTCGAAAACCGCCAGTTCGGAAGTGCTGCCGAAACGGTTCTTGATGCTGCGGAGAAGACGGTACGAGCCCCTGTTCTCACCTTCGAATTGCAGCACTACGTCAACTATATGCTCCAGAATCTTGGGGCCGGCAATGTATCCGTCCTTGGTGATGTGGCCGATAAGAATCACCGGCACGCCGCTGTCTTTGGCAAAGCGCAGCAGAAGGGCCGCTACCTCTTTGATCTGGCTTACCGAGCCGGGGGTAGAATCAAGCGTGTCGGTGTACATGGTCTGCACCGAATCTACTATCATCAAGTCGGGCTTGAGCTCGCGGGCCTGGGCAAGCACGGCCTCTATCTGCGTCTCGCAGTAGATAAGGCAGCTTTCCGGAATGCCGCCCGGCGAAAGACGCTCGGCACGCATGCGCACCTGCCTCTCGCTCTCTTCACCTGTCACATAGAGGGTAAGCAGCGACGGGCAGCCCAGAGGCACCTGAAGGCTGAGGGTAGATTTGCCAATACCGGGCTCGCCACCGATAAGGATAAGCGACCCGGGAACCACTCCCCCTCCAAGCAGCCGGTCAAGCTCGGCCACGCCAAGCACCAGGCGGGGTTCGGACGACAGATCTATCTCTCCCAGCCTGCGGGGTTTACGGTCACTGGAGGCAACTCTTTGCGAGCCCTTGCCTCCGGAAGATTTGGCAGCTTCGACAGGAGCCTCCACCATGGTGTTCCACTCCCCGCAAGCGGGGCACCGTCCCATCCACTTGGGGCTCTCGTTTCCACAACTGGTGCAGTACCAGAGGGTCTTCGCCTTAGTCGCCATCTTGAGGGAAGTAATAAGGGCTCTTAACAATAGACTTTATGCCCTTGCCGCAATCGACATTGCCGAGGACACGGGTAGCGCCCACCACCTCACGGCCGTATTCGGTAAGAGTGTTGATTCGCACCTTCTGCGACGAATGGACTATCTTGCCGTCTCCGATGTACAATGCTACGTGGGTGACTTTCAACGGCTTCTTGCTTCCGAAGAAAAGCAGGTCGCCGGGCTGCCACTCGCCGTCCTTGACGCTCTGTCCGGTTTTAATCTGCTGGCTGCCGTTGCGGGGCAGGATTATGCCGTTCATAAAGTAGCAGAACTTGACGAGGCCGCTGCAGTCGAAATGCTTGATACTGTTGCCGCCCCACATATAAGGGGTACCCACAAAACTGCAGGCCAGCGATGTAATTTCACGGGCGCAGAAAGCGCGGCCCACCTCGTCCGAGGTATTCAGACCGCTGCGGCTCTCGGCCCAGGCGCGGAAATCCATCACCTGATGCGAAAGCACCCAGCCCTTACGGCCGTCGGGGAGCAACACCTCGACCCAGCCGTTTTTCCAGCCGCCGGTCTTTCGCACGATGTCCCCCATCGTGAAATCACACAACGGCATACTGCGCTCCGAGGGTTGCTCGCGGATGCGCGCATACTCATCGATACATATCCATTTGGCGGCCTTCAGGTATGCATCCTTTTCGGCGTCGGAGAGGGTCTGGAGGCTCATTTCGGTAACCCATCCAGTGTAATCCTCGGCCGTTACCTTAACCCAGTAACGGTTAGTCTCGCCTGTGGTCTGCACCAGGGCGCCCATAAGCATCTGGTTCTCAAGAGGGGCCTCATAATCAGGGCTCAGCCTCATAAATGCGGACGAGAGAGTCACTACCGCCCACGTCAAAATCGAAGTCAGTATCATAACTGCAAATTTAAAAAAATTACCCATGTTTTTTATATCTTTGGGGAAAGATTGGACCGACAGAGCGGCGCAGTATTTGTTATTATCCGCTTGACCATATAGTTATATGCGTATGAAACCGTTGTATAAAATCCTCATTGTCATGTCTTTAGGCATCATCGGAAGCACCTGCTTCGCGCAGGCACCCAAAGGCAAACTGACCTATTGCAGTTATTCCAAATCCGGGGCGGCCGGACTGGGCAAAGATTATTGCGAGCTGATTGCCGATCCAGGACAAGCACCCAAGGTTGTAGTCGCCCTGAACCTGGGAAACAGATTCGGCGATCCCGAAATCCATGCAGAGTATCCTGTAGGGGAAGATGTCGTCGCCAAGCTAAGCGAAATGCTCGCTGACGCCAAGGTCTATACACTTAACGGATATAGCGTAGAAGAGCATATGAACGGAGGCACTACATACCGCATTTATCAAGAATACGATTCCGGAGAGAAGATCAACGCCCATTGGTACGGTCACGATATCAAGCCCGAAGCCCGGTCAGCCTATCATATGATAGAATCATTCTTCCAGCCCTGGCGGACTCAGGCGCTGCGCGAGAACGACCCGGCCGTGGTGTTCGAAATCTCCGCCAGGCGCGCAGGCGGCCTGGGGACCGACCATTTCCTCCTGCTTGCCGAAAATGGTTTCGTACCGCGTGTCATTTATGACCTCAACGTAGACAGCCGCCTCAAGGAGGATGAGGAAGTCCACGAGCAGTTCAATATTGAGTCCGAGCAAGACCGGGAGAGGGTAAAGCAGCTACAAAAGGACCTCATCAGTCTGGGCGCCATTTCTCTGGGCGACTACAATAAAGATGACGCTCTGGATGGCGGGACGATCTATAGCGTAAGCCTGACTTATGCTTCCGGAGCCAAACAGAAGCTTTATTGGCACAGCCACGACGTGGATCCCAAGGCCCTGGCCGTCTACAACCGCATACGTGCCTTCTTCGAGCCTTGGGTCAAATAACGGTGTTCTCCGGGAAACAATAATTCCATCGATATGAAAAAAGTAGTTTACCTGGTCGTTGCGGAGCTGCTGGCGGCTGTCGCAATGCCCGCAAGCGCGCTGGCACACGATTTCAAAGTGGGGGATCTTTACTATAGCAAAGTCCCTTACAAGACTGGAGTCGTTATGGTTACGTACAAAGGGGAAGGGTATCCCAAAAAGAGCTCCTACCCCAAGCTCCAAGCCGTCAACATTCCGCAGACTATCACTGTCAAGGGCAAGACTTACAAAGTAACGGGGATTGATGACAATGCCTTTAAAGATAGCGAAAACCTTATCTACGTAGGATTGAGCGAGGGTTTGGAATTCATAGGCAACAATGCTTTTGAGAATTGCAAATCCATGAAGCGGATTGAGCTGCCTGATTCCATGCACTCAATAGGGAACTTTGCATTTTCGAAATCCGGCCTGGAAAAAATCGCTATTCCTGCTGATGCTGCCTCTCTTGGGACAGGCATTTTCGCTAATTGCCGTGACCTTAGAGATGTGGAATTCAAGTGGAAATCCGGGAAAGACAATCGTATCACAGTCCGCGATTCAATGTTTCTTGGATGCAGCAAGCTCAACAATCTCAACACGAACGAAAGGAAGGTAAGGGAGATTTGCGACAAGGCTTTTTATGAATGTGACTCTCTTTTAGTCTTGACTTTAGGTGAAGAATTGTTTAAGGAATGCACCAAGATTGGCGACTATGCTTTTTATGGGTGCGATAGTTTTATTCACCTGGAATGGAGTAATGCGCTGACAGAAATCGGAAACAGCGCATTTGCAAATTGCCCCGGAATCAAGAGGGCATTTATTCCCAAGAGCGTTACAAAGGTGGGGAGGGAGGCTTTCAAGGGCTGCAGCGGTCTCAAAGAGATATGGCTGTCGTACAAGACAGCCGTGGCCGGAACCACTCTTTCCGGGGATTTTTCTTCTGTAGGAAAGAGCGCTTGGATAGATGGTATAAAGGCGCACCTCTATGAGGACGTTACAGTGGCCAATGGCAACGACGGCAAGATGCTGAAAGAGATTTGCCGGCTACATTACAAGCAACGGTATGGCAAAGACGCCGAAGACGTTATAGTGTGCATATTTCCCAACGCGTCCGTATGCGCGTATTTAGCAAACAGTATCACCCAGGCGGTAGATGTCATTACTTACGATTATGTTCCTTCTTCAAACAGGGTCCATCTCTACGATGAAGATGAAAATGTCTCGCTCCGCATTACCCCCGACTCTTTCAAGATTTCGTATGGTCCTTTTGACGAGTTGTATTCGGCCACGGATGAGATGAGTGAGAGAAACAAGGCGGCAATCAAGAAGATAGCCAGCTTCTTCTCGTTCAAGGAGTCCGAAGATCCCGAAGACGACTGGTTGGATTGGTTATTTTAAGTAGTTGATTTGGAATATTAGGCCCCAAGGTTATTTTGTACCTTTGGGGCCTTTTTTCTTCCTGGGTTTGTAGCCGTCAACGAGCTTACTTGTTTTGGTTCCTTCCGGGATTGGCCCACCTACGGAGGAGTCATTCAGATATCCTGCTGCATCTTTGTCGGAAAGAGAATAGCCAAATGCAAGCAGGTTATTTCCAATTAAATCAAAGGAAAGAGCCTGTTCTAATTTGGCAAGTGTTTCAAGAGTCATGTTTGCCCTACCTCCTAACAGAACTGAAATGTGCTGCTGAGTGCATTCTAATTCCCGGGCAAGTTCCTTTTGGGTCATGCCAAGTTCTTTCATTCGGCGCCGTACTTTAATGGCAATGGCATAAGAATACTTTAACCAGAGCCAATTGTCTTTAATATACTTCGCTTTTGAGGCAAAACCATTTTCGCTCTTGTACTCATTAGCCTTAAGATAATCTAGTGTATTCATCGTGTTTCCTCCTTTATTCCATCAGCATCAATAATCCCATTATCCAGCAGATAATTCCGCACCATCTCCATCTTCCTCAGTTCTTGTAGTGTGTGTTCTCTATCTGACATAAGATGTGTTAGTTTTATGGCTCCTCCTGTAATAAGATATATCCCTTTTTCAAGTTTTATTGCATAAATCCGTAGCCATGAATTATGTGTTGTTGTCCTTTCCCTTTGGCTTTTTCACGCGAAAGAAGCATTTCATGGATACGCTGATTCTCAAGGGGACGAAAAAATATATCCAAGTTTGCTTCAGGACGAATGTCCAAAATCAAACAAGACAGGGATGCGGCATCTGCAATGGTGTCATAGATAGCGATGTCAAGATTGGTAATATGGAAATAAGTCTCAAGATCTTTGATATTTCGGCTAAAGAAATCCTCCAGGAAGCCCGGGTCTAACCAATTGGCAAAGGTCTTAGTTAGAGCATCTTGATTGTCTCCATCATAGACAACCGCCCAGAGACGCCCATTATGTAGTATATCTTCAAATCTCATACAACAATCCTTTTTGCAAATATATAAACAAATTATAATTTGTACAAATTTTAAATTGTTGAACACAGCGGAATCATTGAGTAATTATTGTCCGCACGGATGTCAATCGAGCAAAAAGATGTATATTAGTGCCCGATTAGTTTAGAATTCAACCCGCCGCGATGAAAAAGCAGCACCAAAAACAGAAGACCCGGCTGAAAGGTCCTTCGGAGAGACCTTCCGCACAAACATTTCAAGAAATAACGTATCGCGAGATTTTCCTGGCTGATCATAGAGACGAGGAGCACCACGAGTATACCAAATTGACCCTGTGTTTCTCGGATAAGGGCCCCCACCTACTGGAGGACGTCTTTACCCCGGGATGGTCTGCCGGCAACTACGGAGGCGGGACTGTCCGTACCGACCTGCCCGAAGGATTCTACATTGGCCAGACAACGGAGACCTTCGCAGAGCATTTCGGAGAACGCTTCCGGGAACAGATCCGGCAGAATGCCGAACTTGCCGCCTTCCTCGACGAAGCCAACCGCCGGCACAAGCGTTGAGCTTGCTTTGCCCCGAATTAATTCAGAAAGACATGAATCTTAGAGACATCATTTGACAATTAATATGTTACGCAAATCATTACTGGCCGCATCCTTCCTGATAGGAGTCGTTGCATGTTCCTCCAACCGGACATGCACCATTACAGGTTCTGTCAGTCCGCAACCAGACAGTGTATATCTGGTAGATAACGCGGGAAAACGTCTGGATGCCACCGCTGTTCAAGATGGTGCATTCACCCTGACCTGCGAAAGGAATCCCCAGTACGGAGTCTCCGTCATCACCGTGCCGAAGGGCGACCCTGTCAGCCTGATCCCAGACAGCAAGGAAATCAATGTCACGATAAAAGACGGGATGGTTACCGTAGGAGGCAGTCCGCTTTCGGAAGAGCTCCAGGAACTCCAGCAATGGATAATGAATCATTTCTTGGACTATAACGACAAGGCAACGGCGCTGGCGGAGAGCGGGGACGAAGCAGGCTCCGAAGCCCTCTTTGAAGAAATGCACAAAGCCATAGCCGACCACTGCAAGGAGGTTTACCTGAACCATTTGCAGGATCCTATCGGGGTGCAGGCCATGTCCATACTGGCATTTGACGCAACAGATGAAGAATTCATCAGTTTATACGAACAGGGTGGAGAGTGCATCCACGCCGACGCTAAGATTGCCGGCCGCTACGAGTCTCTTACAGCCACCAAAAAAACAGTTATCCAATTGAATCCTTCCGGGGATGATTTCATCGAATCCAATGGGAATCTGTCTGACTTTATCGGGCAAGGGGCCTATGTCCTGGTGGATTTCTGGGCTTCCTGGTGCGGTCCCTGCCGGGATGAGACGCCGTTTGTCATCAAAGCCTACAACGACTATAAAGACAAAGGCCTTATCGTCCTGGGAATTCCGGTACAGGATAAACAGGATGCAACAAAAGAGGCAATGAAACAACTGGGCATCCATTATCCGCAGTTGCTGGATCCGGGAGCCGCTACACTTGCCGAGGAATATGGAGTGAACGGCATTCCCCATCTTTTCCTCTTCGGGCCTGACGGAAAAGTCCTTCAGGACGGAATGCGTGGCGAAGGAATCGATGCCGCCCTTAAACCGATATTTCAAAAATAATCACTATCTTTGCGCTGAATTAATTCAGAACGATATGAATCTTAGAGACATCAAGAAAGACATTACAAAATTATAATGATTGATGTCAGATTATAACGAAACAGGCCGCGATTCCGCGGCCTGTTGTTTTATTGTTCGTCCGGTTTTGGGAAAGGCAATTCTTCAGGGGATTTGATATAGTCTATGGCCTTTTCCTGTGAGCATCAACATTTTTACAAATATAATCCATTTGTTCTGCGAGTGCAAGTCTGTTTTTATGCTTTCCAACCACTTTATTTTGTTGAATTAGGCAGAATAATAGGAAAAGTAAATCTTTTTCCGCTACTTAGCGTCTTGTTATCGGATGCATCCTTAAAACCATTCAAACGAAATGCAAAAAGACAAGACTCAATCCCGACTGAAGGACCTGGAAAACCTGGTCCTGAGTCAGCAGGACAGGCTCTTCGCCCTTGCATATATTCGAATAGGTAACCGTACGGATGCGGAAGATATTTTACAGGATGTTTTTCTGAAATTGTTCCGTTCCGAAGAGAACCTGAGGCATGTCAACCGTCTGGAGCACTATCTGATACGCACCGTCTGCAACAAATGCAGGGACTATCAGCGCAAGAAGCAGTACAACCTTTTGCCTATTGATGCAGCTGCCCGGGTTGCGATTCCTGAAGAGGATAACGCCATACACGAGGAATACCTGAGAATAAGCAAGTTGCTGGATGGCCTTTCCGAAGAACAACAGGAAGTGGTAAGGCTCAAGTGCACGGATGGATTGAAGTTCCGGGAGATAGCAAAGATCCTGGATATCCCCGAGGCGACAGCCAAATCCCGGTATCGTTATGCCATAGAGCACATTCAAAACATCTTAAACATTTAGAACAATGAAACAGAACAATATCAAGGAAATAGAACGTCAGCTCACCTCAAAAAGCGAGTTCAGCGTTTCGAAAGATTTTGCAAACAGGGTTCTGCAGTCGGCGGCCTTGCAGACCAGAGAGCGGGAAACGGCGCCTGCATTCAGGTGGAAGAAAGTATTCGCGCCAATCGCGGCCGTAGCGGCCTGCATGGCCCTCTTTATCGTGGTAAAACCTGTGGGAACTCCCGCGATAGCCGCGGAAAAGTTTTTCGCCAGAGCGGCTGATTTCTTCAATACGGTGAGCGGATACCGCGTCGAGTTCGGCGTACGCACATACTCCAATGAAAACTTCTCCTATACCAATCCGGCCAAGGGTTTCGTCGACCACACGATGACAGTGGCTTCCGACGGCCGCTGGAAACTGGACAAAGGGGGGAGAGTTGCGGAAAACGACGGATCCAATATATATGTATGGTTCCCTGAAAAGGAGTGGGGCTGGAAGTTCGATCCGGACCAGACCGGCGCCATCTCTCCCTTTGAAAACCTTCTGGACCTTGGCGGCCTGATGCGATGGCTGGAAGGATATGTAGCGCTTACCAAGGGTGCTGATTGTCGCAAGGTGGAAGACGCACGGACCGTCAAACTCATCCTCAAGGTCCCTGCCCAGGGGGATTATGGCAACGATTACTTGAAATTCTCCGCCATCGACGAAAATGATACAAAACAGACCTATGTCTTCAGCAAGGAAGATGGCCGCCTTTTGTCTGCCGAAATCGATGCAAAAGTGTTCGGGTTTTCGCGGACCATCCTTCGAGCGAGGGCTATTGATTACGATATTACAATTCCAGCATTATCCTTCGCCATTCCAGAAAACATAGAGTGGCTGGATGAAACCAGTGAATCAGTCGCTGTGCGGATGGACGAACTGCCTGTAAGTGAATTTGTTGGCATCGGCGTCGATGAGGCGACGGATAAACTCTTCAAAGCATTGAACGAGTGGGATGAGCCCAGGCTCAAGGTTATCTTCCGCGCCTATCCCCTCAAGCGCATCGAAGCCGGTGGCTTCAAAGGATGTAAACTGATAAGCCAGGGGAATACCTTTAAGTCCGGCACCTACGGTGGCATCTTCGTCCCATGTCAAGTGCAACTCGCTACGGGAGAAATAAAGAAGATGAAACTCGCCTTCCGCAACGACAATCAGTGGCAATCCTGGGAAGTGGACGGAGGTATTTAGCAAGTGCATAATTCAATTAAATTCACTATCTTTGCCCTGAATTTATTCAGAACGATATGAATCTTAGAGACATCAAAAAAGGTCATAAAGAATGGTTACCATCCAATTTTTGATGTTCTAAGACGCAACTAATTCAACACAATTACACTTCCAGAAATACTGACGTATGAAATGTCACTTCCCATTCCGCGTTTTATGCCTGGCGATGTCCGCCTTGCTGCTATGCGCATGTCCCGATATAGGCACGCAGACGGGGCCGGATGACCCCGATGCCCCCGGTCCGGAAACTCCGGCCGGACCGTATTTCAACCTGCTCTCAACCTCCAATTCGTCCCCTCTTCCTCCGGATTATACGGTAGTATATAACCGGGATGCCACAGGGAGCACTTTCCTGGTAAGGACCAATATCGAGAACTGGAAGGCCGTCCCTTCAGCCTCCTGGTGTACAGCCCATAAAGATGAGCAGGGGAACCTCGTTGTGCTGGTTGAGGACTATGGCGACCTTGCGACGCATGAGACCCTCCCGCCAAGGATCTGCACGGTCGGAGTTGAAGCCGGTGACGTTTTCAAACAGGATATAGTGGTTGTGCAGCAGAGCTGGACTTTCATCAACATCTATCCTGAGCCGGGGGCGGTGACGAATCCGCGTCCAGTTCAGATACCTCCTACAGGAGGCTCCAGGGACATAACCATCCTAACCAATGCATACCAATGGGTATGCTCATCTAATGCGGACTGGCTCAAACCCGAGTGCATCGACAACGCCACGTTGCGCATTACCGCAGAACCGAGAGCCGCTTCCGAAACCACGTCCAGACACGCGACCGTCACGGTTACCGTCAAGTCCGACGAATTCATCTTCGCCTCTTTCGAGGTGGTGGACGCTGACGCAGTGCTGGAAGGCGGAAGCTATGAATACGGCGATTCCACCGATTGGGACTAAGACGCATCAAAGTTTGAAAGGCCATGAAAAAGTACACAATACTCGCGATAACGCTGCTGGCGGCCATTTCCTGCGCCAAAGAGACCCCGACGGACATGGAGGGTCCCGTATCCAACAGCCTGCATGCCGTCATCCTGGACCATTCTCCCGCCACCAGGACCGTCCTCAGGGATAATCCGGGCCTTGCCATCGTCAGCGAATGGCAGGCCGGGGACGCCATCGGCGTCTTCGGCGGCGGCTCCGTCAACCAGCAGTTCGTCCTTGAAGCCGGGACGATTTCTCAGGACGGGCGATCTGCCAGTTTCGTCTCCGGCACGGGGACTCCATCCGGTAATTTATTCTCGTACAGTCCGTTCCAGCAAGGGGCGTCCGGGACGGATGACCGTGTCGTCCTTACATTCCCTGAGTTGCAGGACGGCATTTCCCCGGAGACTGTCAATCCTGTTCCCGACCCGGCCGCCAATATCCTTGTGGCTACAGGTTCCCGGCAGAACGGCCTGTCTTTCAGGAGCGTAGTGTCAATCTTGAAAATCGGCCAGTCGTTCGAAAGGCAGACCACTCTGTCACGTGTGGAATTCCGCGACCTTTCGGACGCCCCGGTCTGTGGGGAGATGACAATCTCACGGCAGGAGGTTCCCGCAGCGAAGATCACAGGCAGCGGCAAAATCCTGACACTCCGTCTTGGGAACGGACTGCAGATCGAGGCCGGTGCCGTGATACCCATCTATATGATAGTGCCTGCCAGGCAATATCCGAAGGGATTCGAGCTCGCCTTCATCAGCCAGGACGGGACGAGGACGGTGAAAACGGTCGGTACCAGGATGGGCAAAGAGCTGATGAGCGGAGCCGTTTATCCCATAGGAGACATCTCCGCCTACGAATATCTCCCGAACGTAGTGTGCAAACTGAATTCCGGCGCACAGGTCATCACCCCGGAGAAGGCCGATTTGGTCAAGATTCTCAACATCAGTTCGGGGCCCTTGGATGATATTGACGGAACCCCTATCCGTGACAACGGCAACGTTGTTTTCCGTCCGACCCTGGACCTGTTGGTGCACGACGATATGGCACCGGCTCCCGGCCAATGGTACATCTTTGAATATGGCGGGGACCTCTTGTCAGAAGGCGGCGTATTCAAAATCAAAAGCATTGAGCCCATGGGTGGCGGATACACGAGGGTATATGCCGTAACCGAGCCGAATGTAGCTGCGCCCTACGAGGAACTGAAAGTGGGTCAGGAGATGTTCGATGCTGAAGGCAATGAGATTGAAGGGGCCGGAGTTGAATTGGACGTGGCGAGCTACCTCAAGGAGATTATTGACGACGAAGGGAACACCGTACCCTTCTCCGTAAGCGAAAACGGCCAGCTGCTTTTCGAGGGGGATGCGGCCGCACGGATCGCCGGTGTCCAGACGAAGGCGGCGCGCTCGTTCAAGATTAATCTCCCGCAACTCTCGGTCAATATGAAGCAGGATTATGCGGAGGCGGCACTGAGTGCACAGATGAGCGTGGATTTCAAGGTAGCCCTCGGCATGGTCCACGGCGAGCTCCAATATGCCCATTTTACAGCCCATCCATCCCTGAACCTGCAGGCCGACTTCTCACTGAAGGCCGAAATTTTCAAATGGGAAAAGAAGGAGCACCTCTATACCCTTCCCTTTGCCCCCATCCCGGTAGCACCGGGAATCCTGCTGTTCCCTGAACTGGCTTTTTACGGAACGGTAGGCGTGGCGGGCGAAATCCGTTTCACGGCTTCCGTCAAATATACCTATGACATGGGGACTTACGGCATGTCATACAACCACGGTGACGGGTTCACGGTTCGGCACAAGCCGACCGACCCGGGAAAAGAGGAGGGCTTCCAGCCGGAAATCGGAGGGTTTTCCGGCAGCCTGAATGCTTACGGCACGCTTACGCTCAGGCCTTATGTCCATATCGTCAAACTGTTTGGTTTAGGCGTCGAAAGCAACTTCACCCTGTCGTTTGGCATTGAGACCAAGAGTGGCGGGGAAGGGACCAAACTGGCGTTGACGCCTTCCGTGGAACTGGTCCCCATCGTCATCACATTAGGCGGGTACTACACGAAAACCCTGAAACAGTTGTCCGTATCCAAGACGTTCGACCCTCTTTGGGAAAGATACCTCGTTCCTGCCATTACCTCATCCAGACTGACGGTGCACGGGCATTGGACCGACGAATACTATACTTGGACGAAGAATGACACCGGGAAGCCCGAGGAACTTGTGTCACATCTATTTGTTCCCGACGACCAAATTGATTACCAGCTGAAATTGAAGGGCCGGATGCTGAAAGAAATCCAGTACGGAGTGGTTGTCACCAGAGGTAATAGGTCCGATTTGAAGATAAGCAGCGATGACCCCGGATTATTCAACTGGCTTTCCGTAGGGGTTCCGCCGTACATCGTTCCGGGTTTCATGGACTGGACTTTCGATGCCAGCGCCATCGCCACTTTCCCCGTGGAGGCGGTCAAGACGCTGGGAGTCTATGGCGCCCAGGCGGAAGAAGAGGCTGAGATTTCCAAAACTGCTCCTTTCCATTTTGAAGACGGAGTCCCCTATCAACTGATTCCGGTTTATTTCGACGCTGACGGACAGTATCACCGTTTCAACAAAGGTTCGACGGCCCTCGTATGCTGGCCTAAAGACTGGAATGGCAATCCTTACGTCATGTCCGGTTCCGGACAGTAGGCTGCCGACAGGTTACCGAGCGTGCGAATGTCCTTCACATACCTTACTGAATGGTGAAAGCTAATGAAACTGATAATAATTGAATATTAATTGCTATCTTTGTACCCGTAAAAAACAAAGAAAGATATGAATCTTAGAGACATCAAAAAAGACATCGACTACGTACTGAGCGCTTTTATCGAGGATTGCTCTATCGTGGCTGCAGTAAACACCAAAGTATCTGAAGACGAGGCTTCCGGCCTTATGGAAGAAGCTATCGATCTGTATAATGAACTCCGCGACAAGGTGGCCAAGGTAGAAGGCCCCGCCAAGGTGTACTACAACGCCCTCCGCAAAGAGGTGCTCGAGCGCACCGACGCACTCTACGAGAAGCTGAGCGCGGCCGTCAGAAAAGAGGCTTGAAGCGCATAGCCCTATTATTCGCGGCGCTGACCCTGCTGTACTTTGTACCGGCCGGGGGCGCTACCCGCAACACAGAAACGCAGAAGCTCGTTTCGGACTATTCCCGGAAAGAGCCTCTGCGTTCCGGTATATTCGGGATTCTGGCCGTACGGGGCTCCGATACCCTGGCCCAGTACAACCGCAGGCTCAAGATGGTGCCGGCTTCGAATGTAAAGCTCATCACCACAGGCCTGGCACTTAAGCAGTTAGGTTCCTCCTGGCGCTTTTCCACCACTCTTGCCTACAGCGGCAGTGTCAAAGACGGCGTACTCCACGGCGACCTGTACATAGTGGGTGGAGGAGATCCCACCACGGGATCACGCTCATCGTGCGCTGACTCCCTGCTCAAGACATTCAGAGCATGGAAAGACTTGCTCGACAAAGCCGGGATAAAAGAAATCACCGGCCATGTGGTGGGCGACGGACGCTACTTCAAGCGCCCCCTTCAAAGTATGACCTGGCAGGCCGAGGACATGGGTTTCAACTACGGCGCAGGGCCCTCGGGGCTCAATTTCTTCGAAAACGCCCAGGCATTCTCGGTAAAGCCTTCGGCTCCCGGCAAATCGCCGCTCGTGGAGCCGCTCTATCCCGAGACTCCCTGGATGAGTTTTGTGAACTCGGCACGCACCGGAGAGGCCAAAAGCGCCAACACCATCTACTACATCAACTCCGAGTACGCCCCCGTGGGAGAGTTTCAGGGAAGCTTTCCCTCCGACCGCAAGTCTTTCAAGCTCGAGGCTTCCAATTACTACGGGCCGTACACCTGTGCGTACTATTTCTACCGCTACCTGCTGTCGGGAGGAATGAAAGTGCACGGCGCTTACGCCGACGTATCTCCCCAGGGACTGCTGCGCACCGACCTGCTGTTCTCCGACATAGGCCGCAAAGCCGCTGCGCCAGAGTCTCTTACGGCGCTTGGCAAGGGCTGGTCGCCTACGCTCAGGCAGATTGTGCGGGACACCAACTTCGAGAGCGATAATTTTTACGCCGAAACGCTTTTCAACATACTCCCGATGAGCCTCTACGGCCAGACCGGGCGCGAACTCTCCGAAAAAGCAGTATATGAACTGCTGGCCTCAATGGGCCTCAAGGCCGACGGCGCCTGCCAGATGGTTGACGGCAGCGGACTGTCAAGGAAGGACTATATCTCACCCGATTTCTTCGTGCGCTTCCTCCGCAAAATGTTCTGGAGCCCCGAGAAAGACGCCTACATTGCCTCTCTTCCCTACCCCGGCAGTAAAAGCACCCTTCTGAACCGTATGCCCGACGCGCCCGTCGAGGTCAAGGAAAGGATAAAGATGAAGAGCGGCTCGATGAACGGAGTACGCAGTTTCAGCGGGTACATACTTCCCGCCGACGGCAACGACTCCAAGACCATCTTCTTCTCCATCATCACCAACAACATCACAGCGCCGACCTACAAAGTGGCGCAAATCCTGGACGAGATAATACTCAGCCTCGCCCAGGAGTCTTAAGATCCGAAATCAGAATATACGGACGATATTCTGTCCCCTCGCTTCAGTTCCGCCAAGCGAGAAGCCGATTCCGAGAACGAACTGCATCCTTTGGATAGGAATCTTGTAGTCCTCGAACACGTACTTATTCTCTATGTCATTGCCATCTATGGCATTAGGCCTTGCTATATTGGCCTTGCCGTAGAAGCCCTGGATACCGGCGCGCACACTGATGTTGAATACCGGGATGCGGGAGTTGAGTTCAAGCCCGGCAAATACATCGTGGCCCGACATATGGGTAAAGGTGACCAAAGAAGAAATGTCGGGGTACCATGCGTAGGTGGCGAGCATATTGATATCGATATTCTGGGTAATGGCTCCGCCCATACGGAATTCATCGTTGAGGAACAGCAATGTAATGGCCGGGATGAGCCTGATGTCTTTATAGCCGTCGTCGCCCGGGGTCAGCCCCATCTTGCCGGAGCTGTTGGAAGGGTAGATAATACTGCCTCCCTGCTCCCAGAACAGTGCCGCCTTGGCAAGGCTCGTTGAGAATCCGGGGAACAGCTTGAACTTGACCAGGTTAACATCAGCCAGGCGGGAGTAGGATTTGTTCATATTGCTGAACTGAAGCGCCGGATCGGGAGGGATGGCATACCACTGGCCGGACAAGATTATCGGATTGTTCGCCCACGTGAGGATTTGCTTATGGTCGTGCCTGGGATCGGAGAAATAGAGGTTGCCCCTGAACGCCTTGCGGCGGTCGCTGCGCAGAAGCTCGATACGGTATGGCTTCTTGCTCAAAGGAAGGTACACCTCGCAAGGGGTCTTGGACTTATTGGGCGACACAAAGATCTCCTTGCCTCCGGAGCGGGTTATGCGCACTCCCAGACTGTCTTTATCGCTGGAAATAGTCAAGGGGTAAGCCCTTTCCAGCTCGAGTGGCAAATCGTGCGAAAGAGCGGAAAAGTCGGTAATAATGTACTTAGTCAGAGGATAATAGCCCGTCTTTTCAAGACGCACTTCGTGCTTTCCGTCAAGCAGCACCAGCTTGATGGGGGTCGACCCAACAGGCTTGCCGTCCAGAGTCACTTTGCAGTACAACGGTTCGGAAGTAAGGTTATAAATGCTGCAAGGCTGCATCGACACATTCAATGCCGTGCTCTGGTCCTCATTTATAACAACCTGATACTCTTCAGCTTCAGATATCAGCCCTTCTTTAACCACTTTAACCTTATGATTGCCTATCATAAGCGCCAGGTCGGACACAGGGACGGTTCCCACCTCCTTGCCGTCCACAAAGACCTGGGCGCCGGCGGCATTCTCGGCGTCGCTTACCGTCAAGGTACCGCAGACCGGCTCGAGAACGAATTTGACCACCTCGTTGCACCCCCTCTCGACGGTAATGCTCTTGGCAGAAGGCTTGAAGCCCGCGCTTCCTGCCTTAACCATATACTGACCCGGGTGGAGAGGGATAAGGTTGTCCTCATAGAGGTTGTAATAGCTAAGTTCCTGATCGACATTGAAGCTCTTGACCACTTCAGGGTTAAGGTCCACCTCGTTGCCGCTCACGTCAAGGGTAGCAGGCGACTTGAAACTGAATCCCTCGGCGGGCTCTATCTGGACTGTTAGGGTTGAGAAAGTCGGGGTCAGCTTGACCAGGCAGGTCATGCCCTCGGCATTCTCGGGAGTGACCACCAAGGTAGTATCTTTGCGTACGAAGCCGCTTTTTTCTATCACCACCTTGTGGCGTCCTTCTCCGAGCACAAAGTTTTCGGTAAGCATGCCGGGGTTTTTATCCACATATATAACGGCGCGGCCAGGCACGGTCTGAATGCGCACAGGGCAGTTGATATTGAGCTTTTTATCCTGAGTTACAAGAATATAGGCTGTGCGTTCCTTGGCCATTGTAACTTCAATCAAGCCCTTGCGGCTCTCGTTGGTCTCGTTGGGCTGGGCGTCCAGATAGATGGTTCCCGCGTCGTTCCAGGTCTTGCACCATTCGGGGAACGAGGTCACCTCCCAGGACTTGCCGGCAGTAACGAACACGCTGTCCTTCTGGCCTATGCCGGGGAAAGCTATTGACTCTTTAGAGAGATTAAGGTCGGCCAACTTCTGCTTCGATGCCTGGCACTGCTTTATGAGCCTTGTTGCCTGAGCCACCTGGGCTTTGGTTACGCCGGAAGTCTTCTTGGCTGTCTCGAGCACCTTGATTGCCTTATCGAACTGCTTCTGGGTGTAATACTCTACGGCCTCGTTGTATCGCGCATCGAAGGTATTCTGCGCAAAAGCGGCAAAGGATGAAAGCATTGCCAGGAGCAATAGAACCAGTATTCTTTTCATATTCGATTGATTATAGTTTTACTTATTCGGGGACTATGATATGGTGGTTGCCGAGGGGGCTTCCGAGGCAGTAGCGCCTAAGGTCGGAAGATCCTTTGACTTGCACCTGGGTACGGCACAGATTGGGGCCGTAGGGGTTGTCGATAATTTCAATGGGAGCATCTATGCAATGCTCCAGGTCGGCGCCTATCTTGAAGAGGCGCGCCTTGCCGGCGGGCAGGATGCCGTGAACAGCAACGCCTATGCCCGATTCGAAATGAGTGTCGTAACAATAGTCAGACACCATATCGAGGGGCACAGTGCAATGTGCGAACAGGAATTTGTTCCCTTCGATGCGGGAGAGGTTGGCCTGGAAGCCCGATACTCCGCGGCGCTTGCGGACCACGGCCATCGACAGCATGGCGGGTATGTCTCCCTCGCAGGTAGCGATGTATCCCTCGGCGTTCAGGCGGGCAAGGGCAAGGCACCCGGTGTTGTGGAGGGCCGAGAGCAGGTCGAAGCAGCGGACGGTCAGGCCGTCCAGTTTATATTTTGCAATTATCTGCTTAAGTCCTTGATAGATACGCTCCGAGCCCTCGAAATCTTGGTCAGTGAGTTCCCGTCCATAGGGTCCTCCGCCGCCGACTGTGGGGTTGGCAGAACCGTAGCCGCCCGTGGCTGCGTGAACGGGACAGTCGGCGGCGGCGGCCAGGGCGACGAGCTCCTGAATAGGAATGTCGACGAGAGTGGCGCCCAGCAGTTCACGCGCCTTCTCGTAATCGACAGCGCTGCTTATCAGCCAGTCAGACGGCTTGCCCACTACGCCGTAACGCTTACCTTCAAGCACCCCGGGATCGACGAACGGATGAATCAGGTGCGAAGAAATATGCCCCACCGGAGGATAATACTTGAGCAGATCGGAAGCGATTTCCTTGACGGAACCGTGAATGATCTCTCCGCCGAGCCCCTGCTGATTGAGCCAGCTGACGATTTCCATCGATGCGGCAAGCGAGTTGCTCTGCCCGCTGGTGAGCAGGCGGACTCGCGCTCCTTCGTGACCCTCAAACAGTTGACGGAAAATGCCCTCCGTACCACCAGTGCGGACATAAATAATGTCCCCGATTGCACCGAAATCGGAAAAATCCGACTCCCGATAATCGAAGGTAGTACCGATGGCTGCCTCTATATCTTTAATAAACTGTTCGTTATGGGCGCTCTTGGCAAGTTCGCCGTGAAGATCCGAGGTGAGGGTATAAAGTCGCATAGCCACAAATATAGTTAATTTAAAGGAAAATTAGCATATTTGTATTCGGTATGGAATTATTCTATAGTAATCAGATTGAGGGCGATACGCTGCTGCTCGACACCGAGGAGTCGGGGCACTGCGTGAGGGTGCTGCGGCACCGCGCGGGAGACGAAATAACGGTAATCGACGGAGAGGGTACGCTTTACCGCTGCACCCTTCTGGATGCAGACCAGCGAGGAGCCACAGCGCATATCGACGGGAGCGAGAGAGGCTTCGGGGCGCATCATTACTCTCTCACCATGGCAGTGTGCCCCACCAAAAATATCGACCGGTACGAGTGGTTTGTGGAGAAGGCTACCGAAATTGGAATCGATGTGATCGCTCCGGTCATCGGTGAACGCTCGGAGCGCAAGGTGCTGAAGACCGAGAGGCTGGAGAGGCTGGTCAAATCGGCCGCCAAGCAGTCGCTTAAGGGAGCCATACCTAAGGTTAATGAGCCTCAGAGTGTGCGGGACTTTATTCTTTCCGTGCCGGAAGGAGCGGTGAAAATGATTTGCTACTGTTTCGAAGGTGACAAGCACAGTATCCCGGAGCTCCTGTCCCTCCCCGGTGCCCCTGGGGCGGGAAACCGTAGCCGCCCGTGGCTACGCGAACGGGAGGGGCCCGCGCCTGCCGGCGTGGAAGGGATGAGCGAAGCGAAGTTTCTGGCCCCTGGGGCACCGGGGATGGACGCCGAACTGCCGGACATATATATCCTGATAGGGCCGGAAGGAGACTTCTCGCCTGCGGAAGCAGAACTGGCCCTCAGCCGCGGCTGGATGAGCGTATCACTGGGAAGCAGCCGCCTCCGCACCGAAACGGCCGCCCTGGTAGCCGTAACACAGGTATATACCTGTCTGGGAGAATAAAAAAAAGGCGCGGGAAAATCCTGCGTCTTCTCTTTTCCGGAGCGTTGAGCTAAAATTACTCAGCTTTCTGGCATTCGTCGGCCTTCTCGCAATTCTCGCAAGCGCCTTCTTCCTTGCAGTTCTCGCACTCCTGGCCCTCTGCGCACTCACCGCAGCAAGCCTTGGTGGTATCGGCCACGGCCTCGACAGCCTCAGCCTCACCCTCTGCAGCCTTCTTGGTGCCGTTGTTGTTGCCACAAGAGCAGAAGCACAGAGCAGCAATAGCAAGAGAAATGATAACCTTCTTCATGATGCTTTGTATTAAAATTGGTTTAACATTAAAAACTAGCCCGCAAAGTTAGAACTATTTTTCGGAAGTTCAAATACTTCCATGTCTTTTAATTCGCCATTTTCGATTTTAAACCTCAAAGCAGTGCGCACCAGTTGCCATCCCTGGAGGCCGGCAGCCCCCGGATTGATGTACAAAAGATTGTACTTCGAGTCCCTCATAACCTTAAGGATATGCGAATGCCCGCAGATAAAAACATCCGGCTTATGCTCCTTGATCAAAGCGTCCGCGACCGGGTAATAATGCCCGGGCGAGCCTCCTATATGAGTAATTAACACCTTGAGGCCCTGCAACTTAAGCAATTGCGAAGCAGGATACATATAACGTATCGACGCCCCGTCGCAATTGCCGTGCACTCCCACCACAGGCTTGAAAGCGGCAATGCTCTCGGCAAATGCGGCGTCGCCTCCCCAGTCTCCTGCATGCCAGATTACGTCAACGGGAGCGAAAAATTCTTTAAAGGGCTCGCTGAAAGTCCCGTGAGTATCGGAAATAAGGCCGATATACATAATTATGGACGAATTATCTCCACTTCGCCGCGGAGCCCGAGCTTAATAATCTGCGATGCCCGCCCGGTAGCTCCTGCCTCAAAACGGCGCGGCGCACACCACTGGACTGCAGAAAGAATCTCCGGAGCGATGTCTTTATAACTTCCCGGAGCAGGTTCCCCGGAAATATTGGCGGAAGTCGACACCAGAGGCACGCGAAGGCGCCTGAGGAGCTCGGTGCAGAACTCGTGATTCGGGATACGTATGCCCACCGAACCGTCTTCTGCCACAACCTCGGGAGCAAGCCCCTGCGCCCCTGGATAGACGATAGTCATGGGCGCATCATTCACCTCCACCAAGTCAATGGCTATAGACGGTATCTGCCTGATATAGCGCGCCACCATATCAAGGTCGGCGGCAAGCAGCACCAGCGACTTGGCCTCGCTACGGTGCTTGATCTCGAACACCTTGCGCACCGCCTCGGAGTTGGTCGCATCGCAGCCAAGGCCCCATACTGTATCGGTCGGATAAAGGATCACTCCCCCGCCGCGCAGCACCCGCACGGCCTCGTCAATTACCTCTTTCATATTCTGTCCTGCTCAAAAAGAACGCCCCTGCGGCGCCACCACTTAATCATCAGCCAGCCGATAAGCATGCCGCCCAAGTGTGCGAAATGCGCCACTCCGTCGGCAAATCCCACCACACCCGTAAAGAGCTCGATGACGGCAAAAATAATCACCATCCATTTGGCACTCAAGGTGACAGGAGGGAAAATGAGGGTCAGCTTCGACTGCGGGAACAACACGGCGTAGCCCATTAGCACGCCGTAGATGGCGCCCGATGCGCCCACGGTAGGGGTGGTCTTGAGAGCCACTATCGAATCGAGGGCGGTCTGCGAAGCGGAATTGAGGAACATCTGCATCTCCAGATACTGAGTACCGATATGCAATCCGGCAGCGCCCAGCCCGCACACAAAATAGAACAACAAGAACTTTTTGCTTCCGAGGATACGCTCAACCACCACGCCGAAGATGTACAGGGTGTACATATTGAAGAATATGTGCCAGATGCCACCGTGCATAAACATGTGCGTAATGATCTGCCACCAGCGGAAATAGGGAGATGTGGGATAGAAGAGCCCGAAAGTCCCTATCATGAAGTTCTCGTTGACAAGAGTTGCTATAAATATGACCAGGTTGATCAGGATAAGATTCCTGGTCACCGGCGGTATGGACGAAAAGAAACCGCCACGTCTTTCCTGATAATAATACGACATCTAAAATCTTTTTTCTATCTCATCGGTCCCCAGGATCGATACGATCCGGCGCCCGTTTGAAGTAAATTCTGAATTGCTGCATGCAAAAAGCATATCCAGCAAATGGTGAACGGCCACGGGAGAGTCAGGCACGCGGGCGTTGACCGAGCCGAGCATGGCAAACTTGGAAGCCGTCTTTTGCTGCATCACCTCCTGGAGGGCAGTGCCCGAATCGGAGAGAATAAGCAGCAGATCCCCTATCATACGCTCCACACCGGCCGAGTCGCAGTTGTACCCCTCGGGCACTCCGCCCACCACTATACTGTCAGGGCCCGCGGCGCTTATGTCAAAGCCAAGGCTGGACAGCAGCGAGGCGTTCTCCTCGAGCAGCATACGCTCCTGCACCCCCACATTAACCTGCACCGGGAAGAGAGCCGTCTGCGACACCACATCTCCATCCGTAAGGGCGCCGAGGGCACGTTCATACAATATCCTTTCCCAAGCACGGCGGATATTAACGATCATAAGTCCCGAAGCGCTGCGTGTAACCACATACCGCCCGTCCACCACCAGAGCATCCTGCTCCGCCACGGAAGGCTGGAAGAGTTTCCCGTAATCTTGCTTGTTTGCGCTCAGGCCGCCCTGGCTATATGATGAAGGCCTCGAGGGCGCAGCGTCGGCAGAGCTACCGGGGATGAAAGGATTGTAGGCGGGATCAATCGAAGGCAGGGGCGAAAGGTTCTGCCCCTTGTATTCGTCAAGTCCCTGGCCGGTTTGCGGGAACTCCACGGCCACCTCTCGGTCGAAGTCAAGGCTCGCCCCGAAGCTGTTGCGCCCCAGAGCTTCCCGCACACAGGCGCTCAGCACCTGAAAGATAAGGTTGTCGTCTTCGAACTTGATCTCCGTCTTGGTGGGATGAATGTTAACATCCACCGAATGCGGATCAACGTCAAGGAAAATGAAGTAGCTGGGAGTCAGGCCCTCGGTAATGAACTCATCGTAAGCTTTCATTACCGCTTTGTGCAGGTAAGGGCTGCGGAAATAGCGCCCTCCCACAAAGAAATACTGGTTCCCGAGCGCTTTACGGGCACTCTCGGGGCGGCCCACGAAACCGCTTATCTTAACCACCGACGTGTCGGCGAGGATGTCAACCACGTCCCCTACCACACCGCGGCCGATTACGTCTTGAATGCGGAATTTGAGCGACTTGGCCTTACGGAGGCCCAGCACCTCCCGGCCATTGTGAGAGAGCGTGAATGCTATATCGGGGCGTGGTATGGCCACACGGGTGAATTCTTCCACTATGTGCTTGAATTCCACATTGTCGCTCTTCAGAAACTTACGGCGGGCGGGAGTGTTGTAAAACAGATTGCGGACCGCAAAGTTGGAGCCCACAGGCGCCGACACGGTGGAAGTCTTGACTCCGGATCCCCCGTCTATCACCACCTGGGTGGCGGTTTCATCTTCCGCGCGGCGGGTACGGAGAGTAACTTCCGATACGGCAGCGATACTGGCCAGAGCCTCACCGCGGAAACCGTAGGTGAGGATGTTTTCCAGATCGGCCGGCGTGCTTATTTTGGAAGTTGCGTGACGCTCGAAGCAGAGCACGGCATCGGAGGGACTCATCCCGCTGCCGTCGTCGATAACCTGGATGAGTGTGCGTCCGGCGTCGGTGATTACTACATCCACCTGGGTGGCACCGGCATCCACGGCGTTCTCAAGAAGTTCCTTGACAACGGACGCAGGCCTCTGGACCACCTCGCCGGCGGCTATCATGTTCGACAAACGGGCAGACAGTACTTTCAGGCGTCCCATCCTACAGCATCGAATAGAATTTGAGGATGAAGAACAGCACGGCAGCTATAAGCAGCAGTGTCACAATGCCTATGATGGTCTGCACCTTGCCCATATGGCCGCGGCGGCGGCTGTAATTGCCGTCCCGCAGCGAGCCCTTGATGTACGAGCCCGGCACGTAGGTGCCTTTGGCTTTTTCCTTGTCGGCCGTACCGTCCACGGCTCCGAACATTTGCTTGCGCTTTTCCTCTTCGGGGTCGTAATAGATAGGCTTGTAGTTAAAAACCCGGTGCTCGCTTTCTCCGAAAAAACTGAACATTCCCATAAGTTTACAAAATTAATGATATTTTTGTAAAGTAATTAGTAACGCGATGAGAAAACTGAATCTTTGGATAATACCGGCGGTGTTTTTCGCTTTGTGCTGCGTGCTTAATCTTGCGGGCTGTGCTTGGAGCGAAACTCTCGAAAGGATCATCAAGCCATCCCTGATGCCGCTCCTCTCCTTGGCCACATTTACCTATCTGCTCGAAGCCGCATGCCGGCGCCCCGGAGCGCTGGAGAGTCGCTCCGCGACCCCTCCCACTGCGTGGGCCCCTCCCTCTTCCGGTGCCGAGGGCGGCACGTCACCAGCATTCCGGGGCGCCGGCCTGCTGATGCTGGGCCAGATGTTCGGTTTTGCAGGAGACACCATGCTGCTCGGCAAGGGATTCCCCTTCTTTGCAGGAGGCATAGGCCTATTCCTCATCGGCCACATATGCTATATCTGCCTCTTTGGCGGCCGGAGCTGGAAAGGCCTCAAAGCATGGCACTGGGCCGTAGCGATGGTCATTTGCTGCGCAATGGGCGCCTGCCTGATAGGAGCCATTGGCATCAACGGAGCAATGCTCATCCCCATGGCGGTGTACGGATTCGTACTCACCCTGCTGATGTTCAGCACCCTCGCCGGAGCCCTTCGCTTTGGCGGCCTCACCTGGTGGATGCTTTTTGCCGGAGCGGTGCTCTTCACCTTCTCTGACGCCCTCATCGCGGTGCATAACTTCCACCCCCTCAGCCCTTTCATGAGAGGTCCGGTGGTTATGGCAACTTATCTGGCGGCCCAGACGCTTCTGGCCGTGGGCGGAGTGAGGCTGCTACTCTCTACTCGTCCTTCGGGTAAGCCTCAGGATCAAGAGTCCCGCGGTAACTGATATCGTCACGGTTCCGGCAATTCACGTGGATGTCGGCAGTGCCGTTGTCAAAAACAGTCACGGTATAGACCAGCAAGTCCTCCCCATTATTGGTAGAGAACTGAATGATGCGCCGGTCGGCACGGGAGAAATCCTCCACGTACGAGTCGATGTCATCTTCGAACACCAGCCCCTTCCCGCCGCCGTAAGGCACGCTGCGGGCAGTCCCGAAATAAGGAAGGTGCGAATCGACCTTATTTCCGTCCACAGTCAGCGAGTACGAGTCGGTAATGGCCCGTCCCCTGCCGCGCAGAGGAATCATATAGTCAACATAGATTCTGAAACGGCGGGCATTGAGCCGCTCAGACACCAAGGCCGCAATGCGCTCCTGCTCGGCACGCTTTTGCTCCGGGCTCTGCCGGAGGGCGCCGCAGCCGGCAACCAGTAGCACGGCTGCTATTAATAGGAGTTTCTTCATATTCAGTTACTATTTTGGAAGACCGAAAGTTACAGTAAGTTCTCTGAGCTGGGCATCCGACATTCCTTCGGGCTCGAAGCCCATATTGCGGCCGGCGATGTAGATCTGGGCGGCCTTATTGAGCACATCGACCTGGTCGAAAGCATTGATGATATCGTTGTCCACCGCGAGCACGCCGTGCTTCTCCCACATCACCACGTCGTAACCTTCGGCAAGGGTGCTAAGGGTTGCCTCGGCAAGATCGACGCTGGAAGGTAGCATGTACGGCACCATACCCAGGCCCCTGGGGCAGAAGGCCTTGGTCTCGGGAATCATAGACCAGAGCATGTGCGTGGCAGCATCCTTCTCCATCCACTTGCGGCAGTGGGTAAGCGCCACAAGTTCAATGGGATGGGTGTGCAGGACAGCGCGGAACGACGAGCCGGTAGAGAGTAAGTAGTCGTGCACCGAAAGATGAGCGGGGAGCTCCGACGTGGGCCTCACCGGAGCATCCGCCACAATCTCGTAAGCGGCGCCGCCGTCAACGACACGTATCAAGGAGCCGTTCTCCATTGGGACACGGGAAAGGTCGCGCATTCGCTTGCCGGTGCCCTTGCAATAGAACCAGCAGCCGTTGATGTTGGGCAGCACCGTACCTATGGGCCTGGGGCCGTCTATCGCGGGCAGAGAGCACATCTGCTCATCAACCCACTGGGTAACGTTGATGGTGATATTGCCGCCGTTACGCTCCGCCCATCCTTTCTGCCACAGGTATCCGGCCACCTCGGCCACTTTGTCGATCTGGGCCTTAAGAGCAGGCCTGTTATCCAATATGCTTGCCATAACGCGCCTATCGTTTAGAAGTCACTTCCCGCTCGTAGCGCTCGATTTCGGGGATGAACGCCTCACCAACAGGAACGCCGTTCTTGAGATTGAAATAGTCGAACACAGCGCCGAACGGCATGGTCTTGGCCTCTTCGAGCAGCGCCAGACGCTGGAAGCCCTTGCCCTCGTCTTCGTACTCGCGAAGCTTGGCAAGAGGCTCGAGCAAAGCGCTCAGCAGGCACTTCTGGGTGGCGCGTGTGCCGATAACGTAAGCGCCGATGCGGTTGATTGCAGCGTCGAAGTAATCGAGGCCAATGTGGCTGCGGTTCAGGGCGCCTGCACGCACTATTTCTTTGAACAGGTCGAGAGTCTGGTCGTTCATGATGGTCACGTGGTCCGAATCCCAGCGGATGGGACGGCTCACGTGGAGCATCAGCTCCGGCACGAAGAGCAGGAGCGACGCCACCATATCCGACACATTCTCCGTCATCTCATAGTGCCCGGTATCGAGTGTGTACATCAACTTACGGGTGGCGCAGTAACCGGCCACAAAGTCATGTGAGCCAACGGTATAGCTCTCCAGTCCTATGCCAAAGAGCTTGGCCTCAAGGCAGGTCTTCATACCGGGGAGATCTTCTTTAAGGATCTCGTCCAGCGAGGCTGCGAAAATCTCGCGGTAGCGCTTGCGCTCGACAGTCTGGTCTTTGCTTCCGTCGTGTACCCAGATATTCATTATGCAAGGGTCACCCTGCGCCTTGCCCATGGCGTCGGCGATGCGGCGGCAGCGCTTGGTGTGCTCAATCCAGAATTCCCGGATAGCCGGATCGGGATTGGAGAGCGAAAGGTCGCCGCTCTTGGGGTGCCCGAACGAAGTGGAATTGAAATCGAGTTTCAGTCCGTTCTCGGCCGCCCACTCTATCCAGCTCTGGAAGTGCTTGACTTCCACTTTGTCGCGGTCCACGAATTCGCCCTTGAAATCGCCGTAGATCTCGTGCAGGTTGAGGCGGTGATGCCCTGCTATGAGGCTCTTGGCAAAAAGCACGTCGGCGCGGACCTCGTCGATATTGCGGGCACGGCCGGGGTAATTGCCCGTGGTCTGTATGCCTCCGGACAAGCCGCCCTTGCTCTCGAAGCCTATCACGTCGTCGGTCTGCCAGCAATGCAGGGATATAGGAGTCTTTTCAAGGGTTTCAATCGCCTTGTCGGTATCAACGCCTATCGCGGCATAGCGCTCGCGGGCAATTTGGTAGGCATTCAGGATTTGTGGTTCTTTCATTGAATATGTGTTTTAATTAGGGGTAAATGTCTTTACAGGGAAGGCCGAAGCAATGAGGCGCCGCATCTCCCAGCGGTCGGCAACAAGTCCGGCAGCCTTGGCCTGAATCATTATGTTGCCAATGGCGGTGGCCTCAGTGGGGCCGGCGAGCACAGGAATGCCCAGCGCATCGGCAGTCCACTGGTTCAGTAAGGCATTGGCGCTGCCTCCGCCTATGATGTGAAGCTTGTCGATGCTGAACGGCGCAAACAGGCGCAGCATCCCAAGCACCTCCTTGTAGCGGGCGGCAAGCGAATGGTAGATACAGCTAACTATCTGAGCATCAGAAGCTCTGCCAATCTTTTCCGTAATGGCGGCGGTCATGCTCTGCGGCGACGCAAAGCAAGGGTCGTCAGGATTGATGCGCCCCGCGAACGCCGCCTCCGAGAGCGCCATATCCTGGAGTTCCGCGTAGCTGTAGTCCTTGCCCGCGGCCTTCCATTCTTTGCGACATTGCTCAAGCAGCCACATGCCGGTGATATTCTTCAGGAAGCGCGTTGTGCCCTCGATTCCCCCTTCGTTGGTAAAGTTCATCGCGGATGACTGCCCGTTGATGATGGGCGCATTGACTTCTATCCCCATGAGGCTCCAGGTGCCGCTGGAGAGATAGGCAAAATGCTCGTCGGCGGCAGGCACGGCGGCAATGGCCGAGGCCGTATCGTGCCCTGCCACGGCTATCACCTTAACAGGGCCAAGCCCCGTTAAATCAGCGAGTTCGGGCTTAAGCTCACCCACCACCGTGCCGGGCTGCACTATGGGCAGCAGCACATCGTCCCTTATACCGAGTTCGCGGAGCAGCTCCGTGTTGAACTGGCGCGAGACCTGGTCCATCATACCCGAGGTGGAAGCATCGGTGTACTCGCACACTTTGCCACCAGTAAGCAGGTACGACAGCAGGTCTGGCATAAAAAGAATGCAATCGGCGCTCTGCAGCGAAGGGTCGCCGGAGCGGGTCTGCGCGTACAGCTGGAAGATGGTATTGAAATTCATTATTTGAATTCCCGTGCGCGCGTAGAGTTGCTCACGCGGGATGAGCCCGAACACCTCTTCGGGAACGCCTGTGGTGTAAGGGTCGCGGTAACAGCGGGGCTGCCCGTCAAGAGCGCCGTCTTTGCCCACGCAGCCAAAGTCAACTCCCCAGGTGTCGATACCTATTGAATCAAGATGCACCCCCTGGGCTCCCAACTGCTTAAGGCAGGATACAAGATGCCCGTACATTGCCTCCGCATCCCAATACATTCGGCCGTCTTTGTGTATGATTTCCGACGGAAAACGGTAAACCTCCTCCATTGAGAACGCTCCGCCGGTGAAGCGAGCGAGAATACCGCGGCCCGAAGTTGCGCCGCAGTCAAAAGCAAGGAAAGTTTTGTCGGCCATAGGCGATTTTTAGCAAATATAACAAGAATTTGCATATATTTAGCATGTGAAACCCGACGTTCCATACATTGAAGCCAAGTTTCAAGAGTTTAACTCACTGATGTTTGACAACGCCCTGCCGCCAGTCCCCGTGGCGCTGAGCAAAGCATCGTCGTACGTCGGCCTCTGCACCTTCAAAACACGCAGGCACCTGTTCGGCAAGGTCGAGTATTACGACTTCCGGCTGCGCTTCAGCACACGTCTCGACCTGCCGGAAGCTGAGGTGGAAGACACAATCATCCACGAGATGATTCATTACTACATCCGCCTTAACAGGATCAAAGACACATCGGCGCACGGCAAGGTTTTCCGGCAGATGATGAATGAGCTTAACAGCCACTTCGGAAGGCACATTACCATATCGCACCGCACCACCAAGGAGCAGCGGGAGGCCGCCCTCGACAAAAGGCCGCGGCAAAGGGTGGTAGCGATAGTAAGATTCAAAGACGGACGGGAAGGGCTCAAGCTCCTGCCCTGCAAACAAGACAAGGTAGCGGCATATCGCAGGGCTCTTATGAGGAGCGGGCAGGTTGCGGACATCAGCTTCTGGGTAGAGTCGGACCCGTGGTTCAACCGCTTCCCAACCTCGTCGGCGTTCAACGTCATCTTCGCCCCGATGGAAGAAGTGCGAGCTCACCTAAGCAAAACAAAGCACCCCGCATCTCTCGACGCAGGGTGCTTGCAATTCTAACCTAAAATTGGAAGAGATTTCTGTATCCCACTAAAAATCAATCCCTTGCCGTTTTCTTAAAAATCGTTTTGCGAAGTATATACGAAACTTTTGCAAAAGAATCATCATTGAAAACGAGAAAAAAGATGGATAACCATAATTCTTCAAGTAACAATTAATGTGTACCATTTTGGTACTTATTTTGAAAATACATATATTTGCAGAAACTAAAGATTATCAAATATGGTTGTAGTAAGCAGCAGAGAGTTCAGGGCCAACCAGAGGAAGTACTTCAATCTGGCCCGTACAAATGATGTCGTGATTACCTCAAGGGCTCACGGCAGCTACCGCCTTATTCCCGTTTCGCCGGACGATACCCTTATTGACGCTGCCACTCTTGAGGCAAAGATTCGTCAGGGTATCGCCGATTACGAAGCAGGAAAGGTATATCGTATGAATGAAGGAGAGAGTTCCGAGGAGTTTCTCGGCAGGATGTTAAGTGAAGATTGATATGTATACCATTGTTTTCTCAGAAGATGCCAGAAAGGACTTGAAGGAACTTCAGAAGAAAGCGCCCCATGCCTTAACTAAACTATCTAAACTTCTGGACGAACTTCGCGAGCACCCGCGTACAGGAACCGGTCAGGTTGAAGCTTTGAAGGGTTATGACGGCTCAGTATATTCCCGAAGGATTACCCAGGAGCATCGTCTGGTATATAGGATTTACGAAGATGTTGTGGAAGTTCTTGTGCTATCAGCATTCGGGCATTACAAATAACGAAGCACCACAAATATTGACCAAAAAACAACGCACCGCGCATCTCTCGACGCGGGGCGTTTGCAATTCCAACCATCATACGTAATGTAGTGTGTACCAGTTATAGGAGAAACTTGTCAACGTTTGAAGGGTTAACGATCATAAAGGATGCTTTAGGATAGGCTTCGGCAAACGCTCCCTCCCTGTTGGTAGTCGTTAAAACCGCCAGGAATAGGACACTCTCACCTTTGATGGTACACTTATACCATCAACTTTAGCCGGGACCCATCGTGGACAACTTTTCAATAACTGATGTGCCAGGTGTTCACCCAATAACTGGTCATAGGAATTAATGACAGTTGCTTTAGACACCCATCCATTGGCAGATATGATAAGTTCGATTTCTGATTCGCCATCTCCAAATCCTATCATTTCCGTGACATCCTGGATATTACTCTTGATCCACTGATTAAGATTGATAGATTCATCCTCCAGATGAGCTATCTCGTCAATAGCTATGTCGGAAGCTATCTGGTAATCAGGAATAGCTTTACTTTGTGCCCTTTCAGGACTATCTAACCACATTTGATTGCTCAAACTATGGAAATAAAAGGAACTGTACTGCCTAATGATGAGCATCCCTTTCCCTTTGACAAAATCATCTGCTGAGATTTGTAAGCTAAACGGAGTACAATAACGTTTCCAGTAATGATACTCCGGCCTCCATTTAGGAGATTCCTTGATAATTGTTAATATACTTTCAGCCAAAGATGTCAGTTCTTCGTCAGACTTATCAGGATTCACACAGACATCCTTCACTAACCCATTACTGGATACAACAAAATCAATAGTAAGCCAAAAAGAATACTTCTTCCTGTTCCCGAGTATGTCAACTATCTTCTTTCCAAGCCAATTACAGAACTCAGAAGGATCCCCGCCATGAAATGAAGGCTCTCCATTAATTAACTGGAACGGAATGGGAATCCCGCCAACCATATATGAAGAGTCATCCTCATGAACAAACTTATAATCATCTTGTTCTAAGTTATACTCTGGATAATAATCGTTCCGGGTTAAATCGGTAGTATAAGAATAGTCTGTCTGGCTCAACTCAATCTTAAGAGCACCATGCTTGGGTATCTGCGCATGAATAATCATACAGAGACAAGAGAAGAGCAATATGGAATATAATTTTTTCATTTCTCCAGAACACTTATACGATGGAGTCCTATATAACAATTGGCCAGCAAAAACTAAACCAAAACAAAGCACCCCGCATCTCTCGACGCAGGGTGCTTGCAATTCTAACCTAAAATTTAACCTATGAAAAAACTATTCGGTTAAATTCAATTGCAAAGGGTGTGCCAAACTAGTTAAGATCGGGGTCAAGTTTAACAGAAATTATAAAAATCGGATTGGTCGGCAGGCCGCGCTCGTCGGCCTGGACGGATGCAATCTCGTCAACGACCTTGAGACCGTCGATGGTCTCGCCGAAAATGGTGTATTCCCCGTCGAGGTGGCGGCAGCCGTCCTCGCTCTGTACAATGTAGAACTGCGACCCGCTTGACTCCTTCATGGGGTTGGCGATATTACCCTTGCGGGCTGCCGCGAGAGCGCCTTTCTTGTGGTGATGGTTGGGAAGTATCTCAGCCTCAATCTGATAACCAGGCCCGCCGGTACCGAAGCTGGCTTTGTTTTCCATACTCTTGGTGAGAGGATCACCACCCTGGATCATAAAGTTCTTGATCACGCGGTGGAACTGCAGGCCGTCGTAGTAGCCGCTGAAAGCCAGACGGGCAAAGTTCTCGCGATGTTTGGGAGTGTCGGCGTAAAGACGCACCTTGATTGTGCCAAGGGAAGTGTTGATGTCGAACACAGGCTCCTCGGGCAAAGCAGCGATTTTATCCATTGTACTTTGATTTTTAGCGGCTTGGGTAAGAGAATCGGCAGCAGCTGCCGCAGCTTCGGCATCGGCTTCATTCTGCCCCTGACCGGAATTGTTATTGCCGCATCCAGCCAATAAGAGCAGGGATGCAAGACAAATAAGACTGATTACTTTTTTCATCTGATATTGTATTATGCGTTAATTACCGTTCCGCCCTCATTGGATTGGTGAGGAAGTCCTCGTATGCCAGCCGGATACCGTCTTCGAGCTCGGTCTTGTAAGTCCAGCCCAGCTTGGTAGCCTTACTGACGTCAAGAAGCTTACGGGGCGTGCCGTTAGGACGGGTGGTATCCCACTCTATCCTTCCGGTATAGCCCACCACTTTGGCCACCAGCTCCGTCAAAGCCTTGATAGTAAGTTCCTTGCCGGTGCCGGCATTGACTGTCTCATCTCCGGAATAATTGTTCATCAAGAACACGCAGAGATTGGCAAGGTCATCGACATAAAGGAACTCGCGCAGCGGCGAGCCGTCGCCCCAGCAGGTCACGCTCGCCTTGCCTTCCACTTTGGCCTCGTGGAAACGGCGGATGAGCGCAGGCAGCACGTGGGAATGCTCCGGATGATAGTTATCATTGGGACCATAGAGGTTGGTTGGCATCACGGAAATGTAATCGGTACCGTACTGCCTGTTAAGGAACTCGCAGTATTTTAGGCCCGAAACCTTGGCCAGAGCGTAAGCTTCATTGGTCTTCTCCAGGGCTCCGGTAAGCAGGCAACTCTCCGGCATAGGCTGGGGAGCCAGACGGGGATAAATGCACGAAGATCCCAGGAATTCGAGCTTCTTGCACCCGTTCTTCCACGCGGCGTGAATGACATTCATCTCCAGGATCATATTGTCGTACATGAAGTCGGCCAGAGCGCTCTGGTTGGCCACTATGCCGCCCACCTTGGCTGCCGCAAGGAACACATATTCGGGTTTTTCAGCCTCAAAAAAAGTCTCCACATCGGCCTGGCGGGTCAGGTCAAGCTCTTTGTGCGTGCGAGTAATGATATTTGTATATCCCTGCCTGAGAAGTTCCCGCACGATTGCCGATCCCACCATGCCCCGGTGCCCGGCCACGTATATCTTGCTGTTCTTTTCCATTTCGAATCGTAAAATTACTCAATTATTACGATATACCAAAAGGTCAACAAAAAATGCGCCTGCTTGCGCAGACGCATTTTTTGTTGAGATAGAAGGATTCGAACCCTCACTGACAGAGCCAGAATCTGTAGTGCTACCGTTACACCATATCTCAATATTGGGACTGCAAAGATACTACTCTTTTGATAATTTGCAAATAAGTTGGGCAAATTTTTCTTACCTTTGCATATATGAACAAGCCCGAAAAGCCAGCCTGGTTTGCCGCCTCCATGCGCAACAAACAATGGAAGAAGATCTCTCTTCTTCTGGACGACCTGTGCATAGGGCACTATATTCCGCCTTCTTACAACACCCTTCTGTTCATGCGCACGGTAAAGTCCAGGGCCCTGTCGCTGGTAAATGCCGGGAGGCTCAACGCGCGCTTTTTCATCGACCACAGCACCCGCACCCTTCTGGAAGTCCCAGACAAGCAGATGGAGGACTTCATCAAGGTGATGGAAAACGTCCCGGACGCGGAATGCACGCAGGAATACAATCTGGCCAAAGGGGACAAGGTTGTAGTGACAAGCGGGCCCCTCAGCGGCGTAGAAGGCGAGATTGTAGAGGTCGACGGCGGCACCTCTTTAATTGTGCGCGTGCGCTCGCTACTGTGCGCAAAAGTCACAATATCGCGTCAAATCGTGCGTCCGAGCACAAAATAATTGCATAAATAAATTTTTTACCGTAAATTTGCTCGCTAAAGCGATAATAATGTAATTATCTAGATATGAAAAGACTAATTTTTGCTCTTGCTGCTGTATGCATGATTACTCCCGCCTTTGCGCAGGAAGTCAAACGCACGGAGGACGATAAGACCATCACTATCGTCGAAGAAACCCAGACCCCCGAGGGTAAAGTTGAGACTACCACCGTTATCCAGAAGGACCGCGTTTTCGTTAACAAGTTCTTGTACAACTGGGAGCTTATGGGTGGCCTTGGCACACAGCTCTATTACGGAGAGAATGACTGGAAAGTTGAGAACAAACTTCAAATGTTCGCCTTCCCTTCCATCGACCTTTACCTTACCAAGTGGGCATCCCCTTACTTTGGTGTCGGTATCGGAGCCAATGTAAGCAAATTCAAGGGACTTTATCAGAATAGAGGGGACAAACTATTCGCTACCCGGTTTAAGACCAACGACGCTTATACTGGGAAAATCAGCGCGGACTATGCCCCTCAGAATCTTACTTATCAAAAAGGCTATTACGGCAACGTTTTTGCCCTTGCCCACGCCGACCTTGGCAACATTTTCTGCGGATACAAAGCCGACCGTTTCTTCACGGTTGACGTTTATGCCGGTGGTGGTGTCATCTTTGGCATTACCGACAAGGCTATCGGCGCATCCTTCAATGCGGGTCTCACTCCTAAGTTCCGCATTTCCGATCAGTTGAGCATCATGCTCAACATCCGCGGAGCCCTCGTTTCCGATGACTTCGAAGGTGAATCCAACCTGAATGAGCCTACTGAGGCCCACTTTCTCTCTAACAAGAAGCTGGATGGAATTGGAGGCGCCACCATCGGCCTGTCCTGGAAGCTCGGCAAGAAGAAGAGCCGCTGGGAGAACGCTTACCGCACCAGCACCATTCACTACAACGATGCAGCTCTTGCAAGGCGTGATTCCATCAACAACGCTCTCACCAGAGACCTTATCAACGCCAACGCTACCATACAGGATCTTAACGACAAGCTTGCAAACGCCAACAACACCCAGTACATCACCGAGGTTCCAGACCTGTGGTTCCACATCAACTTCATCGTCGACCGTTGGGATCTGCTCAACCGCGAGAAGGTCAACCTGCAGTCCGTCGCCGACGTCATCAAGAGCACTCCCAGCGTGAAGTACCTCCTCTGCGGCTATGCCGACAAGCAGACCGCTACTCCCGCTCACAACATGATGCTCTCCAAGAACCGTGTTGAGGCCGTGTACGATTACCTCACCAAGGAACTTGGCGTCGATCCCGACCAGCTCGTCACCGATTACAAGGGTGGTGTAGACTACATGTTCTACAATGAGAAGGAACTCAGCCGCTGCTGTATGATCACGGCTATCAAGGAGTAATTCTATGAAACAGAATCTTTTACAGAAGATTCAAGATAAATCCATCGTAGCCGGGGTCGTGGGCCTCGGCTACGTTGGTTTACCACTGGCCGTTGAGAAGGCCAAGGCCGGATTCCGTACCATCGGATTCGACGTGCAGAAGGACAAAGTGGATATGGTGAATGCCGGCCACAATTACATAGGAGACGTAGTTGACAGCGACCTTGCAGCTCTTGTAGCCGACGGCCGCCTCTCGGCCACCACCGACTTCAGCTTCATCGAAGGCGTTGACTTCGTGGCCATATGCGTTCCCACCCCGCTGGACGCTCACCAGCAGCCTGACATAAGCTATGTTGAGTCTTCGGCCCGTTCCATCGCCAAATACCTTCACAAAGGCATGATGGTGGTATTGGAGTCCACCACTTACCCAGGCACAACCGAAGAGCTCATAAAGCCCATTCTCGAGAGTTCGGGGCTTAAGTGCGGAAAGGATTTCTACCTGGGATTTTCGCCCGAGAGGGTAGATCCCGGCAACCTGATTTACAAGACCAAGAACACTCCCAAGGTGGTAGGCGGCCTTGGAAAGGACGCTTCCGAGGTGATTTCCGCTATGTATGAGGCTGTGCTTCAGAGCCCGGTGTTCCGGGCATCCTCCCCCGCCGTGGCAGAAATGACCAAGATACTGGAGAACACCTACCGCAACATCAACATAGGTCTCATCAATGAGCTGGCAATACTATGCCACAAGATGAACATCGACCTTTGGGAGGTGATTGAGGCGGCCAAAACCAAACCCTTTGGCTTTACTCCTTTCTACCCGGGGCCCGGCCTCGGCGGACATTGCATACCGCTGGACCCGTACTACCTGAGCTGGAAAGCCCGCGAGTACGGTTTCCACACTTCCATGATCGAATCATCGATGATGATCAACGACCGTATGCCCGAGTACTGCGTAGAAAGGATTGCCGACATGCTCAACCGCCGCTTCGCTAAGGCTCTCAACGGAGCCAAGATACTAGTACTCGGCGTAGCGTACAAACAAGACATCGACGACTACCGCGAGTCCCCCGCTATCAGGGTGATAGACGGACTCCGCAGCGAAGGGGCCGATGTTGTATATTACGATCCTTTCGTTCGACATTACCGCCACAAGGGCGAGTGGTTTGACGGAGAGAGCGAGCTCACCGCCGAACTCATTGAGAACGCCGATGCCGTGGTAATTACTACGGCTCATACAAAAGTAGATTACAGCTTTGTGCAGCAGCACGCCAAAGCCATATTTGATACCAAGAATGCTATGAAGGCTGTCGCCGAGCGCGACAGCATTGAAGTATTATAAATGCAGGACTGTTTCGTTCACGAGAGCAGCTACGTCGATGATGGGGTCATCATCGGCGCCGGCACCAAGATATGGCATTTCTGCCATGTCCAGAGGGGCGCTGTTATCGGGAACAACTGTTCGCTAGGGCAAAACGTGAACATTGGATGCAATGTCCGGATAGGTAACGGAGTCCGAATACAGAACAACGTCTCGGTATATGAAGGCGTTGAACTGGAAGACAACGTATTTTGCGGCCCTTCGTGCGTTTTCACTAACGTGAATACGCCCCGCTCGCACTTTCCGGTGCACGGAGCCTATTCGCGTACGCGCGTACGCGAGGGCGCGTCCCTGGGCGCGAACTGCACGGTCGTGTGCGGGCATACGATCGGGCGCAGTGCCCTGGTCGCTGCCGGAGCCGTCGTAACGACGGACGTAAAGGACTATGCACTAATGGCCGGCGTTCCGGCCCGCCGTATCGGCTGGGTCTGCGAGTGCGGCCGTCGTCTGGACGAGAGCCTCGTCTGCAACTGCGGACGGAGTTATCGGCTTGAGGGGGATACCCTCGTACAAAAGGAAGGCTAAGCGCGGACTCTTTCCGCCTTTCTCTTCCTCTCCCCTCCTGCCAGCCTTCATAGGGTGGCAATGGCGAAGCCATACAACAAACTGAGCATCATGGAGTTCAGAGATCTCAAAAAACAGTACCAAGCCCTGCAGGCAGAGATGGATCAGGCCCTCCTGGGAGCCGTGCGGGATGCCCACTTCATCATGGGCTCCCCGGTCGCAGCGCTGGAGGAGCAACTCGCCGCATACGTCGGCGTGAAGCACTGTATCAGCTGCGCCAACGGTACAGACGCCCTGACGCTGGCCCTGAAGGCCTGGGGAATCGTTCCGGGTGATGCTGTGTTCGTCCCGGACTTCACCTTCTTCTCTTCAGCGGAGGTCGTCAGCCTGGAAGGCGCGACGCCTGTCTTTGTCGACGTGGAAGAAGACACGTTCAACATGGACCCGTCCGACCTGGAGCATGCGATTCAGGAAACGCTGGAGCACGGGGCGCTCAAGCCGCGCGTCATCGTGGCGGTGGATCTGTTCGGGCAGCCGGCCGATTATCCCCGGATCCGCGAGATCGCAGACCGTTACGGACTTTGGATCCTGGAGGATGGGGCACAGGGCTTCGGCGGAAGTATCACGATCCCCGATCAGGTCGGGGATGACGGACGCGTCATTGCCGGCCGGACCGGCAATCCCGGGATCGGGGATGACGTGCGTATGGCATGCAGTTTCGGCGATATCGCCACGACATCCTTCTTCCCGGCCAAGCCCCTGGGCTGCTACGGGGACGGCGGCGCCGTATTCACCGACAACGACGACTGGGCCGCGCTCATCCGTTCCTACCGCATCCACGGCAAGGGCACCGACAAGTACGACAATGTCCGCATCGGCCTCAATTCGCGCCTGGACACGCTCCAGGCCGCGGTCCTGCTGGTCAAACTGAAGGCGTTCAAGGACTACGAACTGGACGCCGTCAACGTTGCGGCCAGTCGCTACACTTCCCTGCTGGACGGGATCGTTGAGACGCCCGTCGTGCGCGAAGGCTTCCGCTCCAGCTGGGCACAGTACACGCTGCGCCTGCGCGATGCAGCCGAGCGTGACGCCGTCCAGGCCGCATTGAAGACGGAAGGGATCCCGGCAATGGTTTACTATCCGCGCCCGATGCACGCGCAGACGGCTTTCCGGGGACTGTCGGACGCAAACTGTCCCGTCGCGACCCAGCTCTGCAACCGGGTGCTGTCCCTGCCCCTTCATCCGTATATCACTGAGCGGGAAATACAAAGCGTCGCGGACGCTATCCGCCGCGCCCTCAAACGATGACACTATTCAAGAGAAACCGCCCCTGGGTCAGTCTCCGCTACGACGCGGACTTCAGCCCCGATAACTACTCCGAAGACGGGGTGGAAAGCGGCGCTAAACTGGAGAACCACATCGCCTCCAGCAAGGATCTTTACAAGATATTCAAGGCGACACTGGACCTGGGACTGGGTGATTTCCTCAAATGGCTGGACAGCCACAGCCAAGAGCTGGACGACACGACCTTCGTCGTCAACACCGACGACGGCAACGCCCTGGACGACCTGCGGCGCCATAATCCCCAGATCATCATCAACCGCATGAGCCTGAACCGGATCCGGCACCTCAACACGTTCCTGAACAAGGCCAACGAGGCGCTGGTGGACGGCGGGTATCTCTGGTGCCATTCGCGCACCGCGCGGCTCAAGCGCGAGGTGATCTATGCCACCTATCCCGGCTTTGTCGGCAAGGTCGTCTATGCCGCCCATTATTTCTGGCACCGCTTCTGCGCCAAGTGGAAGCCCACCCGCTGGTTCTACATGTGGGTCACGAAGGGGAAAAACCGCACCTACCACCGCGTGGAGCTGCTGGGGCGGATGTACCGGGCCGGATTCGAAGTCATCGACGAGCGCTTCCACAAAGGCGAATTCTTCGTGATCGGACGCAAGTTCCGCGCCCCTATCTGGGACGATGACCCGACCTGCGGCATCCTGGTCAAACTGCGGCGCGTGGGCTACAAGGGCGAAATGATCGGCGTCTACAAGCTCCGGACGATGCACGCCTATTCGGAGTATCTGCAGCCCTACATGCTGGAGCACGAGGGCCTGCAGGACGGCGGCAAGTTCGCCAACGACTACCGGGTCAACGGGTGGGGCAAGCTGCTGCGAAAGAGCTGGCTGGACGAGCTGCCGATGCTGATCAACGTCCTGAAAGGGCAGATGAAACTGGTCGGCGTGCGGCCGCTGAGCCGGCATTATTTCAGCCTTTATTCGCCTGAGATGCAAGCCCTTCACATCAGCGTCAAGCCGGGCCTGCTGCCCCCGTTCTACTACGAGAAAGACTCCCCTGTCACGCTCGAAGACGTGCAGGCTTCGGAAAAACGATACATCGATGCTTACCATCAGCATCCCTTCGCCACGGACTGGCGCTATTTCTGGGGCACGGTAGGCAACATCCTGTTCAAGCATAAAAGATCGCATTGAGATATGGCAGAAACGAAACAAGCGACTGCGGAAGAGAAGTGGGACCTGGTCATAGAGCCGAAGGACAAGTTGTTCTCGGTAGACTTCAAGGAACTGTGGCGCTATAGGGACCTCTGCTCCCTGTTTGTCAAGCGCAACATCATCACCCAGTACAAGCAGACCATCCTGGGACCGGTCTGGTTCGTCGTCCAGCCGGCGCTGACCGTCATCATGTACATGGTCGTATTCGGCGGCATCGCCGGGATCCCGACCGACGGTGTACCCCGGCCGCTGTTCTATCTGGCGGGCACCTGCATGTGGAACTATTTCTCCGAATGCATGACCAAGACGTCCAACACTTTTGTAGCCAATTCAAGCATCTTCGGAAAAGTGTATTTCCCGCGGCTGGTAATGCCGATTGCGGATGTGATCAGCAACCTGCTGCGC
>JAEEGJ010004590.1_pt1 | contig 46166 bp, 32 predicted proteins | sample 8958761 | NCBI WGS metagenome assembly JAEEGJ01 (sample SAMN16246546, study PRJNA631951) | gut metagenome | biome: gut microbiome; feature: rumen; material: RS-attached | host: Bos | place: Iran: Karaj | collected 2018-10
TGCGATAATACACCCTCTTGTCCTCTTCGCGAACCGCACCTGCAATTCTTTTGGAATCATACACATCTTCCTTCCAAACAAGTTTATAGTCCACTCCATCCAAGGTAATGTTATCTCTAATACTTTGGATTTCAGTATGGTAATCATTCGGATAGTTCATAGAAGCCATGTAAACCACATTCCATTTCTGGCGATTGTTAGCCTCATGAACCATGGGGAAATAATCTTGAATAGTCCCTTCAATTTGGATGTCGTCAATGCAAATGGCAGATTGTGATACCTCAAACCCTTCCCAAAAGAAATGACGAATGGCGATATAGACATCCTGACCAGCATACAGGCTCAAATCAACGCAGTATTGTGTCCATTCGCCAGGATGAAAGGGATTGAAAGTAAGTGTCCATTCTTGCAATGTGGTAAAAGCCAACGGGTCGTCGTTTACCGTAGTGGAAACGCATATAGCCCAATGCTCGGCGGGACGGGTCTCGTCCAAAGGAAGCGCCCAAAGACAGAATTCACTACCTCCTTGGGGTAATCTCACACGGGGAGACACAATAAAATTGTTTGGTGCTAAGGAGTCACCAGTGACAGGATCTTTGGAATACGACAGCACCATACCGTCGGAACCGTTGTGCCCTATTCCATCAGCATTGGGTTGCCAGTTGTGTCCGTCGCCATCGCCATCGAGGATGGTCCAACCTTGAAGAGTGCCGTCGTCAAAGTCGAAATTAAGGCTTTGCGCCACGCCGCCAAACGCGAAGGTGGCCAAAATCGCCAAAGTTAATACTAATCTTTTCATTGTTCTAATTATTTGATTGCTATTTATTTAATTTCATTTTTTTGTGTTAGCTTTTAGCCTTTGGCTGTTAGCCGCCAGCCCTTCGACAGGCCTTTGGAACCGAGGCTGGCTAATAGCTAACAGCTAACGGCTAATAGCTCATACAGCATTCACAATTTCCTCAAAACTTCTGTTATCGTCGCCGAGGTCCATCTTCATCTGTTTTATCCTCGTTTTGCGCTTATAATAAGACTCCGTCTGCGTGTCCAGCAGGATGGAAATCACCTGATTGGAGAAGCCGTTTTTCGACAGGCAGCAGATGCGCACATCCCATTGGCAGAGTTTGGGATAGAGTTGCAGCAGGCGTTGCGAGAAGCCGTCGAAAATCAAGTCCGTCAGGTTGATGAAGTCCTTCCAGTCGTTGTCCGTCAGCTCGAAGTCGAGCGAGTCGGCATTGATTTCCTCGCTGAGGGCTTGGGCCGTGGTCATGATCTTGTTGCGCGTCATGATTTTCTCAATCATCATGAAATCCTTCTGCGAGAGGCTCTGCTGGCTGCGCCGCAGCTCGTCGTTGGTGCGTATCAGTGTCTCCATGTCGCTCACCAGTTCGTGGATGCGGTTCTGGTCGCGCTCCACCTGCCGCCCAAAGTGCTCCATCTCCAACTTGTGGTCGCTGATTTTTTTCCTCACAATCAGCAGGATGACGAGCAAGGCAATCACCGCCATGGCGATAATCAGATAGAGTTTTAGGTCGCGGTTGCGGTGCAGGCTCTCCAACTCACTTTGCTGCGCCTTCAGCTCATATTCCGCCTTGATGCGTTGCATAGTCTCGTTGGAGTGTTCCGCATCGGCTTGCACCAGGTTATCGGAAAACAGCGTATGGTATTGCACCGCCTGTTGGTAGTCACCCTCGCTGTAGGCAATGGCGTAAAGTGTCTCATAAACAGACATCTTCAATCCCGCCCGCTCGCTGCGAAGCGCCTCGTTCAAATAGGCTTTTGCTTTGTCGTACTCATGGGTATAATAATGAAGGATGCCCAAGGTCATGTGGGCGATGTCGGTGTCATTGTCGTTGAGGCCGCATTCCAAGGCCCTGTTGACGTTCTCGATGCCTTTGGCGAAGTTGCCTGTCTCCATGTAATAATCGCGACCCAACTCCAGATAGAGGTCGCCAATCATGGCGGTATCCTTCACAAAAGTGGCGATGCGGAAAGCTGAGTCGTAGTAATGCTTCGCCTGTGTGTATTGCTCCTGTGCCCTAACGGCACGCCCGCTGTTGCGGTAGGCATTCATTATGCCGATCGAGTCAGCCGTTTGTCGGAAGCAGTTCAGAGCCTGTTGGTGTTGCTTGAAGGCATCCTCGAAAAGGCCGTGTTTCAGGTACATGGCTCCGAGGTTGTCGCTGAGTTGGCCTTCCAGCTGGATGGCTTCATCGGTTTTGTCGGAACGTTGCACGATGGCCAGTCCTTGCAGGAACTTCTCGGCGGCTTCTTCGGAGCGGCGTTCTTCGCGCAGCTGCACACCCTCTATATAATAGGTCTGTGCTTGTTCCAATCGCTTCATCTGGCTGTCGCAAGCGGATAACATCACGCCGAAAGCGAGGACCGTTAGGATAAGGGGTTTTAAATTCGTCTTCATAGGCTTCTTGGTTTACTGTCGGGCCTTCGACGGGCTCAGGCACCTTAACTTCACGTGACCGCCAAGGACCCTGAGCCTGTCGAAGGGCCGATACACATCGCAAAAATATACAGAAAAAACGCTTGTCAAGAGGTCAAACCCCTTCCAAAGGGCCATGTCCCTACTTTTTCCAAATGTCCTTATCGGATTTAACTGTAAATCAATAATATAACAAGTAGCTCAAAAAACCTATGTCCCTACTTTTTTTGGCGACTTCCCCCTCTAGAAGGGGTGCCGAGTAGGGTGGGGGAGTCCCTCAAAACACCAAAACATCACTCTCCCCGAAGTTATCATACGACGAAGTAATCACCTTCTCGCCTGGCTCCAAGCCCTCAATGACCTCGTAATACTGCGGGTTCTGCCGACCGATGCGGATATCACGTTTCGTGGCCTTGGTGCCGTCGGGCGAGAACACATAGATCCACTTGCCGCCCGTCTTCTGGTAGAAGGCACCACGCGGAATGAGTACCGCCTCCACGGGCTGACCCAGTTGCAGGTTGAGGTAATAGGTCTGGCCGCTGCGGATGTTCTCGGGCTGCTGTTCCATGAACTTGAAGTCGGCCTTGAACTTGCCGTCGCGCACCTCGGGATATACCTTGCGGATCTGCGCCTGATAACGCTCGCTCTGCCGCTCAAAGGTGGCCTCCAAGCCCGGCGTCACACGGTCGATGTAATGCTCGTCGATTTGAGCCTCAATCTTGTAGCTGTCAAGGTTGTTGATTTGCCCAATTTTGGAACCTGCGCCCACCGACTGTCCGAGCACGACATCCAAGAGACCCAACTCACCGTCGATGGGTGCCTTGATGGTCAGGTTTTCCTTGCGCTTACGGATCATCATCATGTTCACGCGCATGTTCTCGAGGCTCTCGCGCATCCGGTCGATTTCCACCGAGCGGTGAAGGCTGTCTTGTTTGGCGCGGTTCTCCACCAGCCTCAGGCGGCTGCTCGAGAGCTCAAAGTCCTCTTCGGCTTTCAGGAAGTCCTCGCGGGCGATGAGGCCGTCGTTGTAAAGTGCTTGCTGCGCCTCGTATGTGCGGTGGTTGCGTTGCACCTCCATTTGCAGCTGCAGCTTCTCCTGCTCCACGCTCAGCTTCTGTTGTTCCATCTGTATCATGGTGTTGCGCAGGATGTTCTCCTTCTCGGCAAGGTCGGCCTCCGAGGTAAGGATCTGCATATCGAGGTTCTCGTTGCTCAGGATGACGATGACATCGCCAGCATTGACCCGACTGCCTTCCTCGGCCACAATCTGCTGCACCACGCCGCCTTCCAAGGGGCTGATTTGTATCGTCGTCATCGGTGCCACCTGTCCGCTGATGCGGATATAGTCGTTGAACTCGCCCGAAGTCACCGTCGCAATGCTGATGTTGTCGGCATCGATACGCAGTTTCTTCGAGTCGTCCCTGAAGATAAGCCAAAGGATAAAGACGAGCAGCAACGCCGCGCCCCAATACGGCAACGCCTTCTTGGTAAACGCCAGCGCAATGCCTTTTTTCTTTTCGATTTTTCGATCCATGTTTTCCATAACTATCTGATTATTTGTTGTTTTCTTTCTATTTTGTCACAAAACCCACAAAACCATCAACCCCTTTTTTCCTAGTTGTGGGAAGCACGCCAACCGGCTGCTTCCCAGCGGCGACATGGTTGTGGAGCCGCTTTGCTGTTTTCTGTGGACTTACGCATTGTTTTGCAAGTTTTGTCGGTTTTGTGATAATAATCAATTATTCTTCAACGATTTCACCGGATTCATCCGTGCAACGCGATTGCTGCTCAACACGACCACGACGGTCACGATAAGCAAGACCACCACTGCGCCGATAATAAAGTACATTGACGAGAGGCTAATACGGATGGCGAACAGTTCAAGCCACTTGTCTGAGACAAAGTAGGCAATCGCCACGCCAAACAGGGCTGCAATTACGGCGAGTTTCAGCACGTCCACCACAAACATTTGCTTGCCGATGGCTTCGTTCACGCCGCCCAACTTCTCCGCAAAACTGCGGCTGACGGCGATGTCGCCATTGTACTCCTGCAGGGCCTGCATCGGGTCGCCAGCGAGAAATTCACGATTGAAAAAGTCGAAGAAGCAAGTGTCCGCGCCAATGCACAAACCCGTGATGAGGTTGTCGCTTTCGTCATAAAGGTTACCGTTGAGCAGATTGGAATAGCGCGTTGCCGCTTCCACGCCCGGCACTTCCGCCTTGAAGCCCGGGGCGATGCCGCCCGAAGTGCCCCAGAAGTCATCGGGGTCGCCACCTTCTTGGAAGATGATGTTCTCGGTAATCCAATAGATGCGGTCCACGTCTTTGTAGAAGCTATCATACGACAATTCAAAGCACACCTTGGCAATCAGCACGACACCAATGGCGAGACCTATCCCCAAGGACAGGATTTTAATTAATGTGTCTTTGAAGCGGTTCATATTATGGAATGTTTAAAAACGAAAAGGCAGATAGCATCTATCATGTCAAAATCACAAAACCATAATAATCAATAAAATACAAAAACCACCCCAACCCCAAAGTGTAAAGAATCTTTACACCGCTGTAAAGAATCTTTACAACCGCCCGCTTTTACTCTTTCCTCATCTTCCTCAACTTCCTCCTTTTCCTCAACTCATTTTCGTGGAGAAAAACCACCCTTCGTAATCACGAAAGCACGTTAGCACGCATAACGAGAACTAAACAACTCCCCCTAACACCTCTTTTATATAGTTTTATTTATTTATAGATTTTTTTCTCTACTTTTGCGCATTAAATCATTATCGTATGGCAAAGACAAACACAGCTGACATAGGCTTTGAAGACAAGATATGGAAAGCTGCCGACCTGCTGCGTGGCTCCATCGACGCGGCAGAGTATAAAAACGTGGTGCTAGGCCTCATCTTCCTGAAATACATATCCGACTGTTTCGACGTGAAACACCAGCAGTTAGTCGACGAAGGCGACGGCTTCGAGGAGGATAAGGACGAATACGTGTCCGAAAACATCTTCTATGTGCCCGCCGATGCCCGCTGGAGCGTCATCGCCGAAGCGGCACACACCCCTGAGATCGGCAAGGTCATCGACAACGCCATGATGGAGATCGAGAAAGAGAACGACCGCCTCAAAGGCATCTTGCCCAAAAACTTCGCCCGTCCCGAGCTTGACAAGCGTCGTCTCGGCGATGTCGTCGACCTCTTCACCAACACCATCGAGTTGGGCAAACAGGAAGAGAACAAAGACCTTTTGGGCCGTACCTACGAATACTGCCTCTCCAAGTTCGCCTCGCTCGAAGGCAAGAACGCAGGCGAATTCTACACGCCCAGCTGCATAGTCCGCACCATCGTGGCCGTGCTGCAGCCTTACAAAGGCCGCTGCTACGACCCAGCAATGGGCAGCGGTGGCATGTTCGTTCAAAGTGCTGATTTTGTCAAGCATCATCAGGGCGACATCAAGAACCTCAGCATCTTTGGTCAGGAAATCAACGCCAACACCCGCAAGATGGCTATGATGAACCTCGCCATCCGTGGCATCGAGGCCGACCTGGGCGACCGCAATGCCGACACCTTCTTCGACGACCGCCACCCCACACTGAAAGCTGACTTCGTGATGGCCAATCCACCTTTCAACATGAGCGACTGGGGTGCCGATAAGCTCCAAGAAGATGTCCGTTGGAAATACGGCATCCCGCCAGCGGGCAACGCTAACTTTGCCTGGCTAGAACACATGATCAGCCACCTGTCGCCTTCGGGACGCATCGGCATGGTGCTGGCCAACGGCTCGCTGAGCAGCCAGAGCGGAGGCGAAGGCGAAATCCGTAAGAACATCCTGCAGGCCGACCTCGTGGAAGGCATCGTTGCCTTGCCAAGCCAATTGTTCTATAGCACTGGTATTCCTGTATGTCTGTGGTTCCTCAGCCGACAGAAAACACAACCAGGCAAAGTCGTCTTCATCGATGCCCGCAACATGGGCACCATGGTCACCCGCAAGCTCCGTGAACTGACCGAGGATGACATCAACCGCATCGCCCAGACCTTCACCGACTACCGCAACGACACTCTACAAGACGAGAAAGGCTACTGCGCCGTGAAGACGCTCGAAGAGATAGGCGCACAAGACTTCATTCTCACTCCTGGCCGCTATGTTGGCATCGCTGAGCAGGAAGATGATGGGGAACCGTTCGAGGAAAAGATGGAACGGCTCACCGCTGAACTGAGTGGTCTTTTTGCCGAGAGCCATCGCTTGGAGGAGGAGATTCGTAAACAACTAGGGAATATTGGCTTTAATATTGACTGAGCTATGGACGAGATAGAAAAGAATAATCAAATTGTCGCGACAGCGTCGACACAATCTTTGATGCAGGATCTGCGCCAGATCATCGAGCAGGCTCGTGGCCATGTGGCTGCCACGGCCAATTATGCGCTGACTACGATGTACTGGCATATTGGGGAGCGTATCAATCGTGAAGTGCTTGGAAATGAGCGAGCTGAATATGGAAAGCAAATTGTGTCGCAGGTTGCGACACAATTGCAATTTGAATATGGAAAGAAGGGGTTTGAGCTAAGAAACATTAGGAGAATGATGCAGTTTGCCCAGCAATTTCCAGAGTTTAGAATTGTGTCGCAGGTTGCGGCGCAATTATCATGGTCGCATTTTATTGAGGTATTATCTTTGAAAGATGAACTTCAAAGAGAGTTTTATATCACTTTAGCCGCTTCAGAAAGATGGGGGCGTGATAGGCTCCGCAAGGAAATCGACGGCATGCTCTATGAGCGCACCGCCATTGCCACAAAACCTGACGAACTCATTAAGAAAGAACTCTCCACTTTGCGTGATGACAATGTGATGTCGCCTGATTTGGTCTTCAAGAGCCCATATTTCTTAGAGTTTACGGGTTTGAAGGGCATGTATAGTGAGAAGAGTCTCGAAGACTGTCTGGTGGCTCATTTGGAGCAGTTTATCATCGAGTTGGGCAACGGCTTCAGTTTCGTGGCCCGACAAAAGCGAATGATTATTGACGGCGAGGATTTCTATCTCGACCTGTTGTTCTATCATCGTCGTCTGCACCGCTTGATTGCCATCGACCTCAAGAAAGGCCGCTTTAAGGCTGAGTACAAGGGACAGATGGAACTCTATCTGCGTTGGCTGGAGCAGAACGAGATGGAACCAGGCGAAGAGTCGCCATTAGGTTTGTTGCTCTGCACCGAGGGCAGCGAAGAACAGATAGAGCTGTTGCAATTGGACAAGGCGGGCATAAAAGTGGCGAAGTACCTAACCGAACTGCCGCCGCGTCATGTGTTGATGCACCAAATCCAGAAGTCGTTGGAGGCAGCCAAAGCCCGTTTTGACAACATTATTGATGAGGAAGAATCCTAAATAAAAAAAGAATTGATGGGAAAAGATAACAAGCAATAGGTAATGATTGTAGTCTCATAAACAACTGATGCTTTCTTCGTTATATTGTCAGTCTCAATAAATACGAAGAACCCATGAAAGAAAAATTGATCGTAGAAATCAGCAACGCCATGGCTGATGCTTTGAATGTCGAACAAATGGCACTGCTGAATGGTGTACTGCTGCGTGTCGTCAGCAAGTACAACATCACTGCTGACGAAGAAACCAAGCAGGCCACCGACGAAACCAACGAAAGCCTTTTGCATTCCTTTCTCTCGGCCAAACAGGTCGAAGGCTGCAGCGGCCCCACCGTCCGCTATTATGGCAACACCATCCAGCAGCTCTACAAGACCATGCCCAAGCGCGTCACCGACTACACCACCGAAGACATCCGTGCCTATCTCGCCGTGTTCCAGCGCAAACGTAAGGCCAGCCGCGTCACGGTCGACAACGTCCGCCGCATCTTCTCGTCCTTCTTCGCCTGGCTCGAAGAAGAGGACTACATCATCAAAAGTCCTGTGCGTCGCATCCATAAAGTGAAGACCGGCGCACAAGTCAAAGAGGTCTTGACCGATGAGTCCTTGGAAAACCTGCGCGACACCTGTGTCCATCCCCGCGACCTCGCCATGATTGACCTCTTGGCCTCCACGGGTATGCGTGTCGGCGAGTTGGTTAAGCTCAACCGTGAGGATGTCAACTTCAATGAGCGCGAATGCGTCGTCTTCGGCAAAGGCAACAAGGAACGCATCGTCTATTTCAATGCCCGCGCCAAGATACATCTGCAGGAGTACCTCAACAGCCGCCGCGACAAAAACAAGGCCCTGTTCGTCTCTTTGGCCAAGCCGCATCGTCGGCTGCAAATCTCGGGCGTCGAAGTGCGCTTGCGCAAGATTGGCAAGGAAGCCAAGGTGCCAAGGGTGCATCCCCACAAGTTCCGCAGGACATTGGCCACCATGGCCATCGACAAAGGCATGCCCGTGGAGCAGGTGCAGAAGCTCCTCGGCCACGTCAAAATCGACACCACCATGCACTATGCCATGGTCAACCAGAATAATGTGAAACTGTCTCATCGGCGTTTTTTGAGCTAAATGGGCAAAAACCAATGAAAAAAAGAGTATTTTTGCCTCCTAATAGACGAGTAAATTCTCATTTATGGAAGAGTGGAAGTTAACAAAGATTGGTTCTATCTGTAAGAAGGTGTGCAGTGGAGGTACTCCAAAGAGCACTGTGAAGGAGTATTATGGTGGAGGAATACCATGGCTTAATACAAAGGAAGTCCATTTCAATAGGATATATTCTACGGAGTCGACAATTACGGACAAAGGCTTAAACAATTGTGCTGCAAAATGGATTGAAGCGAATGCTGTTATTATTGCTATGTATGGTGCTACTGCAGCTAAATGCGCTATTGGAATGATTCCTATGACAACAAATCAAGCCTGCTGTAATCTAATGATTGACAAGAAAAAAGCCGACTATCGATTTGTTTATTATGCCATTGCAAATTCGTATTCTATTCTTGCTTCATTAGCAAATGGTGGAGCTCAACAAAACTTAAATGCCCAGGTGATTAAAGACTTTGAAATATTGCTCCCGTCATTGGTTGTTCAGAAAAGGGCCGCTGATGTGTTATCTACTTTGGATGACAAAATCGAGTGCAATCGTCGTATAAATGATAATTTCCCATTATCACTTCTCTTGTTGACTTGTTTTATTTTGTGGTTATTGAAGCTAAGAAATGATAATTTAAATCAACAGGCACGTGCCTTGTATAAGTCTTGGCTTGTTGATTTCGAGCCTTTCCTGAATGGCGAGTTCGCTGAAAGCGAATTAGGCATGATACCCAAAGGATGGAAAGTGGGAAAACTATTTGATGTCGCAGAAGTCCTTGATAAATACAGAAAACCTTTGTCCGGACAAGAAAGAGATTTGATGGATAAAATTTATCCATATTATGGTGCCACGTCGTGCATGGATTATGTAGATGATTATCTGTTTGATGGAATCTATACGCTGATTGGCGAAGATGGAAGCGTGGTAAAAGAGGACGGATTGCCCTATATGCAATATGTATGGGGTAAACTATGGGTAAATAATCATGCTCATATTCTGCAAGGCAAAAACGGTTTTAGTACAGAAATGCTTCATGTTATGTTATCCACAACAAACATCCGCCATCTTGTTACTGGTGCTGTTCAAGCAAAGTTGAGTCAAGCAAATATGCAGAAAATCCTTGTAGCAATACCATCAACTAATATTTTGGATGAGATAAGACCTAAGTTTGATAAGCTTTATCAATTGATTAGAAAAAATGAAGACGAATCCCACCGTCTTTCACAGCTCCGCGATGCGCTTCTTCCACGATTGATGTCTGGCGTGCTAAAAATCAGTGATTTAACTATATAAATTCTCATTTATGGAAGAGTGGAAAGAATATAAAATTTCAGATGTTATTGATGAAATATCAATGGGGCCGTTTGGCTCTAATATCAAAGTTGATAATTTCATCGACTTTGGGGTTCCCGTGTTGAATGGTTCCAATTTACAAGGTTTTAAGCTACAAGAAGAGTCGTTTAATTATGTCTCGCAAGAGAAAGCAGATAGTTTAGGCAAAGCGAATGCTCATAGAGGTGATGTTGTAATAACTCATCGTGGAACTTTAGGCCAAATTGTTTACATCCCCCAAGACTCTAAGTTTGAGCAATATGTGATTTCTCAAAGTCAATTCAGATTAAAGCTGAAACAAGATCTTATTCGTCCAGATTTCTTCGTTTATTTTTTCCATACTCCTAAAGGCAAACACCGTATTCTGATGAATGCTTCACAAGTGGGTGTTCCAGCTTTAGCAAGGCCAACCTCTACGTTTAAAGAAGTTTTCGTGCCAGTTCCCCCATTGGAAACACAAAACGCAATAATGGCCATCCTTTCCTCTCTTGATAAAAAAATCGAGGTGAACAAGCGGTTAAATGATAATTTCCCATTATCACTTCTCTTGTTGACTTGTTTTATTTTGTGGTTATTGAAGCTAAGAAATGATAATTTAGAGCAGCAAGCCCAAGCCTTATTCAAGTCATGGTTTGTGGATTTTGAGCCTTTTAAGGATGGCGAATTTGTGGAGAGCGAAATGGGGATGATACCGAAAGGTTGGAAAGTGGGTACGCTTGGAGAACTTTGTGCTTTTAAAAGAGGAAAGAACTTATTGACAAAAGATTCCATATTAGGAGAGGTGCCTGTGGTGGCTGGCGGTCTCGAACCATCGTGCTATCACAATGTTGCGAATACGAAATCACCTGTAATAACTGTTAGTGGCTCGGGAGCAAATGCTGGTTTTATGCGTATGTATTATCAAGAAGTATGGGCTTCGGATTGCTCGTTTATCGATTCCACCTGTGAAAATCTGTTCTTTGTGTATTGTTTTCTTACAATAAACAGAAGATTGTTAAGGCATGCGCAAACAGGAGCTGTTCAACCGCATGTCAAACCCGCTGATATTCATAATTTTGAATTGGTAATTCCTCCCAAGGATATCATCAATCAATTCCAAAGAATTGTATCTGATACATTCACTATGAGAGGAAGCATTGAGAAAGAATCCCGCCGCCTTTCCCAGCTCCGCGATGCGCTGCTGCCCCGCCTCATGTCAGGCGAACTGAAAGTGAACGAAATAGAAATGCCTTGATTTGTTGAATAAATTTTCTGATTTTGAGCGAGTAATAAAAAAAGCCGTATCTTTGCACTGCAAAAACTGTCGTAAATGACGACTATTTTTGCAGTATAATAACAAGGATATTATGAACATAGAACGCGAACAATATGTAAATGAACTACTTGCGAAACGCTGGAACGGTAAGGTGAAAATCATTACCGGCATAAGGCGTTGTGGCAAGTCATTCCTGCTCTCCACCCTTTACAAGAACCACCTCTTGAAAGAAGGCGTTCCAGAAGATGCTTTTGTGGAAATCGCTTTAGACAGAAAGTCGGATGTGGCATTCAGAAACCCCGAAACCCTGTTCGAGCATGTCGTCGGCCGCACCTCAAACCTGGACAAGAAATACTATGTCTTCATCGACGAGATCCAATTGTCATACAAAATCAAGAACTCGCAAATCGACGAGCGTCTGGTACCCGAAGAAGACCGCGACCTGCTCTATACCACTTTCTACGACATTTTGAACGACTTGGCGGCACGTCACAACCTGGATGTGTATGTCACTGGGTCCAACTCAAAGATGTTGTCGAAAGACATTGTCACCAACTTTCGCGACCGAGGCTCCGAAATCAAGGTGTTCCCTCTGTCATTCAAAGAGTTTTATCCCGTTTCAGGCATGGAAAAAGCCGATGCCTTGGAGCAATATCTCACCTTCGGAGGCATGCCGCTGGCGGTGCTCGAACCCGAGGAAAAAGGAAAACGAGCCTATCTCGCCGGTCTGTTCAAAAAGGTTTACGTCAAGGACATAGTGGAACGCTATAATCTGAAAGACGACGAGGTGCTGGAGGCTGTAATCGACGCTTTGTCTTCGGCAGTCGGCTCTCTCACCAATCCCCACAACCTGGCCAACAGCGCAGGCTCGCTGATGCACAAAAACACTTCCGACCATACCATAAAGAACTATCTTGACTATTTGGAGGATGTTTTCCTTTTCGTTGGCTCGAAAAGATATGACGTGAAAGGGAAACGCTATTTTGAGAACACCCTGAAATACTATGCCATGGATTTGGGACTGCGCAATGCCCGTCTCAACTTCAGACAGCAGGAGAAATCGCATCTCATGGAGAACCTGATCTTTCTCGAATTGATACGAAGAGGCTATAGCGTCGATGTGGGCGTGGTGGAGATAGTGCGCGTTAAGGACGGCAAACGCCAGCAATCGCAATACGAAATCGATTTCATCGTCAACACCGGCAAGGAGAAAATCTACATCCAGTCAGCATTGAACGTCGATACCGAGGAAAAGCGCCAACAGGAAACTTTCTCGCTGAAAAACTCCGGCGATTTCTTCCGCAAAGTTGTCATTACCGATGGCTTGTCGAAACCCTGGACGGATGACGACGGCATCCTTCACATCGGTGTCATCCCTTTCCTTTTGGACGATGATTTAATTTAATCAAGAATAATCAGTAAAGCTATGTCAGACTACAACGAAGACCATTACGAGCAGACACTCATTGAACTGTTCACCCAGCGGTTGGAATACAACTACCTCAACGGCTACGACATCCAGAACAACTTCGAGGACAAGGACTATTACTGCCCGCTCTATCTCGAACGCCTGCGCGAGAAGCTGAAGGACCTTAATCCTTCGCTCCCCAAGTCGGCCATCGATGAGGCAGAACGCAAACTGCTCCACATCGAAGCCGGCAACATGGTGCAGAACAACGAGCTTTTCATGGATTATCTGCAGCACGGCGTGGAAGTCACCTTCCACAACGGCCACGAACTGAAAAACGACATCGTGTATCTGGCAGACTATAAGAACGCCGCCAACAACGACTTCCTCCTGGTCAACCAGTGGACCTACGTGGAGAAGTCCAAGAAACGCGCCGACCTCATCCTATTCCTCAATGGCCTCCCCATTGTGCTGATGGAGCTGAAGTCGCCCTCACGCGAAGAGACCGACGCCAGCGCGGCCTATCGCCAACTGAAGAACTACATGAAGGAAATCCCTACCATGTTCACCTACAATGTCTTCTGCGTCATGAGCGACATGGCCGAGTCCAAGGCAGGCACCATCACCTCCAGCGAAGACCGCTACATGCAATGGAAGTCCAAAGACGGTGTGTACGAGAGCACCGAGGTCGTCGACTACGACGTGTTCTTTGAAGGCATGTTCCGCAAAGACCGCCTCATCGATATCATCAAAAACTTCGTCTGCTACTGCAAGGACGAAGGCAAAGACTATAAGATCCTGGCGGGCTACCACCAGTATTTCGCCGTCAACAAAGCCATCCAGCGCACTCGCAATGCCGTCACCGGCGACGGCAAGATTGGCGTGTTCTGGCATACCCAAGGCAGCGGCAAAAGCCTCTCGATGGTGTTCTATTCCCATCTGTTGCAGGCTGCCGTGTCGCAGCCTACCATCGTCGTCATCACCGACCGCAACGACCTCGACAACCAGCTCTACGGCCAGTTCGCCAAATGCCAGGACTTCCTGCGCCAAAAGCCAGTGCAGGCCACCACACGCGAGCACCTGCGCCAGCTGCTCGAAGGCCGCACGGCCAACGGTATTGTCTTCACCACCATGCAGAAGTTCGAGGAATATGACGCGCCGCTGTCCACCCGCCGCAACATCATCGTGATGAGCGACGAGGCACACCGTGGCCAGTACGGCTTTGAAGAGAAGATTGATCCCGTCACGGGTAAGGTCAGCGTCGGCACCGCCCGCCTCATCCACGACTCGCTGCCTAATGCCTCCTTCATTGGCTTCACGGGCACACCTGTAGCCCTCAAAGACCGCAACACCATCGAGGTCTTCGGCGACTGCATCGATGTCTACGACATGACCCAAAGCGTCCTCGACCACGCCACCGTGCCGGTCTACTACGAAAGCCGCGTCATCAACCTGAAACTTGACGACGACACCTTAAAGCTCATCGATCAAGAATACGAGCTGCTGGAGATGCAAGGTGCCGATGCACGACAAATTGAGAAGAGCAAGCAAGACCTCTCGCACCTTGAAGAGCTGCTGGGTGCCGATTCTACCATTGATTCCTTGGTGCAGGACATCCTCAGCCACTACGAGAACTACCGCGAGCAGGAGCTGACGGGCAAGGCTATGATAGTCGCCTACAGCCGCCCCATAGCCATCAAGATTTACAAGCGCCTGCTTGAACTGCGTCCCACTTGGACCGAGAAGGTCAAATGTGTGATGACCAGCGGCAACAACGACCCCGAGGAGTGGCGCGACATCATAGGCAACAAGCAATACAAGCAAGAGCTAGCCAAGAAGTTCAAGGACGACGACGACCCGATGAAGATCGCCATCGTCGTCGACATGTGGCTCACCGGCTTCGATGTGCCGAGCCTGGCCACCATGTACGTCTTCAAGCCCATGAGCGGCCACAACCTCATGCAAGCCATCGCCCGCGTCAACCGCGTGTTCAAAGGCAAGGAAGGCGGTCTAGTGGTCGATTACATCGGCATCGCGCAAGCCCTGAAGGCTGCCATGAAGTTCTACACCAGCAACGACCGCAAGAAGTTCGGCGACCCCAACATCAAGACCACAGCCCTGCATAAGTTCCAAGAAGAGCTGGAAATCTGCCGCGACCTCATGCACGGCTTCGATTACTCGAAGTTCAGGGATGCATCCGACCTCAAACGCGCCGAGCTTATCAAGGGCGGCACCAACTTCATGCTGGCCATCGAACGCCAGGATAAGAAGAACGACTTCATGAAGCACGCCACCCTGTTGCATCAGTCCATCACCTTGTGCCGCAGCTTGCTCACCGAATCCCAGCGATGGGAGAGTGCCTTCTTCGAGACCGTCCGCGTCATGCTGTCACGTTTGTCCAGCAAGGGCAAGATAACGAAGAAGGACATCGACGAGCGCATCCGCGAGCTGATGAAGCAGAGCGTGAAGAGCGAAGGCGTCATCAACCTCTTCCAGAACGAGGGCAAAGAGTTCTCGCTCAACGACCCTGCCTTCCTTGAAGAGCTGGCCAAGATGAAGGAGAAGAATATCTCCATCCAGATTTTGGAAAACCTGTTGAAGGACAAGGTGAAGGCCTTCCAGCACAAGAACCTGGTGCAGAGCGAGAAATTCTCCGAGTTGTTAAACAACGCCCTGAGCAACTACCTGAAAGGCATGCTCACCAACGAAGAGGTCATTCAAGAGTTGCTGAAGCTCGCCTCACAAATCAAGGAAACCGAGCAGCAAGGCAACGACCTTGGCCTCAATGATGAGGAAAAGGCCTTCTACGATGCCTTGTCGCGTCCGCAGGCCGTCCGCGATGTCTATGAGAACGACGAGCTGGTGGCCATGACTAAAGAACTGACCGAGGCCTTGCGCAAGAACCGCACCATCGACTGGCAGCACAAAGAGTCAGCTCGTGCTGGAATGCGCAAGATGGTCAAGCGGTTGCTGAAGAAATACAAGTACCCGCCCGAGGAAGCCGAAAGCGCCCTCGAAATCGTCCTAAGGCAATGCGAGGAATGGACCGACGACGAAGACACCGAAGTCGCCCTCCACGCCCCAGTCCTATACCCAATCTCCGAAGAAAGCCAAAACATGCTTCTCGCCGCCGAAGACCATACCCCATCGTTAGCACGATAGGACGTAAGCACGCATAACGAAAACCCTCATCGCGGGCCTCCTCATCGAAGACAAAAAAAACGGCTTTCGGAAAGATTTTTTTCCAATATCACTCTTTTTCTCCTTAACTCAAATTCTATTAGGGAGAGACATTAACATTCTTCTTCTTTTCAACTTCCATGAGAATGTCTTTCTTCAATTGCTCAGTCTCTAGTTTACTTCCCGTGTTCAATGTTTCCATCTCACTCAACAGCTTCGTGTCGTAGTCTTCAACACAATGAACTTCTTCACGAATCATATTTAGCCGAGCCCTGTCTGAAACTGTAGTCCAGGAGATGAATCAAACGATTGGAGAACTCACAAAGATAGAGATAAAACTTGAGGATATTATGCGCAGAATAGTGAAAGCCTAATCTTTTGTGTTATGGAATAAAGTTTCCACGGAATAATGGTAGGTGAGCGACTAACAAGATTTCATTCTATGGTTTGTATGGAAAAAAGTTGTAAATTTGTTGCGCCGTTCCATACGGTGAAAATGTGTGACCGTCTGTCAAGTGATTGGTAGGCGGTTTTTCGTTTCGGGCAAATACGATGTTCGGGCAGTTTTCGGGCAATTGAAAAGGCCTTAACTTGATTTTCAACAAGTTAAGGCCTTGAAGGGTAGCCCATAGCGGAATCGAACCGCTGTTTTAAGTGTGAGAAACTTACGACCTAACCGCTAGTCGAATGGGCCAAAAAAAGGTTCTTTTTGCGGAACCTTCATGTGAACTAGGCGGGAGTCGAACCCACAACCGCCTGATCCGTAGTCAGGGACTCTATCCAATTGAGCTACTAGTCCAGTCGTTTTTGACACTGCAAAAGTACAGCTTTTTTCCGTTTCGCAAGCAAAAAAATGAGAAAAATTTTGTTGTTTTGTGCAAGTGGTTGAAAAACAAAGAAATATTTTTGTTTTCAAGCTTGTTCTTTCTTCCCTTTTTTGAGTTTGCATTCGTTTTTTTCCTATCTTTGCCTCATCAACACATAAACATTTGTCATTATGAGATTATTATTGATTAGCAATTCGACCAACTTTGGCGAGAATTATTTGGCTTGGGCTTCCACCCAAATCGAGCTTTTCTGCTTGCAGAACCATATTAATAAGGATAGCCGCATCATCTTCGTGCCTTTCGCAGGTGTCAACATCGGCGGAATGGTGTATCCCGAGAGTTACGATGCCTACGAGTCGAAGGTGAGGAACGTGTTCCGTGCCAAGTTCGGCTTGGAAAACTTCACCTCCGTACATCATTTCGACGACAAGGTGAAGGCTGTCAAGGAGGCCGACTGCATCGTGGTAGGTGGTGGCAACACTTTCCATCTGGTGGCCGAGATGCATCGCTATGGCTTGATGGATGCCATCCGTGAGCGTGCCCTTGCCGGCGTGTCCTACATGGGTTGGAGTGCTGGCTCCAATGTGGCTTGCCCGACGCTGTGCACCACCAACGACATGCCGATTGTGCAACCCGCATCGTTCAAGTGCCTCAACTTGGTGCCTTTCCAGATCAACCCGCACTATCTTGACCCGCACCCTGAAATCGACAAGATGATCAAGCACGGCGGCGAGACGCGTCAGGACCGTATCAATGAATACTTGGCCGTCAACCAAAACATGACTGTTGTCGGCTTGCGTGAGGCTACTGCCCTTTGGGTGGTTGACGAAAAGATGTGGCTGAAGGGTGGCAAGAAGATGATTGTCATGCGCTATGGCAAGGAATCGGTCGAAATTGACCCGAATTCCGATGTCACTTTCCTCTTGGAAGGACAACATGCTTAATGAGATAGTTTGTATTACTCAAACGCTTCGCGGTTTTCATAAACCACGAGGCTGCGGTCAAGGTGGATGGTCTTCCGTCCACCTTTTTCGCCTTGTATCAGGTAGGGTAGGGCATCGTCGCCCAGAATGTCCTTGAAGGCTTTCTTGATGCGCGAGAGGGTGGCATTCATCGTGTTGCCAACAAAGTCTGTCAGGTTGTCGATGGCATTTTGGAGCAAAGTCTCGTCGCCATAGGTCGAGATTTGACGATAAATTCTGTAAAGTTCAGTTTTATAGTCGCTTAGATAGTTCAATGGAATACCTTCTTCATGAAACAAGAAGAGGATGTACAAGGCCTTACACAGGGTGTGCATCTTTACTTCCGTGTTGTTCCGGTCGGTGAGGAAGATGTCACCGCGCTTAGTGATAAACAAGCGGCTGTACTCGCTGGATACACTGTGTTTCAGCATGATATCGATGAGAATCTTATGGAATCCAGTGTAGTTCAGCTCGTCTTTTTGCGTTTCATCAGGCAGTTGCATCACTTTTTGAAGGAACTTTTCTTCCTTTTGACTCAGTCCATTCGATTGGATGCTAGTGATGTTGTCGTTGAGTTTGTAAATGCGCTGTAAAGTCACCAAAGGGTCGCCGTTGATTTCAAGAATGAGAAAGTCTTGCTGGCTGCCAGGTTTCACTTTCCCGATTTTAAAGAAGAATGAAGGTTTGATGATATTTAATCCACTGGCGTTCAAATAGTTCAGAAATATTTCTTTGGAAAGGAAAGTGCTGCTCAACCGATGAAGATTGTCGCCGATAAACACGCACTGTGATTCTTTCAAGGTCGGGTCCAAATAGTTGAGGGCATTTAAAAAGGTGTTTTTTTTGCTTTGCAGTTCTGAAACCGCCTTGGGCAGATAAAAGAACTCGCGCTGCGACGATTCCAAGAGGCTACAGATGGCTTCATGCTCACGTAAGATGCTGTCGTTGATGGATTTGTCATAATCAGCTTCCACATAAAGCACGGCATTGCGTGTGTCGAAGTTGAGGTTGGGGATGGAAACGAAATGCGCTCTTATGTCTTGGGTCTCAGGTAGTTCAATACCGATGGAAAGGACCAAGGCGGTGATGAGCATCGATTCGTTGGGATCCAAGGAATCGTCCGACATGGATAGCCTTTGGAGCAGCCTGAGTATCGCGATTTTCTCTATGTTTCCAAGGGTTTTCAACGCGTTCACGGCATCCGAGAGGCTGATTTGGCTGGCTTTTTTCCGGCTTGCCTGGGTGATGTTGAAGACGGTGTAAACCCGTTGCAGAAAATCAATCTCTCCTTGGTTGACCATCCCGTCGGATTGCACGAGGTCGGAAAGGACTTTTGCCAAAGCAGTCTTATGTTGTTCCTTGAATTTCATTCATTTACCTGATTTTAATTTGGGTTGCAACCTTGCAACCTTCTTGCGGTTTTTTCGGAGATTGTATTTTTGCCCCGTTTTTTACTTTGCAAAAGTATAAAATATACTGAAAACGACAAGAGTTTATGGTACGAGATTATAAGAATGGTTTGACAGCGAGTGAGGTTGAAGAAAGCCGCAGGAAGTATGGAGACAACGTGTTGACCCCTCCTGAGAAGGAACCGGTATGGAAGCAATTTTTGGAGAAATTTCAAGATCCAATCATACGTATCTTATTGATTGCTTTGTTGTTGTCCGTCGCGGTTTCCTTGTATCAGTTGTTCACGGGAGCCGAAGGGATTGAAGTGTTGCTGGAGCCTTTGGGTATTTTTGTGGCGGTGATGCTGGCCACTACTGTGGGCTTCCTTTTTGAACAAAGCGCCAATAAGAAGTTCGAGGTTTTGAACCAAAGTGAAGACGAGACTTTGGTGACGGTGTCCCGCGATGGCTTTATTCAACGCATTGAAAGGAAGGATGTTGTGGTTGGCGACTCCGTTGTCATAGAGACGGGCGACGAGATTCCTGCCGACGGCACTTTGTTTGAGGCAGTTTCGCTACGCGTGAACGAGTCGGATTTGACGGGCGAGCCTTCTTCGAGCAAGACGACGGATGAAGCCGATTTCAATCCTGATGCCACTTACCCCTCGAATTATGTCTGTCGCGGCAGCTCGGTGATGGAAGGTCACGGAATATTTGTCGTCGAAAAGGTGGGCGACGCTACGGAGTGGGGCAATGTGTATCGTGGCGCGCAAATCGACAATCAGGTGAAGACACCATTGAATGAGCAACTGGACAAGTTGGGGAATGGCATCACCATTGCGAGTTATGTCATTGCGGGTTTGATTATCGTGCTGCGTTTGGTGATGTATTTTGTTTGGCGCGATGATGCCGCTTTCGATTGGATGGGTTTTGCCCGCTATTTACTTAATACGTTGATGATTGCCGTGACGCTGATTGTGGTTGCCGTGCCCGAAGGCCTGCCTATGAGCGTCACGTTAAGTTTGGCCTTGAGCATGAAAAGGATGCTTGAGACCAATAACTTGGTTCGAAAGATGCACGCTTGCGAGACCATGGGCTCCGCTACGGTGATTTGTACGGACAAGACGGGTACGCTGACCAAAAACAGGATGAGTCTAGGAGAAAAATGTTTCTTCGGATTAAAAGACCAAAAACTGGATCAATCCGAAGTGGCACACTTGATGGAAGAAGGCATCGCGCTCAATTCCACCGCTTTTTTGGATTTCAGCGACAAAAAGAAGGTGAAAGTCATTGGCAATCCTACCGAAGGCGCCTTGTTGCTTTGGCTTCTTGACAACAGTGTTGACTACATCAGAATCCGCGACAATGTAAAGATTGTCAAGCAGTTGCCGTTTACTACGAAATACAAGTACATGGCGACTGTGGCGGAAACTGGTTTTGCGGGAGAATATGTCCTATATGTAAAAGGTGCCCCTGAAATCATCATGAAGCGTTGCACGACAGTCAAAATGCTTGATGGTGAAAGCGGAATAGAAACGGTTAAGAGTCAGGTGGATAGCAAGTTGTTGGAGTACCAAGGCAAGGCCATGCGAACCTTGGGATTCGCTTACAAATATATCACGGAGCAGGATTTGGAAACGGTTTTCGTATCCAGCAAGTTGCAAGTGGAAGACCTTTGCTTCTTAGGCATTGTGGGCATTATTGACCCGATTCGTGACGATGTGTCCGATTCCATTCACGACTGCCTCGATGCAGGCATAGGCATTAAGATTGTGACGGGCGATACCCCAGGCACAGCTAAGGAAATCGGACGTCAAGTGGGATTGTGGACTGAGGAGGACGACCCCGAGCGACAGATGATAACAGGAAAAGAGTTCAATTTGCTGTCGGACGACGAGCTTCGTGAGCGTGTTGCCGATTTGAAGATCATGTCGCGGGCACGGCCTTCCGATAAGGAGCGCCTTGTGCGTTTGTTGCAGGAAAGGGGAGAAGTGGTGGCCGTGACAGGCGATGGCACCAATGATGCGCCCGCCTTGAACAAGGCGCAAATTGGCCTTTCGATGGGCGACGGCACCTCGGTAGCCAAGGAAGCCAGCGACATCACCATTTTGGACAACTCGTTCAAGAGCATTGCCCGAGCGGTGATGTGGGGGCGCTCTCTATATCTTAACATCCAGCGGTTTATCCTGTTCCAAATGACCATCAACGTGGCGGCATGTCTCATTGTTTTGCTCGGCGCCGTGATGGGGACGGATTCGCCGCTCACCGTGACCCAAATGCTTTGGATCAACCTTATCATGGATACTTTTGCGGCCATGGCTTTGGCTTCCTTGCCTCCTGACAAAAGTGTTTTGAAGGACAAGCCCCGTTCGCGCACAGCCTTTATCATTACCAAAGACATGGGACGGCGCATTTTCGGGGTGGGTCTGCTTTTTGTGGCGGTGTTATTTGGATTCATCCAATACTTCATGCACTTTGGTGTGGATTCATTGTCCGAGTTCTCGCTCAGAGACTATTTCTCCAGCTATTTCAATTTCCATCACGTGGGAGGCAATTTCACGCCAAAGGAGCTGTCGTTGCTCTTTACCATTTTCGTCTTTATGCAGTTTTGGAACATCTTCAACGCCAAAGCTTATCACACCATGGACTCTGCGTTTAAGGGTTTGTTCGACAAGGACATAATGCGTGGTTTTGGAGTCACCATTTTAATCATCGCTATCGGCCAGATTTTAATCATCACTTTCGGCGGCGAGATGTTCAGTGTGGTGCCTTTGCCTTTCGATGAATGGGTGCGTATCATCATTGGGACTTCGCTGATTTTGTGGCTTGGCGAGATTGAACGTTGGGTGCATAGAATGAAAAAAGCCAAAAAGAATTGAAAATCTTGCTTTTGTGATTTAAAAAGTCGTATCTTTGCCGCTCCAAATCAAAGGAGTAAAAGAAATGAATAAACGTTTGATTATTATTGCTTTATGTGGACTGATGGGGCTTGTTTTTGCTTCATGCTCCCGTCCTTCCATCGTCGGAACCTGGGTTGAACCTGCCGTTGAGGGTAGTCTCATCGGTGATGTGGGCTTCACTTTGCTTGAGAATGGCGAAGTGGTTTCCATCAATACTGGCTTCAGAGAATACACGAGCTGGGAGAAAGTCGGCGACAAGCTGATTCTCAACGGTGTGACCAACGGAACCGTACAAAGCAGTTTCGCCGATACCAATACCATCATTTCTCTTGACGAGAAACAACTGGTAATCGGTCAGGATGGTTATTCGGTGACCTATCAAAGAAGATAGTCTCCCAACCGGATCTTAAATTTTAAATTTTGAATCTAAAACAATAATCTTAAATAACGAATAATGAAGAAATTAGCTGTAATCGCTTTCGGAGGCAACGCTCTTCTGAGAAGCGGGCAGAAAGGTACATGCCAGGAACAGATGCAGAATGTGGCTGACACTTGCCAGTCGTTGCTGCCTTTCCTGAAACAGGGTTATAATTTGGTTATCGGCCATGGCAATGGTCCCCAAGTGGGCAATGTGTTGCTGCAGAATGAGGCTGGTTCGCAGATGTTCGGTCTGCCGGCTATGCCGATGGATGTCTGTGGTGCTGAGACCCAAGGACAGATCGGCTACATGATTGAGATGGGCCTCGAAAAGGTAATGGCGAAGGAAAACATCGACCGTAATGTGGTCACTTTCGTGACCCAGGTACTCGTCGACAAGGACGACCCGATGTTCAAGAACCCCACCAAACCTGTTGGACCATACTATACCAAGGAAGAGGCTGAGGAATATGCCGCTGAGACGGGTGCAGTCTACAAGGAAGACCCCAAAGGCAAAGGCTGGCGTAAAGTGGTGGCTTCACCGAAACCCATTGACATCCAAAACATTAAGTTGGTCAAGCGTTTGGCTGAGGAGGGTAATATCGTCATTACAGTTGGCGGTGGCGGCATTCCTGTCATCAAGAAAGATGGTGTGCATGTGGGCGTTGAGGCGGTCATCGACAAGGACCTTGCTTCGGCCATGACGGCAATCAAAATCGGTGCTGACGAGTTCTATATCCTCACCGACGTTCCGAAGGTGTATATCAACTTCCGCAAGGAAAACGAAAAGGCTCTCGATACCATCACCGTGGCAGAGGCCAAGCAGTATTTGGATGCTGGTCATTTCACCGAGGGTAGCATGGCTCCCAAAATCAGGGCTGCTATCTTGTTTGTGGAAGCCACTGGACACGAGGCCATCATCACTGAGGCCACCAAGTTGGGCGATCCGACTTGCGGAACGAGAATTGTCGCTTGAGCTGATAAGGACAAACAACGTTTTTTCAACTAGATTTTAATCCCTAAAGGACATAAAAGTATCCTTTAGGGGTTGTTTTTTTGCGTTTTTTTGATAAAAAATACTCATTTTTTCTTGTTTATTCAAAAAAAAACTATTTTTGCGATGCTTTTTGGCCGATTTATTAGGTTGAATGGCAGACGTTTTGAGAAGACGTTGACCAAAAGTTTTCCTGACTTGAGGAGATAATCGTCAGTCAGAAAGATTAAGGATCGGGCTTCCACGTGTTTTCATTATGTCTATGAAGATAAAAGAACAACAAAAAGGCAAAGGGAGTCTGCCAAAGACATATTTTAAAAAAATATGAGAAAATCAAAATTGAGAGCAGTTTTGCTTTCTATGATGTTGACCACGGTAGGTATATTACAGCCGACATCAGCTTTCGCTCAGTTTGATTGGTTCTTTGGTTTATTTGGAAAAGGTAGTGAAGAGATTAGCATCAAACCCCAAGAGGAAGAAGAATTGGATGAAGGTGTAATCCCCGATCTTGAAACTTTTCATGAATTAAACTATTATGATTATGAAGGTGGCCTTTTTAGCAAAGGGCCTAATGCTTTAGGTGAAAGTTTATTCAATCAAGGTTTTGGTGAGATCCCAACAGGTATTACCATCGAACCTTTTCAACAGGATGCACCTGCTGGGAACGGATTGCTTATCATGCTGTTGGGCGGCATTGGGTATGCATCAATAAAAAAGAGAAAAAAAGAATCAAATCAATAAACTATCGTCAAGTATGAAGAAAATTACTACTATTCTGATGGCATGTGCATTGGTGATGACCATGTCGCAGTGCAAAAAAGAAGTACAAGTTTCGCCCTATAATTCAGACGAAAGTGTTACTATCACCTTAAATGTGAAGGGTGATGGTGCAAAAACTATAGTGGATCCTGCTACAGGTGCTGTCGGTTTTGAATATGGAGACGTCATTTATGTGGCAAGCAATGGCAAATATGTGGGTACAATTAGCTATGCTGATGGCCAATTCTCAGGTGCCATTTCTAATGCAATAGCCGGACTACCTCTTCATTTCTTTTATCTTGGCAATGTAACTCCTGCAGGAAATCTAGAGTCGGGTGTCACTACATCATGTACGATTGATATCAGTGACCAGTCAGATAATTATTCGAATGGTCAGTGGCATTTACCTGTGATTTCCTATGGTCCATCCATTGAAAACTATGGTGCAACTACCTCATTTACTGCTTGTTTGCAGAATCAATGTGCCATGGCGAAGTTTAATGTTAGCACCGAATCCACAAAAGACATCTTCATTACAGGCATAAACCATATAGTAGGGATTGATTTTTCTCAAACTCCACCAACGTTTACGTACAGCAAGAATGCTGAAGGATTTATAAATATCGGAAAAGGCGAGGGTGATAACTATGAAAAATGGGTTATACTTCTTCCTCAAGACGCTTTAGGAGTTGGATTAGAGGGAAGTGCTTATGATATTGATAATGAGTATGTTGGCGTAAGAGGCGCTATTCCACAAATCGTTGTGAACAGCTATTTTACAACAGGGATACCCGTTACGGTAAACCATTTAAACGGGAACGCAGCTCCAATAGGTGCTATAAATGGTCAGTTTACTATCAATAGCAATGGTAACAAGGTTTATTTCTCACAAGGTAATCTTCAGTATATTGGCAGTGAAGCCGATGGCTATTATAAGTTTGCGGAACATCAATGTGATTATTTTGGCGTTAGTTCGTCACAGGCTAATGATTATGATTTGTTCGATTGGACTCAAGGGAATGAAGACCATCCTATTATTAATGGTGGCGACCAAACGGATTATCCTTGGCATTTGCTCACATTGACCCAGTGGAATTATCTCCTTTTCTATCGTAATACGCTTTCCGGTGTTCGTTTTGCCAAAGCGATTGTGAATGGTGTTAATGGTTTGCTATTGCTGCCTGACGATTGGAAATCAAGTATTCATACGCTACACGAGTGCAACGATAACCTGGCACCCTATTCAAGCAATACGCTGGATAGTGATATTTGGGGCGTTTTGGAAGCTAATGGTGTTGTCTTTTTGCCTGCATCTATTATTGAATCTAATGCTGGATACTACTGGACGTCAACATTGGGCACGATAGCTTATAGAGCATATTCTATTGATTTCATGAATGATAATATTATAAACAACATGCCAGGCATGTCTTCTAATCGTGCTGTTCGATTGGTACAAAATGTTCCATAAGTAATGGTTTAGTATTTAACCAGTAGCCAAAGTCACCCGAAAATTTCCTAATTGTGGATTTTCGGGTGATTTTTTTGTGTCATTTTTGTGTGTACGCCACACTCCAAGCATAGCGTTTCTCACGGTTGGTGTATGTCTCCAGTCGATAGCCTTCGCCATCTAACACTTGGTGCAGGTCGTCGATGATGCCCGTGCCTCTTAGTTTCTCCACTGCCTCTTTCTTGGTCCAATACCGGGTGAAAGCCTCCACGGGATCGGAGGAAGTGCGGATCCATTCTGCCTCGACTGGGTTCATCGTCTTGTGGACGAGAGAGAGGTTGTCTCTTCGGAAACTCTCGATGTCGATGCCAACAGGGGAGAAGTCGACCACCACGGCAATGCCGTTCTTGCAGTGGCTGAGGTTGAAATGCACCTCGGGATAACGGGTCAAATAAGGCTTGCCGTGCTCGTTATAATCCATTTTCAAATCATTGATGCTCAAGGGTTTTAGGAGTTCCTTCAGCATTAGCCACGATTTTAGGCAAGCGAATTGTCCGAATAGGTGCTTGTAGCGCAAGGCCTCTTTACGGCGTTGCTCGTCAACCAAAGGTAACATGCGTTGCACTTCGGCACCGCTGACTTGGATCATATCGTCGAAAATGGATACCATAATTACAGCGCAAAAATAATTAATCTTGGGTAAATGGGTGAAATATTTTCGTTGAAGAAATCTCCCTTTTTGTTCGTAAAATTGCCTCTCGTTTAGATAAAAATGCTTATCGCATTGTTATTCTTTCTATTTTCGCAACAATTTTCTTGAATATGGATAAGAAAGCAAACAAAGGGAAAACCGTTCAGGCCTATCCCGATATTCCACCCCGCACTTTCGACTTGTTGCCGAGGTTTGTGGAGAAGTTTGGCAAAAAGAAAGTGATGTTTGCCTGTAAGGTGGACGGAGCTTGGAAGAAATACATCAGCCGCGACTTCGTGAAAATGACCGATGTGATTAGCCAAGGGCTGATAGGTCTGGGTGTGGGCAAGGGTGACCGCGTGATGGTGATTTCCAACAATTGTCCCCAGTGGAACATGGTGGATTTCGCTGTTCAGCAGATTGGGGCTATCCTGGTGCCCATCTATCCGACGGCTCGTCAGAGCGACTATGAGCACATCCTCAACCACGCCGACCCCAAAGTGGTCTTTGAGGAAGGTGCCCTTATCCATAAGAAGGTGAAACCTGTCCTCGACCAGATGTCCGTGCGTCCCAAAGAGTTCGCTTTCAATCCCGTTGAAGGTATGATGACCTTACGCGGACTCATGGTCTCTGTCAAAATCGACAAGAAGAGCCAGGCCGCTTTGCAAGCCCATAAGGACGCCGTCAACCCAGAGGATATCGCCACCATCATCTATACCTCCGGTACACTTGGCACACCCAAAGGCGTGATGCTGACGCATTACAATCTGATGAGCTGCGTAGCCAATTATGGTCCGCATTATCCAGTGCCTTCTTCGCATAAAGTGGTGAGTTTCTTGCCCTTGTCACATATCTATGAGCGTTCGGTGCTTTACACCCATCTCTATCTCGGCAATTCCACCTATTATGTGGAGAACTTCGGCACCATCATGCGCGACCTTGCTGACGTGAAGCCAGAGCATTTCACTACGGTACCTCGTGTCATCGAGAAAGTGTATAACGGCTTTATTCGTAAAGGCGACAAGCTGAAGGGCATGAAGAAACGCATTTTCCTTTGGGCATTCAAGTTGGCCGAGCGTTATGATGAGACGGAGAAGAAACCCCAACGGGCATATCGTTTCAAGTTGTACTGGGCTAATCGATTGGTCTTCAAGGAGGTTAGGAAAGCTTTCGGCGGTCGCTTGGAGTTTATTATTTCGGGCGGCGCCAGTTTGCAGCCTCGTTTGGTGCGTCTGTTTGCGGCTATGGACATCCCGATCATCGAGGGTTATGGCTTGACTGAGACCTCGCCTGTGATTGCCACCAATAGCTTGGCTTTGGGCGTCATTAAAGCGGGAACGGTGGGAGTGCCTTGCGATAGCGTGACATTCAAGATCGACCCGGAGTCGGGTGAGATTCTTGTGAAAGGCTCGGCGGTGATGAAAGGCTATTACAAGGACGAGGAGCAGACCAAAATCGCCATTGACGAAGAGGGCTACTTCCATACGGGCGACATCGGTGAGTTTGACGAGGACGGATTGCTGAAAATCACGGGCCGCATGAAGGAAATCTTCAAGGACTCGATGGGCAAGTATATTTCTCCCGCCTTGATAGAGAATCGCTTTATGGAATCGCCGTTCATCAACAGCATCATGGTGGTGGGCGAGAACCAGAAGTTTGCAGCAGCCTTGATTGTCCCCAATTTTGATCATCTGAAGACTTGGTGCGAAGAGAACCACATTCCTTATACCACCAATGCGGAAATGATTAAGGTGAAGGCCGTCAACGACCGCTTCCGCAAGGAAGTCGATAGTTATAACAAGTTCTTTGGCGACTATGAAAAGATCAAGCGTTTCGAGTTGCTCGACCACGAATGGACCATCGAAGACGGAGAGATGACCCCCAGCCTGAAAATACGACGCAAAGCCATTGCAGAGCGCTATCGATCGTTAATTGACAGGATGTTTGCAGAATAAATAATGAAACGGCCTCGAATGAGGCCTTTTTTTTGTAATTTTGCAACAAAATTCAAACCTTATTATGTCAGAATTACCTGCATTATTTTCCGACCTTGCCTTGATATTGGTTACGGCAGGTGTCACTACGGTTCTTTTTAAATGGTTGAAGCAGCCTTTGGTGTTGGGCTATATCATCGCCGGTCTGCTCATTGGTCCCTATTTCCCTTGGTTTCCAGTCATCAGCGACCACGAAAGCATGGAGATTTGGAGCGAAATCGGTATGGTGTTCCTGCTGTTCGCTATCGGCTTGGAATTTAGCTTTAAGAAACTGAAAAAACAAGCTGGTACTGTGGGAATTACCGCACTTACGGAACTGGTTTCGATGTGCATCATCGGCTTTGTCCTCGGCAAACTCATGGGCTGGTCGCAGATGGACAGCATCTTCCTCGGTGCCATGCTTTCCATGTCGTCTACAACCATTATCGCCAAGGCTTTCGACGACCTGAAGATGAAAGGGGAGCGATTTACGGGAAGCGTCATTGGCGTTCTGGTGGTTGAAGACCTGGCTGCCATCCTGATGATGGTGGTGCTTTCCACCATGGCGGTCAGCGCTGCCTTGGATGGAAAGGAATTGATGATGGGTGTGGTACGACTTGTGTTCTTCCTGTTGGTGTGGTATGTCGGTGGCGTGTTCCTGATTCCGACCATCCTCAAGTGGGCACGAAAGTTCATGTCGGAAGAGACGTTGACCGTGTTCTCGGTAGGATTGTGTTTCTTCATGGTTTGGCTGGCCAACAAAGCGGGTTTCTCATCGGCGTTGGGTGCCTTCATTATGGGCTCCATCTTGGCAGAAACACTTGAGGCTGAGATGATTCACAAACTCACTACCCCTATCAAGAACCTGTTTGGAGCCGTGTTCTTCGTTTCGGTCGGTATGATGGTCAATCCGGCCATCTTGGTGCAATATTGGTGGCAGATTCTGGTCATCACTATTGTCGTGGTCGTGCTGAAATCATTGAGTTCGGGTTTTGGTATGCTGTTTTCAGGCGATAACCTTCACAATGCCGTTCGTGCGGGCATGTGCTTTGGTCAAATCGGTGAGTTCTCGTTCATCATTGCCACGGTGGGTATGAGTTTTGGCGTCATCGACGATTTCCTTTATCCTATCATTGTTTCGGTGTCCATCATCACCACCTTCCTCACGCCTTATATGATTAAGGGGGGCGAGCCATTATTCCATTGGATTGAGAAGAAAGTGCCTGAAAGCTGGAAAAATGGCTTTGGAAGCGAAGAAAAAGTCGTGAAGTCGACGAATGGCGAAGAAGTTACGATGAAGGCCTATCTCTTGAGCCAACTGAAGAACTTGGTGCTGTATGCTTCCATCATCATCGCCTTGATGCTGATTTGCTTCTCGCTTTGTAGGTTTATTGAAGATTATGTTCCTCAGCCCATTGGTGGTTTGGTCTCGTTGGCCGTTACCCTTTTGGTCATGTCACCCTTCCTTTGGGCGGTGGCCTTCAAGCACAGCATGAAAAAGACTACTGGAAAACTGATGGCTGAGAGCCCATTTAATAAGAATTCCATCAAGTTGATTTTCATCTTGCGCATCATCATCGTTTGGGGTGTTGCTGTCAACATCAACATCCATTATCTGGATACTGAGTTTTGGGCTAGCCTGGGTTTGCGAAATGCGCCTAACCACCTGATTGCTTTAGGTTTGGCAGTTGTATATGTCGTCGTTCTTCGTGTGATTACGCCAGTCATGCGATGGTATGAGATCATTGAGCGCCGTTTCCTCGAAAACATGAACAAACGCGACACTTTGAAGTCGTTCGTGGTGCCCGAGGTGTTGCAGGAGAATTTCGCTATGGAGAAAATGGCTTTGAGTCCAAAGAGCCAATATGTCGGCAAACGCATACGCGAGACGGACTTCCGACAAACGTATGGGACCAGCGTAGTATGTGTTGACCGTGCAGATGAGTTCATTGACCTGCCGCGCCGCGACTTCATCTTGTTTCCTGATGACGAGGTGACTTTCATCGGTACCGAAGAGCAGCTGGCCAAACTTAGACCTTTCGTCGAGGTGGAAGATGACGTGCTAATCAAGGAACGTCCCGAGAGTGATGTTGATATCCATAACTCAGTTGTGGGTCCGAATAGCCGTTTTGCGGGCGTGTCCCTTCATGACTCTGACTTGCTCAATCTCTTCAATGTCATGGTGATTGCCATTGAACGCGACAAAGAATTCTTCCTTAACCCATTGTCCTCATTCGTGTTCCAACAAGGCGATATAGTGTGGTTTGTCTCCACCCAAAGCAACGCCAAAGCATTGATTGAGTATGCCTACGAAACCAAAACCGAACAACTAACAACTGAGAACTGATAACTGATAACTATGGAATCCTTACCTGCACTGTTTTCCGACCTCGCCCTGATATTGGTTACGGCAGGTCTCACTACTGTGATTTTCAAATGGTTGAAACAGCCTGTTGTGTTGGGCTACATCATTGCCGGCTTCTTGATTGGCCCTAATTTCGAGTGGTTTCCTGTCATCAGCGACCATACGAGCGTGGAGACCTGGAGCGAAATTGGTATGGTGTTCATGTTGTTCGGTATTGGCTTGGAGTTCAGCTTCAAGAAACTGAAGAAGGTGGGAGGGACGGTTGGCATCACGGCATTGACCGAATTAGTGACCATGTGTGTGGTTGGTTTTATGCTTGGAAAACTGTTGGGTTGGTCGCAGATGGACAGCATCTTCCTTGGAGCCATGCTTTCTATCTCGTCCACTACGATTATTGCTAAAGCCTTCGATGACATGAAGTTGCACCGCGAGAAGTTTAGTGGTAACGTGATTGGCGAGTTGGTGGTAGAAGACCTCGAAGCGGTATTGCTTATGGTGATTCTCTCAACCCTTGCAGTGAGCAAGAGCTTTGATGGTATGCAACTGGTTTCCAGTATGTTGAAACTTGGCTTCTTCCTTTTGGTTTGGTTTTTGGGTGGTATTTTTATCGTGCCAACAGTTTTGCGTTGGGCGCGTAAATTTATGTCTGAAGAGACTTTGACGGTCTTTTCGGTGGGCTTATGCTTCATGATGGTTGTTTTGGCCAATCTGGCTGGCTTTTCTTCGGCTTTGGGTGCTTTCATCATGGGTTCCATCTTGGCCGAAACCCTTGAGGCTGAGATGATTCATAAGGTCACTACTCCGATTAAGAACTTGTTTGGAGCCGTGTTTTTTGTCTCGGTGGGTATGATGGTCGACCCGAAGATTTTGGTGGACTATTGGTGGCAGATTTTGGTGGTGACGCTTGTTTTGCTTTTCTTCAAGCCTTTGAGCAACGTGGCTGGCCGGTTGATAGCTGGTTTGGGACTGAAACAATCCATCCAAGGTGGCTTCTGCTTCAGCCAGATTGGTGAGTTTTCCTTCATCATCGCCTCGTTGGGCCTCAGCTATGGCGTCATTGACGACTTCCTGTATCCCATCATCGTTTCGGTGTCTATCATCACGACTTTCATCACGCCTTACGCCATCAAAGCGGCAGTCCCGACATACCAATGGGTGAGCACGCATCTTTCGGAGAACTGGCTGAATCATTTTGAGAACAGGGAAAGCGGCATCAAGGTGAAGAGTGGAGAGAAGGTGAGCATGGCCAGTTTCATTGGGCGGCAGTTCAAGCATATCATTATCTACATCGCCATTATCATAGCGTTGATTTTCATCTGTTTTTGGGCAGGTTCCTTTATCATGATATATGTGCCAGGTTTGTGGGGCAACGCCATTGCAGTGGTGATCACTCTTGTCTTGGTTTCACCTTTCCTTTGGGCCATTGGTTTCAGGCATACTTTGGTCAAGACGACGCATAAGTTGATGGAACACAGTAAGTTCAACAAAACATTGATTCTTTCGATTTTCATCTTGCGCTTCATCATCGTATGGGTGGTGGCCGCCTCGGTTTTGCGACATTTCTTCAATGAAGCGTTTTGGCTTCGTTTGGGCGTAGGTGCTTCATTTGGTCGTTGGATCAATGTGGCTATGGCATTGGGATACACTCTTTTGCTCCGTGTTGTGAGCCCGGCGATGAACTTTTACAAGCGCATTGAAGACAATTTCCTTGATAACCTCAACAAGAGACAGTCGTCGCAAGTGTTCGCTATCCCTGAGATTTTGCAGGAAAACTGCCACTTGCAGAAGATGACGTTGAGTCCTGACAGCCCTTATTCCGGAAAACTAATCAAGGAAACCGATTTTCGCGACAACTATAATGTGAGTGTGGTGAGCGTGGAGCGAGGCAAACAACTTGTTGAATTGCCCAAATCTGATTTTCAGCTGTTTCCGTACGATAAGGTTACTTTTGTGGGGCATGAAGACCATTTAAGGTTGCTGTTGCCTAAGGTGGAGTTGTTTGACGAGCAATTGATTCAGGAGCATGAGGAGAGCGAAGTGGATTTGTACAAGGTTGAAGTGCGTCCCATTAGCCCCTACGTTGGCGTGGCTTTGATGGACTCTGGCTTGGCCGAGGATTTTGATGCTATGATTATTGCCATCGAACGCGACGGCCATTTCATCTTGAACCCATCAGCGAGAATCACTTTCCAGCCTGCCGACCTAGTGTGGTTTGTAGCCCAGAAGGAAAAGGCTGAGATTTTGATGAATTATAATCCGGACGAAAGATGATTGTCTGTATCGCCGAAAAGCCAAGCGTCGCCCGCGACATTGCCAAGGTTTTGGGAGCCAACACTACCCATGAGGGTTACATGGAGGGCAATGGCTATCAGGTGACTTGGACCTTCGGTCATCTTTGTACCCTGAAAGAGCCACACGACTACACCGACCAGTGGAAGGCATGGGCTTTGAGCCGACTTCCAATGATTCCGCAACGGTTTGGCATTAAATTGATTGCGGACAAAGGCGTGGAGAAACAGTTTAAGGTCATCGAGTCGTTGTTTCAAAAGGCAGACGAAATCGTGAACTGCGGTGATGCTGGCCAGGAGGGCGAGCTCATCCAGCGTTGGGTGATGCAAAAGGCCGCAGTAAAGTGTCCCGTAAAACGTCTGTGGATTTCATCTTTGACTGAGGAATCCATCAGGGAAGGTTTCAAGACTTTGAAAGACCAGGCTAATTATCAGTCACTGTATGAAGCAGGTCTCTCGCGTGCCATCGGCGACTGGCTCTTGGGCATGAATGCCACGCGGCTCTACACCTTGAAATACGGCCAAAACCGACAGGTGCTGTCCATTGGCAGGGTACAGACACCAACCTTGGCATTGATTGTCAACCGTTACCACGAAATCGCGAACTTCAAGCCAGAGGCTTATTGGGTGTTGTCGACCATTTATAGGGATACTACTTTTACAGCCACCAAGGGCAAGTATGGCTCGGTTGAGGACGGTCAAAAAGACTTGCAAAGCATTGAGGGAAAAGAGTTTATTGTTACTGATATCTCTACAAAGAAAGGTACCGAAGCTCCACCAAGGCTGTACGACTTGACTTCCTTACAAGTGGAATGCAACAAGAAGTATAACATGTCGGCAGACCAGACCTTGCAGACCATCCAGAGCCTTTACGAGAAGAAATACACCACCTATCCGCGTGTCGACACCACCTATCTGAGCGACGACATCTATCCCAAGTGTCCCGACATCTTGGCGAAACTGACCAACTACGCCGAATACACTTCGCCTTTGGCTGGCAAGAAACTGCCCAAGAGCAAAAAAGTGTTCGACAACAGCAAGGTCACCGACCACCATGCCATTATCCCGACGGGTGTGGTGCCGACGGGGTTGAGTTTTGCCGAGCAGCAGGTCTACGACGAGGTATGCCGCCATTTTATCGCCGTGTTCTATCCCGACTGCCAGTTTGCCACTACGGCCGTTTTGGGTAAGGTGGAAGACGTTGAGTTCAAAACGTCAGGCAAACAGATTCTTGTGCCAGGTTGGCGCGAGGTGATCAAGCCGATGAAACAGGAAGAAGAAAAGAAAGAGGACGAGGACGAGGAGAAGACCTTGCCCATCTTCACTAAGGGCGAACACGGGCCGCACCAGCCACAGCTGGCCGAGAAGTGGACTTCGCCACCAAAACCATATACAGAGGCCACGCTGCTTCGCGCCATGGAAACGGCAGGCAAGTTGGTCGACGACGAATCGTTACGCGAGGTGATGAAGGAAAACGGCATCGGACGGCCATCTACGCGAGCCGCCATCATAGAGACCTTGTTCAAGAGGAACTATATCAGGAAGGTACGCAAGAGCCTTGAACCCACGCCCACAGGTATCGAACTCATTGGCCTCATCCACGAGGACCTTTTGAAGAGCGCCGAACTGACGGGCATCTGGGAGAAGAAACTCCGTGAGATTGAGCAACACAAATATGAAGCTCGCCAGTTCCTCGATGAGCTGAAGCAGATGGTGACGGAGATTGTCGCTACGGTGATGCTGGATAATAGTAACCGCCGTGTTACGACCGTAGTGCCAGAAGCCAAGCCCAAGAAGGCTGCACCAAAAAAAAGCACTGCTCCAAAAGCTAAGAAAACTTCGGAAGGCATAGATTCCAGCCAACGCACAAACCCACGCGGGAAAGGCTCTGCCTTCGACGGAGTCAATGACATGCCTTCCGTGGCCTCTGATCCTGAGGCCATTATCGGGCAGCCATGCCCGTTGTGCGGCAAAGGACATATTATAAAAGGTAAGACCGCTTACGGCTGCTCTGAGTGGCGGAATGGCTGCACCTATCGTATACCTTTTTAGCCTTATTCTTTTATTCTAAACTCTAAACTCTAAACTCTCAACTAATCTCCAGCGTCTTCTTGCAAATCTCAATCTCCTCAGGGTCGCCGGTGTATTTGCCGAGGTCGTCGCTGAGTTTGACCACTTTCTTCCATGTGCGTTTTTCGGTAATCTTTGCCGCCGTGAGCTTCACCACGATGTTCATGGCTTTCACGTTGTCGACGTCGCAGGTGAGGTGGGTGCCGATGCCGCACGAATCAAGCATCCTACCGTTGACAGCCTCATGGATGGCGATGGCCTCATCCACGTTCAGGCCGTTGCTGAAGATGATGGATTTCTGTGCCGGGTCGATGCCGAGTTCCTTGTATTTGTTGATGATTTCCTCCAAAGCCTCGTAGTTGTCGCCGCTGTCGACGCGCAGACCGTCAAACAGCTTGGCGTGCAGCGTGGTGAAGTTTTGGAAGAAGGCTTTGCGCGTGTAGGTGTCGTAGAGGAACACACCCAAGCTTCCGGCATACACCTCCTGCCAGTAGTCCATGGCGAGGTAGTTGGCTTCGTTGTAGCCGTAGAGTGAGCAGGTCTCGATGAACTGGTGGCTCATGGTGCCGATGGGGGTGAGGTCGTACTTCATGGCCAACAGCACGTTGGAAGTACCCACGAAACAGGTCTTGGTAAACTGTTTCTGCGCCTCAATGAAACTGCGGATGACCAAGTCTTGATGTTCGAACGAGAAACGGCGACGCGTGCCGAAATCGCTGAATTTCACGCCATTGCCGATGAGGCGAATGCCTTTGGCGTATGACTTTTGGTATTCCTTCTCAGCATCGTAATGCTCAAACTCGCCTTTCAGTTCGTGCATCATCTCGGAGACGGTGGCCAAGATGGGCATCTCCCAAAACACGGTGCGCCACAGCAGGCCAGTGACGGTGATGTGCAGATGTCCTTCCTCGTCTTGGCTCACCTCGACTTCTGATGGCCGCATGTGGAAGCCTTTCAGGAAGGTGAAGAACCACAGCGGGAAATAGTAGCATTTCCTTTTCATGAAACGCACTTCCTCGTCCGTGATTTTGAGGTTACCGTAAAGGTCGAACTGCTCGCGCAACTTCTCGGCAAAGCCATTAGGATAGACCGTGTTGTTGCGGTCAACGAAGGTGTATTGTCCCATGGCGCGAGGGAACTTCTGCAGGTAGGCGTAGCACACGCTGAAGGTGTATAGGTCGTTGTCTAACAGGCTGGTGATGATTTGTCGCATGGCTTTATTTGTTTTTGGACGGGCCCTTCGACAGGCTCAGGGACCCTGCGGTCGTTGAGCCTGTCGAAACGCCGCTTTATAGTTTACTTATTATACTCCTTATTTTATCCGATATATATTTTGCCGAATTGGTAGTATTCTCAAGCACTTGGACCAAGTCTTTACGCTTGATGATTTCCGTGAGGGTGTAGTTTTGTTCAAACAATTTATGGATATAACTCCCGTACAATTCATCGTTATCGTGCTCGATGGTCTTGATTTCTTGACATAAACGGCTGATTTCCTTGCTCTTTCCGTTGTTGTTCATGAATTCAAGGTCGCGGCAGATGCTGCTGAGGCTTTCGGCGGCAAACATGATGTTTTCCGTCATGGTGGTGAGGTCTTCGTCAACGTCGGTGAAGCGGCGGGTGAGGATGATGTTGGCCGAGTCGTCGATGCGGTCGAGGAAGGTGTCCATCATCTCGGCGAGTTCATGCACATCCTCCCGTTCGAAAGGCGTCAAAACGGTGTTGAAAAGCTGCGTGTAGAAGACGTGCAACACATCGTCACCCCCTGTCTCACAAGCCTTGATTTCCTTCTTTAGCTCTTCAAGTTGCTGTAAATTAGTCTCATTAATCATCCTGTACAGCAACTTTGAAGCTTTCTCGATATAGTCGGCCTGCTGAATGTAGAGCGGGTAGAATTTCTTTTCCTTCGGGACGAAAAACTGGAAGAAACTGTTGAGACTCATGGCTTTACTTGACTAAGAGGTGAAACAACAGGTTGAGCAAACCGCTGATGACCAACGGCACAGGGATAGTGAGAATCCAAGACAGGACGATACGTTTGGCCGTGACCCATTTCACCGACTTCATGCCGTCGGTAAGGCCTACGCCGATGACGCCGCCCGTGATGGTATGTGTTGTACTGACAGGGATTCCCATGAATGAAGTGGCTATCAAGGTGGTGGCACCGGCAAACTCAGCCGAGAAGCCACGGATTGGGGTAATCTTGGCCAAGCCGCCCCCCATGGTCTTGATGACGTTTTTGCCACCAATCAAAATGCCCAACGACATGATGACATAGCACACAACGGCAAGAATATCAGGGATGTGGAAACTCTGGCTGCTGTCATAGAAATTGCCGATGAACGCTTTCATCTCTGGACTGACGCCTTGTGTTGTAAACACGCTGGCCATCAGCACGGCGATGATACCCATGGTCTTTGGCGCGTCGTTTGAACCGTGTCCGATACAGAAAGCCGCGGTGGAGAAATGCTGCAGCACCTTGAAGATTTTATCCACTCGTTTGCGAGGACTGTTCTTGAAGATTCTCAAGAAGATACATTCCAGGAAAAAGCCCAGGAAAAGACCAATCAGCGGCGACAACACGATGAAAGCCAAAGTGATAATAATAGGTGTCATGTGCAGCACTGCGCTGCCGTTGACAAACCATGCCGCTCCGATAATGCCGCCGATGAGGGCGTGCGAGGTGGAGATGGGCATGCCGCTTTTGGTGCAGACTGCCACCCAAATGGCGGCACCCACCAATGCAGACAAGATGAGGTAGGGGTCAATGACGGATTGGTCGGCAAAGTTGGCCATGGTGTTACCCACGGCAAACTGCTGGTTAAACACCAACCGTATGATAATGAATGCGGTGAACTCCCAGAATGAGGCCCAAATGATGGCTTGTATCGGCGTCATCACCTTGGTGGCGATGATGGTCGAGATGGAGTTGGCCGCGTCGTTCATGCCGTTCAAAAAGGTGAAGATGAAGGCAAGGACGATGGAGAGGATGATGGCTATGGTCAGGAGGTTCATCACGATTCTTTTATTAGAAGACTTTTAACGGTGCCGGTCACTTCCTTGGCGCGGTCGGTGGTGTCTTCCACCACTTGGGCGATCTCCTTGGATTTCAGCAGTTCAATCTCGTCCTTCTCGTTGTTGAAGAGGTAGGAGATGTAGTCGCCATAGATGTCGTCGACGGCATGTTCGATAAGGGTGACTTTCTGACACAACTCACTGATTTGCTGGTGGTTCTTTCCGAGGTCGTCAAGCATGCCAAAGATTTCAATCATGATGGTGGCATCCTCATGGATGTTGTCGATGATTTCCTTGATTTGCTTGTCGATTTTCTTTGGGTTGTACATCAGGATGGTCTTGGCCGAGTGGTTGATGAAGTCGAGGAACTTGTCCAAGTCCATGGCCAAGGCGTTCATGTCCTCGCGGTCGAAGGGCGTGACGAAAGCCCCGTTCAGCTCGATGTAGAACTCGCGAAGCAGCTCGTCGCCAGTGGTTTCCTGTTTCTTGATCATTCGGGTGAGCAAGCGGCGTTCCTCAGGGTCGTCGCTCTTGACGAGCTCTTTGAGGTATTTGGCGGCAATCTGCGCCGTTTCAGCCTGCTTGGCGTAGGTGGGGAAGAAGTGCTTCTCGCGGCTGCTTCCTCTGGTGAAAAGGTTGTTCAGTGCCATTGTTTAATGGTTTTGAAATCGTTAGATTGGCTCCGTCAAAAGCAGAACGATATAACGATGTTAATTTTGGGGCAAAGATAAGTAATTATGGAATTGGATTCAAAGAAAAAATGAATTTCTTACAACAAGAAAAACAATGCCACGCCGACCATCGTAATCAAGGTGCCAATCACCTCTTTCACGGATATCTTCTGTTTGTGGATGAGGGCGTAAGGCACGATGATGAGCACGGGGGTGAGTGCCATCAAGGTGGAGGCAATGCCGGCTTTGGCGTATTGCACGGCCATCAGCGAGAGCGACACACCGAGGAAAGGCCCGAAGAAGGTGGTGAGGGCGGCAAAGGTCATGCCTTTTCGGTCGTGGAGTCCCTTGCCGACCAAGTGCAGCTGCTTTGTCATGGCCAAGATAAGGAAGAATCCCACGAAACCTGCCACGGCGCGAATGTAGGTACCCGCGAAAGGCATCATCTTGGCGATAGTTTGCGGTGCTTCCGCTGGGATGGACAAGGCATAATGTTCCAAGCCTATCTTGCTGAGTACCAAGCCTACACCTTGCCCTACACCTGCTCCAATGCCGAAAAGCACGCCTTTCAAGGGTAGCTTGAGGGTGAGTCTGTGGCTCTCGCCGCCACGCGCCAAGATGGAGATGGCGATACCTGTCAATGTGACCAGCATGGCCAACCAGGAACGCCACGACATCGACTCGCCCAACATCAGCCAGCCTGCGATGCCAGCCATGGGCGGGGCTAAGGTCATGAAGAGCTGACCGTAACGTGAGCCGAAGACGATGTAGGAGTTGAACAGGCACCAGTCGCCGAAGACATAACCCACCAACCCTGACAGCGCAAGCCAAAACCAGGCCTTGCCACTGGCATGCATAGGGTAGGGAGCTCCCGTGACAATCCACAGCATGACGGAGAGAAATGCCCACGACAACACCATACGGATGAGGTTGAGCGGCAGCGAGCCTAGTCGTTTGCTGGCGGTCTCGGCAAACAAGGCCGTGGCCGTCCACGAGATGGCTACGATGAGGGCGATGATTTCGCCAAAATAGGGTGTGGTCATGAATTAGTGTTTTGACGCTACGCCACAGAGATGGAACAACACGCGGGCTCCGACGTTGCCGTCCCAATCGCCACCGTCGGGCGAAGGCGAGACCTCGCAGAGGTCGAAGCCGATGATGTCCTTGCCTGCCTCACGGATGCGGTTGAGGAGGTACATCAACTCCTCGTATTCCAAGCCTCCTGGCACGGGCGTGCCCGTGTTGGGACAAAGTTTCGGGTCGAGGGCGTCGATGTCGATGGAGAGGTAGACCTTGTTGGGCAGCGCGGCAATCATCTCGTCCACGATGTCTTTCCACTTGGCACCTTCAAACATCCTACGGCGACAGTCGCGGTCGAAGAACACCTTGATCCTGTTGGGTTGGCTCTCGGCCAAAGCCTTTTCCTGATGGCAGTAGTCGCGGATGCCGACTTGCACAAGTTTCTTCACATTGCTGAACTTCAGCGTGTTGTAGAAGATGGAAGCGTGCGAGTATTTGAAGCCTTCGAAAGCCTCGCGCAGGTCGCAGTGGGCGTCGGCGTGAAGGATGCCGTATTCCACACCTATTTCATTAAGGTATTGGTGATAGGCGAGGGGACAGCTGTGGTCGCCACCCAAGAGGCCGACCACCTTGCCTTGTGCCTTCCAATAGGCGATGCGCTCGCGCAGCCAGGCATTTTTCTTTTCGGTGGCCTCTTCTATCATGGCGTATTGCAGCTCGTAGGCCTTTGGGTCGTCGTCGAGGGTGCCTTCATACAGTGCGTTGATGATGTCCTCGCTGATGGGCGCCATCTTGTCGTGGAGCTCGCGGAGCTCGGCCGGAAACTCGTCCATCCAGATGCCTTTCTGCCACAGGTCGGGGTAGTCGTGGTGGCAGAGGTCGACCTGAAGTGAGGCCTCCATGACGGTGGCGGGACCATCGACGGTGCCTCGGTTGTAGCTCGTGGTGAGTTCCCATTCAACGGGTATGATGATGATTTGCGCCTCTTCGGCGGTGCAGGGCAGGCCGTAGATGCCGGAATCGGCGACGGCAGCTGCATTGGGATCAAAGGTGTTTTCCATTGTTGATAAATTTGGGGCCAAAAATAGAGAAAAAACCAATTTAATTTCTACTTTTGCGGCCAAATTTGAATCAGAATGGACCTTTTTTCCTGCCTTTCCCCTTTTGTGTTTTGCAGCTTTGCCTCGGGCAGTAGCGGCAATTGCTATTATGTGGGCAAGCATGACGAAGGTGTCCTTGTGGATGTGGGCATCAGTGCGCGACAGATCACGAAGGCCTTGTTGAAGAGCGATATTCCTTTGAACCACATCAAAGCCATCCTCATCACCCATGACCATATCGACCACGTGATGGGGCTTGAGACTTTCACGAAGAATTGCCCCGTGCCCATCTATGCCCATCCCGATTGTCTTGAAGGCATCCGCGAAGGCAAGGCCACAAAACTTGTCGACTCTGGGCTTTTCAACGAAGTGGAGCCCTTGCAGCCTTTCGAGATTTGCGGTATCACCATCGAACCGTTCCCCGTGCTGCACGATGGTCGTGGTGCGGTTGGCTATCATTTTAATTATGAAGGACATACATTGACTATTGCTACAGACATTGGGATGCTCGACAAGGTGGTGAAGGAGCAGATTCGTCGCGCCGACAACATTGTCATCGAGGCCAACTATGATGTGGAGATGTTGGAGAAAGGCTCGTATCCTTACCTCCTGAAGCAGCGCATTTCGGGTCCATTCGGGCATTTGAGCAATACCGAGTCGGCGAGATTCATTGCGGAGATATATCATCCTGGCATCAAAAACATCATGTTGTGCCATCTCAGCGAAAACAACAACACGCCTGATGTGGCTATGCAGTGTTTCTACAAACAGTTCCGCATGAAACGCGTCACCCTCGATGTGAACACTTCGGTTTTCCCGCTTCCAAGGCATAAAAGCACGGGAATCATCTGCCTGTGATTCCACATTTTTCCACAATATGGGTTTTGTGTTGAGGATTTCCACATTTTTCCACAAAAATCATACTTTATTTTATGTAAGCTAAATCACTAACAATCAGTGATTTTCTGTTATTTTTATAAATAGGTATGAAATGTGCTATAGCCGATTCAAAATTTTGGTTTTATGAAAAACGGATTGTCATTATTAGCAGTGTTGTTTTTGATCGTTTGTGCCACATCGTGCGATGTGGAACGTTCGGAAAAGTATCAGACCTTGTTGGCTGAGCGCGACTCGCTTTATACGGAAGCGGTTGCTGCCAAAGGTGGTTTTGACCAAGCTTTGTCGACCATCAATGAGATTGAAAATGCCCTTGAGTCGATTCGTGCGGCTGAAGGCATCATTATGATGGAGAATCAGGAAGGCAACACCAGCAAAGCCGTTTCCGAGATCAATGCCATCCAACAGACCTTGCGCGAGAATCGCGACAAGATCAATGCGTTGGAAAAGCAGGTGGTCGAACAGGGTGCCAAGTCGAAGGCCCTGAATCAGACCATCAGCCGTTTGAAGAAACAGTTGGACGACAAGGACGTGTTCATCAACAACCTGAAGGATGAACTACAGCAAAGCCGTCAACAAATCGCTGATTTGAGCGAACAAGTTTCGGATTTGAGCGAAAACATCAACGACCTCAATTCAAGCCTTGATGTGATGAATGCAAAGAATGCCGTGCAGCAAGAGACCATAGAGAACCAAGACGCCATGCTGAACACGGTGTGGGTGTGCATCGCCAACGAAGCAGCCTTGGTTGAGAAGGGCATTATCAGCAAAGGCGGCTTGTTCCAAGCGAAGGAAATCTCTAAGCAAGGTTTCGACAACAGCCAGTTCATGCAGGCCGACAAGCGCGACTTGTACATTATCCCCTTGAACACCAAGAAAGCCAAGGTGATGACCAACCATCCCGAAAGCAGCTATGAGCTCAATGAAGGAGAGCAAGGCTCGCTGGAGTTGAAGATCATCGACAAGGAAGCTTTCTGGAGTATTTCGAATTATTTGGTAGTATCCATCAAATAAAATCCGTGTAATACGGAATCTGCTCGTTTTCAATTTTTTTTAAATTGCCTCACATTTCCCCAATGTGAGGCTTTTTTTTGTGTGTATTTTTGTGGAATCTACAGAATAATTGTTATTTTTGCACCATGAAATGTAGAATTCTAGTTGTGGAAGACGATGCCTCTTTTGGCATGATGATTCAGACTTGGCTGAAGAAGAACGGCTATGAGGCTGTGCTTGCATCGCGTTATGAGCAGGCTAAAATTGAAATATCAAGCGGTGATTTTAGCTTGATTCTCACCGATTTGCGTCTTCCCGATGGGGATGGCATTATCTTGATGACATGGGTCAGGGAGAAGCTGAAAAGCAAGGTGCCCATCATTGTGATGACGGGCTATGCCGAGGTGCAGACCGCCGTTTCGGCCATGAAGCTTGGCGCTTTCGATTACCTGAAGAAGCCCATCAATCCTAGTGTGCTTGAGGAAAAAATCGCTGCCGCTTTGGAATCGAGGGATGATGAGGCCACTGAAGCGTTCATTCCCAGCAACAAACAATGGGTGAAAGGCAACAGCCCTTCCATGCAAAGGCTCTACAAACATGTGGAATTGGTGGCACCCACCAAATTCTCTGTGCTGATTCTCGGCGAGAGTGGCACGGGAAAGGAATATATCGCCCGCATGATTCACGAGATGAGCCAGTACAAAGACGGCCCGTTTATCCCTGTGGATTGCGGAAGTCTCTCCAAAGAACTGGCACCCAGTGAGTTGTTTGGCCATCTGAAAGGCTCTTTCACCTCGGCTATTGCGGATAAAAAAGGTGTCTTCGAGCAAGCCAAGGGTGGCACGGTGTTTCTTGACGAGGTGGGTAACCTGCCTTACGAGGTGCAGATGCAGCTGCTCCGTGCCTTGCAGGAACAGAAGGTTCGCCCGGTAGGCTCTGCCACTGATATCCATGTGGATGTTCGCATCGTGGCCGCAACGAACGAAAACCTCGAACAGGCTATCGAAGAAGGACGATTCCGCCAGGATTTGTACCACCGTATCAATGAGTTTGCCATTGAGGTGCCTCCCTTGCGTGACCGCTTGGAGGACTTCGACGAGTTGACCACGTTCTTCATTCGTCAGGCCAACGAAGAGTTGGGGAAAAACGTGAAGGGTATTTCTCCCGATGCCTTGCAGCGGATGAAGGAACAGCGTTGGAACGGCAACCTGCGTGAGTTGCGCAATGTGGTGCGTCGCTGCGTGCTGTTTGCCGAAAGCGAAAACATCGAGATGGACGACCTGCCGGTGTTCAGTGCGCCCAACAAGAAGACGGTCATCGCCGCGGATGAGGATGACTGGGCCTTGCGTCCTGAGCATGAGAAGGAACAGATCGAGGCCGCCTTGCAGAAGGCAAGGGGCAATAAGACTGTTGCATCCAAGCTGCTGAAGATCGACCGGAAGACCTTGTATAATAAGATGCATCTTTATGGGATAGAGCTGTAATTTGGGTAACAAAAGAAGAGAAAAAACAAAGTCATGGGAACCTATATCAATCTTGGCAATGCTGGATTCCAAAGAGTTAGGAATAGTGAATATGTTGACAAGTCTGGCTTGATAGCCATTGTCAATAGCACCCTTTTTACGGAGCGCAGTTTTAGCTGTGTCTCACGCAGCCGTCGTTTCGGTAAGTCGATAGCGGCCAAGATGCTGTGTGCCTATTACGACCACTCATGTGATTCCCGTGCACTGTTTGCAGACCTTGCGATTGCCTCTTACCCTTCGTTTGAGAAGCATTTGAACAAGTATCCTGTGATTTTCCTTGACCTGACAAGTTTCATTTCCGAAAGGGACGACGACAACATCGTGGACAAGATGGATGCTACGCTGCTGGCTGATGTCGTCAAGGCCTATCCTGACATTGCAGCGGAAAATGGCGACAGGCTGATGGACTATCTGCTGCGGGTGACCGAAGTCAAGGGCGAGCAGTTTATCTTTATCATTGATGAGTGGGATGCCATCTGTCGCGAGTATGCCCCTGGCACCGAGGTCATGGACCGCTATGTCGGCTGGTTGCGGAGGATGTTTAAGAGCATGGATGGTGTTCGTGTTTTTGCTGGTGTCTACATGACGGGTATCCTGCCAGTCAAGAAATACAAGACGCAGTCGGCGATGAACAACTTCATTGAGTATTCGATGGTGGAGCCTGTGGATATGGCACCATATTTCGGTTTCACCAAGGAAGAGGTGCTTGCCTTGGCTGAAAAGCATGGAATGGACTTCGATGAGTTGGAGAAATGGTACGATGGTTATCAGATAGGGGACGAGCTGTCCATCTTTAACCCTAACTCCGTGATGCAGGCCATTCGGAGTCGTCGTTGCCGTAGTTTTTGGGCCTCCACAGCCTCATACGATACCGTGGCGCATTACATCCAAATGAACTACGAAGGGCTGAAAGACGATGTGGTGCGGATGCTGGCGGGTGAGCGTTGCGCCGTTGATCCCACGGGGTTCCAAAACGACATGTCGGTCATCCAATCTAAGGATGATGTGTTGACGGTGCTCATCCATTTGGGCTACCTGTCCTACGACTGGAAAGAGAGCGAATGCTATATCCCCAACAAGGAAGTGGCTGGCGAGATGGTCAATGCCGTCAAGTTGAACAACTGGAGCCATGTCGCCAATGCCATTGAAAAGTCGAAGCAGTTGCTGCGCGCCACGATTGAAGGCAATGAAGAGGCCGTGGCCCGAGGCGTTGACGTGGCCCACGACGAGAACACGAGCATCCTGAGCTACAACGACGAGAACTCATTGGCCTGTGTGCTGAGCCTTGCGTACTATTACGCCTCCAACGACTACATCATCCATCGTGAGCTGGCATCGGGCAAAGGTTTCGCCGATTTGGTGCTCATCCCGCGCAAGAACGTCGCTTCACCCGCCATTGTCATCGAGCTGAAATACGACAAGGCCGTGAACACCGCCATCGAACAAATCAAGCAAAGGCAATACCCTGCCAAGGTCTCGCAATACACCGACAACCTGTTGCTCGTGGGCATCACCTACGAACGCGATACCAAACAACATAGGTGCTGTATTGAAAAGTTGTCGTAAAGTTGTGTCAATTGGAATATATGCTATCTTTGCAGCGATAAACCATTGATGAATTACAAATCAAAACGATAACGAATTAGTAAAAGGATAAGTTTGAAATAATTACATAGAATAAAAGCGTTTTTGCTTTTCAAGTGGAACGGAAATCGGCAAATTTCTAAATTAACCACACAAGAAAGTGA
>JAEEGJ010004591.1_pt1 | contig 46151 bp, 41 predicted proteins | sample 8958761 | NCBI WGS metagenome assembly JAEEGJ01 (sample SAMN16246546, study PRJNA631951) | gut metagenome | biome: gut microbiome; feature: rumen; material: RS-attached | host: Bos | place: Iran: Karaj | collected 2018-10
TCGCCTTCAACACGTTCATCCGCATTGTCTGACAGGCTCATGGCAAGTGATACCGGATCTACTTCGCCGTTATTTGCAAATAGTCCCGGATCATATTTCCAGAGTTCTACTCTACTCGTCCTAATATCATCCTGCCATCTCGTATCTACCTCTTCAAAGCCGCTCACAATATCACTGCCTTTAACGACAGCATATACATCCTCGCTTGGTGCAGCAAGCATGCTATGTCTGCTTAGCATCGTTTCTCCGGCGATGAATAATCCTTCTTCTTTTGTAATCTTTGTATGGACAATCTTCTGCACAGGGTTGATCAGATAATCCTTTGCTACCTCAAATAGCTCACGCCCTCTATAGTTAGGAACCATCCTTATCTCTTTTCCTACTCGTTCTTCTCTGATAAGGTCCATCTGCTTAAGTTGCTCTGAAGCTCTGGTAATTGACATTTTCGTCAATCCAAGATCATCTGCAGCCTGCTTTTTTATGAAAAAGTCATTTCCACTTTGGTATAACAGATAAAGAAAAAGGCATTGCGTTGCTGGCATCATTTTGTCTGTAGACACAATCATTTTTCTTTTTAAGTTATTACTAAGCATTACCCCAAGGAAAGGCAAAAAAATCTGATCCGGTAATGAAATAAACGGAATCTCTTTTGCTATCAACGCATCTCTTTGTACTCTTGTGATGTCATCAAAGCAAAATGCCACATTAAGCCCTGTCTTTTCCATATACTGAGAAAGCTGCTTTTTGAATGCCACAACGCCGAACTTCTCCCGGTCTGACAATTTGACAATCAAAAATGATGCATCTCCCATTACAGCACTATAGAAGACTCTTCCTGATACCATGTATAAAGGTAACCCTTTTAGTTTAATTTGTTCCAAATGACAGTTTATACCAAAGGCGTTTTTTAAAGCATTTTCCAGCATAATATCACCTCGATAACATTTTTCTTTTATAGTAACATTAAATATGTTATCGTTCAATATTTATGTTACTATCCTGCAAATCTCAGTGATATTAAACCCCAAAACAACATCTATGCTTTTTTATTTTAATAGGAAAGTTCAGTCCTGTCATTTAACGTGTGGTTGATAAAATCAGTATTAGTTCGTAATGTAATCCAGAATCTCTCTTGGTATGTACTCCCATCTCAGTCACCAAGCATCTCCAAGAAGAATCTATAAAATTCTCATATCAGTATTATTGCAATTTTCGACACGGTAATGAATGCATATTGTAAAACTATCAACCAAGGTTATTGTTAACAGAATGATCCGGATTTGATACCGGTGTCTTTATTCCATTGATTTCTCTAACGTGGTAATTACTATAATTTCCACGTTCTATCTGACTAACAAACTGTGCTCTACTCATATTATTTCCTGTATAATTATCTCTAAAACGCATATTTCTGCCAGAAGATGACTCTGATGTAACTGATACTCTCTTTGACATACCTTTTCTCCTTCCTGTCAGCAATATGCATTCAATTACCATATCTTGTATGAGAAGTAAACTATTCTCACTCCCTATACAATATATAGCCTAGAACACCTGTTCTCTATAGTCAAATAAAAAAATCATAAACTGCACTAATTGCGCATATGTTCATAAGAAAACGAGAGGCTGCGTTACGGTCTCATATCTGTCTCTTCTATTTCGCCTTCGTCAACACTTACAGTATGCCAAGTAGGAACTCCTCCAAAATCCTCCAATGAATCGTTTCCTTCGATAGCATCCTCATATCCTTGGTCATAGCCTATTATAAAAGACTCGTACTCTAACTCGATGGCCATATTTTTTGCTCACGGAAAAGCTACGCAGGCATTATATTAAAACTGTGTGCTTCAATTGACTGTTTCTTTTTCCTAACGGATACTTCCGCGTATATTTCCATTGTAGTCCTTATGTCGGCATGCCCCATAATTTCCTGGATGACCTTGATATTAGTCTCAACCTCGCAAAGCCTTGCGCAGAAAGTATGTCTTATTACATGGCTGGAAAAATGTGGAACGATAGTGCCAACGTCGGACTTCTCCTTTAATGTCTTTTCATTGCAGGCAAGTCTCATATTCTCTAATGCACAATTGACGTTTTGAAAATTCATCAACTTCCCTTCCTTGTTTACAAATATGAAGTCATCAAGTCCATCTATCGCAACCTTGGGCCAACCTTCTTTTTCCTGCTTCTTGTAAATTCTGTCGAACGCATCATATACCTCATCAAGCATTGGTATTACTCTTTTCCCAGCAACTGTCTTTGGAGTTGAAACATGATATGGGCATCCAACTTCTCTTACATCTCGCACAACAGAATGATCAACTGTAATTGTCCTATTCTTAAAATCAATATTCTCCCACAAAAGTCCGCACATTTCAGATGCTCGCAGTCCTGTTCCAAAAAGGATCAGAACGATATCTCTCCATTTCTCACATAAAGAATCATTTCTCACAAAGTTTAGAAATGCTGCCTGCTGCTCTGGGGTAAGTGCCCTTCGTACACCCTTTGTTACATTCTCGCAGCGCTTCAATTCCCTCAATGCATTATTTGCAGGATTAGTCCTAATTACGCCGTCATCAACACGCATCTGAAAAGTTGGGTATATTATGTTCTGAATATTATCAATCGTACTCACGCTAAGTTTCTGATCAAATAATGATTTATACAAAAATACCAGCTCCGAGTGTTTATACTGGCCTACCTGCTTTGTCCCGAAAACTGGTCTGACATATCTGTCGTAGACGTAATAATAGCTGTCCCTTGTATTGTTCTTGAGATTTCTTTTCCCCAGCATATAAAAATCAAAAGCTTCGTTAAGCGTAAGATTTCCTGTCTGATATGTTTTTGAACAGTTGCGCATTACTCCGAGAGTATCCTCTTTTTTCCTTCTTAGCTCTGGCAATGTTCTAGCATACAGATGACAAGTTTTTCCAGTAGCGTCAGTGTACTGAAATTCATATCTATCATCCCAGGTTCTGAAAGTTTCTCCCTTATAAAGTGCATTTCCCAAATGATCTCTTCTTATCATAAAAAACTCCTTTCAACTTGTTGTGTCGATAGGAGTTTCACACTAATCATTTCATTTGCACGCACAATATATTGGTTAGACAAATAATTCTTCCACTGTTATGCCAAGCTCATAGCAAATGGCAAAAAGATTATACCAACTAGTAACGACGCGCCCTCTTTCGATAAGCGATAGGGTGTTCCTATCCAGAAAGAGATTCAGATCACAGTATAAACAATCAAGAAGCTTTTCCTGCGTCATTCCTTTTTCACGTCGTATCCTGGAAATCCTATTACCAATCTTTTTGTTCAAACGACATCTACTTTTCGTACTTTGTCTTTTCATTTTGCACCTTCCTTTCCAAAAGGTACAAAATACATTTTTAGAATTTCTGTGTCAATATGCACAAATAATAGTGGAATACCACCCATTTCTTCTCTACGTCAAAAGGAATGATGCTTTCGCATCATCCCTCTGGTAAACCCGCATGGTTACGGCATTTTTATACAATATAATTACTTCTGGCTTTTGAGTGTCGGGACGGACTGAGCAAATTTATCCGTCCTTGTCCATCCTTGTCCCATGCTGTCCATAGAAGTCCGAATAAGGCACTTTTTATTTTTCCATCCTTGTCCATCGTGATACCTGAACGAGTGGTAAACCGTGTGTCAAACCGGATTTTTCTGTCCTGAAATGGATTAGGACGGATTTTTAAAACTGATGCAAAATCTGTTGCCGTAACAGGCCACTTACATGATGAAAATCTTACCTTCCATGTTGTGGATGACTTCCTTCTTTTTCTCCTCAGTACAATCTGCGTAGATGTCCAGAGTGGTCTGGATATCCTTGTGCCCCATGATTGACTGGATGACCTTGATGTTTGTCTCATTCTCACAAAGTCTGGTACAGAAGGTATGTCTTAAATGATGTGCCGAGATCTTTGGAAGTATCAAAGGAAGTCTTCCTTCTTTCTTGGCATTTGCAGATTCTTCATTATTATAATCTGCGATGAGTGAATGGATCGCCCTATTCACTTCCTGAGGTAATGTGATCGAGCCATTGGAGCTTGCAAAAACAAATCCTGAATACCCTTCGATCTCCTGTGTGCAGAATCCTGTGATCTGCTGGAGCTGGTACTCTTCAAGGAATGCCTCGTAGACCTGCTCTATCATCGGTACGGTTCTTGTTCCTGCCTTGGTCTTGGGAGTGCTGATATGAAGTGATTCACCGCCCTCCTCAAACTGACGATGGACCAGGCTGTGGTTCACGCTTATGGCGCGATTCTCAAAATCAAGATCTTCCCAGCGAAGTCCAAGACACTCTCCGCCTGCTCTTTCTGCAGCCTTATCCATGAAGTCTTCATAAGCAAGAACACCAGCACCATGTGCATTACCCTTTACAGACGCAACATACATCTGCTCCTGTTCAGGAGGCACATTAAGACCAAGATCCTCAAGATTCTCTACTCCCATCTGCTGTGCAAGGACTTCGCCCATACCTTTGATCTCCATAGGTCTTACCTCAGGTGCATTCTTCATTGCATCAGCATGAAGCTGCTCAGGAGTAATTCCGTACTCATCAAGCATCTTGTTTGTAACAAGAATTGAGCCAGTTTCTGCCCCCTTCCTGAGCTACGACAAAACGATACACAATAGCCATGTCTTCCATGTTCTTATGAGGAACACTTTCGAGGATATCTGCATTTCTCTCAGCAGAAACAACCTCCATAGCCAGTGTTCCCTTCATCTTGTCGTAATCTTTGAAGGCATCAATATTGAAATCCGGACGGTTGGCAAGAGCGCTCTCCGCTCTGCCCACAGTCTCAGAAACGATATGGTCGTAGTCCATGCCTTCTGAATAGGCTTTGAAAAGCGTATCCGTGTTAAGGCTAACTCCGATCTCGCTGTCTTCAGGCTTGATTGTGAGAGCCTCATAAGTCTCATTCATCTTTTCCTGAGTATGGAGTTCCACAGAATACTCTGTATCCGTCTTTTCCTCAAGGGCTCTTTTCACATCCTCTCTCAGCTCTTCTTTAAATGTTTCAAAATCCACTATTATTTCCTCCATATGATTTGTTATTGTCAGGCATACAAAAACGCCAACCTGCAGCCCTATAAGCTACAAATTGACGTTCATTTATCCTGTATTCTTTTGCGCAAAAGAAATGCACCCCGGCTGTAAGGCTTCTGTGTCTCACATTCCTTGGTGCATTATAACAATATCATATCAAAAAACTGATTGGAATCTGCATGGCGTGATATTTTGTGACGTTAGAGCTGCATTTTGTGGTATTTTGTGGTGATGCTAATAATTCAGTACAGAAATAAGATCATTTTGTAATTCATTCCATACATTTTCTTTCCATACTGCTTTATCATCTTTCAAGATATATTCCTTGTAAGTAAATGCAGAAAAACCAAAATCTTCAAGCCACTTATTTATTTCCTTTGTAGCTTCTCTAGCCTCCTTACTATCACCTCTTGTATCATAATATGATTTGTTTTCTATTTCATGAACCTGCTCTTCATTTAATTTTATACTTTTACTATATATTCTCCAAACATACCCATTTGTATAAATAACAAGACCAAAGCTTAGTATATGGCCAGCTAATTGTAATCTATCAGCTTTTTGCTTTAACAAAGGCTTTCCAATATACTTAGCTTCAATAACACCATGAATTACTTCTTTATCATTGTCTGATGAAGAACTATACTCCTTATCCAAAACCACAAAATCGGGGAATCCAGCAATTCCCCAAAATAGCCTTTCAATTTCAGACGTAGTTCTTTTTCTCTGACTAACATCTCTAACAGAATAGTTTGATACACAACATTTAACCAACGGGGCAACAATGTTATAAAAATCATACTCAACATTGTTTTGTTTCTTTATCAATTCAACTTCTTGAATATATTCCTCGAATCGCATTATTCTTCCTCACTCGAATGTAAAGTATAAAGATTATAGATATATATTTCCATTCTCAGGGATTGATTTAGGGGATGAAATTTTTTGGCTAATTATTTTATCCATTATGCTCATTAATAAGCCTTTTCTCAATGGTCTGTCGTACATATTCCTCTGGAGTATCTTGACGAAATTTACCATCAATGTAATCACATATTTTGCCATCTGGCACTGTAATAACTGTTTTAGCCATTTAGTTTTTCTCCTCCGTCTTATTCTCGTTTATTATTTTTGAAGCCTCTAAAAGCGCAGTTCGACGAACAAACTCACTATAAGAAGCATAAGCTTCAAGTCGAGCTGCAAGTTTCAATTTATCCAATTCTTCTTGACTAACTCTAATACTCATTGAATAAGTTTTAATATCCTTGTCCATACATATGTTCCCTCCATACTAAATTATATTATAGTATAACGCGTGGAACATTTTCAATACATTACTCCACATTCATTATTAAAAAAATAAGACTCCATTATTGAAGTCTTATTTTCAAACGTGTTCTCTTATTTGGTCGTAAATCTCGACCTTACCTACCTGAACTGTTGATTTTACGCCATTTTTACGATAAAGATTTGAGCGTCGGGATGAACAACCTCTATACCACGTTCAGATAATTCTTAATCTTAACTTGGTATAGCTTTTTGATCCTCTCAATTAAATAGTCCTTGTAATGCCATATCATCAGTATTTATAGTATCTGATCTTCCTTAATATATGGTAGTAGAGCTATTTTTCAATTATAATAAATTGTATTTTTTATGAACAATTGGGAGGTTAACATGAATAATAATTCAGCGACGCAAAAAAAGGACAATGACATTGACAGAGAGAGCCTCGAGATTATTAAGGAACAAAGTAAAACCAAGTATCTCGAGGAAAAAGAGGAACTAGATGAATATGAAGAAGCTCAGCAACAAGCCTATGATGATGCGTGCATAGAAGAAGAAAATGAAAATCCCTATCAATCTGAATATGATGATAGATATGAATATGTAAAAATACTCGAAGATGCGTATTATTTAAATGAAAGTAAAGCGTCGAAGTACGACCAGATGGATAGATTTTATAGTACTTATCTTACAGACGTGTCAAAGGCGTATCATAAAATCATACATAAGCAATGCAAAAGTATTTCAGATAAACTTGATAGGGAAGAGAAATCCAAACAGATAGCAGCGCTGATAAAGACAGATAAGGTAAAAACAGTTGGTATTTTCGGTGAATGGGGAACAGGAAAATCAACATTTTTAGAACAAATAAAAAAAGAACTATGCAATGAAAAGAAAATAAAAATAGTCAATCTGAAAGCAACCGAGTACAGTGATAGCGAAAAAATCTGGACATATTTTCTCACTGAGATGGAAAAAACTGCTTGTGAGAAAAATTTTTTCCGATGCTGTTGGCATCACATTTGCCGCTTTTTTAGCAGACTATCGTCCAAATTGGTATATCCGGTAATATATTTAATTGTCTTTGCCATAGCAATATGGCAATTGTATTGCCTAGGACTAACAGGAATAACAGCTAAGTTAATGGGATTAAAAGAAGAAGACATTAAGCAGTTCACAGATGTAATAGTAGTTTTAATTGGGATATTATTCTTATTCAAATTTTTTAATCCGATTTTATTCCAATTAGTAGATCTTTATAATGGCAGAGATAATTACTTCACTCCGTCAAAGAAGGATTATGCTGAAAAGCTTGGATATAAATCCGTAGTGAAGACTAATATAGATAAGATATTGAAACTCTGGAAGGAATACCATTTTGTCTTTGTTGTAGACGAATTGGACAGATGTAATAAAAATGCAGTAATGTCATTTTTGGAATCCATTCAGCTAATCGACGATTGTGAAAATGTACATATAGTCTATGCTATTGATGAGGAAGTTGTTTTAAAAGCAATTACAGATGCTGGCTTCAACAAACCTCAAAACTACTTAAAGAAATATGTAGACAAGAGAGTTTATCTTGAAAGCATAAACGAAATGGATGAAAACCTAGCTAAAATTGCTGAGGAATATGGATTATTTGAAGAAGAGATAAATATGATCCAAGAAGCAATGAAAAAACTCGATGTAAATATTTCTATACGAGAATATTATCACATCCTGAATACAATTTCTGAATTAAGGGAAAAATGGATAAACACTGAAGTAAAGGAAAGAAAAGCTTCAAAAGAAGAAGCAAATAAAAAGGCTCTTGACTGGTATAAATTCATTCCAATAGCTATCTTCTACTTGGAAGGAAGTATATGGCCAAGAAAAATATATAGCGATTTCAAAGATACAGTAGACCAGTATAATAAAGTTTACGCACATATAAAAAATGATCAATATGCACAAGAATACACTGAATGTCCATTATATTTCAAAACCATGTACATGAATGATGTTATTAACTCCGTTCGTTTTCTAAAAAGCACTAATCCTCTATTATATGTGAATACAAAGGAGTAAAACAAAAACTAATGAACTGTTCTTTTTGGGGTGTAGTCAGCCTACACCCCACTCATCATTGTTATAATTCCAATAGTACCTGAAATTGGAATCGAACCAATGACCCTCTGCGTATGAAACAGATGCTCTTGCCTGCTGGGCTATTCAGGTATAGCGGACATAGAGGGACTTGAACCCACAGCCCTCCGGTTAACAGCCGGATGCTCTGCCGATTGAGCTATATGTCCATAACTGCGGTAGCAGGACTCGAACCTGTAACTTCCTGAGTCAGGCGCTCTACCAATTGAACTATGCCGCATTGATGCTGCTGGTGGGGCTCGAACCCACGACCTTCGGTTTAAGAGACCGTTGCTCTTCCAACTGAGCTACAACAGCTTAGTGCTCCCCACGGGGGTTGAACCCGCATCTCTCGGCTTAAAAGGCCGGTGCATATCCGCTCTGCCAAGGAAGCATAGTGGACCTGGACGGTATCGAACCGCCTCACGGGGATTTTCAGTCCCCTGCTCTACCATTTGAGCTACAAGTCCTAAGAGACATAGGTGAGATTCGAACTCACGATCCCGGAGTTGCAGTCCGGAGCCTTTCCAGCTTGGCTACTACGTCTTACTACGGCACTCAGATTTGAACTGAGACTACCGGAATCAAAGTCCTGTGGGCTACCATTACCCCATACCGTAGGATGCAGTCTTACTCAACTGCTATGATGTCATCGATAGAAACTCCAAGATATACAGAAAGAGCTACAATCCTATCTATGCTTGGAAGGGCCTCTCCTCTTATGTATCTATACACAAGAGAAGTACTCGTTCCCAGGTATTCCGAAACCTCTGTAACTGTATGTCCGCTTTCTCTGATCAAATCTCTAATATGTATTCCTGTCCCTTCAATATCAATAACTGGATAATCCATTTTTCTAATCTCCTTTTTCGCATTAAAAAACCACTTAACCTTGCAAGCTAAGTGGTTTAGGATCTTTTGACCTAATCTATTTTTAATGCGCCGGATCATCCATCATCTTACGGATCCAGGACCACTATCCACCAACTTGCAATTTGCATAACTAACAAAGCACTTCTGATTTTTGCAGAACTGCATAAACTGTTTGTTATTAAATTGCTTGTTGATAGTTACGTAGTACATCTTAAAAATCTTCCTCTTATCTTTCCGCTGCGCTCTGGCAGCTCCACATCTTTGTTACATTTGTATTATCGTCCTACCGAACCAATTTGTATAGTGTCATCGGATGACACAGCGCCGTGAACAGGGATCGAACCTGTCTTCCCGTGAAGGAAACCGCTGATTAGCAATCAGGTGCCTTACCACTCGGCCACCACGGCAAATTATAGTGGGTGGAGCAGGATTTGCACCTGCGGTGTTTCAAATGTGGGAGTTTTACAGACTCTTGCCCTCGCTTCTAGGCGTACCCACCCATAATACCTCCTGCGGGACTTGAACCCGACATCTCCAGCTTGAGAGGCTGACGTCCTAACCAATTAGACCAAGAAGGCATATGATCCCAACGGGACTTGAACCCGGTATCTCTGGCGTGAAAGGCCAGTGTCCTGAACCATTAGACTATGGGACCTTGTACAGGCGCTTTCACGCCTGCTTATCTATATTCAATTTATGCACTTTGGGCATAAAGCCATTCCCCATCAACAACAATAATGTCATCCATAGCAACTCCAAAAACAGCTGCTAAAACAATCAAATTGTCCAATGTTGGCATGGCAGTTCCATGCTGCCACTTGTAAATTGCCTGTGGAGTAGCAAATCCGAACACATCCTGTAAATCCCTAACAGACATACCGGCAGCCACTCTTAAATCTGTAATTCTTTGTCCCGTAGCAATCATATTGATTGCTGGAATATTCTGTGTCATTTTCGACTCCTTTCTGGCCTTAGCCAAGTACACGAGGTGGGATTCGAACCCACATGCGTTACCGCGTCTGATCCTAAGTCAGGTGCGTCTACCAACTTTGCCACTCGTGCATAGTTTTGGGACTGCTGCGTCCTCGCTTCGCGACGTCCGAATGCGTAGCTCGGTCTCCCCCAGAGACCACGCATCCAATTACACCACGAATCTATGAGCGCAGAGTCTGGGACTCGAACCCAGATACCCGTTAAGGATGGCGGTTTTCAGGACCGCTGCTGTACCAATTGAGCCAACTCTGCATAAAAAAATACCGCTTGCCTCATCTAAAGGTAAGCGGTACGCAGTTCATGTTCATCTATAAGCCTAATCCTATCTATCAGGATCCTTGCCTAACAACATTTTCTCGCATTTGCCTATCTCTAAATGAGCGCATGAAATTAAACATCCACTCTGATTTGCTCTGGAGTGATGATTTATAACTTTCGCTATAGAGGTAATAATTGCGATTCATTGTTGTCATGTCTCTGTTTTTCCTTTCCGGGAGCTTTTATTTTTGCTCCGCTTCTCTCTTTCTATATCGTATAGTAACACATCATTCTTTATATTGCATTATACGTGTAGTATAAAATATCATCCCTCTTTTACTGCATCCAGAGGAAATGGTATTACATTTGACGGTTCGTGTTGCTGTGCAATCCACAGTGTCAGTTTCTGCTGCATGTTCATCCAGCTTTCTGCTGATGTATTGGTTGCCTTGCTTATTCTGATAGCCATCTCAGGACTCAGTGATGCTTTCTCATTAACAAACTCCGATAAAGCTTTTCTGCTGACTCCAAGCATTCTAGCCGCATCAGTAACTGTAATATTTAGTGGTTTCATCACATCTTCCAAGAATACATTTCCTGGATGTGTAGGTCTTCTAGTCATATATCTTTCCTCCTCCCTCAGTGATAATCCATATAGTCCACAAGATATGCATCCTGACCTTCAAAGTAAAAAGTCATTCTCCAATTGCCATTCACCGTGACAGACCACATATCCTGCTTATCTCCTTTAAGTGGATGCAATCTATAGCCTGGCAAATTCATATCCTGAGCACTAATGCTGGCATCCAATCGGTCAAGCATTCTTGCCAATTTAGGCGCATGATCTGGCTGAATCCCCTTCTTAGAGCCAGTTTCATAAAAATCCTTTAAGCCTTTATGTGCAAATGATTTTATCATATCAATATTATAACCTGTAACGTTGCAGGTGTCAAACTTCCTTTTCTGAAAAATCTGTCCAATACTGCAGATTCCATATAGCAGCTATGATTGTTCCAATTGTAACCACGGTCATCTGCGCTGCCTTAGTGTCATAGTTCTTCCAGATAGAGCACAGAAAAGCTATGGTCATACAGCTGAAAACTGAAGCAAGAATCTTGGCAATTACAAACATATGCTGCAGTAAAAGCGCAAAGAACACTGTTATGCCGAAAATAATCCAGTTGGTTACTTTATCATAGCCCTGGTTCCTTACAAGAAATACAGGAATGGCTCCGATAAAAATGGAATTAGTGACATCAACTCTTCTGATCAGGTACATTGCTACCCTGAGAAGCAACATAAACGGTAATAGAAAAATATCTAGTACAGCTGCCATATTCTTATCCTCATTTTTTCAGCTTGTTAAACTGATTCACATAAACTGCAGCTCTGCAATAGAACTTGAGCTGCTCCTCTCCGTCTTTTATTGTTGTGGCTCTCTCGATTCCCTTGGCTGTGCCCTTCTTGACTGCCTCGTTGAACATCTTGCCAAGGCGTGCTCTTACCTGTGCAGGAGATTCCTTGATCTTGTACTCTACAAGAATCTCATTAACATCTGCAAAGGTAGGAAGATCTGCCAGAGTGAACTCTTTATCCATCTTCTTGGCTTCCTTGATCATCTCGCCAACTGCCACTGTGTAGTCGTAGGTAGTTCTTTTACCAAAGCGCTCCTCAAGCATCTCACATACGTAGTAGTTAACAGTGATATTCTGTTTCTTGGCCTCTTTCTCAATGCGGTCATACATGTCCTGTGTAAGTGATAAATTAACTCTTGGCATATCTTTATCCTCCTATGAGTGTCGAGCTGTTCTGTATGTTTTAATTATATGAGTGTCGAACACATATGTCAATCTTTTATATTGCCATGCAGGCCTGATCATGGCTGACCTCGGACTGATAGTAGCTGCCCATGGTGGTAGGAGCGTTGAAAAGAGCTGAAAACAGATAATTCTTTATATTGCGTACCTTGGTAGTATTTCCCCTCATGCAGTCCATAACGTACTCAAGATGCATATGATTTAGCTTAAGGAACTTTGACTTAACCAGGTTTGTAGGGTACTCATTCTTGGAAATCCAGATTGTTGGATTCTGGCAAAGAACCGTCTCAAGCACCAGATCATAGATTCCTTCGATGATTTCTGTATCATGAGGATATCTTTCAAGCATGGTATCAAGGCAGAGATTCTCCCTGACGATTTCTGCATAGGCGTTATACTCATCATTCAAATCGCTCTTCATCGAAGAGATATGATTAGTATTTATATCTCTTTTAGTATTATTAATATTAATATAATTAGGGTCGGATTCCCCGTGGTCTAGAACCGGATTTTCGCTTGGTCTAGAACCCGAAATTTCCGTGGTCTTGACCCCGATATTTCCGGGGTCTGAAATTTCCATTTCTGTTCCTGAACTTGTTTTTTCCAAGGTCTGAACATCTTCATTTTCTTTGGAAGCAAAGTTCTTGAGGTAGATCTTGGTGGGCTTCCCCTGGCCCTGCTTTTTGCGCTCTATAAGCCCATATTCCTCAAGATTCTTAAAGAGGCATCTGATCTTATCCTCGCCACAACCCAGCATTTCTGCGGCTTCCTGCTGTGCAAAGTATATATAAGCCCTCTGAAGCTCATCAAACCACTTATTTTTGAGGGGCAATGACATTCTATCAAGCATAAGACCATAAAGAGTCTTAGCAAGTGCGTCAAGCCCGCTAAAATAGGCGTTTGTGAACAAAAGCTTTGGTATTCTGTAAAAGGCAAGCATTTCTGATTCCTGACCGCTGAAATAGTCAAAAATGATTCTTTCGCTCACTCTTTTTTCCTCCCTTCAATGATTTTCTACGATGTTCCATGGATTTAGGTGGTGCAATTTCTGCACTACCCAATGAGTTGAAATCTGCGTCTGCGATTAAAGTTTTTAACGTAGATCTTGCTTGGCTTGCCTTTGACCTGAAGCTTGTATATGAGGCCGAATTCTTCAAGTTCATTCATGCAATCGATAATCGTGTGCCTGGAGAAGTTGATGTCCTCCTGGAGCTTACTGAGTGGATATATGATATAAACTCTGTTCTCATCGTCAAACCAGTTATGAGTTTTTGCTTCGCTCATCATATCCAAAAGAACTGCATAAAGCATTTTGGATGAAGCTGACAGGGAAGAAAAACTCTTCCCCGTAAGCAGCTCCTTTGGAATCTCTACGGATGCAAACTGCTGTGACTGAGAGCTGTAAAAGTATTCCATCATGTTATTTGTCATCGCTTTCCTGTGATGCCTTCCACTGTTCTAAGAGGGAGACAATAACTCTTTCAATCTCAGACTGTGAATAATATGCCGGGAAGTACTTGTTGAGCTTGCGCTCAGTGATAAGGATCTTCTTTCTGGTTTGTGGTGTGGATCTCTTCTGGATAAGAATGTCTATCATCTGTTCCTGGGTGAGAGAATCATCATCACGGTATTGGCGGAGATCCAATATTTGCTCTTGTTTAATCATTCCATTCTCGTGAATATACTCATAAAGCCACTGCTGATATGTTTTATTGAAGTAAGACATCTCTGCTCCCATCTGAAGTGCTAATCTTCCTGCATCAACCATTTCTAACAGTTTGGGTATAAGATAAATAAGACGGATATATCTGTGAACCTGAGCTCTTTTTAACCCCACAGATTCACCTACTTCTGTGGCTGAGTGTAACTTTGTCTCCTCAGTAGACAAAGTTAAATCTGTACGTTTTCCTTGGTGATTCATGGCATCCATCTTCATTTTGAGAGAATATGCTCTTTCACTTGGGAGAATCACCTCTCTTTGCATGTTAGAATCACCCATTGCAATGGTCGCATCATCATTAGTCATTTCCTTGATGATTGCCGGAATCTTCCGTAGTCCTGCTCTTTTAGCCGCATGGAGTCTTCTGTGTCCTAAAATCATCTCGTAGGTGCCTTCATCATCCGGCCTTACGAGAACCGGAGTGAGAACTCCGCTTTCCTTGATACTTTCTACAAGTTCATCCATCTTTTCATCATCAACAACCTTAAATGGATGGTTTTCAAAGGGATATATTGTTAAAACATCGAGATCTACAGTCCCCTCGGTGCTTGGAACACCGAGGAGCTCATCTATACTAGATAGCTTTACTTTCTGACCAACTCTTTGTGCCATTGTTCATAACCTCCTTAATGAATGAAGTGTAGGCAAATGCCGCTTTTCCTTTAGGATCATAGTGATACAGACTGCTTCCGGAAGCGCTTATCTCAGCAGCCCTTACTGATAATGGGATTTCTGTCTCAAATACATTGATATTTGAGGAATAAACCTCGTAGATCTGAGCCGCTATATCTTTCGCATAATTGGTTCTGTTATCCACCATAGTTATGAGGATTCCCTCAATCTCAAGCTTTGGATTGAGCTGGCGCTTAACTCTTCCTATGGTCTTAATGAGCTGCTGAAGGCCCTTTACAGGAAGATAGGCTGCCTGGCATGGAATTATGACTGAATCAGCGCAGGCAAGAGCACTTATGGTCATCATTACAAGAGATGGCATACAGTCGATAATAATGAAGTCGTACTGCTCTCTGGCCTTATCTACATACTCTTTCAGGATTGTTTCCCTGCTTATTACACCGGTCATGCTGATTTCCAAACTTGATAGCTCGATATTACCTGGCATCAGGTCTACTCCCTCAGCGTGATGGATAAGTCCCTGCGCAACATCCACCGGCTCATCATTGATGATATTTACAAGAGCTGTAGCCAGTGAATAATCAAGTCTGTCCGGCTCATCACATCCAAGGCTGATGGTTATGGATCCCTGAGGATCCGCATCGATATTCAGAACTCTGTAGCCTTCCCTTGCAAGGCCAATACCCAAATTTACACTTGTGACGTTTTTTCCAACTCCGCCCTTCTGATTTGCAACTGATATAACCTTACACATCCCTTTTTCCTCCTATTCCTGAAATGACTCGATAAACGCATCTATCTTTTCTGTGTTGCAAAGAACCACGCCCTTTACCTTACGGGTTGCCTTTGCTTCTTTTGCCAAATTCTCAAAAGTATGCAGGCCAATGGAATAAAGCTCCGCTCCTTCTGCATATCTCACATATTTCTTTTTGCCTTTCTTAACAACGTCAGCTAAATCTTCAATCTTTCTTCTACTAGCCATTTCCGAAACCTCTCTTTCATATTCTTCTTTAAAATTCTCCTCAATGTACTTATCAACAATGTTCAGATCCACAAGTGCAGTCTTACGAAGCTTGAAATTTGCTCCTGCTTCCTTACAGAACGTTACAAAGCTCCAATAATTCATGCAGTAAAGCCTTGCTCCTTCATTGTAAGTACAGTAACGATGTTCTTTTCCGACAAGATACTTGTCTAAATTGATTGGTGGGGATTTTCCGCGATTCATCCGTAACCTCCATTTTCGTAGTTACGAGATGCAGTTAAGAAGATTTGGGGTACAAAAAAACCACATCTTCCTTTTTTAGAAAAATGTGGTCTTTATATCATGGTTTTTTATGAACTGATCATTCCTCTGACACACCATGTTTGTCCTGATATTTTATTGAGAAAACTACATACCGGTCCGAATAGCTCCGTAGAAATCCAATGAATCTGTTGTACATTCATGGCGTTTTTGGATTACATTGTATGTCTACGGATAACGGTGAGTCGTAATAAGTCCAAATGTTAATTTAAACTTTTCAAGGTCGGAAACAACAACACGTCTCTTATACCCGCACTGTTAGTCAACAGCATGCAGAGACGGTCTATACCGTAGCCGATACCGCCTGTGGGGGGCATACCGATCTCGAGGGCGTTGAGGAAGTCTTCGTCTGTGTGCTCGGCTTCTTCGTCACCTGCTTCGGCGTTGGCATCCTGTGCTGCGAAACGCTCACGCTGGTCGATAGGATCGTTAAGCTCTGAGTATGCGTTGCACATCTCCCATGTATTGATGAAGAGCTCGAAACGCTCTACCTTGTCGGGGTCCGTAGGCTTTTTCTTGGTCAGAGGTGAGATGGCGATGGGATGATCCATGATGAATGTAGGCTGTACCAGTTCCTTCTCACAGAATTCCTCAAAGAAGAGATTTACGATGTCGCCCTTGGTATGGCGCTCTTCGTATTCTATATGACGCTCTTTTGCGAGTGCCTTTGCTTCTTCATCGGTTGCTACCTGATCAAAGTCTACTCCTGCGTATTCCTTGATCGCATCGTTCATGGTGAGGCGTCTGAAAGGCTTGCCAAGGTCGATCTCGGTACCCTGATATGTGATCTTTGTAGTACCACATACTTCCTGAGCCAAGAATCTGAACATACTCTCGGTAAGTTCCATCATGCCGTAGTAATCGGTATATGCCTGATAGAGCTCCATAAGCGTGAACTCAGGGTTATGACGTGTGTCTACGCCTTCGTTACGGTATACACGGCCGATCTCGAATACTCTCTCGAGTCCGCCTACTATCAGTCTCTTGAGGTACAACTCGAGTGATATACGGAGTTTTACATCTTCATCCAGTGCGTTGTAGTGTGTCTCGAAAGGACGTGCTGCTGCTCCGCCTGCGTTTGATACGAGGGTAGGGGTCTCTACTTCCATGAAGTTGCGGTCTGCGAGGAAGCTTCTGATCTTGCTGATGATCTTCGAACGTTTTACGAATACTTCACGGCTGTCCAGGTTCATGATGAGATCTACGTAACGCTGACGATATCTGGTGTCTGTATCGGTGAGTCCGTGGAACTTCTCGGGAAGTACCTGAAGGCTCTTTGTGAGGAGTGTCATCTCTGTGGCATGTATGGATATCTCTCCGGTCATGGTTCTGAAGATGAAGCCTTTTACTCCATAGATATCTCCTATATCGGACTTTTTGAATTCTGCATATGAGTCTTCACCGAGTGCATCCTTTGATGCGTATACCTGGATGTCGCCCTTTAAGTCACGGATGTTGCAGAATGAAGCCTTGCCCATGACACGTTTGAACATCATACGGCCTGCGATGCTTACGTTGATAGGATTTGCGTCCATGATCTCACGGCGCTCATTGTAGTCTTTTTTCTTTAATTCCCTTGCTGCCTGCTCATCTAAGCCGGTTACATCGGGCTCAACCCTGCCTGCAAGGAGTTCTGCTTCAAGCTCCTCATATAAGAACTTAACTTCATCCGAGTGATGAGTCTGATCGTATTTTGTGATGACAAAGGGATCTTTTCCTGCCTCCTGAAGTGCGGCAAGCTTTTCACGACGTACCTTTAAAAGCTGGTTCAGATCCACAGGTGCCTGTGCCTGGTTATTGTTCTGGTTATTTTCTGCCATATTTATCTCCTACTGTTTCGTTCTTGTTATCGGTCATCTGCTGACTTTGAGTACCTTGAATTTCAGTTCGCCGGCCTGGGTCTCTACGAGGATTTCTTCTCCCTCCTTCTTTCCGATGAGGGCTTTGCCTACGGGTGATTCGTTGGATATCTTGTTCTTTTCGATATTTGCCTCTGTTGAGCCTACGAGCTTGTACTCTACTTCCTCTTCGAATTCTTCATCATAGATGAGTACGGTACATCCGAGTGTTATGCTGTTGTCCTTTGCAGCCTCTGTTGAGTCTACTATTTCAGCGTTCTTCAGTATCTTTTCGATTTCTTCGATACGTGCTTCCATCTCACGCTGCTCGTCTTTTGCTGCTTCGTATTCAGCATTCTCGCTCAGGTCGCCCTGCTCTCTTGCTTCCTTTATTTTCTGTGCTATTTCTTTACGCTTAACTACCTTAAGATCCTCAAGCTCGCTCTCTAAAGCCTTCACTCCGTCATAGGTCATCTGGTTTTTCTTGTTTTCTTCTTTCATGATATGCTCCTTGTTATAATTTACACCTCATCCGTCAGCTTCGCTGACACCTTCCCCTCAAGGGGAAGGCCGGTTTTATTTTTCTTACCTTCCTCCCTAAGAGGATGGTTGGTTTACTTTTCTTCTACAACTTCGATTTTCTTTATTTCCTTAGTATTTATCTCAACAAGGATATCCTTGATGAATTCGTCGATCTTCTTTGCGCCTTCGTCGCCCTTGAAACGGCTTCTTACGGATACAAGGCCTTCCTCCTGCTCCTTCTGTCCGACTACAAGCATGTAAGGAAGCCTGTCAAGTCTTGCCTCACGGATCTTGAAGCCGATCTTTTCTGAACGTGCATCCACGGTGTTCCTGATGCCTGCTGCCTTGAGCTTAGCGGATACCTCATTTGCGTAGTCAAGATACTTGTCTGAGATGGGAAGTACACGAACCTGTTCTGCGCACATCCATGTAGGGAACTGACCGGCATAGTGTTCGATAAGCCATGCAAGAGTCCTTTCAAAGCAGCCCATCGATGTCCTGTGGATGATCCAAGGGAGTGCCTTGTTTCCGTTCTCATCTATATAGTACATACCGAACTTCTCGGCACTTGAACAGTCGAGCTGGATGGTAACCATCGTGTCTTCCTTGCCGTATACATTCTTTGCCTGGATATCGATCTTAGGTCCGTAGAATGCTGCCTCGCCGTCTGCCTCGGTAAACTTTATGTTGTTCTTTATCATAACATTCCTCAGGTAATCCTGAGTACTGTTCCAGTAATCTTCGTCTCCCTCGTACTTGTCCTTGTTCTCGGGATCCCATTTTGAAAGCCTGTAGGTTACGTCATTCTGTACGCCTAAGGTTGTCATTACGTAATTTGCCAGCTCTACGCAACGGGTAAGCTCTTCCTCTGCCTGGTCGGGACGAAGAACGATGTGTCCCTCGGTAATGGTGAACTGCCTTACACGTGTAAGTCCGTGCATCTCGCCCGAATCCTCGTTACGGAAGAGGGTTGAAGTCTCGCTCATCCTGTAGGGAAGATCACGGTATGAACGCTGCTCGTTCATGTATACATAGTACTGGAAAGGACATGTCATGGGACGGAGTGCCATAACTTCCTTGCCGTCCTTTGTGCCTTCGCTCTCTTTGTTCAGGATGAACATGCCGTCCATGTAGTGATCCCAGTGACCTGAGATCTTGTAGAGGTCTGACTTTGCCATGAGAGGTGTACGTGTACGTACATAGCCCCACTCATTATCCTCAAGGTCTTCGATCCAACGCTGAAGGATCTGTATCATCTTTGTTCCCTTGGGCGTGAAAAGCGGAAGTCCCTGACCAATAACGTCAACTGTCGTAAAGAGCTTCATCTCTCGTCCGAGCCTATTGTGGTCGCGGAGCTTGATGTCCTCAAGGTGTGCAAGGTATGCATCCATATCGGCATTCTTTGTGAATGCGGTTCCGTATATACGTGTAAGCATCTTGTTCTTCTCACTGCCTCTCCAGTATGCACCCGATGAGGATATGAGCTTAACTGCCTTTAAGTATTTTGTGCTCATAAGGTGGGGACCTGCGCAAAGATCAACAAATCCGCCCTGATCATAGAAGGATATCTCAGCTCCCTCGGGAAGGTCCTGGATAAGTTCAACCTTGTAGGGCTCGCCCTTTTCTTCCATGAACTTTATGGCTTCGTCTCTCGGAAGAGTGAATCTTGTCAGCTCATGTCCTTCCTTGATGATCTTCTTTATCTCTGCTTCCAGTTTGTCAAGGTCATCCCTTGAAAAAGGAGGTACATCGAAATCATAATAGAAGCCTTCGTCGATTGCGGGTCCTATTGCGCACTTCGCTTCAGGATACAGGCGCTTGACTGCTTCCGCAAGTACATGGGATGCGGTGTGACGGTATGCCTTCTTGCCTTCCTCGTCGTTAAAAGTAAGTATGCTCAATTCACAGTCCTTATCAATGACCGTCCTTAAGTCTACAACCTTTCCGTCTACTTCACCGGCACATGCGTTCCTTGCAAGGCCTTCACTGATGTCATTTGCAATGTCGATAACGGACATCGCGCTTCCGTATTCTTTTACGGAGCCGTCCTTAAGTGTGATTTTCATGATTCTCCTCCTGAAAATAAATGTAAAAAACCCTTCCGGAACAATAATTCCGAAAGGGACAATTATTCCCTTTAATGTGTCCCAAATATTTTAACATTATTTTCCGTAAAGTCAAGCCCTATCTTTGTTTTTTCTTGATTTTTTTTGTAAAATAGTGTATTTTATTTCAGAAAGGAGCCACATTTTTTGTGAAAATACGAAGATGAACATAAAAAATATTAATTTCTCAAGAGCTTTATCAATCTTATTCCTTTTTATTGCGGCGGTGTTTCTTTTGCTTACAGGATGCTCGGGAAAAGCCGATAACTCCGGTTCCGATAAGCCCAATATCATTTCGGCTGACAAAAGTACCCCCGATGTACCCTCTCCGACCGATATTACGGATGATGAACCCGGCTCCGTTCCCGACATAGATTCCGAAACCGAAGCTGCACTTTCCCCTACAAAGACAGAGCCTGACACACCCCCTGCGAAGACGGATCCTGATATATCCCCTGCTCCGCAGTATACAATAGTCCTCGATCCCGGACACGGCGGCCAGTTCTCGGGTGCCGTGTATTACGGCATGGCAGAAAAGATCATGACTCTCACACTTGCAAATTATCTGCGTGATTATCTCATAAATAACTATACCGGTGTGACCGTCTATATGACAAGGGAATTGGATATGGATTTTGACGACGATATAGTAAAAGAACTGGAGAAACGTGCTATCATCGCAAAAGGATACAACGCCGATTATTTTGTCAGCCTGCACTTTAACGCCAGCGAAGCTCATGATGCAAAAGGTGCCTCGATCTATGCTTCAAGGAGCTTAAATGTCACAGATAAAAGCAAAGAGCTCGGCAGCTGCATTTTAAGCGAACTTACCGGGCTCGGTCTGTACGATAACGGTGTAACTACCCGAAGCAGCTCCGATCACTTTGATGATACCGGATATGCTCTTGATTATTACGCTGTACTGCGGCATAATGCCGCCCGTGATATCCCGGCTGTCATCGTAGAGCATTGTTTCATGGACAACGCCGAAGATCAGGCTTTCCTGGGCAGCGATGAAAAATTAAAGGTTCTTGCAGAAGCCGACGCAAGGGGTATCGCGAAGTTCCTCGGATTAAAGCAGGTGAGCCCTTAAATACTCGGGTGCTTCTGCCGAAAGAAGTACGGGCGGAACATCAAATACGGTCTTGCAGCCGCAGATGCCGTCCTTGTTCATGCGGTATGCGGCTCTTGCGAAAGCAACAAGCACGGATGCCGTGAACTCGGGGTTTGAATCAAGCTTTAAGCTGTATTCGATGGTATGTGTGTTTTCGTTATCCATTCCGGTCTTTCCGGTACGTATTACACGTCCGCCGTGGGGAAGTCCGGCATGGTTCTTCTTCATCTCTTCTTCGGTGATGAAGGTTACGGTTGTATCATAATCTGCGAAATAGTTGGGCATGGTCTTAATCTCGTTTTCGATTTTCTTTAAGTCTGCGCCTTCCTCTGCCACAACATAGCATTCACGGGTATGCTTCTGACGTGTTGTAAGCTCGGGATTTGAACCGGATCTTACTGCCTCGAGTGCCTCGGGAACGGGAACGGTATACTGTCTTGCATCCTTTACTCCCTCAATACGTCTGATGGCATCCGAATGTCCCTGGCTTACGCCCCTGCCCCAGAAGGTGTAGTCCGCACCGTCGGTAAGGATGACATTTGCATAAAGCCTTGCAAGTGAGAACATTCCGGGATCCCAGCCTACGGAGATGAAGCCGATATGTCCTGCTGCCTTAGCTGCAGCGTCAACGTTTGCAAAGTGCTGAGGAATGTTTGCATGTGTATCAAAGCTGTCGATGACGTTAAAGTACTTAACGGCCTCGGGTGTCTGCTTGGGCAGGTCTGTTGCACTTCCGCCGCAGATGATGAGCACGTCAACCTCGTCCTTATGTGCCTCAAGCTCAGATGCGCTGTAGATCTTGGCATTGCTCTTTATCTTTACCGTTGAAGGGTCTCTTCTGGTAAATACCGCTACAAGCTCAGTGTCGGGGTTGTGCTTTACTGCGCATTCCACTCCGCGTCCTAAATTTCCGTAACCTAAGATTCCTAATCTGATCATTTGTTTGTCCTCCTGATATATTGGGTAGTGTCCTGTTGACACTCCTTTTTTTGTTGTCAATGTCACCCGGGAAATGTCTTCATCGTTTCCCCGGTAACAAACCGATGCTACGCATCCCGTTTCAATATCCCGTCCGTTATCAATCCGGTCATTACATACCTTTATTGGACGCCGGTTTAACAAAATCCGGATCAAGTGGTGCTTCCTAGCCCGCCGTTCCTGATTCCGCTTGCTTCGTCATCGGTCGTGATGCCGAACTGCAGGAATACGCCCTGTGCGAAGCCCTGTCCTTTGGCGATGTTTATGGTTTTTCCTTCCGCTTCTCCTATACCCGAGCAGTTGGTCACCTTTATCATGATATGTCCTTCGTTGTCCGAATTATAATAATCGCTGTCGATGACTCCGACCGTGTTGTCAAGCATCAGCCTGAATTTAAAGCCCAGGCCGCTTCTCGGGAATATCATGAGCACCCAGCCTTCGTCCATCCGCGCTCTTATGCCGGTCGGGACCTTTACGGTCTCGCCGGGACGGATTATAAGATCGACCGGAGCATAGAAGTCATACCCCGCAGAACCCGATGTGGCTCTTTTTGGAAGCTTTATGTCGTTATACGCCTCTTCGGCACTGCCGCTCTCAAGTTTTAGGCTTGATACTGCTTCATCCGTAAATATCCTGGAACTGACTTTGTAAAAATCTGCTATTCTTTTCATTTCCTTACCTTTTCCGTTTTGCATCACTTTTTTAACAATACAATTTTTTGTCTAATAAGTCAACTTTTTTTCTCAAATTAAGTCAGTAAAAATTTTTTGGCAATATAGTATAATGTATACTGTAAGCAAGTATAAAAATGCAAAAGAAAGCGGAGATGACCCCCATGGGCGATATCAAGAAAATTCCATATAAATATAATAATATCCCCATTTACGGCGGGGGGTACGTGACGGGCTTCGTGTTCCATTCGAAAGAGCCCGGATGTATGTATATACGAACGGATATAGGCGGAGTCTACCGCTACAACGCCAAGGTTGATATTTTCGAAAGCCTTGCCGAGCATATAAAACAGACCGATCTTACCGAAGCCTTTCCGATAGCGCTGGCGCTTGACGAAAAGATCCCGAGCAGGCTCTATGCGGTTTGCGGCATGGAACGGAACCTTTACGGTACCTTCTGCTATTCTACCGACAGGGGTACTACCTTTATCCGCCGTCCGATACCGACCATGGTTGACGGAAACTGGGGAGGAAGAAGTGCGGGCAGCCGTCTCGTCGTGGATCCGCAGGATTCCAATACGCTGTTTTTTGCAAGCCAGCGCGGCGGACTCCTTGTTACGCACGACCTCGGGCAGACCTGGAACAAGCTCGATGTCTGTGGTGAGGACTGGCTTACCTTTGTGTGGATGTCCCCGCTAAACGATATGATGATCGTCGGGAGTGCCGGTGTTTCTACACGTGTCTCCGAAAACATGCGCGGTCACGGGCTTTACATTTCCTATGATAAGGGCTTATCCTTCCAGAAGCTGCCGATGCCGGACAATGCTGAATATCCCTTCAGCAATTTCTCGGGATATGTGCCCATCAGATGTGCATATGACAATAAATATTTCTATGTGACTCTCTCCGAAAACGGACCGGGCTCCTTCCTTTATGAGAACGGGTACGGCTGTGACTCGGGACATGTGGCCGGAGGGCGCATCTTAAGATATTATTTCAAGAACGGAAGGGTCGAGGGTTACAAGGATATTACTCCTACCGACGCTGTATTCAAGGCTGTCGACCCTGACGGCAAGAACATAACAGAGGATAATTTCCACCGTAATTTCAACTTCGGTTTCAGCGGCATCTCGGCAGTGCAGTCAGAGCCAGGTCTGGTAATAGCCAGCACAGTCTGCAGGAGCTCGGGTGACTGCGTGCTCCTTTCAAGGAACTTCGGTGATAACTGGAAGGTTATCCTTTACGATACAAAGGTCGGCGTCATGAAGCTCGATACTTCATATCTTAAGCCCGAATACAACGGCAACCGTTCCTTTGTACACTGGATGAGCGACATTAAAATAAATCCTCTCGATCCTCAGGAGGCATGGTTTAATACGGGTACGGGAGTTTTCAGGACCCATAATCTGCTGGCCGACGGCGATATCCGTTTCGAGGATTTCAATTACGGCCTTGAAAATACGGTACACTTAAATGTATTTGCTCCCGTTTCCGGTCCGAACAGGGTACTTGATACTTTGGGGGATCTTGGCGGATTCGTATTCTCCGATATAACGAAACAATGTAAGAATTCCTTTGCGGATAAGAACGGAAATAAATTCATCACCTGCTTAAATATAGATTCTCCCGACTCCATGCCGGAGCTTATGTATGCTTCCGCAAGAGGCAACTGGACGGGCGTGACAAAGGGCGGCGTGATACAGAGCACCGACTACGGACAGAGTTTTGAACGGCTCGATATGCCTTACGGTCTCTCACCGTTCATTGATAAGCTTTTAAACAGGATCGAACAGCCGAACGTCAACTCAGGCTGGATAGCAGTCAACAGCGAGGGCAAGGCGCTGTGCTGGTGCATAGCTGACAGGGCAAGGCTTCCGATAAGCGCCGTTGTATGCAGCCGTGACTGCGGAAAGACTTGGGAAAGGACTCAGGTTCTCGGATTAAATGACAGGCCCATAACCGAAGGGTATCTGAAGGTATTTTCCGACAGATGCGACGCGCATATCATGTACGGTTTCGGTGACAGGTCGCAGATATATATAAGCAAGGACTTCGGAAAGACGTTCCGTGAGGTTACGATCCCCAATTATTTCCCGAAGACTGACCTTACACAGATTGACTGCTTCAATAAGACCGAGATCAGATGTGAGTCGGGAAAACGAGGAGTCATTTATATCGCCATGAGCAGGTCGGGTCTGTGGAAGCTCCAGTATAATAAATATACCGGTACTCTCGACCTTAACCGTCTTACTGGCGAGGGTGATATCTGCTACCGTGTCGGACTCGGGCTCATACATCCGGGCGTTGATTACTTAAGCGAGAACAAGGCAGTATATGTAAATGCCGTGATAAACGGGGAATACGGTTTCTATCGCAGCTTTAACGACGGTACCACATGGGAGCGGATAAATACGGACAAACAGATGTTCGGCGATATTCATTCCATTGACGGGGACAAGCGTATTTTCGGACGTTTCTACCTGGGGACCGGTACAAAAGGACTTATATACGGAGATGAAATAAGGTAAAGACTTTAAAAGCCTTTACCTTATTTTTGTTACATTATTTAACTCCGTATTCCTGATAATATTTGTCGATTGCTTCTTTTAAGCCGTCGTCTATTATCACCTTGCCGTCTATTTCCTTATTGTAGAGAACCTCGATGACTTCTGCCATGGTTACTATTGCTCTTGCTTCGATGCCGTATTTGTCTTTTATCTCGTCAAGGGCTCCCTTTACGCCGCCGAGTCCCTTTTCCATACGGTTAAGGGAAACCATAAGTCCTTTTATCTCTACGTCTCCCTGCTCCTTGATGATGGGGAAGGTTTCCTCTATGGACTTGCCGGATGTTGTAACATCCTCGATGATGACTACCCTGTCTCCGTCCTTTAGCTTGCTGCCGAGGAGTATGCCGACATCTCCGTGATCCTTTATTTCCTTACGGTTTGAGCAGTATCTGATCTCTTTTCCGTAAAGCTCGCTGTACGCGATGACGGTTGCTACGCTTAACGGTATTCCCTTGTATGCCGGTCCGAAAAGTACGTCGAAATCATCCCCGAAATTATCATGGATGGCCTTTGCGTAGTACTCGCCGAGCTTCTTGAGCTGTGCGCCGGTCACATATGCACCCGCATTCATGAAGAAGGGTGATTTTCTTCCGCTCTTTAAGGTGAAGTCGCCGAACTTAAGTACCTGTGAGTCAACCATGAACTTAATGAATTCCTGTTTGTAAGCTTCCATTTTTTTCTCCTTTTCATTCATCGTTATGAAGGTTCCTGTGGAACATTCTCCAGACAAAGATATCTACTACTGTAACCACCGCTCCGCCTATTATCGCGCCTATCCTTGCTCCAACGCCGGATATCATGGGTTTGTCGGTAAAGAAGCTGGCGATGCCTACTCCGAAGAATCCGAGTCCCACAATAAGGAAAGCTATGCAGAACGCTCCGACAAGGAATGTTGCCGAAATGCCCAGACATCCCGTCTTTTCCTCCTGGTTTGCACGCTGTTCTGCCAGATACCTGTCCTCGTCCTCACGGCGCCTGAGTAATTCCGCATAGGATAACTCCTCCTCCGGCTTTTCCTCAGGTACGTTTGTTTGTTTTTTAGCCATTTTGACCTCCGTATGTTAATTATTTATTTTACTCTTTTATTTAAGTATTTTCTTACTTTGCCGTTTTCTTTGCAGGCTTTTTTGCGGGTGCTTTTCCGGTCTTTTTTGCGGGCTTCTTGGCTTTCTTTAAATCGGCGCAGGATACTTTTTCGATCTTTGCTATATCATATCCGACGTCACCCTCAAATTCCAAAGGCTTTATTGTAAAGTAACGTATGCCGTATGCACCGAGTTTAAACGAAACCGAAACGTTACCCGACTTCTCCTCTGCCACCATACTCTCCATAAAGGGCTTTGAACCCTTCTTTATGATGTCGGCCTGTGCATCCGAAGGATACTTCGGCTCACCGAGGTCATGCCAGATCTTCAGGGGATTGCATACCTTTTCATCAACAAGCTCGCTCAAAACCGAATATTTTACAGCTCCCGCATCTGCCTTTCCGGCCTTACGGTTTGTTGCTATGCTGATGTCAGCGGTTATTTCTTTATCCGAGAAATTCCATATAACGCCTGCGAAGCCTCCCTTGCCGTCGCTGACAAGCACAGATGAGTCATCCCTGTGGAAGCATTTATCTCCGAATTCCTTTAAGCGCTTGAAGAAAGCAAAGGTCCAGAAGGTGGGCTTGGGAATGCAGTGATGTGCAACGAGTCCGAAGCCGCCGTGGAACTGTGAGAATGGAACGCCCATTTCTTCAAATACATCGCCGAAGGTCCAGTATGAGTATGACTCGTTAACATCTCCCAGGCGTGAGAGCTGCTGTGCCATGTAGGCTGCGTTGATGTTGGTGTCGTGTACGGGGTTGTTCGGTATGTACGAGGTGTTGAACTCCGTGATGTGTATCGGAAGTCCCTTGAACTCCGGATAAGAATCGATTGCATCCCTGCTGGTCTTTAGGTTGTCAAAGCCCTTCTCGGGATCCGAAAGCCTCTGGTATCCGTAATGTCCGTCACGTTCGGGCATCTCTGTTGTGTAATGATGCCTTGTCACGAAATCGGGCTTTAAATTCTTCTTGCGGCAGAAATCAAGGAAGCTCCTGATCCAAAACTCGTCCCTTACGCCGCATACTGCCGGTCCGCCGACCTTGAAGCGTTTGCTTACCTTTTTGACCGCTTTATAGGAAACTTCAAAGAGCTTGAAGTACTCTTCCATGTTTGCATCCTTCCAGAAGCCGGGAAGGTTCGGTTCGTTCCATACCTCTATCGGCCAGTCGTATACCTGCTCGCCGTATCTGTCGATGCAGTGGCGGAGCATAGCCGCAACCATGTCTGCCCAGTCCTTGTAATCCTTGGGAGGGGTTGTGTTTCCTCTCCAGTAGAAGATGGCCTGTTCACCGGACGCCATCTGCTTCGGCATGAAGCCGAGCTCGAAGAAGGGAGCAAGGTTCAGGCTTTGGTACATATCCAGTACCCTGTCAAGGTATGTGTAATTATACTCTGTTATCTTCTTTCCGTTAATCTCATACGAATGGTAGATAGCCATATCATCGGTAAAGAGTCCGTGTCCTCTTATGTGTGAGAAACCGATCTCCTCCTGAGTAAGTTTCAGTTCCTCATAATACTCTTTTGTCAGGGCAAGTCCCATCCTGCCTGTTCCGATGCAGTAATCGACCTTGTTGTTAAAACCCACTTTCTTTTTGCAGTCAGCACTTATCTTCATGTTTTTCCTCCTCCGGTTTTAGTTTTTGTCAAAGTCACCTTGAAAACGTCTTCAGCGTTTCCTCGGTAACAAAACGATGCTCCGCATCTTATGTTTTGTTATACTTGGGTATTACGTTGTTCATTATCTTGTCGATACGGGTCTCGGCTGCTTTTAAGTCCCCGTTTGATGTGCCGCCGTTAAGCTTTGATGAAGTGGGTACCACTACCCAGCTCTTTCCGTTCTTTACGGTTACCCTGCAGGGTATGTAGGAGGCTTCGCCCATGTGATATCCCATATCGGTCTTGCCGTTCCTGCGTTCTACGACCACCCTCAGTATTATCGTGTCGTTGTTTATGTCCCTTGCCATGCTTGAACAGAAGTTTCCCATGGAATACATGCAGAGTACTTTTTTACCGCTCTCCGAACGGATGTATTCGCATCTCTGCAGGCAGTGCGGATGAGAGCCTATGATCAGATCCGCGCCGTTATCCGCAAGGAATTTTGCATCCCCGGTCTGAGTACTGTTAAGCTCCTCTGTGTTTTCTATGCCCCAGTGGCAGTATACAACTACGAAATCGGCGCCTCTTTCTTTTGCTGCGGCTATGTCAGCCTTTACGGTATCGCGGTTAAAAGCATGTACCATGACACTCATCTCGGAGGATGAGAGGTAGCCCCTTTGGTTAATGAGATGCGTATATGAAAGCACCGCTATGTTTATTCCGTTTACATCAAATATCGAAAATCTCTCGCCGGCTTTTTTCTCATCTTTCTTATAATAATGGGTCCCGACATTTGCAAAGCCGTATTCGTCAAGATGTGTCTTTGTCTCGGTTATACCGGTCGCACCCCAGTCGCAGGTGTGGTTGTTTGCCGTAACGACCATGTCGAAACCGGCCTTGCGCAATGCATTTAAATAAACTACAGGTCCGTTGCACTGCGGCTGTCCGTTTGAAGCGGTTACCTGATCCTTTGTCAGGGGATTTGAATCCGAAAGAAGTGTCTCCAGATTTCCGCATACAAAATCAGCTGTCTTAAACACGGGCTCCACGGTTGAATACATGGGATAGAAATCATATCCGCCCTTTGCTTCCGCCGCATACTGCTGCCCCTTAAGGCACATCAGATCACCCACGAACATGCAGACCGCTTTTGCGCCAAGATCCTTTTCGGCCGTTTCCCTGACCGATTTCATAAACCTTATGCTGCCTGACTTTACGGTGTACAGGTCAAATTCGTTGTTCCCCGAGCGTTTCAGTCCGATCGGATACCTGAGTCCGATCTTTATGTTTTTATACAGACGTTCAAGGCTCGGTACTTTCTTTAAGTGCCATATCCCGTCATCCTTTTTTTCATATCTTGCGTCATGGACCGAGATCTCCTCATCGGTCATTTTCTTATCCGTAGCTTTCGAAATATCTTCGATCAGGCCGTTTGCGTCCGTCGTCTCATCCGCCTTTGCAGGATGTCCTGCCATGATAAAAACCAGAAAAAGCACGATGGCTGCAATAAGCGCGGCCATGGGTACGGAAAGCTTTATATTTATCCTTTTATACATAGTAAGCCCCCATGTACGCCCTCCGTCCGATAAACGGTCGGAAAACATTACTTTAAGTGCCGGAAAAAGCTCCGACTTTTTCATTATAAAACAAATCCCTCATATCGTCAAGTATAACAGAAACCGTTTATACGGGTTATTTTTGTTTGACAAATCGCAGTATTGCAAGTATAATAGGATACTGAGTGAGACTGTACAAAAACGTTTGTTTGTATCTGAAACGTTTTCTTAATGAATATAAACATGTTTGGTTAAGTAACGGAGGATTTCGGTATGGGTTTTTTTTTCGTGATAGCAGGTATCGTTGCTCTGGTTGTAATTTCAACTCAGAACAACCATAACAACAGGCTACCGTGGAATCGGCGCAGTCAGGGTTACATAGGGTACGATCAGGATCTCGCATTCCGTCAGAATGCGGTAAACAACAGTGCTTTTACACATCCGCCGGATTTTAACGACGCTCCCGGCGAAGATCTGCTGATAGATAACGGCATGGGAAAGATGACCAGGTATCTCCAGTCTTCACATTTAAGAAGCCTGAAGATCAGCAACGGTCTTGGTACCTGCATCGTTTACTATGACAATGTCATGATGGATCAGTACGGTTCAAAGCTTAACGTAGAAAACGGCATGGGATCGGTCAAGGTTTACATCCCGCCTTTCTACAGGTTCCAGATGAGTCAGAGCAACGGTCTCGGCAGCATCAATGTACACGGCAATCCGAGCATGAACCCGAACGACCCCCTCATTGAAACATATGTTAGCAACGGTCTCGGCAAAGTAGATTTTTATTTCGGTTGATATTATTCCGGCACGGCTCTTTACGGGCTTTGCCGGAATTGTACTAGATAGGGAGAATATTTATGTCTTTTCGTCTTTCGGATTTAAAAGAGTATTCGGATATAGTGATACAGTGCCACGATAATCCCGATGCGGATGCGCTGGCAAGCGGCTTTGCGCTCAAGTGGTATCTTGATAAGTGCGGGGTACCTTCCCGTTTTGTTTACGGCGGACAGAATGAGGTGAGGAAGAGCAACCTTGTCCTCATGATCAGCCGCCTGAAAATCGAGATAGAGCATGTTGCCGAGATAAAAAGGCCGCAGCTTCTTATCCTGGTGGACTGCCAGTACGGTCAGAGCAACGCACAGAAGTTCGAAGCTGACAATGTCATTGTCATAGATCATCATCAGATATCGGGTCCGCTTCCCGAAATATATGATATCAGGTCCAATTACGGCGCTTGTGCCACCATCCTTTACGATCTTCTCACAAAGGAAAATATCGACATTAATTCGGATACGGCTCTTGCGACGGCACTTTACTACGGTCTCATGACCGACACGAACAATTTCTCCGAGATCTCCCATCCCATAGATAAGGACTTAAGGGATTTCAGCAAGTTTAACAGTGCAGAGATCACGTTGTACAAGAACTCAAATATCTCCATCGAGGAGCTCAAGATCGCCGGGGACGCCCTGCAGAAAACCATCTGCAACAATATGAACGCTTACGGTATCGTCGAGGCGGAGCCCTGCGACCCGAACATCCTCGGTCTTATTTCGGATATGCTTTTGGAGGTTGATATAATCGGCGCATGCCTTGTTTACAGCATCCTTCCTTTCGGTGTCAAGATCTCCGTAAGAAGCTGTATAAGGGAAGTCAAGGCGTCGGAGCTTGCCTGCTTTATTGCAGAAGGCTACGGCGGTGGCGGCGGACATCTTATCAAGGCCGGAGGCTTTCTCCAGAAGGAGCTTTTGGAAGCCGGCGGCATAGAGTATACCAAAGAGAGCATTGATGCTTTTATAAAGAAACGTATGGATCTTTATTACTCTTCCACCGAAATTCTCTATGCGGGTAAAACCGAAGAGGATGTTTCGAAAATGGAGCATTACAGGAAGAAGCCCGTTCCCCTCGGCTTTGTACGCACGACCGATCTCGCTCCCGAGGGTACGAGGATACTTGTACGAACGCTCGAAGGCGATGTTCATATCGATATAGTCAAGGATGTGTACATTATCATAGGTATAAAGGGTGAGATCTGGCCCATCAAGAAAGCCAAATTTGAGGCTTCCTACAATGTTCCCGATACGGAATATACTTTTACCGGCGAATATCCTCCGACCGTTATCGATATCGAAAACAGTAAGAGGCTCGACCTGCTTCCCTTCGCAAAGAGCTGTATAGCGTCGGGCGGCACAGGCATATATGTGAAAAAGCTCGATCACCGCGTCAAGCTTTTCACTGCGTGGGATCCCGATAAGTATTATCTCGGCGTTGAAGGCGATTACCTTGCGGCGCGCGACGATGACCCGTCCGATATTTACGTTATCGCCCAGGGCATATTCCCGCTTACTTATGAAAAAGGTTGATATAATGAAAGGCGGCTGCTATGAAATATGATGCATTTATAAGCTACAGGCATACTCCTCTCGATATGGAGATGGCAAAAAAGATACATTCCGCACTTGAAACCTATCATATCCCGGCTTCCGTCAGGAAGAAAACGGGCAAGAAGAAAATAGAGCGTATCTTCCGCGACCAGGAGGAGCTCCCCATCGGTAGCGACCTTAACGACAATATCTCCTCAGCTCTCGAGGGCTCGGAGTTCCTTATCGTTATCTGCTCTCCCGATACGCCCGGTTCCTACTGGGTCGGCAAGGAGATCGATACGTTCATAAGCCTGCACGGCAGGGAGCATATCCTTGCGGTGCTTGTTGCGGGTGAGCCCCGCGATAGCTTTCCGCCCCAGCTTCTTGTCGATGATGAAGGCAATGCGGTCGAGCCGCTTGCGGCAGATGTAAGGGCGGACAATCCCAAGGAGCGCAAAAAGCTTTTTAAAACCGAGATCTTAAGGCTTGCGGCTCCGATCATCGGGTGCAGCTATGATGACTTGAAGCAGCGCCACCGTGAAAGGATCTTAAAGAGAAACATTACCATAGCCGCATGTCTTGCGGGCGTTGTGGCGATAGCCGGAACCGCGTTCGGTATCTACCGCTCGGGCGTAGCCGACAGGATGGAGAAGCTCGCCAACGAAAAGTCGCAGCTGGCTGAGGAAAAGACACAGCTTGCCGATGAAAAGACTACCCTTGCCGCAGAAAAATCGGAGCTTGCCGATAAGATGGAGAAGCTTGCGGGTGAGAAATCGGAGCTTGCCGACAAGATGGAAAAGCTGGCGGACGAAAAGTCACAGCTGGCGGAAGAAAAGACAGAGCTGGCGGATAAGATCCTTTCCGAGTACAAGGAAAAGCAGAAGAACCAGTCGAAATTCTATGCGGAAAAGGCTCTTTCCCTGCTGGAAGAGGCTAACCGAAGCGACGCGGCTCTTGTTGCCCTGCGCGGACTTCCTTCCGATGAAAACGACCGCCCGTATGTTCCCGATGCGGAATATGCACTTTCGCAGATCCTTTACGCCTATGACAACGGCTCAAGGATCAACTATGACCGTATACTCCCGCACGATATGGGCGTCGACGATATGTACATCAGTGAAGACTCCGTTTATCTGCTGTCCCATGATTACGGACATACGATACGCGTATGGAATACGGAGGATTTCTCTCTTCTTGCGACCATCACCCAGAAGGTTAACCAGAACAATTATATCCCGAATATAATTACCGCGACGGTCGATTCCGAAGGTATATACATATGTGCAAGCAACTTCTTCAGTAAATACGACCTTTCGGGAAATATCGTTTTTTCCGTTGAGTTCGCAAATATATCCGCTGCTTTCATCGCCGAGAAGATAAATAAGGTATTTCTCGTAAAAAGCAAAACGATTACAGTACTCGACATTGATACCGGAAAGGAACTTGCGGTTATCCCGAATGAGACCGAGATCAGCTTCTCAGGCAAGTTTGCCTTAAGTCCCGACGGGAAATATCTCGCAATTTCCAAGTATATGAACTTTACGGATGCCGACACGGGACATTTCGTCGTGATCGACACCTCTGATTACAGCTTCACAGAATATTCTACCCGGAATCCGTATGTGATATTCCTTGGCTTTACAAACGAGAACGATGTGGCTGCAGTAAGCACCTTTGATGATTTTTATCTCAAGGGCGATCCCGGCTTTTCACTCAGCGTTTTTGCATCCGACGGAAACGCTCTTGTAACGGATATGGATATTTCGGCACACCTTTCGGAGCCCAACGGTTTCAGCGTTTACATGAAACCGAATAGCATAGGGGAAAAGAAGCTGATCACGATAGCTATCGATACCGAGGTATTTACCGTCGATCTGGCAGAAGCGGGCATTATAAGCAGGACCAAGCTTCCTTCCAATGCGCGAAGCCTGGATCTTACGGAAGGAACCTCCAAAGGATATGTTGGTTATAAGAACGGTTATATCGACGAGATTGATATCTTAGCCGGAGGCATCACTCCCGGGGCAACATTTAACACCAACATTTCAATCAGGAAAATGGAGCTGATCCCCGGCGGCATGATCATCCTTCCGTCCGTTTCCAATAATCTGTATATACTTAAGCAGCATCCCGCAGTGGATATGAAGGAAATGGTAACGCAGGATGCTGAGGCTGCCGCAATAGGAGTCTCACCTTCTTCAACGTACTACGTAATGCGCGAGAGTAATGCACACATTTACAGGTTTTATGACCCTTCGGGAAAACTTCTTTATACAGTGGATGACCTGGAAACCATTCCGATCTCATACTGGTTCCTTGATGATCTGTTTATAATAGCGGATTTTCCCGCTCTCCGGGTGATTGATCCTATAAAGGGCGTAAGCACTATCTATCCATATACCGATATGGGCGCAAATGCGTCTTATACAAAGGTATCCGAAGCCCCCGGCGGAAAATATGCGGTATTTTGGGACGGTCTGTGTCATATCGGGGTTCTTGATATCGAAAACAAAACCTTCATATATAAGGATACGGTTCCCACTTACATAGGACATTGTGCGATCACTGCGGACGGTGGTACTCTCCTTGTTTCACGTACCGGTGAAAACCTTACCGTCATAAACCTTGCAAGCGGTTCAGCAAAGGCCCTTGAGGATGATTCCTTAAGAGCTCTTTCCAACAGCTATGCGACCAAATTCCTGACCGTAAGCCACAACGGTGAATATGCGGTCATTGCGTGCGCCGACGGTAATGTAAGGGTGCTCAGCCTGAAATCCGGATCTGTACTGTATGTACTGCCGCTAAAGGCTACCACAAAGTGCTTCCTTAAGTTCTCTGCAGACGATACACATCTTTTCATGCAGGGAGATGATTATGTGTTAAATATCTGGGAGCTTTTAAAGGATGCAGAAGGTAACGATACCGGGATCCGTTACTCGGGTTTTGCCGATAACCTATATATCGCTTCCTATATAGTGGAGGATCCGTCAGGTTTCACCGCCATCTGCAATACCGCCTCCACTCTGCTTCTGGAAAATGAAAGCTACGGGAAGGTTGCTTTTTCGGAATACGCCACCACATATCTTCCGAGCGACAGATCCTTTGTGCTGATCAGGGATAATACCATGTACAAGACATATTATAAGGATTATAAGCAGCTTGCAGCCGAGGTTGCGAAGCAGTTCCCCGAAGCTGAGCTTTCTGCCGAAGACCTTGTAAGATACAACATCGACGACTGATTTTAAAAATTTTGACGAAAAAAATAAAATGTTGAACCGGAGCGTTCTTTTTCTCGTCTAATGCTCAAGAAGAGATGAAAAACCACTTTTAAAGGAGGATTGGATATGAGGAAAAGAACGTTTCTTATTATTGTATTATGTATTATCTTAGCGATTTCCGGATGCGGCAAAGCTTCCGATACAGAAAGCGACACCACAAGGAATTCCGTTTCGGTAACCGAAGACATAAAGGTAAAGCCGGACAGTGGGAAGGACAACGGTGATACCGTGATCGCCAAGGGCTCTGAGGAAGGTACAACCGGAACCGACGATCCGAAGCCTTTCGAAACATATGATTTCGGAGACGGAGGAGACCCTTCTTACGTTCCCTCACCGGGTGAAGTCGAAGCCTTAAGGGAATCAAAAACGGAATTAGGGAAGGCAACCCTGGATATGTCCGAAGCAAGGACATACACATACGGTGACGCATCCGAATCACCTATGGGCCCCTCCGGTATGACGGATACGACTCTCCCCGAAGCTATGAGTGATGAGTACTACACCGATGACGACTACATCATCCCCGGCGATCCCGATACTTACCGGTATGTTGAACCTGCGCCCGGTCTTCTTACCGGCGGTGAATGGAACGACAACAAGAATTTCACTTTCTTAAAGAACCTTATCTCAGACGGTCAGAGCTTTTCATATGCCGATTTCTTTAAAAACTGGAACATATCAATATACAGGCTTGCGATAAGATGTACAGCTCCCGCCACCGATCCCGCAGCTGCAGCAACTGCTAACGTCAGCGGTTCCGCAATACTTTTGGGCGGAGTTTCCGTAACCGTAACAGGTACTTCGGGCGAGACGATATGGAAGGGCGTTACCGACCATGAAGGAATGGCTTATGCATATTACGGTTTAAAAGATCCCAAAGCTATCCCTTCAACGGTTGAAGTTGAATATAACGGCATAAAGAAAACACAGGCTGTTACTAAGTCAGACATGTATGACACTTCCGTTATGACTATAGTCCTTGACAATTATGCAGCGAAGGATAAGTCCCTCGATCTTATGTTCATGGTTGACACCACAGGTTCAATGGGCGACGAGATAAGCTACCTCCAGAAAGAACTTGAAAACGTAATCAAACGTGTAAAGGAAGATACTTCAAACATTCCTTTGAGACTCAGCGTCAATTTCTACCGTGATATCGAGGATGAATATGTTGTACGTTCCTATGATTTCAGTACCGACATCGATTCACAGCTTGCTTATCTCAATAAGGAATATGCGGCAGGCGGCGGAGATTACGAGGAGGCTGTTGAGCTTGCTCTTGCAAATGCGGTAAACGACCATGATTGGAATGAAAAGAGCATCAAGCTTCTCTTCCTTGTACTTGACGCTCCGCCCCATAACAAAGATGAGATAAAGCAGAGCCTTCTGTCTACGATTGAGAAGGCTTCGGAAATGGGCATCCGTATCATCCCCGTTGCATCAAGCGGAATAGACAAGGATACAGAGTTCCTGCTCAGGGCTTTCGCCATGACAACAGGAGGAACCTATACCTTCCTTACCGATGACAGCGGTATCGGCGATAGTCATATAGAGCCCACAGTCGGTGATTATAAAGTTGAACCGGTTAACAATATGATAGTAAGGATCATCGAGGAATATCTCAGATGATGTATAAATAAACCTGCTATGTGAGGTTCAGCCATAACCCTCAGAAAACGGGCAGGAGGAAATTTTCCTCCTGCCCGTTTTATTTTCGGAGTGCGTCAATATCCCTTACTTAAGTTATCGAAGTAACCCTGGATGAGGATGATGGGGGTTCCCTTGTCACCGCTGCCGGATGTAAGGTCGCAGAGTGAACCGATAAGGTCGGTCAGTCTTCTGGGGGTAGTTCCCTGGGATACCATGTCGCCTACCAAGGACTTGTCCTTGTTCTTTGCAAGGTCTGCATCCTTCTCACGGATACGCTCCTCGATGGCTTTCTTGAGCTCTTCTCCCTTGAGGTTTGCAAAGTCGTTGTCTGCAAGGTATTTTAACTTAAGCTCGTTGGGCTGTCCGATAAGTCCTGCGGTATGGAAGGGTGAAACTACCGGGTCTGCAAGCTCCCAGATCTTTCCTACGGGATCCTTGAATGCGCCGTCGCCGTAGATCATGACTTCGATGTCTTTTCCGGTCTTCTCCTTAAGCTGTGCGGCAATGCCGTCAACTATAGGCTGTGCGTTGTCGGGGAAAAGCTTTACGGTCTCTTCGGTTGCCTTGTTGGTTCCGAGAAGTCCGTACTGTGAATTGCATCCGCTTCCGTCTACGGGAGCCGTAAGGATATCATCAAGTCCTAAGATGATCTCGCCGCCCGCAGCCTTTAAAAGTCTCTTGGTACGAACTCTTGTGTGGATGTCACAGCAGAGAACGTTCTTTGTGTATTTAAGGATGGTCCTGCAATCATTTGCAAGGATTACCTCGCACTCACAATCCTGGCTCTCGATAAGCTCTTTGTAATACTGAATATAGTCAACGCCTGTAAAAGGATGCTTTACTATTCCGAAATAATCGCGGAACTGCTTCTCGGTAAGTACATCCGTCCATGGATTTATCCCCTTTTCATCAAGTGAATCAAGGTCTATGAGATGATTTCCAACCTCGTCGGAAGGATAGCTTAACATGAGCACTATCTTCTTTGCTCCTCTTGCTATTCCTTTTAAGCAGATGGCAAAACGGTTACGGCTTAAGATGGGGAAGATGACACCGATGGTGCTCTCGCCGAATTTGTTCCCGATATCCTTTGCTATCTGATCTACCGATGCATAATTGCCCATGGCTCTTGCAACTACAGCTTCGGTTACCGCAACCACATCCCTGTCACGCAGTTCAAAGCCTTCACCCTTTGCTGCTGCAAGAACGCTGTCAACAACTATCTGAGCAATGTCGTCGCCCTGCTTGATAATGGGTGCACGAACGCCTCTTGATACTGTTCCGACAAATCTTTCCATTTTTTACCTCCATTTTATAAACGTATTTTACTTATGATAAAGCTTCTTGTTCTGGTATACCGGCTCGGTGGTCAGGTTTACTCCGAGCTTTCTGAATGTATTTACATCCACCTGCGAAAGTAATACGCTAGAATGTACCTCGCAGCCTTTAAGCTTTTCTATCTGCTGCATAGCAGTTTCGGCAAGCGGATCGCTTACCGCACAGATGGAAAGGGCTATCAGCACCTCGTCAGTATGAAGACGGGGGTTATGGTTTCCGAGATGGTTGATCTTCAGATCCTGTATGGGCTCGATGATGCTCGGGGAAATAAGTTCTGCCTTGTCATCGATACCGCCGAGCGCCTTTAATGCGTTAAGCAGAAGCGCTGAGGATGCGCCGAGTAGCGAGCTTGTCTTTCCTGTGATTATGGTGCCGTCCGGGAGCTCCATGGCTGCGGCGGGCTCGCCTGTCTGTTCTGCCTTTGCTCGTGCGGCGCCGATCACGGGTCTGTCCTCGATAGTGATGCCGGCCTGCTTCATAAGCAGCTCGATCTTGATCACCTCATCCTCGCTCGCATTACCCTTACGGAGCTGGCAGAGTGTCTGGCAGTAACGTCTTATGATTTCCTGCTTTGCTGCCTCTTTTACCGCATCGTCATCTATTATACAGTTTCCGACCATGTTTACACCCATGTCGGTAGGTGACTTGTAGGGTGATTCTCCCAATATGGCCTCGAACATTGCGTTCAGTACAGGGAATATCTCAACGTCACGGTTATAGTTTACGGCCATCGTTCCGTATGCATCGAGCTGGAACGGGTCGATCATGTTTACATCGTTTAAGTCTGCCGTAGCTGCCTCGTAGGCAAGGTTTACGGGATGCTTTAGCGGAAGGTTCCATACGGGGAAGGTCTCGAACTTTGCATATCCGGCCTTTATTCCGCGCTTGTTTTCATGATAGAGCTGTGAAAGACAGGTTGCCATCTTTCCGCTTCCGGGACCGGGTGCGGTAACCACTACAAGCGATCTCTCTGTCTCTATATAATCATTTTTCCCGTAGCCGTCATCACTTACGATGAGCGCGACGTTTGCCGGATAACCGGGTATCGAATAATGCCTGTAGACCTTGAGTCCCAGATTTTCAAGCTTTTTCTGATATACGATGGTACTCGGCTGGGAAGCGTACTGGGTAAGCACAACGCTTCCGACATAAAGTCCGTAACCTCTGAACGCATCTATAAGCCTCATTACTTCTGCGTCATAGGTGATGCCGAGATCGCCGCGGACTTTGTTTTTCTCTATGTCGTTTGAGTTAATGGCTATGACAATCTCTGCCTGATCCTTAAGGTTCATGAGCATGTTTATCTTACTGTCGGGAGCAAATCCGGGCAGAACCCTTGATGCGTGAAAGTCATCAAAAAGCTTTCCGCCAAACTCGAGATACAGCTTTCCGCCAAAGCTGCTGATACGTTCCCTGATGTGCTCGGATTGCATCTTCAGGTATTTTTCGTTGTCAAAACCTATCCTATTCACCGCTTTTGTCCTCTCCTACCGGTTTTCCCGGATTTTTGCGTTGTTAATGACTAAGGATAATATCTGCAAAAACAGCAGTCGAATCCCCTAAAACAATGAATAATTATATCAAATCATCATTTATATTTCAACAGAAATTTATACTCTCTTAAATATTTTTTCACCGTTTTTTCATTTTTTAAGATTATTATTGCAATTAGTGAAAAAATCCTGTATTCTATAAGTAGAAATGTCATTTGTCCGGCGGCGGAACGGTGTCCGCTGACCGTTAAACTATATTTTATTGAAATGATGAGGTAGAGGTTATGGATCTGGCGCATATACTACAGCTGATCGGCGGAATAGGTCTGTTTTTGTACGGAATGAAATATCTGGGTTCGTCTCTTGAAAGACTTGCGGGCGCCCGGCTTGAAAAGACTCTTGAAAAGCTTACCGGCAACAGGGTAGCCGGGCTCAGCTTCGGTGTCCTTGTGACCGCCGTTATCCAGAGTTCTTCGGCTACTACGATCATGCTGGTCGGTTTCGTAAATGCCGGCATCATGAAGCTCGTCCAGACTATCCCCGTCCTGCTCGGCGCGAACATCGGTACCACCGTTACCGGTCAGATTCTGCGTCTCGGTGATGTTTCGGGAAACGGAAGCTTTATCATGACAATGCTTAAGCCTTCCTCATTCGCTCCTCTTGTGATCGGCATTGGCGCCTTTATCATGCTGATGAGCAAAAAGAAAAAGGCCAACAATATAGCTTCCATCCTCATGGGCTTCGGTATCCTTTTCTTCGGTATGACCACAATGGAGACTGCTCTGGATCCTCTTAAAACTTCGGAGTCCTTCCGCGAGGCTTTCACAACCTTTACGAATCCGTTCATCGGACTCGCACTCGGCATAATCCTTGCCATGATCCTTCAAAGCTCATCCGCAGCCGTAGGTATAGTTCAGGCTGTTGCCGCCGCTACCGGCAATATCACAATGGCCGTTGTCGCTCCCATGGTCATCGGTATCAGTATCGGTAAGCTCTTCCCGGTTTTCCTTGCCAGCATAGGTACCAAGAAAGAGGCCCAGCAGGTTGCCCTCTCCCAGTTCTTTATCAGTGCCACAGGCGGCATACTCGGTATGGCGGTCTTCTATCTGGCTATCGTTCCCTTAGGCATCGTGAATATGGATTCGGTCATGAACCGTGGTAATATCGCGGATTTCAACTCTGTCTACAATATAATCGTAAGTCTTTTCTTCCTGCCCTGGAGCCATCTTATCGCAAAGGTCGTCAAGAAGCTCCGAAAGGATTCCCGTCCGAGCAAGATCGATCAGGAGCTTGCAATGCTTGATGTCATCTTCTTAAAGACTCCTGCGGTTGCCCTTGAGCAGTGCCGTAAGGTTATAAACGGCATGGGTACCACCGTTATCGAGAATTACGGGATAGCCATGGACATGCATGAGGAGTTCAATGAAAAAGAAGTTGAGCTTTTAAATGAAAACGAACGGTTCCTCGATAAATCCGAAACCGTTCTTAATGATTACATGGTCAAGGTCAACGCCTGCAACTTAAATCCCGAGGAGCAGAAGCTTGCCGCCGAGATCCTGCATTCGGTCATGGATTTTGAGCGTATGGGCGACCATTGTATAAAGCTTTATGATGTTGCAGAGTATAACAGGAATGAAAAAATAGTTTTCTCTCCCATAGCCAAAAAAGAGCTCAGCGTTTTAAGCGATGCAGTTTCAGAGATCGTCAAGACAACCGTCGGTTCACTTACCATGGATAACGCCGAGCTTGCTCTCAAGGTCGAGCCTTTGAGGGACGTAATAAACACCTTAAGTGAAAAGATAAGGGAACGTCACGTAAAGCGTCTCCAGAACGGTCAGTGTACCGTACAGAGCGGTATCTCGCTGGTCGAATGTCTCACAAGTTTTGAGAGAATCTCCGCATATTCGTCAAACGTTGCCCTTCACGTTATCGAAAGACATTACGCAAAGGATGGCTTCGATATGCATGAATATACCAAGGATATCAAGGCCAACAGCGAGGAGTACAAAAAGCTGCATGAACAGTTCGAGGTTAAATACGAGAAGGTGCTGGATGACATAAAGTCATGATCCGATGCTTGCGCCTTCATGTGAAAACAGGCTTAAGAATTCTTTGTTGCCGTCCCCGCCGAGTATCGGTGAGGCGGCAATTTTTTCATGTTTAAAGCCGATCTCTTCCATTTCGGATATAACTCTTTTTACAACTTCCTCGTGAAGCTTTGCATCGGTTATCACGCCCTTATGTTTCCTTGCAAGCTCCGGACCGCATTCAAACTGGGGTTTTATGAGTGCCATGAGCTTAAAATGCACCTTTGATGCTCCGAGAGGCTTAAGCGCGATCGGCAGGGATATGAAGGAGGCGTCACATACGGCATAATCGATATCGCTGTAGCATTCCTCAGGAAAGCTTCTTATGTCGGTGTTCTCGTGCAGCTCCACCCTTGCATCCTCACGCAGCTTCATGTCCATGATATTGGTCCCGACATCCACCGCTATCACCTTCCTTGCACCGTGCTTTAGGGCACAGTCGGTAAAGCCCCCGGTTGAAGAGCCGATGTCAAGGACGGTCTTTCCGTTAAGGTCAAGACCGAACTCCTTTATCGCTCCTTCAAGCTTGAGCCCGCCGCGGGATACATATTTCAGCACGTTGTTTTCCGATATCCTTATATCATCTTTTTCGGTTACAAAAAGACCGGTCTTGGTGACCGGCTTTCCGTTGCAGGTAACAAAGCCGCCCCTGATCAGCTCCTGAGCCTTGGAGCGGCTTTTGATACCGAGATTTTCTGTCATGAATACATCTAAACGCTTTTCCATGATCGATTCCTGTTTTTCATTCTGATCCGACAGTTCTTTTGCGGTTAAAGCTTTTTCTTATTCCGCGGAATACTTAACCGAGACAAATTCATAGCCTTCCCTTGCTGCCTTCTCTACAGAATCACGTCCGGATACTATTTCGAGGTCTTCGCTGCCCGTTCTTATTACAGCGTCGGTTTCGGCGATCTCGTCGTTGTCCCTGGTGTTCGCTGTCTTTTCTCCTAAAAGACGGGCAGGTGAAAGGAGGAATCTTGAGCCTCCCTCCTGCTCAAATCTCTTTTTCTCGTTTATGATCACTTCAGCAAGAAGCTCCGGCTTCGTATAGGTCGAATCCAGGACCAGATCGTAGTTGTTCAGGTTGAAGTAATCGATATCGTAGATTTCCTTGTACCTTACATCTTCGGTATGTGCCCGTTCAATAAGGTTTGCCTTTGTTTCCTTAAGCGAAGCATAGCTTTCGACATTTCCGCGTTTGTTGTCGTTAAAGACACGCCTTGCCGCTTCGTCTATGCTCACGGACAAAAATACCTTGAACGCGTTCTTTGCAAAATACCATGCAAGCCTTGAGTCAAAGAATAGTTCTTTCTCGCTTTCAACAGAGGTCCTCGTAGTCCTTTCGTCGATTATGTGATCGAAGGAATTGTCCTGCTGCATCAGCTTGTTCATTTCCAGAACGCTTAACCCGCGTTCCTTTGCCAGTTCTCTAATGATACTGCCGGTCGAATATATCTCAAATCCGTATTTTTCCGACATTATCTTTGCGATAGTGGATTTCCCGCTACCGAGGTTTCCGGTTAAAGTAATATGCATATTACACACTCCTTTCCGCAAAACTCATACATAAAAATGTATTATTTTCCTGAGCCCTGTTCGTAACGAACGAATTTAACTTCCTGAGGTACTTCTTCAATGGTCCAGTTATCTGTCCACGGGATCTCGCCCTTCTTTAAGTTAGGTCTCTTTTCAGGCGCCTTGGCAAGTACGAGCTGATCACTGATTGCCTTTGTCTCTGTATCGTTCTTAGATCCCGATCTTATCGTTACTACAGTTCCGGGAGCTGCGTTGTAGTAGATCCATCTTGCATCCGGAACAGGAAGTCTGATACATCCGTGAGAAACTGCATTTCCGAGATTCTCCCATGATGTCTTTGTCCAGGTATTGGCATCGATTGCATCATACAGGATCGAATGGAAATATGTAGCACTTACGATAAGACTCCAGTACTGTGCGTTTCCGCCTACGTTGAAATGCGCAAATCTGTTCTTGGTTGAAAGCATCTTGAATGTTCCGGTTCTTGTTCTGCCGGGTACACCAACCGTACAGCGCATATATCTTACAGGAATGGTATATTCGCCCTTACTGTCCTTAGTATACACCAAAACTACCTTCCAGTAAAGGTCTACTATGATCTTATATGTATCGGGAGCAGGCATCATATCGGGGTATCCGGCTTCGCCCGAATCACCTACAAGCTCTTCGAAAGTCATATGAGTGGTAGGTGCAAGATCGTCAAATGTAGGGTTTTCGATGTACTTGATATTCTGGTAAGCGTTCATCTCCAGAGTGTACTCTTTACCGCTCTTGCAAAGTGCGGTAATGGTAGCCTTACCCTTTGAATTAGCTGTTACCGTTCCGTCCTTTGTAACGGAAAGTACATCGGGATCCGATGATGTATAGCTCTTCACCTTGTCGCCCTTAACCTTGATGGTTGCTGAGCTTCCGACTCTTACGTAGTTCTGCGAAGCCTTTATGTACGGATCTATAACCGTTACAACGCAGGTATACTTGATCTCGTTACATTTTGCCTTAACCTTGCAGACACCGGCGCCAACACCCGTTACAACTCCGTTCTTATCAACGGAAGCAATACTCGTATCAGCGCTTGCCCACCATTTGATCTTCTTGGGTGCGTTGTTCAGGACAAGCTTGAAGCTCTTTCCTGTATAAACGGTCTTGGTGGTGTAGTTAAAACCTATCTCGTCCGTAACCTCATCTGCAAATGCCGGCGTATAGAAGCTTACCGAAATCGTTACCAGTGCAACAGCAAGTGCGATGACTTTCTTAAGTGCGTTTCTGATGCTTTTTCTTTCCACTTTTCTCTCCCTCTCTCATTACTTTTTAAATTGTTGCTTTTTATCTGATTGATGCATGAAGTTCCTGCAACGATCTGATCGGTGATGTCTGTCCGCGCTTTACTGCAAGGATACCCTTTGCAGCTGCCTTTGCGGCTGCCATTGTGGTGATGTAAGGAACATGCTCCCTGATAGCGGACTTACGGATGTAGCTTCCGTCGTTGCCTGCCTTCTTGCCTGCCGGCGTATTGATGATGAGCTGTACCTGCTTGTTGATTATAATGTCTTCAACATTGGGACGGCCTTCGCCAAGCTTGTCTATCTTTTCTACGGTAAAGCCTGCTGCCTTGATAAGCTCGTAGGTTCTGCCTGTAGCTACAAATGTGAAGCCTGCCTCTGCCAGGTCTCTTACTGCCTCTAAGACTTCTGTCTTGTCACGGTCGTTAACGCTTACCAAAGCCTTGCCTTCCGTAGGAAGTACTGTCTGAGTAGCTTCTTCTGCCTTGAAGAATGCCTCTCCGAAGTTGTCGGAGATACCGAGTACCTCACCTGTTGAACGCATTTCGGGTCCGAGTACCGGGTCAACCTCAGGGAACATATTGAACGGGAATACCGCTTCCTTAACTCCGTAGTAAGGAATGTCACGTTCTTTGAGGTCATGTATCGGTGAAGGACGTCCTGTGATCTCCTTGGTGATGATCTCTGTTGCGATAGGTACCATGTTAACGGCACAAACCTTTGAAACAAGCGGTACCGTACGTGATGCACGGGGATTTGCCTCAATAACGTATACCTTATCGTTTTCTATAGCGTACTGCATGTTCATTAGTCCCTGTACATGCAGCTCTTCTGCGATCTTTCTCGTATAATCTTCTATTGTCTTAATGTTCTTTAACGAAAGGTTGAGTGAAGGTATTATACATGCCGAGTCACCGGAATGTATTCCCGCAAGCTCGATATGCTCCATAACAGCGGGAACATATGCATGCTGTCCGTCACAGATAGCATCTGCCTCACA